>CEUD01124501.1_pt1 | contig 11801 bp, 13 predicted proteins | sample 356481 | NCBI WGS metagenome assembly CEUD01 (sample SAMEA2623314, study PRJEB7988) | marine metagenome | isolation source: saline water (ENVO:00002010), including | reverse complement strand
GTCGCAGAAGCCGCTAGAGTCGCGTTGATGAGCCAGTATGGATGGCTCACAAAAGTCGGAGACGTTAAAGGGAAGTCACGGATATTTTCAGGTAAAGAGATCGACGGAACCCCCATCACCGGACATCGCCATTGTTATTTTTTACCAACAAGTGAATCCTTAGAAAACCAGCAGCGTGGCCGAATAGACCACTTAACTCTATACACTGCAGACGGATTTGAACCTAATGAGCTTCGAGCAATTGATCGCCTACGACAAATTAGAATGCGTGACCGCCAGGATTCGGGGCATCCACTTGGAGTCGTCCTTTTGGGCGTCGGAGTCTCTAGTGAATTTCAGCCGGGGCCCATACGAGCCTTCGACGAATGGTTATCTGCGACTCCGTTTGTAGCACCACGCCACCCAAAAACGAGGGGTCCTCTCAAAAATACGGACAAAGGAAATTCCGACATTAGTCGATTCCTGATCTCTCAGATGTGGGAAGAACTTAAGCATCATTTACAACGAAGTGCATCAAAACAAAGCATCGACAGCGTCGAAATTGAACTCCTTCGTGATGACGATGGTAACACTCGCCGCTGGTGTCCGATTTATAAAACGTTCAGAGAACGATCAATCGAGTTTAACCGCTTCCGGCAAAAGCATAGCGACGATGGCGGTCGTAGACCAGCCGCCTTCTTCCGACTTAAATTTCAAGAACCAGTATCCGGTCCACTCGCTCTAGGGCACTCATCCCACTTCGGACTCGGGCTCTTTCTCCCAGTAGATTCTTGAAGCATTCAAAAAGTGGATAAACTCGACGAAAAGACCGATTATTCCGAATGCACTTGGGCGGGTGCCGAGGCCGCGCAACTTCGCAAGTGGCGCGGCCTCACCTTGCAAGAAAAGCTCAAGGCAAATGAGGAGATGGGCAAAACCGCTGATTACATGATTCAACAACGCAGCGAACAAGGCCTCCCCTACATCGATCCAGATACGGGCGAATGCGTGCGCTAAAGACCGATTTCAACTAACTGGATTTGATATTCCAAATCGGAAGATCAAACCTCATCTAAAAGAACTCTATGAACGTTCAAGCAACTCCCAACTCAAACCCAATCCAACCAAATTAGCATCAAGCCATCGAGGCCAGCCTGAGCGCATTTGGCGCTAAACATCTCGACGCTGAACTGACGGACTTCTGCTAAAATCAGACCACAAAACAATCTCCACCCCATCCGATGTCAAATCGATCTACTCGCCCTCCGTCCCCGGTTCTTCTTTCGCATGCATTTTTAGAATTAGCGCCAGCGGGTCGTCCGCTTGCAGAATGTCATCAGGCAAACGAATTACTAATCCACGTAACAATGCCTCCCGTTCAGCGGCAGGCTCACCCTCAGTTTGATGTCGATGCAAGGCACTAATATCAGTATAGAGGTGACGAAAGCGGGACTCCCACCGTTGACTCTCTGTCTGGGCCCTTTCAAGCCACGCGATCAGATCCAGGCGATCAACCGTGCGCAAACACTCTTCCGCCTGTTCAACATCCAGAAAGACGCCTGCCAAAATACGATGCCAGATCGCAAAGTAAACTGGGTGCGTTCGCCCGGGATCATCCGCTTGCTCAGGCGCGCACCACAACGAATCCTCAACAACACCGATCCGCACAGGCGATTCAGGCAAGATCGAACCAATTGTATAGGTCTGCATGCTATTACCGAAATGCTTAGTCTGCATATCGACAACAGGCTGCTCCCACTCCGGAACCCGAAGTGGTTTATCAAAACGAACTGTATCAAAAAGACCCATAATTTGATGAAAAACGACAGAGTAAATGTTTCAGCAATGAAGGGATCATTCGAGCATAAAAGTAAACAAATGAGCATCTAATTTAAGCAAGAAATATAACTTTCTCCTCCCCCGCTATGGACAATCCAAACAACTCAAAGGAACAAACGCTCCTACCAGCCCGCATGTTGAATGAATTCGTCTATTGTCCGAGACTCTTCTATTACGAATTTGTCGAAAAGGTCTTTGTCCACAATGCGGACACGTTGGAGGGCGCGGCTCAGCACAAGCGAGTGGATAAGGGCAAGAGCAACTTACCCTCGGTTAAAAAGCGGAAGAAAAAGGAAGCCAATGCGGAGCCCGAGATGACTGAGGGTTCCGAAGTCCCTGAAACCATTCACGCGCACTCGGTCGAACTTTATTCCGATACACTGCGAGTCAACGCAAAGCTGGACCTCGTTGAAGGCGCGACTGAACTTGCTTCCGGAAAGATGCTCTATCAACCAGTCGAATATAAGCGTGGGCACCCACGTGAAGGCGATGAGGGCAACGAACTCTGGCCAGCCGACAAGATTCAACTCGGGGTGCAAATCCTGCTCCTACGCGAGAACGGTTATGACTGCGACACTGGCATCGTCTTCTACCGCGAAACCAGACAACGTGTGCGCTTTGATATGGATGCCGAAACCGAGCAGTGGATCTTCCAGCAAATTACAGCCGCCCGCAGCTGTGCCAAAGGTGCCATCCCGCCACCACTTGACGACTCTCCGAAATGTCCACGCTGCTCCTTGGTCGGGTTTTGCCTCCCCGACGAAACGCGGATGCTGGCTGAGTTTGCTAAGCCCGACACTTTACCCGAATCTGCCCAACTTGACTTTGAGATGGATTTTCCCGAAATGGAGAATCGCATCGACGAAGGCCCCTTTAGCAATATTCCGGAAATTAAACTGCCCGCGATCAAACCGGGGCAAGACATGCGTCGCTTGATCGCCCCCGGAGAAGACACCCGCACCCTCTACCTCCACACTCCCGGCCTCTTTGTCGGCAAAAAAGGTGATATGCTCGAAGCGCGGGAAAAGAAAGACAGGAAGGGCAAAAGCAAAGTCACCGCCGAATTCCTAATCAAAGATCTGCACCATCTCGCGCTCTTCGGACCCGTTCAAGTATCCACTGGTGTGATACAGGCGCTCTGCGAAGCGGACATCCCCGTTACCTATTTTTCCATGGGCGGTTGGTTTTACGGGATGACACGGGGGCACAGCTTAAAAAATGTTTTTACTCGGATTGAACAATTTCGTCACGCGGCCGATCCTGAGCTCGCGCTGACACACGCCCGGTTATTCGTTCACGGAAAAATCCGCAACCAGCGCACTTTGCTCATGCGCAACCACCTCGATGCGCCCAAGCAAACGCTACGACAAATGAAATGGGCTGCACATTCCGCATTGAATGCACAATCCATCCCCAGCCTGCTCGGTATCGAAGGAGCCGCTGCACAAGCTTACTTTGGACAATTCCATGGCATGATCAAACACCGCGCCGAATCCCCACGCAAAGCCGATCAAGACGCAGGCCAGCAAATTCAGTTCCCCTTCGACTTCAAAGGCCGCAACCGTCGACCACCGCGCGACCCGGTAAACGCCCTACTCTCGCTCGCTTATAGTCTGCTCTCTCGCGATGCAAGCCTAGCAGCTTACTCCGCTGGCTTCGATCCCTATGTCGGATTTTACCACCAGCCTCGCTTTGGACGGCCAGCCTTGGCGCTGGATTTGATGGAGGAATTCCGGCCCATCATCGCCGAGTCGGTCGTATTGACCCTAATCAATAACGGTATGCTGCAAGAAAACGATTTTTACCGTGCAGGCGAATCGGTCACGCTCACTCCCCGCGGACGTAAGACCTTCTTTTTCGCCTATGAAAAACGGATCAACAGCGCAATCACCCACCCGATCTTCGGTTATCAAGTGAGCTATCGACGTGCCATGGAATTACAATTCAGACTGCTCGCACGCGTGCTGACCGGTGAGATCGAGCAATACGTCCCCTTCACGATCCGCTAGAGTTACGAATCAAAGAACACAAACACACAGAACGATGAGAAGAAACTTTTTTGTCACTTACGATATCTGCGATCCCAAACGATTACGAAAAGTATTTAAGATCTGTAAAGGTTACGGCATCCACTTGCAACTATCCGTGTTCGAATGCGACCTAACCGAATCAGAAAAAGTTCAGTTTGAAACCAAACTACACGAGGTGATCCATCACGAAGAGGATCAAGTGTTATTCGTCGACCTAGGAGTCTCTCACGCACGCGGCGAGCGCACCGTAAGTTCCATCGGTTTGCAATATTCCAAGATGGACGCGCCCTGCTACGTGGTATAGCTTTTCATTCAGGATCCCGTTCCTTGACAGTTCAACTTCCATGCGAGCGGTCGGGTCCTGAAAAAAAAGCCGCCAGCGCTCGCACACGTTGAATATCAAACAGTTAATAAACAAACTCTCACAATTTAATGAAGAACAACTGCATCGATATTACCAAACTCACACACTGCTCGATTGACAACGCTCAAAGCATTGTCAATCAAGCGATAGGAGCACCTGCTCTTTCCGCGCTCTTCGGAGCGCGGCTCCATTGAAGCATAGCACCGCCTAGTTCGGTGCAGCCCGTCTATGGCTTTCCGCGCTCTTCGGAGCGCGGCTCCATTGAAGCGAGTCTATGACTGACGCCCTCAGGGGGCAGGGATTCCTTTCCGCGCTCTTCGGAGCGCGGCTCCATTGAAGCGCGCGCTGCGACAGCTGAAATGCAGCTAAAATCATCTTTCCGCGCTCTTCGGAGCGCGGCTCCATTGAAGCGAGAAGTCGGGTGGGTCGGCTCCGTGCCGATCGGTCTTTCCGCGCTCTTCGGAGCGCGGCTCCATTGAAGCAAAACTCGCGCCGCGCCCGGCTCGAAAGAGTGGCAGCTTTCCGCGCTCTTCGGAGCGCGGCTCCATTGAAGCGGTGCGATGGGCATTGCTGCCCTCGGCGGTTTGGATCTTTCCGCGCTCTTCGGAGCGCGGCTCCATTGAAGCGGCATTCAATCGAACGCTGAGCCCACTCGACGCGAGCCCTTTCCGCGCTCTTCGGAGCGCGGCTCCATTGAAGCAGCTATCGCAATGGCGGTGCTCCGGAGGGCACGGTGCTTTCCGCGCTCTTCGGAGCGCGGCTCCATTGAAGCCGAGACTAACGCCGCCGCCTCCGAGTCTGCCGCTTCCTTTCCGCGCTCTTCGGAGCGCGGCTCCATTGAAGCCGCCTACACGGTCGATATCACCGATCCCGCGGTCTACTTTCCGCGCTCTTCGGAGCGCGGCTCCATTGAAGCAACGCTTGGCGGGGTAGGAAGGCCCGCCGCGTATTTCTTTCCGCGCTCTTCGGAGCGCGGCTCCATTGAAGCCGATCGCGTCGAAGCCTGCCAAATCCAATCGGCCATCTTTCCGCGCTCTTCGGAGCGCGGCTCCATTGAAGCTGCACGATTTCACCGCGCATACCCATTTCTTCTTCACTTTCCGCGCTCTTCGGAGCGCGGCTCCATTGAAGCTTTGGCTTTTCCCTTGATTACGTCCAAGGCAAACTCGCTTTCCGCGCTCTTCGGAGCGCGGCTCCATTGAAGCAAAGCGACCAAAGCGAAGAAGCCAAAAGCCCCGCAACTTTCCGCGCTCTTCGGAGCGCGGCTCCATTGAAGCTGCGTCTTCCAGGGCGGTGATGCGGATATCGAGGGCCCTTTCCGCGCTCTTCGGAGCGCGGCTCCATTGAAGCGATATCTGCGCGGCTCGGTGCTGGATCTCCTGACGGCTTTCCGCGCTCTTCGGAGCGCGGCTCCATTGAAGCAATGTCACGGTCTCGCACAATGAAACAGGTGTCACGGCTTTCCGCGCTCTTCGGAGCGCGGCTCCATTGAAGCATGGAAACCGCTGTCGGTCGCTGATTTTATCGGCTCTTTCCGCGCTCTTCGGAGCGCGGCTCCATTGAAGCCCTATATTATCGCTATTTTAATCGCGTGGTTAATCCCTTTCCGCGCTCTTCGGAGCGCGGCTCCATTGAAGCATAGCGGCGTTCCCACAAATAATCGTGGTAGGGTTGTCTTTCCGCGCTCTTCGGAGCGCGGCTCCATTGAAGCGTCGTCGGCGGGGGTGCGGGTGGCGTTGCTGACGGTCTTTCCGCGCTCTTCGGAGCGCGGCTCCATTGAAGCTTGCAGCTGCATTGGGTAGCTTTGGTCAAATGTGACCTTTCCGCGCTCTTCGGAGCGCGGCTCCATTGAAGCATGACGCCGCCGCAACTGGCCATGTCGATGTTACCGCCCTTTCCGCGCTCTTCGGAGCGCGGCTCCATTGAAGCGATGCGCTGATGAAGGCGACTGCTCGTGACCTCTTTCCGGGAAACTCAAATCGGGTCATGTCGTTAGGAGCTGTTGCCCAAAGGGCCTTAAAATACGATTTTCGTGATTCTAAAATAGATCCATTAAATTTCTAGTGCGTGTTTCAAGTTGCACCATTCTATGGCGATTAAATCCAACCACGAACAAAGAAAGCCCCTGAACGAGCTCAGAGAGTGCTTTAAACCTCTCAAAACGCGGCAATGCGCCGCTACACACCCCGCACCTGATTGAGCAGGCTTTGGCTGGGCATACTTGACCAGTATTTTGATATTTTGGATGCTTGCGATGAGATCATCTTGTATTTTCTGCCGCCACAGTCGACGCCAACGGCTCCGTTTAAAATGATGATTGGTGGCTGCCTGTCCGAAGCTGCCTTCACCTAAAAATCTTCGTCTGCTGCGATCTTTTCTCGCGGCCTTAGACTTCGCTTGAACTCTTCCTTTAGTCACGAGTTCTTGATCATCGTGTCGTGCAACTGTGCGGCCAGCTTTTGCTTTTGTGCACTGCTGCTTAAATGGGCATTGAGCACAAACACCCTTGCGAGCTTTATATTCGGTTGATTTACGAATGGGGTCGTGACGTCGACGATGATTGGCTCTAATTGGATGTTTTCTTCGATATCCCCAGGAGTGGTTGTTTGAGCGGTAATGACTCCATAGTCATCATCCACGCCGCGGTGCTGCTTATAGCGCGGTCGACTCACGCCGTCACTTCCTTGCTTGCTGTGACGCACCACCGGTGCATCAGGATCTGTGAGGCTGAGCATCCATTTGTTCTTACGTTTGTAATATTTATACTCTCGAGCACTTTCCAGTTTTTGCTCCTCAACACCATACAGCCGCTTCAGTTCAGCGATCAACTCAGGCCCCGCTCGGACGACTGAAGCCTGCGAGGCATCCGCAGCAATCACACTACCATCGACATGTATTTTTTCGCCTCCAACCAGTCCGGCCTCAACGCACTGCAGAACACTTCTCACAAAGAACTTCTCGAAAACGTCCCGCCCCCAACGATTACGCGCCTTAGAGAGCACGCTGTGATTGGGAATGTCGTCATCCAGACCATAGCCAAGAAACCAAAGATAGTCGAGACGCTCAGGGATGATACGCATCAATTCGCGCTCACTCTTTACATTATCCAGAAATAATAAAAACATCAGCTTTAGGATAATCTCTGGATCGACTGATTCGTTTCCCTTACGCCCATAGAGTTCACGCACTTCATCACGCACAAAACTAAAGTCGATGACTTCGGCAATCCGCCTCAGTGGATTATCCCTGCGGACTCGATCATCTAAATTGATGCCATAAGCGAATAGACTCTTTTGCTCAATATGCACTCCCATCAGAATGACAAAATTATAGCAAACGTCAATTAAATTAGAAATGCAGTTTTTCCCTATTTGGGCAACAGCCCCATTATCCTTGCAATTACCACTATTTAGTAAGGGATATAATAGCAATAATAGTCCTCATGACAGAGGAAAAACGCACATAATAGAGATAATCTGGGCCTGTCACCACGAGTCAGAAGACAGAGGTCAGGACTGATATGTAATGAGTTATGAAATATCATGCGTCCCCCTTTCGCACTTCGAGCTTCCTCCTACGCTCTGCGAGCTTCGGCGGACGTGTCGGCAGATGTGTCGCCAAAAGAGCGAGATGCGATAGCACTGTAAGTGTCTGATTTTCAGCATCTGACTTCTGACTTTAGCAGGACGGGCGTTTGATAAATCTGCACGCTACGTGATCGAAGCCTTCAGCTTACTCCATTCAAAATTGGAGGTTCGATTATTCCAGCTTCTCCCGAGCACCGCGGCGCTTTCGGCGAAAGCGCCCTACCCAATCACTGGCTAAATTTCGAGGTTGGTTCTTCTGGGCTCCTATACTAAGTCTGCATACAGCTCTTACTTCATTCATTAGGAAATGCACCCATCTGAAAAATTTATCGCGCCCAACACCATATTGACTGGTGTGCCGCTAAAGCAATTGATCGACGCCAAACTAGTCGCGCTGATCGCGGAGTCGTTTGCTGCCGTGGATGCGCGTTTCGACGCAAAAGCTTTTGTCCAAATGGCTAGTCAAGGGCTGGAAGCTCTGGAACTCAAAGATCGGGCGCGCCACATCGCGCACGCACTTCAGGCTCAATTACCGAAAGATGTTGAACAGGCCTGTGATTGTGTCATCCGAGCCATGGGACCCAAACTCGAAGTGACGCAGGATTACGGACTGGCTCCATTTTTCTATATGCCGCAGTCCGAATGGATCGGACGCTATGCCATCGCTGATTTTGCCAGTGGCATGCGGGCCAACTATGAGCTGACACAGCGCTACACGGCGGAGTTTAGTATTCGGCCTTTCGTTATTGAGCATGAAGCAGCCTGTCTCCGGATGCTGAATACATGGTGCCAAGACCCCAACCCGCATGTGCGACGCCTCGTCAGCGAAGGCACGCGCTCGCGTCTGCCGTGGGCGGTGCGCCTGAAAAACATTCAAGTCAAACCAGCGCTCAGTCTGCCTCTGCTGGAACAGCTCAAAGACGATCCCGAACTCTACGTCCGCCGCTCCGTCGCCAACCATCTTGGTGACATTGCTAAGGATCACCTGGAACTCGTGTTAACCACCTGCAATCGTTGGTTGGAAGAGAGCCATGCAATGGAGGATCCCCAAGCGGCCAAGAAGCGCCGCTGGATAATTCGGCATGCTCTGCGCTACCCCGCTAAGAAGGGAAATCAAAGTGCATTAAATATACGTCTGGCCGCTAAATAGTTTGATTGCGCCAGCGCGGAAGCAAGCTAGGCTCTCACATCATGCTTATAGACGACCGCTTCAAAGCCAACGCCCACGACCTGTGCAAGCAGTTTGGTATCAGCCGCTTATACGTATTCGGCTCCATCGCACGCGGCGAAGAAACACATCGTAGCGATATAGATTTCCTCGCAGAGTTTGATACGCCCTCCCCCGCAACTATGCCTGAAAGATATCTGGGATTTATCGAAGAAGCACAAAAACGTTTTGATCGCCCCGTTCAATTAATGACGCCTCGCATGATACGTAACCCTCATCTGAAACGCTCAATTGAGCGAGACCTCACCGTGATCCATGAATGAAACTTCATTGACTTACTTTTACGATGCACTTATCGCATCAAGGGCAATTCAATCCTTTTGCTCTGAACACAGTTTTGACGATTACTGTTCGAATGATTTGCTTTCTTCAGCAGTTGAAAGAAAATTCGAAATCATTGGTGAAGCATTAAATCGAATCAAAAAAACAAGTCCTGAAGACCTTTCGGCTATTTCAAATTGGCCTGCAATTATAGGCTTTAGAAATATTTTAGCTCATACTTATGATCATGTCGAAGAAGCAGTCATCTGGGGGATTGTGACCCAACAAATACCGAAGTTCATTTTAGAGTTAGAAGCCATCAATGGGATCGAGGGCTAACGCCCACGACCTGATATAAATATTGTGACAACTGCGAGCAATCAGGCATCGAAGCGTATCGTTTGGCTCTTTCTTCTAATCGGACTGGGCTTGCTGGTCGTAGGAACTTTGAGTATTTGCTTGGGGAGCGCCAATTTCTCATTGGTCGAAGTGCTGCGGGCGCTGCTCGGGAGTGAGTCCATCAACCCGATCCATCGCCAAATCATAGTGGACTTTCGACTGCCGCAAGTGATGACGGCCCTGCTCGCGGGGGCTGCGCTGGGCACGGCGGGACTGCTGATGCAGACGGTGTTTCGCAACCCGCTGGCCGATCCCTTTGTGCTGGGGGTCAACTCAGGGGCCAGTCTGGGCGTGGCGATCGTATTATTAATCGTCGGCCCAGTCGGATTGAGCTTAACCGATGGGCTGGGTAGCTCGGGACAGATGCTCTTGATTTTGGCTTCGAGTGGAGGCGCAGCGGCGACACTCTTTGTGGTGTTGCTACTCTCGCGCCGGGTGGACATCATGTCAGTGCTAATCATCGGATTGATGATTAGTTACACAATCGGGGCGTTGGTCAGTATTCTCATGTTTTTCAGCATGGCGGAACGCTTACAGTCCTTTATCAACTGGTCTTTTGGCGACTATGGCAATGTGAGTTGGCCACAGATGCGTTTCTTCGCGCCAGCCATCTTGGGCGGCATCGGCTTGAGTGCGCTCTTCATGAAACCACTCGATGCCCTGCTACTCGGTGAACACTACGCAGAGAGTATCGGAACACGGGCCAAGCAGGTGCGTTTCTTTGTATTGCTGGGCGCTTCGTTACTGGCTGGCACGGTGACGGGCTTTTGTGGGCCGATCGGCTTTCTCGGGATTGCAGCGCCTCACTTAAGCCGTTATCTTTTTCAAACGAGTCAGCACCGTGTGCTCATTCCGGCTTCAATCTTAGTGGGCGCCCTACTTTCCGCCTCTGCGGATTTAGTGGCACGTGGGCCCGGCTTGGACCTAGTGCTGCCGCTAAATGCCATTACTGCACTGGTGGGCGCACCCGTCATTATTGCAGCACTCGTCAAACAACGTAAACTGAAGCGACTGTTCTAAGATGGCAAGCGAGGCATTACTCACCGCAAAGCAATTGAGCATCGGCTATCAACACGGCGCCGAAAGCAGTACGATCGCACAGACACTCGACTGCGCCTTGCATGGGGGCGAATTCGTCTGCCTACTCGGCCCCAATGGTGCGGGCAAATCGACTTTGATTCGTACACTGGCTGGCATGCAACCCCCGCTCTCGGGTAAATTGACGCTTTCAGGCCAAGAATTGAACTCCATCGCACCGCGAGAACGGGCACGCGCTGTCAGCGTGGTGCTGACGGATACCATGCCCACCGGCATGATGGATGTGCACTCGCTAGTCTCCCTCGGCCGGCACCCCTATTCTGGCTGGTTTGGCGGGCTGACGGCTCACGATCAAGAACGTGTCACTTGGTCGCTAAATGCGGTCGGTGCCATGCCATTGGCCAACCGCCAAGTCGCGGAGTTGAGCGACGGGGAGCGGCAAAAGGTATCCATCGCGCGCGCACTGGCACAAGAGGCGAAGTTAATGCTACTCGACGAGCCAACCGCATTTCTTGACTTACCACGCCGCGTGGAACTGATGTCGATCCTGCGTAGCTTGGCTCGCAAGGAAAACCTGGCCCTACTACTCTCGACGCACGACTTAGATTTAGCGCTACGCTTTGCCGATCGTCTGTGGCTAATGACGCCCACGGGGCAATTGATTCAGGGGCCCCCAGAAGCGCTCGCGCTGAATGGGCAATTTGCCGAGGTCTTTGCCAACGACAAGCTCGATTGGGACGCAGCCGCGGGTAGCTTTCGCACGCATCCCATGGCCTGCTTAAAAGTGAAACTTGAAGGCGCCGGTCTAGAACGCATCTGGACACAGCGCGCTCTGGAGCGATTAGGCTTCGGCATCGCAAGCGAACACGACACTGCCAGTTTTGCGATCACAGTGGGCTCAGGTCGCTGGAGCGTTGAACACGCCGCAAAGCGTGAAGCGTTCGATGGCATCGAAGACTTGATCACATGGATTCGTTCATTCGCGGCTTAGACCTCCGCAATAGTACGCACCGATACAACGCGGCCGTCTAACCCAAGTTTCTCATTTGCTTTTTCGATAACGGTTATTCTTAACG
>CEUD01056789.1_pt1 | contig 11813 bp, 9 predicted proteins | sample 356481 | NCBI WGS metagenome assembly CEUD01 (sample SAMEA2623314, study PRJEB7988) | marine metagenome | isolation source: saline water (ENVO:00002010), including | reverse complement strand
AGTTCCAGCGGGTCGGGCGAGTTGCCGAGGCTCTTCGACATCTTGCGACCCTTTTTATCGCGAATGATGCCGGTGAAATAAACGTTGCGGAAAGGCAGGTCACCTCGCCACTCGTAGCCGGCCATGATCATGCGGGCGACCCAGAAGAAAATGATGTCTGGACCGGTGACGAGGTCAGTGGTGGGATAAAATTTCTTGAGCGTCTCGGTTTCTTCCGGCCAGCCCATCGTGGCGAAAGGCCAAAGCCAAGAACTGCACCAGGTGTCGAGTACATCAGGATCCTGTTCCCAGCCGTCGCCATCGGGTGTCTCAAGCCCGCAGTAAACCTCCTCGCCTCGATACCACACCGGAATTCGGTGCCCCCACCAAAGCTGTCGACTGATACACCAATCCTGCAGCCCACCCATCCAGTAGTCGTAAGTCTTTGACCACCGCTCGGGATGGAATTTCATCGTGCCATTGGCCACGCAATCGCGTGCCTGCTCCTGACTGGGGTACCTCAAAAACCACTGCTCGGAGAGACGCGGCTCGACCGGCACATCGGCGCGTTCGCTGAAGCCGACGTTGTTTTTATAATCCTCCACCTTGACCAACGCGCCAAGTTCTTCAAGCTTGGCAGCAGCCTCCTTGCGTGCCTCGAAACGATCCTTCCCAGCTAGATCCGCACCGGCCAGGTTGCTCATCCTGCCGTCAGATTCGAGAACGTCGATGACTTCCAACCCGTGCCTTTGGCCGATGTCAAAGTCGGCCTTGTCGTGCGCAGGCGTGACCTTCAGCACACCGGTGCCGAACTCGATATCGATATGCTCATCGGCAACGATGGGCAGATGCTCCTGGCTTTCCACCGGCAGCGGGCGAATGGCGTGCTTCCCGACCAAGTGGCCGTAGCGCGGATCCTTCGGATTGACCGCAAACCCGCTGTCGCCAGGGATCGTTTCCGGGCGCGTGGTAGCAACCTCCAGCCAAGCGCCCGCTTCCTCGACCACCTGCACCTTGAAATAATAGAGCTGGCTGTTCTGCTCCTTCATGATGACCTCCTCGTCCGAGAGGGCTGTCAGCGACTTGGGGCACCAGTTCACCATCCGCTTGCCGCGGTAGATGAGCCCCTTCTCGTAAAGGTCCACGAAAACTCGCTGCACGCACAGCGTGTATTCCTCGTCCATCGTGAAACGCAGCCGTGACCAGTCGCACGACGCGCCGAGCTTTTTCAACTGATCGATGATAATGCTGCCGTGCTTCTCTTTCCATTTCCATATGTGCTCAAGCAACTTCTCGCGCCCAAGATCGTCGCGGTGCTTCATCACACCCTCCTTGCGCAACGTGCGCTCCACCACATTTTGCGTCGCTATGCCCGCATGATCCGTTCCCGGCAACCACAGCACCTCTTTGCCGTCCATCCGCGCCTTGCGGGCAAGGATATCCTGAATGGTGTTGTTGAGCACATGCCCCATGTGCAGCACGCCGGTGACATTGGGCGGAGGAATGACAATTGAGTATGCCGGGCGATCGTCGCCCACGCGCTTCGGCCTAGCCGTAAAACATTCATTCTCCTCCCAGAATGAATACCACTTTGTTTCTACTGACTGAGGGTCGTAAGCCTTGGGGATTTCCGGCATGGATATTGAACTTAAATGCCTGCGAAAGTTATTTTTTCAGCAGGCGAAACTCGATGCTGTCCAGCAAGGCCTGCAGGCTGGCTTCGATGATGTTTTCATCCACCCCAACCGTGTACCAACGTTCCTTGCCATCAGTAGACTCGATCAGCACACGGGTCTTGGCCGCCGTGCCGCTACCGCCGTTAAGGATGCGGACCTTGTAGTCGGTGAGTTTCACCTTTTTCAGCACCGGATAAAATCCGCGAAGAGCATTCCGCAGCGCTTGATCGAGCGCGTTCACCGGGCCATCGCCATCAGCCACGGTGTGTGCTGTATTCTCGCCGACTCGCACCTTGACGGTGGCCTCGCAGACATGCTCCGCGGCGTCGCCGCGCATGGAGACATGGAACGCCTCGAGATGAAACGCCGGCTCGACGCGCCCAAGCGCCTTGCGGATGAGCAACGCCAGCGAGCCTTCCGCTCCCTCGTAATCGTAGCCAAGGTGTTCCTGCTCCTTGACCTTAGCCAAGATATCCTTCAACTGCGGCGTGTCGTTGCTGACACGAATGCCCATTTCCTGGGCCTTCATCACGATGTTGCTGCGTCCAGCCAAGTCACTCACAAGGATGCGGCGCTTGTTGCCCACCACACCCGGGTTAGCGTGCTCGAAACTGTGTGCCACCTTTTGCACAGCGTTCACATGCATGCCTCCCTTGTGCGCGAACGCGGTGCCGCCCACCCATGGCTGGCGCCGGTCCGGCATCAGGTTGGCGATCTCATCCACGAAGCGGGACAGTTCCCGCAACTTTCCGATGCTCGCCTTCGGGATCGTACGCCTATCCATCTTGAGTGAAAGATTCGGGACGGCGATGGTCAGGTTGCAGTTACCGGTACGTTCCCCGTAGCCGTTGATGGTTCCCTGCACCTGCGTCGCGCCGGCGTCTACGGCGGTCAACGCGTTGGCCACGCCGAGGCCGATGTCGTTGTGGGTATGAATCCCCACGCTACAGGAAAGCTTCTCGCGGGCGGCAGCCGTGATGGCGCTCACTTCGCTCGGAAGCGAACCGCCGTTGGTGTCGCACAACACCACGAAATCCGCCCCGGCCTCCTCCGCTGCAAGCCACGTGGCCATTGCGTATTCGGGGTCATCCTTGTAGCCGTCGAGCGCGTGTTCCGCATCGTAAATAACTTTCTTTCCCTTTTTTTTCAGGAACCGGATTGTGTCGCCGATCATCGCCAGGTTTTCCTTCGGCGTGGTGCGCAGCACTTCCTTGACGTGCAGCAACCACGTCTTGCCAAAAATGGTCACCACCGGCGTCTTGGCGTCGATGAGCAGCTTGACCTGCGGGTCATCCTTGACAGCAACTTTCTTGCGGCGTGTCGAGCCGAAGGCGGCAATCTGGGTATTCCTCCACTTGCGCCTGGCCGCCTGTTTGAAAAACTCAATGTCCTTCGGGTTGCTCCCCGGCCAGCCTCCTTCGACGTAGTGCACACCAAAGGCATCGAGTTTCTCGGCCACGCGCAGCTTGTCTGCCACCGAGAAACTCACACCCTCACCCTGCGTGCCGTCCCGCAGGGTCGTGTCATAGATTTCCACCGATTCCTTCATCAAAGCAGGCGGGCTGTCCCGCCAAAGCCGGTAACTTCTACTGCCTGAAGCCAAGCGACACCAGCACCAAAACCGCGCTTGGCCAAGCGCTACACCTCCCCCTCGAAACCCAACTGTTGAACCGCCTCGTACAAAACCAAGGCCACGCAGTTCGAGAGATTCAGCGAACGCGCCTCGTCGTGAAACATCGGAATACGCAGCCATCGATCCCCGGCAGCCCGGCAAAGCTGTCCCGGCAGCCCGACGGTTTCCCGCCCAAAGATCAAGTAATCCCCGCTGGAAAACAGGGCATCGGCATAGCGAGTCGGCCCGCCGGATTCGACGAACCACAGCTTGGCCTCCGGTGACACCGAGGCTGCGAACGCCTTCCAGTCCGGCCACGCTTGCCACTCCACATGCTGCCAGTAATCCATCCCGGCCCGTTTCAACTGGCGGTCGCCCAACTCAAAACCAAGCGGCTCGACCAAGTGTAGCCTCGTTCGGGTTGCCGCGCAAAGCCGCGCCACGTTGCCGGTGTTGGGCGGAATCTCCGGCTCGACCAAAACGACGTTCAGCCCGCTACCCGGGCGGCTCATCGCTTGGCCTTCCCCTTGCGATAATGGACCTTCCACAAAACCAGCCCGTGCGGAGGGGCGGTCACTCCCGCCCGGGCGCGGTCGCACGATTTCAGGATGTCACAAACATCGCCTGGCTTGAGTTTGCCGGCTCCGACCTCGACCAGCGTCCCGACAATGCCACGGCACATCTTGTACAGGAAACCGTCGCCCTCGATGACCCAGGTCAGCAGCGACTCTTTTTTGTACACCTTGCAGCCGGTCACCGTGCGAACCGTCGAGCGCATCTCGTACTCGCGCTTCACGGCGAAGGCCCGGAAATCGTGCCTGCCTACAAAATGCCTCGCACCTCGCTGCATGCGCTCGAAGTCCAGTTCGCGGGGCACGTGCCAGGCGGTGTTGTTTTGAAGCGGATCCATCACGGGATGATTCCACACGCTGTAACGGTACTGCTTGCCGCTGGCATCGAACCGCGCATGGAAGGTCATCGGCACGCGCCTGGCCTCCATCACCCGCACGTCGTCCGGCAAAAACGCATTCAACGCGAGGCGCAATTTTTGATCCTCGATACGATACTCTGCCTTCGACACCTCCACATGGGCCACCATCCCGCGCGCGTGCACCCCGGTGTCCGTTCGGCTTGAGCTGTGAACGCGGTCCACTCCCGGAAACAACTGCCGCAGCGCCTCCTCGATCCGCTGCTGGACTGTCACGTCGTTTTTCTGCAACTGCCAACCCTTGTAGTGGGTGCCGTCATACGCAACGGTCAGCTTAAATTTCAGGTGATCCATGGCGTTCAGGCCAGGCTGTCGAGGTACGATTGCAGCAGGATCGCCGCCGCCATCGCGTCGATGTTCTTCCGCTTTTTCTTTTTCTTCACCCCGCCCTGGGAGAGCACGCGGTTGGCCTGGACGGAGGTCAGCCTCTCATCCCAGGTTTTCATCGGCACAGTGATGCTGTTTTTCAACACCGCTGCAAACTCACGCACTTTTAGAGACGCCTCGCCGAAGCTGCCGTCCATGTTGCGAGGCATGCCAATCAGGATCAACTCCACCTCGTACTCGTGCAGTAGTTCCTTCAACCGATCAAGGAATCCGGAGAAGGGCTCGGCCGGGATGAACTCGAGCGGCTGCGCGATCATTTTCAACTCGTCGCTCATCGCGATGCCCATCCGGACAGTTCCGTGGTCTATGGCGAGGACTCGCATGAGCTAAAGCGCCTTCATCACCTCAACCGCGGCCTCGATCGTCCTCCCGATTGTCGCCTCATCGTGCGCCGCCGAGATGAACCCGGCCTCGAACTGCGACGGCGCCACGTAAATCCCCGCCTCCAGCATCCCGTGGAAATAGTTGCCGAATCGGTCACGGTCGCTCTTCATCGCATCGGCCATGTTGTGAACCGGCGCGTCGTTGAAGTAGCAGCAGGACATCGAGCCGATACGCTGCAACTGAACCGCAACCCCCGCCGACTCCGCCGCCCTGGCCAGGCCATCCGACAGCGCTTGGCCAAGCGCCTCGATTTTTTTGTAAACGGAACCGTCCGCCAGCGCCTCCAGCACAGCGACACCGGCGGCCATGGCCAGGGGATTGCCGCTCAGCGTGCCCGCCTGGTACACCGGCCCGTCCGGCGCGAGGCAGTCCATGATTTCCCCGCGCCCGCCAAACGCCCCAACCGGCAACCCGCCGCCGATGACCTTACCGAAACAGCTCAAGTCCGGCGTGATGCCAAAGCGCCCCTGGGCCCCGGCCAAACCGAGGCGAAAGCCAGTCATCACTTCGTCAAAAATCAACAACGACTCATGCCCGGCGGTGATTTCACGCAGAAACTCCAAGTAGCCGTCGCGCGGCAAATAAAGTCCCGCGTTGGCCGGCACCGGTTCCAAAATGATCCCGGCAATATCCGGACCATGCGCGGCAAACGCTTCCCGCACCGCCTGAACATCATTGAACGGCAGCACGATTGTTTGGCTGGTAAACTCCAGCGGCACACCGGCGCTGTCCGGTTGGCCAAGCGTCAACGCGCCCGAGCCGGCCTTGACCAGCAGCGAGTCGACGTGGCCGTGGTAGCAGCCCTCAAACTTGATGATTTTGCCGCGCTTGGTGAAGCCCCGCGCCAGGCGGATCGCCGACATCGTTGCCTCGGTGCCGGAATTGCACATCCGCACCTTCTCGACCGACGGCACGGCATTGACCACCAACTCGGCCATCCGCACCTCGAGTGGATTGGGAATCCCGAAGCTGGTTCCATGTTCCGCCGCGCTTTTGACAGCATCCACAACGACCCGCGGGGCGTGCCCCAGAATCGCCGGTCCCCACGTGCCCACATAGTCGACGTACTCGTTGCCGTCGGCGTCCCGAACCGTGGCGCCGTTGGCCCGCACCGCGAAAAACGGATTGCCACCAACGGCGCGAAAAGCCCGCACCGGCGAGTTCACCCCGCCGGGGATCCATTGCAACGCCTTGTCAAATAATGCCTGTGATTCTGCGCTCAAACGCATGCCGCGACAAAATACCGACTCCCCACTCAAACGCACGCGGAAAGTGCGGTACCTACTCCGAACCGCGCAGGTCGGCGACCCAGCGTTCGTGAATCGCCTTGAGACGTTTCAACTGATCCGGGTGCGTGTAGCGAAGATTTTTTTGCTCCTCGACATCAATCGAAATATTCACAAGAAAGAGCTTATCGTCCTTGGACAGTGGAGTTTTCCGGGTCGGATCTCTCGGGTTACCAATCAACTTCCAATCCCCCTCCCGTACTGCCCACTGTGAGTTCGAACCGCCCCCCATCCAGTGAAATTCCGAATGGGGCGATTTTGCATCGTCCGACTCAATGACCTTGGCCAGGTTCTTGCCGTCGAGTTTGCGCTTGGGCAACGGCACACCCGCATAATCCGCCAACGTCGGCAACCAATCGACCGACACGCCAAACTGCCCGCGCACTTGGCCAGCCGGAATTTTACCCGGCCAACGAATCATCGCCGGCACACGTATCCCTCCCTCGAAATAACTGAACTTCGCCCCGCGATACGGCCCGGGATTACCGCCACCACCAAACGTGCGCTCTTCCACCGAGTGGCCGTGGTCACTTTGAAACACAACAATCGTGTCCTCCCGCAAACCGAGACTGTCGATCTCCTCCAGCAAACCGCCAATCGCCTCATCCATCGAGGACATAAACGCAGCGTAGCGGCGGCGTTTTTCGTCTTTGATGTGAGCGTAACGGCGACGCCACTTTTCCGTACCTTGCAACGGGTAGTGAGGCAGGTTGATCGCCCAATACATGAAAAACGGTTTCTCGCGATTTGCCTCCATGAACTTTGCTGCTTCGTCCACCATCAACGTCGGGAAGTATTCTCCCGTTCGCCAGATCTCCTTGCCGTTCTCGTAAAGGTCGTGGCGGTTCGGAGGCACCCAGTAAAAAAAGTGCGAGTAGTTGTCGATGCACCCGCCCATGTGCCCGAACGAATAATCGAAGCCCTGCCCGTTCGGCATGGTCGGCGGCGTAAAGCCGAGATGCCACTTGCCGATGTGCGCCGTGGCATATCCCGCAGTCTTGAACATTTCCGCCATGGTCACCTGCTCGGCCGGCATCGCGCCACGGCCACCGGGGTGGGACGACACATTCCCCGGCACACCCGCGCGAACCGGCACCCGCCCCGTCAACAACGCCGCTCGCGAAGGCGAACAGACGGCTGACGCTGAATAAAACTGGGTAAACCGCAGGCCGTCCCGGCAAAGCGAATCCATCGCAGGCGTGACCAAATCCTTCGCCCCGTAGGCGTTGACATCGATCGAACCCTGATCGTCGGTGTAGATGACCACCACGTTGGGCTTGCGAGCTTCCGCGCTGGCCACAATCGCCAACACACACAACATCGTTAAAAAGTGTTTCGGTTTCATTTCAAATAATCAGCAATGTGCACGGCCCGAACATGATTCGCCCCGGCCTTTTTCAACCCCGATTGAATTTGCAACAAACATCCCGGGTTGGTCGTCACAACCACATCCGCGCCCGATTCGAGGATGTTTTGCACCTTCCGGGATTTTAGTTTTTTGGCCATCTCCGGTTCGGTCAGGTTATAGCTCCCGGCGCTGCCACAGCAGAGATCCGATTCGACCAACTCAACAAACTCGCCTCCCGCCCGGGCGCGCACCAATTGCCTCGGCTCATCTTTTATCCCCTGAGCATGGCACAAGTGACACGCGTCATGATACGTCACTTTCTTTCTACTCTTCACCGGGGTCACCTGCGAATTATCCAACCATGCCACCAAGTCCCGCACCTTAGCACTGAATGCTTCCGCGCGTTCCGCCCATTCCGGATCGCCCTTCAGCAACTCCCCGTACTCGACCAACGTGGAACCGCAACCGGCAGCGTTGATGATAATGGCTTCCAATGACTGACCTTCGAACGCGGCGATGTTTCGGCGGGCACACTCGCGGGCTTTTTCCAGTTGACCGCTGTGCGCGTACAACGCACCGCAGCAACCTTGACTGGCGGGCGTAACAACATTCCATCCGTCGCGCTGCAGCAGTTCGGCGCTCGAGTCATTCGTGTCGCCGAACATGACCTGCATCACGCAGCCTTCGATGAAGCCGACTTTTCCCCTTCCCTCCCCCTTGGCCAAGCGCTCGGCTGGCAATTTGCCCCTGGCCAGGCGCTGCGGCAGCAGTTCCATCATTTCCCGGGCAAACTTCGGCAGTATAAAGGTAAGCCGCAAAAAACGAATCATGCGCATCGGCAACAGGGCCAGGCGCAGTCGCCACGGCAATGGGAAAATCTGCTCGATGACGAATCTCCGCAAAAGCCATTGGAACAGGCCGCGCCCATGATGTTTCTCGATATGATCGCGCGTCTCCTCCAGCAGCGTCCCGTACTGCACCCCGCTTGGGCAGGCTGTCTCGCAGGCACGACAGCCCAGGCATAAATCGATATGGCGAACCGCTGCGGCCTCCACGCCCAACTGCCCCGACTGCATGGCACGCATGATGTAAATACGGCCGCGCGGCGAGTCGTTCTCGTTCCCCGTTTCGAGGTAAGTCGGACAGGACGAGAGGCACAGCCCGCAGTGCACACAGGACAGCGCCTTAGTTTCATCGAGAAATTGGCCAAGCGCGCTCATCCGGCCAGGACTCCTTTCGGGTCAAAAATCTCCTTCACCCGCTGCTGCAACTCTAGCGACGGTGCCTCAGTCGGCTTGGCGCTGGTATGATAAATCACACCATTGCCCGCGCGGGCCACAAACGACTCATCGCCCAAGTCCTGCAATGTCGAAATCAATTTTCCGGGGGCGACCGATATGAAACTGGAAGCCGTTCGGCGAAATCGGGCATCGTAATCAAGCGACACCTCATCAGCGAAGCCAAGTGCGCTCGCCGCACCCGACTGGGCCTCCACATCGGCGCTTGGTCCGGCGAAGCCGGCAACCAGCGTGAGTTGTTCGCCGTCAATGCGATGCAGATCAAGTACGGTCGGTTGCAGGTCCGAGTCCCAGATTTTGTCGAGCAGGGCCTCCGCCTGGCCAAGCGACTCGCAAGGCTTGGCCAAGTGCGCCTCCGCCTCCAGCAGAGGCGACAGCTTGAACGTCGCCTCGACGATGATGCCCAACGTGTCACGTGCGCCGACGAACAACCGGCAGAGATCAAATCCGGCGACGTTTTTCACCACCTTGCCTCCGTTGCGAATCACCCGACCGTCCGGCAGCACCACGGCCATGCCAATGACCCAGTCGCGAATCGTCCCGCAACCGAAACGCCTTGGCCCGTTGAGGTTGTTGGCCAGCAATTTGCCGATTGTGAGGGCCTCCGGATTCGGCGGATCGATCGGGAGCCATTGGCCCGCCTTGGCCAAGTGCGCTTGAAAATCCGCCAGGCTCATCCCGGCCTGCACTGTCGCCGTCATGTCCTCCGGCACATGCTCGATGAGTTGAGCGACAGCTTCCAGCGACACCCCGGCCACTCGCCGCGATTGAGACAGCGACTCCTGCAACTCAGAAATGGAACCCGGCTTGAGCGTCATGCAACAACCTGTTTTTTGGGGGCGAACTCGGCGCAGCGCTTGGCACCGGGGAACATTTTGTGCGGGTTGCAGCGCTTATCCGGGTCAAACACGCGGCGCAACTGCTGCATGGCCTCGAGGTCGTCCTCGGCAAACTGCCTGGACATAAAGTCGATTTTCTCCGCGCCAATGCCGTGCTCGCCGGTGACGCTGCCGCCCAACTCGATGCATTTGCTGAGAATGTCATCGCCGGCCTGCAGGGCCCGCTTCACCTGATCCGGATCGCGTTCATCGTAAAGGATCAGCGGATGAATGTTGCCGTCGCCGGCGTGGAAGACGTTGGGAATCCGCAGCCGATGTTTGTCGCTGACGGAGCGAATGAAGCGCATGATCTCCGGCAATCTGCTGCGCGGCACGACACCGTCCTGCGTGACGTAATTCGGGCTCAGGCGGCCAATCGCCCCGAAGGCGCGCTTGCGGCACTTCCACAGGGCGGCGCGCTCGGCATCGTCCTTGGCCAGGCGCACTTCGCTGGCGTTGTTTCGGCGGCAAATCTCATCGACTAGCCTGGCCTGCTGCTCGACGCCCTTGGCCAGGCCGTCCAACTCGACGATCAGCACCGCGCCGGCATCGAGCGGGAAGCCGAAGTGATACGCCTCCTCAAGCGCCTGCGTGATCAGTTGATCCATCATCTCGAGCGCAGCCGGCACGATGCCGGCGGCGATGATGTCACTTACCGTCTGGCTGGCCTGATCCACACTGTCAAACACGCCCAGGAAGGTCTTGAATGCCGAGGGTGCCTTGGTGAGTCGCACCAGCGCCCGCGTGATCACGCCGAACATGCCCTCCGAGCCGATGCCCGCGCCACGCAGATCGTAGCCGCCGACCTCCTCACCACCGTCCGGCTCGACACCCAGCCACTCGATGCTGCCGTCCGGCAACACCATCTCGTAGCCAAGCACATGGTTGGTGGTAACGCCGTTTTTCAGTGTGTGCGGTCCGCCGGAGTTGGTCGCAATATTGCCGCCAATCGTGCAAGCCGGCTGGCTCGACGGATCGGGGGCATAAAACAGACCGTGTTCTTCCGCATCACGAGTGATCCATGCGTTCACGCAACCAGCCTCAACCAGTGCTCGGCGGTTTCGTGGATCAATACCCAGCACGCGATTCATTCGCGTCAGGGCAATGATGACGCCGCCGTCAACCGCCAATACTCCGCCACTCAGGCTCGTGCCCGCGCCACGGGGAATGATGGGCAAATCCAGACCGGCACACAGGCGGACGACCGCCGCCACTTCCTGAGTGGACCGGGGAAGAACCACCGCGGTGGGAAGGTTTTTTTGGAGGGTGTAGGCGTCGCATTCGTAAACGACAAGCTCACGTTCGTCGGTGAGCACGGCATCCTCGCCGACAATTTCAGCTAAGCGGCGGGTGAGGTTCTTTTTGTCAGCCTTGCTGTTCATGCACAACAGATCCAACCCAGCCTGATCGGATGCAAAAGAACGGAGCCTCATCCGCTTGGCCAAGCGGGGAAGCAGCACTCCCGGCCGAATGTCTACAGGATCAAGTGCGTCGCCCTTGGCTTGGTTACTCTATGCCCTCGATCATCTTGATCAGCGGCAGGAACATGGCGATCACGATGCTGCCCACGATGACGGCCAGAAAGACGATCATGATCGGCTCGATCAACGAGGTGAGTGACTCGACGGCACGATCCACTTCCTCATCGTACGTGTCGGCAATCTTCTCGAGCATCTGGGGCATGTCACCGGTTTTTTCACCGACATCCACCATGCTGATGACCATCGGGGGAAACACGCGAGAAGCCTCCAGCGGCGCGACGATGGTCTCACCCTCCTTGACACTGTCGTGGACGTCCTGAACGGCTCGCGACACCACGACATTGCCGGAAGTGTCCTTGACAATGTTGAGAGCCTGAAGGATCGGCACACCGGAATTGATGAGCGTGCCGAGGGTGCGTGCGAATCTGGCAATGGCCACCTTTTCCACCACAGGACCTATGATTGGGAACAACAGACTCATCTTGTCCAAAATGTA
>CEUD01019556.1_pt1 | contig 11819 bp, 8 predicted proteins | sample 356481 | NCBI WGS metagenome assembly CEUD01 (sample SAMEA2623314, study PRJEB7988) | marine metagenome | isolation source: saline water (ENVO:00002010), including | reverse complement strand
CACCTAAATATATATTACCAACTACATGTAATTTTTGTTGTGGATTATTAGTTCCAATACCAACATTACCCATATAATAAGCTTCAGAATTTGATACAGTAAAAGCACCACTGCTATATGCACTACCATTTTGTCTTAAAGTTCCAGTAAAGTTAATATCACCAGTAACATCTAATTTATAAGATGGTGTTGAATCCCCTATACCCACATTACCTGAATGTCCTAAATAAATATTATCACCATTTTCTAACCAAGTATCTGCTCCTTGTTCTTCTTCATAATCATCAGCAGTTGCTCTAAAAATATCTTTAACTTTAGCATTTGCTTGTCCTGAAAGCGTTCTCATATATGCTTTCCAATGTTTCAATTTCATTTCAGCTAAACTGCCTTTGCCTGAATGACTAAGAGCTGCGGATGCAGTTCCTCCTGCGGAAGTTACAGCAGGTGGCATCGTACTAGTTCTTCTTTTTCTGAACTTCATTTTACCAGTAGTTCCATCAATTGTAATTTTATGGTTATCACCAACCCAAAGAGAATTATCGGATACATATATATCTCTAATCTTAAATTCTGCTGAACCAATATCATAAGCATCATTTACATCTGGAAGAATATGTCCTCTCATTGTTCCGGAAGTGAAATCTACATCTCCTACTATTATATCTGCTTTTGTATATCCTGTTCCTGTTGTATCTACAGTTGTTGTTGGTTCTACTTGCGTAGCAGTAAAAAACCTCATTTTGTTATCTGTTGCATCTCTGAACATACCTGAATAATAAGTTACACTTGAATCTACATATTGACCATACCACCCAAAATCAGTAGCATTAGCAGTATTAGTAGAAGCATATTTAAACATACCATCGGCTACTGCTACAGTAGTAGAATTAACTGTTGTTGTTGTTCCAGATACTGTAAGATTACCTGCTAATACCATATCTCTAATTCCAGTAATATCTTTATTTACATCAAGAACAACTGCTTTAGAAGCTAAAGCAGTACCACCAGTTACGCCATCAAGAACATTTAATTCTGCTGCAGAAATTGAGTTTGAACCATCGAGGGTTAAGGATGTACCTCTTAAACTACCTTCTGATTGGAAATTATTACCACAAACAACGGTTGTAGCTCCAGAAGAAGTGATTTTTTGTCCGTCTAAAATTTGAAGGGTTTTTTTCATTTGGATAATACCACCTGCTGTAAGTTCAATATCTCCAGTACCAACGGTACTAATTTGCATATTACCACTTCCAGATGTTTTAAGAGCAAGATTTTGATTAATATCTGTAGTTATTGTAATTGTATCTGAATCATCAGTAATAACTTGTTTTCCATTTACATAAAGAGAACCTGGACCAACATAAACGTGCCTAAATGTTTTGGCAGCAGAACCTAAATCATATGTATTAGCTGCTGATGGAATAATATGACCTTGCATTGTTACATCTCCAACAAGTTTAGTTGTACCATTTACATGTAATGTAGAATCGGGATTATTTGTTCCTATACCAACATTTGCAGCTGTATATGTGACTTCATTTGTTGAACCATCTTTTGTCCATACTGAAGATGAACTAAGCGAGGCATTACCAGTAACTGTCAAATCACCATCGACATAAGCATTACCTACTATATGAACTACTTGTGACGGAGTCAAAGTTCCAAAACCAACACGATTTGTTGAAGCATCAACAAATAATGTCCCACCATCAACGGTAAGATCATCTGTTACTTGAAGATTTCCAGTAATACTATAAGTCCCTAGAGGAACGACACTGATACCAGTTAAACCAGTTCCAAAAGATTGTCTGGTAATATATGCTCCATTGGCATTATTGGCTGTTGGGTCATAATGTTGAAATTTTAATTGTTCATTATCAACAACTAAACGCCAATCATTATTACTTACAGCACCTCCTGTAGAATTGCCTTGAAGATCAATAACTTTTGCTCTAATTGTACCATATGGGTCTATACTCATTTTTTTTGTTATAGTTTATAGCAGGAAATTAAATTTTTTTAAGATTTTATATAAAAAAATTTGAATAATTAGTGTATTAACGACTATATTTTTAATCATTTTATTAAAATAATATATATTTAAAAAAAAACATATTTTTAATTCTATAGATTATCCAATTTAATTAAAATATTATTAATTTTTTCGTTTAAATGTAAAATTTCTTCTTTTAATCCTGTAATAATATCTTTACCATTTGAACGCAAATTACCTGTAAAATTTATATCACCTAATACATCTAATTCATATATTGGATTATTTGTACTAATACCAATCTTTCCTGGGAAATATAAAATTTTTTTATCAAAATCGCCTCCTATTAAAACATCATCTTCATTAGGACCAGATGCAATAATTAATTTATTAAAAGATTCTCCTAAATAATGTCCAGATTTATTACCTATCATGATATTTTTATTTCCAGATTTTACGTTATCTCCTGAATTTGCTCCTATAAAAATATTTTTGATTCCATCTTCTAATTTATATCCAGATTTATTTCCAACTAATACATTTTGATTTCCTTCTGTTAGCGAATATCCAGAAGCATATCCCAATAATGCATTTTCAAACGCAGTTGTCATATTAAATCCGTTATATCCCCCTACAAATGTGTTTTGATTTCCTGTTCCTTTATTTTTGGAATTACCTCTTCCAGATTTCATTCCAATATATACATTACGTTCTCCTTCACTAATATTTTGTCCAGCAGATGCCCCGATAAATGTATTATATTGTGCATCAGTATATTGACCAGCCCCAGCCCCAATATATGTACATTGTTGGGATGTTTTATTCGAATAACCAGCGAGGCAGCCAATAAATGTATTAAGTATTTTATCAGTATTTAAATATCCAGCACTTTTTCCAATAAAAACATTCTCAAATCCTGTAGTATTTGAATAACCGGAATTAACACCTATTATTACATTATTAGCACCAATTGTATTGATTCCAGCATTTTTTCCTAAAAATGTGTTAATTTCAGTTGTAATCCCAATTAGTGGGATAATAGTAGCAACATTTGATGAGATAGTTATAGATTTTGGTTCTGAGTGCGGATTGGTTTTAAGTAAAATACCTTCCCCAGCAATTAGATGTAAACTTTCTTTGAAAATTGGACTTAAAGATGATTGTCCTGCAATTATTATATCTTTCCAAGAAGATCCCATACTGATTTTTGCCTCGCCAATATTTGAATTAGTTATTATAAATCCTGTATTTTTATCAAAATTAATAGTATTAGTATTTTTGATAATTGTATTATGATCTGATGACATAATTGTCAAATTATTTGTATTACTTAAATTGCTAACTTGTGTTAATGAAATCCATCCATCTGATTTCCTTCCTTCAAAATCAACACCCGTCCATCTAATTGTACCATTAATTGTACTTTCAGATGTTCCTATTAATATTCCACCATTAATATGTAACTTTTCTGATGGTTGTGATATCCCAATTCCGATATTTCCCGAATTTTGAGAAATTGTATTTCCAAGATTTATACAATCATCTAATATTATTTCTTTGTATTTAGCAATCATTTCTCCATCTGCATTTTGAGATGTATAACTTTTAATAAATTTAAAGTCATTATTTACTATCGTAATTTGATGTGTATTACCAAAACGTATTGTATTTTTTGATATATTTATATCACCGACATTTAAAGATTCTAAATTACCAAGTAATGTTATATGAGGTTGTTTTGGATCAAGAACTGTTCCTAATAATGAAGATTTTATAATTCCAGCAGCAATATTACCATTACTATCTCTTTTAACTAAAGTATGAGGTACAATATGCCATGTTGCATTAGATAGTGATATTTTTTCTTCTTGAGTAATATGATTTAGCAAAGTATTTACATTTGTTTCTGTTAAAGATGTCCATATTCCAGACTTTCTTCCCTCAAAATCGGAACCTGTCCAACGAATTATCCCGTCTATTTCTGAATTTGAATTTGATAATTTAATTCCTCCATCTATTTCTAATCTTTCTATTGGATTTTCTATACCAATACCTAAATTATTATTTTTTAATTTAAGAAAATAATCAGGTGTATAACCATGGAAATATTCTACATTCAAATTTGATACCATTTTAGTACTTTTAATAATTAATGGGGGAACCATATCACTTGGATTAATATTATCTGGCCAATCTTCTTTTCCTTCTATATTGCTATCAATTGTTAATTGGTCTCCAAAACCATGATTAAAATTCATAGTATTGCAAGACATAGTACAATCAAAAACTTTTTTTGGCATTTTTAAAATATATAGTTTTAGATAAATATTTTAAAAAAGCATTTGTAACATATGTATATTTTATATTGTTTTTGCAAATAATTTTATCATACGATTTGTTTTAGTTGATTCTGTTTGTATTAATTTTTTAGAATTGTTAATCTTATTTAAAGAAATATTTAACATATTGCTCATTAATCCTGTTTTAAATTCTTTTGTTTGTAATGACGGATTCTTTGAATAACAATTTCCAGGAGGATCGGATTCTGCCATGCCAATTATTCTAGCATTAACCTCCATTAAATAAAGTTTTTTATTTACATCGGGTATTATATCATACGCAAGCATTTTAAAGCATATGTAATCATCATTCGCATTATTATTTGGACACGTCATAGTTTTATACGTTGCTAAAATACTTTCAGTGCATATTTTTTTGATTTGAGGTAAAATTTTTTTTTCAAATTCGCCTGAACCATAATAAGAATTATAATCTCCCGGAAAAGTTTTATTATTACATGATGTAGTAATATGAGTTAAAGCATCGAAATTATTAGGTGTGTATTCTTTATCAGCAACATACATATATCCATCTGGATATACATAACTTTCAAAATTTTTACCATATCTTAATATAAAAGCATACACTCTAAAATGGAATTTTTTTTTGTGATATAATAAAGGTTTGCTAATATATTTTTGAATAATCCAATCAGATTCTTTTTTATTTTGTTCTAACCAATTAATAAATTCATCATAACTTCTAACTCTTTTTACACCTTCTTGGCGCATACCAAATTCTGGTTTTAATATCCATTCATTTCGTTTCCAAAAAGATGAATTTTTAAATTTTAAAATATTATTAATTTTAAAACAATATGTTTTTGGTAAATAAGGTAAAGATATTGAGTTATTTTTAGCATATTTTACTAAATTTAGATATAATTTTTTTTTATTTCCTAATGCACTAGTATCAACAAAATCTGTAACTATTTTGCATTTATGACACGTTTGTGTTAATGAATTGAAAAATGTTACTTGAGAAATATCATTTTGTGTTTTTTTCCAATTATCCTTTTTATCAAAAAATCCTGTAATTATATCATTAAAATAGCCATCGTTTGTATAATATGTAAAACTATTCATTTTCATTAATTTTTATTGAGAAAAAAATGAATCGTTAATTAATTAATTTAATTAAATAATTAATATGTTACACATTTTGCATCTTTTGGATTTGTTGGACACCATAATTTTAATTCACTTACTTTTTTTGGTTTCCAATCTTTTGATAAAGATTTATGACTATAATTCCAATTTTCACTAAATGCTTCTATATTTTTTTCTGGATTATTGAAATTTTCTTCTCCTTCTTTATTATTTTGTATAATTGCTATACATAATAATATTACAAATATTATTACTAATATATACAAACCAGTTTTTCCTTGCATAAACATCATATATATTTATTAATATATTTTTAATTTTCATCCCTTTAAATTATGATGATTTTAATTTAGATATCAAATTCTTTGGGTCATTATGTTTAAATAATGTTGATCCAGAAACAAATATATTAGCACCACTTTTTACACATACTTCAAAAGTTTTCTCATTTATACCACCATCTACTTGAATATCTAAGTAAGGATGCTTTGCTTTTAATGCTTTTATTTTTGAAACACAAGAATGCATAAAAGATTGACCACTAAATCCTGGCTCAACAGTCATAATTAATACATAATCCAAATACTCTATATACTCAGACAAATCGGAAATTGGTGTATTTGGTTTTAAAGCAATACCAACTTTTAATCCATATTCTTTTATTTTTTTTATAACTTTCATTACATATTCAGTATCATGACAAGCTTCTATATGAAAAGATATGGAATTGGCACCAGATTTATAAAATTCTTTTATCCATTTTAAAGGATCAACAATCATTAAATGACAATCTATGAATGCCGTTTGATTCTTTTTTCTTAGACTTTTTAATACAGGAAATCCAAATGTTATATTTGGTACAAATACACCATCCATTATATCCATATGTAACCAGTCTACACCATTCTCTATCATTCTTGACGCTTCACTTGATAGGCTAGAAAGATCAGAACTTAACATAGACGCAGCAATTATTATTTTATTATTCTCCATATTTTGTCTTAATTTAATGATGGTTCATATTCTTTATATTCTTTTTGAAAGCATTTTCTCGTTTTTACCCATTTAATAAATCTTACAACCTTTTCACTTACAGGATAAAAAAACGAAAACAAAACGAAGGGGATTGATTTAAAGGAGCAGTATTTTCCCATGTTCCACCTATTGAATTGGACATCCTTCTTGATCATAAACATCTTCCTCTTCGTCATTAGTATAATGACTACCATCCAACATTTGCTTAACTTCAGCAGAACTTATATTATCCATTTCTACTAAAAGGGCATTCGTATTTTCTATATTTTTGTTTGGAGAAGAAGAAATTAACATTTTCTCTAATTTTGTTATTACCTTCTTTTCTATTTTATTGGGAAATATTATTCTAAACTTTATATACATATCACCACTACTACCATCTTGTTTTGGCATTCCATAATTTGATATTTTTTTAAATTGACTTGGTTTAATTATTTCTCCTTTTTCTGTTTTGACTAAAATTTCACTATTATCTAATAATTTGATTGTAAAATTACAACCACATAATGATTCTCTTAAACTTATAGTTTTTTTTAAAATTAAATTATCCCCCTTTCGTATAAAATAAGGATGTTTCTTTTCTTTTATTCTTACTATTATATCACCAGCAATTGTTCCAGGTTCTTGATCACTTTCCTCTCTAAAAACAATCGCATCTCCATGTTTCATTCCTTTTTTAATTTCTATTTTTAAAATATTTTCACCTTTTACTACTGTTTTTCCTTTACATTTTCCACACATATCATCTGATTTAACAGATTTTCCTTTGCCCCTACAAGATGGGCACGCACCTTGTACTACTTGTCTCATTGGACCCATTTGTCTAATTTGGGTAAATCTACCAGAACCATGACAAGTACTACATTTTACTACTTTTTTTGATTTACTACCAGTTCCTTCACATAAAGAACATATTATATTTTTTTTCAATCGCAATTTACGTATTGCACCTAAATACATTTGTTCTAATGGAACTTCTAATTCTACATTTACGGGTGATCCTTTTCGTATACCATTATTTCGTCGTGCTCCGGGATGTCCGGGATGCATATTAAATTCATTGAACATATTTCCTGGAAATCCATTTGTAAATAAGTCAAATATATCTCTCGGCATTCCACCACTCATTCCATTATTCTGAGCCTTTACTCCTTCCAATCCGTGTTTATTATATATTTCTCTTTTCTCATCATCTTTTAAAATTTCATATGCTCCGGTTATTTTTTTAAATTCTTCCTCATTACCACCTTTATCTGGATGTTCTTTTAATGCCTTTTTCCTATACGCCTTTATTATTTCTCTTTTTGTTGCATTTCTTGAAATACCTAGAATATCATATAATTCATTACTTTGAGAGGAACTATTATTATTTGAAAAATTAAACATTGTATAATAATCTGTTGATATATATATTTTATATTTATTAATTAATTTTTATATCATATTTAATTCTTTTTTTACTATTTGCGTTAAATATTTAGTTCTATTTTCAATATTATTAGTAATTATAATTATGAATAATATTGAATATTTAACAACCATTAAGAAAGAATATCAAGAACAACTTAATAATATTATCACGCCACATATTTATCAAGGAATTAAACAATTATATAAAGATGTTAAGGAACAATGTAAAAAAATAGGAGATAGAAATGTTATGGCCAAATTTCAACAACAAATGAAATTAGTTCCTCAATGGAATATTGATGTTATAAATAGAGAATCTCAAAGAATTGTTTCTAAATCTCAATGTGAATATTTACAAGATCTTATCGCAGCTGTTTTTTTAAGTAATACTAAAATTCTTTCTGCAACCAGCACAGAAAAACAAATTGATGTTAATGTTCCAACACTTCCAAATTTTATTCATTTTATTTATAAGGAAGTTGCAAGAAGTTTATATAGTCACCCAGATTTAATTAGAGATTATGATATTGATAAATGGGAACAAACTCAAAATTATAGAGAAACAATTAAAATCATTAAATCATCAATTAATGATACAGTTAGAAAAAATCTTCCTTTTAGAAATATTTTAACTAATTATCTAGATTTTTCTATAAATCCACCTAAAATTAAATCTAAAAAAAAGAAGAGATATGAACCTGAAACTGATAGTGAAAGTGATAATAGTTACGAATCGTGGGAAACTGAATCTTTTACAGATAGTGATATTGAAGAAAATGAAATAGAAGAAAACAAACAACAAAAAACAAGAAAAGAAGAAATTGTTGTATCAGCTAATGAAGAAGAAATTATCATGTCAGATAATGAAGATGAAGATGAAGATGAAGATGAAGATGAAGCTAAAGATGAAGTTAAAGTTGAAAATGATAATAATGAAAACATTAACAAGAATAAAGATGAAAATGAAGATGAAGATGAAGATGAAGAAGAAGATAAAGATAAAGATGAATATCATATTAATGAAAACAAACAACAAGATGGTGGTAACCAGAACTCTATTACAAATATCGAAAATATAGATGAATCAGATGAATCAGATATAGAAGAACTTAATGTTGACACAGATGAGGATGATAATATAGGCAATTATACTAATACAAATTACAATCCGGAAAATACCAATGTTCAAGATAAAATTAATGATAATAATCTTGAAAATACCAATCTTCAACATAACAATGTCATTGAAGAAATTAATATTGATAATAATAATAATATCGTAGAAGAGAACGTTGTTGTTGAAAATAATGTTGTTGTTGAAAATAACGATGTTAGAGAAGAGAACGTTGTTGTTGAAAATAATGTTGTTGTTGAAAATAATATTGTTAGAGAAGAGAACGTCGTTGTTGAAAATAACGATATTACAGAAGAGAACGTTGTTGTTGAAAATAATAGTGTTGTAGAAGAAACAATTAATGAAATTATTAATCCTGAAATTAATTATGAAAATAATGATCTTGAAGAAGTAATTATTGATAATGATGATAATGATAGTAATATTTCTATTCCAGACTTAAATGAAAATATTGAAAAAGTTGAAGAAGTAATTATTGATAATGATGATAATGTAAATAAAGAAGAAATTAATATTAATGCTGTTGATAAAATTATAGATGATGATATAGTTGAAACTATTCCAATTAGTAATGAACCAGAACAACCTATTGTTCCAGTAGAATTATCTCAATCAAATCTTACACCAACTAATAATGTATCGATTTCTCCATTATTAGAATCTTTACAACAAAATTTATCAAATTATGATGAAAATGTTGAAGCTGACGATGAGGCTGAGGCTGATGATGAAATAAGTGACGAAGAAGATGACATAGTAAATAGTAATGATATTAAAACAATTCAATTAACTTCTAACAAGGGATTATCTTTAATAAAATCTTCTAAAATATCAAACAATAATGAGAAAAAGAAAAATATTAATAAACCATTTTTATTTTTTAATGATGCAACTGATTTTTAAGTTTAATGAAAAATTGTTATAGTTTTTATTGTTTTACATAAATTTTGTAATTTATATAAAATAATAAGTACATTTAGTTGATAATTTTATATATATACTTTAATCACAAACTTGATCGACAACGTTTAATTTTGGTAGAGCTACATTAACTGCTATCATTAATAAACTACCAATTACTGCTGGAACTAATGTTTTTCCAGGTCCTACCCATGTAAGAAATCTAATAGGCAATGGTAAAAGCCATGGTATAATTGTATAACCAATCATAAAAACTACTGTTGGTATTAACGCTAATTTAACTATATTAACAATTGTGTCATTATCGAGTTTTGGCTCACATTTTTTATAAATTGTAATTAAATTTGCTGCAAATGCTATTACACTTAATATAATAACTCTTACTGGACCACAAGAGAGACAAGATATAAATTGTCCTGCAAAATATAGTAATCCTCCTGCGATTGTTACAATCCCAGCAACTCCACTTGATGAAATTGTATTCACAAGTAAGTCAAAATTGCTTTTATTTAAACCAGAATTTTCTTGATTAAGACCGAATGATTTCATTAATAAATCTAACATAATTTGTTTATATTACTATATTTAGATTTTTTTTAATCTAGTTAATTATATAAATGCTTCTCAATCATCAATCATATAAACTTTATTCTAACTATTTAACAAACAAAATTTATCCAATAGAATATGATATTCTTTTTATAATTAGCAAATATACCGTAATGCCATTGATTAAGACAGATATTTCTTATGTTTCTTATCATGCAAAATGTTCAAATATTAATGCGGTAGTTTATTTAACACGTTCGTATGGAGATAAGATTTATACAGTAAAAAAAGTATTAAATAAACATTTATAATAATAGTTATAATAATACAGGAAAAGTATGAAATTATTATTTGATAAATATCGCCCTAAAAATCTTGATGACATTAGATATCATAAAGAGATTGCTAATATTTTAAAAACTTTAGATATAAATAACCTTCCTCATATGTTAATGTATGGACCTAGAGGATCTGGAAAAAAAACATTATTATATTCATTTTTAGGATATACTAAAAAAATAAGAGTTATACAAAAAATTAAAACTTCATCCAAAGAGATTCCATTTACAATGTATCGTAATGGAATATTTATTGAATTAGATATAAAAGAAATGGGAATGTATTGTAAATTTATTATTCGCGATATGCTTAAAAATATGGCAGAAACAAAACAAGTATCAAATAATTTACAAAAAATTATTGTATTACACCATTGTGAATTATTAACTATAGAATCACAGTTTATTTTAAACAAAATTCTTGAAATGCATAGTGTTAATTGTAAATTTATATTAATATCCAATACAATTAATAATATAATGACTTCATTACAAAGTAATTGTCTTTGTTTACGAATACAATCTCCTTCTCAAGAAGAGATTAAAAATCATATTTTAGAAATAATTGATGAAAATGACATACATTTATCTTCAACACAATTAGAGAAATTATTACATGTTAATCATAGAAATTTAAAAACATCTATATTACAATTAGAAATTTTCGATTTAATTAAATCTCACAAAATAAGTATAAATAAAAAAAAAATACAGGGAATAGTTAAACTGATTTTAAAAAAAAGAACTACTTTAACTACTATAAGTAAAATAACATCTTTCTTGTATGAATTTATTATGGATAATAATATAAATTCAAATTATATTTTGCTCAATATATATTATCAATTAATAGAACATTTAGATAAAAATAAAATAAATAAACATATAAAAATTACGGAAATCACATCTAAATATGATATGAGATTAATACAAGGCTCAAAAGATATAATGCATATTCAAGCATATATATTTAATTTAATTGAAGAATT
>CEUD01125493.1_pt1 | contig 11845 bp, 8 predicted proteins | sample 356481 | NCBI WGS metagenome assembly CEUD01 (sample SAMEA2623314, study PRJEB7988) | marine metagenome | isolation source: saline water (ENVO:00002010), including | reverse complement strand
CTCATCGAGGCGGGTTATGTCTATATCGCACAACCACCGCTGTATAAGATTAAGCGCAAGCGTCGTGAACAATACGTCGATAACGACCCACAGCTCAACCGCATCCTGCTCGAGCTCGGCTCGGAAGATGTCACTCTGGTGCGCCTACGCGACCAAACAGAGCTATCTGGTGAGACCATTGATCAACTCGTCGAGTGCATGTCACGCTTGGAGATGATCGGCCGCGGGGTCACCCGCTACGGCTGCGACTTTGCCCAGTTCCTCGATCAACACGAGGAAGCGGACTACAAGCTGCCGCGCTACATCGTCCGCATTCGCACCGGTAATGAAGAAGAATTCCGCTTCTTGAAAAATGACGACGACCGGATCGCCTTCCACACCGAATTCGAACTGACCGATGAAGACGGCACAGGCACTGTCATCCGCGAAATCATCAACGACGAAGGCATCAAGATCCAGCAACGTATCTCGCTACACGAAATCTACGAGTCCACGGAAATGACGAAGCTCATCCGCGAAATCGCCGATGCAGGCATGGACATCAAGCAATTCTCCAAGTCCGAAGAGCCACGCTACCAGATCATCGAAAACAAAGGTGATCCTAAAAAGGAAAACATCATCGAGCTCCACTCCATCATCGAATTGATCGAGAACATTCGCACCATCGGCCGCCGCGGCCTCAGCATCCAGCGCTACAAAGGTCTGGGTGAGATGAATCCGAAACAGCTCTACGAAACCACGATGGACCCGAAGAAACGCCGCCTACTCAAGGTCAACATCGCCGATGCCGCTGTCGCGGACGGCATCTTCTCCATGCTGATGGGCGAAGATGTGCCGAGCCGCCGCGCCTTTATCGAAGATAATGCGCTCAACGTAGCTCACCTCGACGTGTAACAATGGCGAATAGCTAATAACTAATAGCGAAACTCACGATCGGCAACTAATCCGCGATCCGTAATTCGCCATCCACTATTATTTTAAACGAAGTTTAAAAATCTCATGTCCGAAGAACTCACACCACATAACCCCGAGCATACACGCCCCGAGGGCACGTCGATTATCGACATCATGCAGACGGCTTACATCGACTACTCGATGTCCGTCATCGTCAGTCGCGCTCTGCCCGACGCTCGCGACGGCCTCAAGCCTGTGCAACGACGCATCCTCTACGCGATGCTGCGTGAAGGCCTGCTCCACAACCGCCCCTTTGATAAGTGTGCCGGTGTCGTCGGGGAAGTCCTCAAGAACTATCACCCGCACGGTGACAGTTCTGTATACGACACACTGGTGCGCTTGGCCCAAAACTGGGTGATGCGTTACCCCCTGATCATTCCGCAAGGTAACTTCGGCTCGATCGATGGTGACTCCGCCGCTGCCTATCGTTATACCGAGTGTAAACTCGAAGGCATCGCCGAGGACCTGCTCAAGGACATCGACGAAGATACCGTCGACTTCGTGCCCAACTACAAAGAGAGCTCCACCGAGCCCTCCGTATTGCCCTCCGCCCTGCCCAACTTGCTGATGAACGGCTCCACGGGCATCGCGGTCGGCATGACCACCAATATTCCGCCGCACAATCTCAGCGAAGTCATCGACGCGGCAGTCGCGATCATCGATAACCCAAAGATTGAACTCGACGAGTTGATCAAGATCATCCCCGGCCCCGACTTCCCAGGTGGCGGTTTCATCCACGGCAAGTCCGGTATCGAAAGCTATCTCAAGACCGGTCGCGGTATCGTCCGCACCCGCGGTATCGCCGAAGTAGTGGAAAACAATGGCAAGGAAGAGATCATCATCTCGGCCATCCCTTATAACGTCAATCGCGCCTCCCTCGTCATTCGAATCGCCGACTTGATTAAGGAAAAAGCAATCGACGGCATTTCCGACCTGCGCGACGAGTCCACCGAGACCACACGCATCGTCATCGAGCTCAAGCGCGGCGCGATCCCACGCGTCATCATCAACCAGCTCTACAAGAGCACACCGCTGGAAAGCTCCTTCGGCGTGATTCTACTCGCGCTCGACAACCGTCGTCCCAAGCAAATGAACATCAAAGAGATGCTCACTTGCTACATCGACCACCGCCGCGATGTCATCTACCGCCGCACCGCCTTCCGCCTGCGCAAGGCCGAGGCCCGCGCCCACATCCTCGAAGGCTATAAGATCGCCCTCGATAACATGGATGACTTTGTCAAAATCATCCGTGCCTCCAAGAACCGCGAAGAAGCCAAACAAGAGCTGATGGCGAAGTATCCCCTATCGGAGATACAAACCAACGCCATCCTCGAACTGCGCCTCTACCAGCTCACGGGCATGGAACGTGGCAAGATCGAAGAAGAGTACCTTGCACTGATGGCGGTCATCGAAGAGCTGCGCTCCATTCTCGAAAGCGAGCAAAAGCTGCTGATGGTGATCAAGGACGAGCTTGCCCAAATGAAGGACAAGTATGGCAACCCACGCCGCTCGACCATCCTCTCCATCGATGGCGACCTTTCCATGGAAGACATCATTCCAAACGAAGGCTGCATGATCACCGTCACCCACAAGGGCTTCATGAAGCGCACTTCCTTGGATGAATACCGCTCACAAAAGCGCGGCGGTAAGGGCGTGATCGGCTCGGGCCAATACGAGGACGACTTTGTCGAACACCTCTTCACCGCCTCCACTCACGACTACATCATGTTCTTTATGAACAACGGTCGAGTCTATGTGGAAAAGGTCTACAACATCCCAGAAGGCAGCCGCACAGCCAAGGGCCGCGCCATCGCCAACATCATCGAACTACAAGCCGGCGAGAAGATTGCCGCGATGATCTGTGTCAAAGACTTCAACGAGTCTGATCAACGCATCGTGCTCGCCACCGAGCGAGGTGTCACTAAGAAGACTCTGCTCTCCGACTATAAGAACCACCGCAAGGGCGGCCTGATCGGTATCAATATCGACGAAGGCGACAACCTGATCGGTGCACGCCTCACCACCGGTAACGACGACATTCTGCTGGTGACCAGTAACGCGCAGTCGATCCGCTTCCCCGAAACGGATCTGCGTGATCAAGGGCGTGCCACACGGGGTGTGCGCGGTATCAAGCTCAAGACCGAAAAAGATAAGGTCGTGGCCATCGAGATCGTGAATCCAAGCCCAACAGCCGAACCGGCTGAAGGTGAAGAAGTCGAGCCCAAGAAGCTGCTGCTGATCGCAGGTGCCAACGGCCTCGGCAAGCGCACCGAGTTCAGCGACTACCGCGTGCAATCACGGGGTGGTTCTGGTATCATCGCAATCAAGTCCGACAAGGTCGCAGGCGCACTCAGCGTCACCGAAAAAGACGAGATCATGATGTTCACCAAAAAGGGCCAAGCCGTCCGCAGCCCGATCAACACTGTCCGTGTCACCGGTCGCGCCGCCAGCGGCGTCAAACTAGTCAACCTCGCCGATAAGGATGAGTTGATCGGCATCAGTAAAGTCATCGCTACCGAAGAAGATCAGTCCGGCGAAGACACCGACCTGGTCGAAGGCACCGATGCCGATGCGGTTGAAAACGCAGCCCCCGTCACAGGCGAAGTGATAGTCGCCCCTGAAAGCGAAGCGCCTGCTGCCGACGAAGCGCCTCAGCTGGACTTGTTTGGCGAGGACTCTTCCGATGACAGTAAAGAATAAAGCGTAAGCAGGCATCAAGCCGCAACCGTTTCATCCAGGCCGCCCTCTCACCGGGGCGGCCTTTTTCATGGACAGACTCAAAGTCTTACCATCCAATGCTTATCAACCTCATAGCAAAAACCGCAACATTCGCGGCCCACAAGCGATGATACAACTAGCCAAAGCTCCCCATGCGACTCAAAAAAATCGGATTATCCTACCTGCTGCTATCCCTACTAAGCACAGCATTCTGCACCCCGGAATGGCACACGATTGCCAACCGCTACATCGAACAAACTGACAAACCCCAGCGATGGGAATCACGCCCCCAAACGCAAACTCCCGAACCAGAGCTGGTCGATGTGCTCAAGGCCCTTCCAGCACCGGGGCAATGGACGCAACTCCGCGAAAACTATGCGGAACAACTCGCAGAGGCATCCAATGTCTCTGCTGAAGAAATCTTGATGCACTTACTCTTGAATTACCTCGATGGTCATCCGGAAGCCACCCAGAGCACACTCGACCAACTAGAAAAGACCTTCTCAAGCAACGAGGCACTCGAATACCACCTCGACTCTGGTAGAAATCGGTCTACTGCTAGATCGAGCTGAGCTAGTTGAATCTGGCCTGAAGGCTGCAGTCATCGCGTTGAAGGCCACACCACTCGAAAGTGAATACGGAAGTATCCACACCTACTCACATCAGAATCTGATCGAGCTCTACCTCAAAGCCGGCAAAGTCGAAGAGGCTGAAGCCACAGCACGCCAACTACTCGACCGCCTGGATCCAAGTCGGCACAGCGCAGGTTGCAAAAAACAAAAAAGCACAAGCATCTGACGATTACTACGGCGGCAACGACGCCACAACACTCACCGCCTTTCGATCGGAAAATGCCGACAGCTATCAAGCGCTGTTAACAATTCTGCTTGGTATTCATATTCAAAAAGAAGAGTACCCTGCTGCGCTCAAGCTACTCAATGAAGAGAGCCGCTGGTGCACTGCAGACATCGCGAATATCCTCCAAGAAACAGACCGTTCCTACAACAATTACAAACTCGGCTGGTTGGTCGCCATGGCCTTACACGAAACGGACGCGCCAGACAAAGCGGCCCGCACGCTAACAGCCTCGCTACGTGAATCCAGCGGTTACGATCCTGCCTACGCTTTGTATTTAGAAATCAAAGGAGCCGACGCGATCGAATATTTCGACAAACTCTATCAGCTCGACCAATTTGAAGAACGCCCCTTAATTTGGAAAGCGCAGCACCTCCTGGATCAAGGCAAAATCGAAGAAGCCATGGTTCACTATAAGAAGGCCTATGAACTCATGCCCTCCAGCTTTGGCCGTGTGGAGAGCCACTGCTTCGGCTGCGAGAGCGTCTTCAAGGGAGACCAGCCGCAGTCGATCGCCGAAGAAATCTTCCAAAATATGCTCTTAACCCAAGCCGAAGTACCTCAGGTCCACTATTTAATGGGCTATCTCCGCGACTACCAAGAGCGAGAAACCGAAGCACTCAAACACCTACAAGATGCGGTCGAACTCGACCCCGATTATCTCAATGCCTGGAAGAAAATCGAGTCACTCAGTAAGCGCATGCAAATGGATACAGTCACTCAAGATCAGCTTATTCTAAAAATATATGCCCTGGACCCCCTCGGCAAACACTCCTCGCCCGCGCTCCACGAAGTGAGAGACCTCAAAAAAATGTGGCACGCTGTGCTCGATAATCGCAAACGCATACAAGTGCTCCCCAAGGATACCCAAGTCTACCCACTCAAAGCTTCAGCCCAACAAATCGCAGCACTCGCAACGAATCCGCTTACCACTTACATGTCCTACGAGGATACCGTGGAGCACCCTGCCGAGGCGCTCATTCGTAACCGGGTGATTGAAAAAATCCAGGATCTCTTCGTCCAACTCAGCCACAGCGAGAATATATAGCAGTCCATGCGATCTTGCAAACTTTCCCGTTGCCAGCTCGGGAGCACAGACTTAGGCAATACTGACAGAAAGACTATGTTAGAAAATTTAACCGATAAACTAGGCAGCGCACTCCGTAATTTGCGGGGTGTCGGCAAGCTGAGCGAAGAAAACATGGCTGAGGCACTCAAGGAGGTGCGTCAGGCCCTGCTCTCAGCAGATGTGCATTTCAAAGTCGCGCGCGAGTTCGTGGCTACCGTAAAGGAGCAATGTGTCGGCCAGGAAGTGCTCAAGTCGGTCACTCCCGGCCAACAGGTGATTAAGATCATCCACGATGAATTGGTCAAACTACTGGGCGAAGGCGCCACCGAGCTGGAAGATAAAAAGCCGCTCCGCATCATGATGGTCGGCCTGCACGGCTCTGGTAAGACCACCAGTAGTGGTAAGCTGGCTCGCTACATGGCCAAAAAGCGTGACTACCGCCCCGCGCTGGTCGCCTGCGATGTGTATCGTCCCGCCGCGATCGACCAACTCGAAATGCTGGCCAAAAACGAAGGCTGCACCTTCTACGGCGACCGCGAAGAGAAGGATGTCGTGAAAATCGGTAAGCGCGGCCTGCAAGCGGCCAAAGAGGCCGATGCCAACCTGATTATTTTTGATACAGCGGGCCGGCTACAAATCGACGAGGACTTGATCGAAGAAATCAAGCGCTTGAAGGCTGAAGTGCAACCGGATGAAATCCTGCTGGTCGCCGACGCCGCGCTGGGCCAAGAAGCGGTCAATGTGGCCAAACACTTCCACGAGGCAGTGGATTGCACCGGTATCATTCTCACCAAGCTCGACGGTGACGCCCGCGGGGGTGCCGCGCTCTCGATGAAATCCATCTCCAATGTGCCGATTAAATTTATGGGCACCGGGGAAAAGTCGGACGAGTTTGACGTCTTTCACCCCGACCGTATGGCCTCCCGTATCCTAGGCATGGGCGATGTGGTCTCGCTGGTTGAAAAAGCACAGGAGACCATTGATCAGGACGAAGCAGAGCGCATGGCTGAAAAGATGCGCAAGGCAGACTTCAATCTCGAAGACTTCCTCTCGCAAATGCAACAGGTCAAAAAGATGGGCTCTCTCGGCTCTCTGGTCGGCATGATGCCTGGCATGAGTGGCGTCGAAATCGGCGAGGACGAAGAAAAGAAAATGGCTCGCACGGAAGCCATCATTCTTTCGATGACAGTGCAAGAGCGTCGCCAACCGCGCCTATTGCGTGGCAGTCGTCTCAAACGCATCGCCAATGGTTCGGGTGTGCAAGTGCGCGACGTTAACGCGCTGCTGAAGCAGTTCAACCAAATGCAAAAGATGATGAAGATGATGCGCGGTGGTAAAGGACGCAAGATGATGAAGGCGATGAAGGCACAAATGGGCGACGAACAAGGCGGCCTGCCCACCAACCTACCGGGAATGTAATTTCAGATGGATAAACAAGTCGTTCCAGTTCTTGTTAAGGGTGTGATGCCAACCTCCAGTGGTTGCGCCGTCTTCCTCGGCAACGACGATAAAACCTTTGTCATTTACGTCGATGAAGGCATCGGCGATGCGATTCAACGCGCGGTGGATGGCAGCAAGAGTGAGCGCCCACTCACCCACGACCTGATGCTCACGATGCTGGATGGTTTGGGCGCGGAAGTAGAACGCGTGGTGATCAACCACGTCGATCAAGGCACATTCTTTGCCCGCTTAATCGTCTCGATGGAAAACGAGCTCGGGCACAAGATCATCGAACTCGATGCTCGCCCTAGCGACTCCATGATTCTCGCGCTCGCCTCTGGCAAGCCAATCTATGTCGCCCAAACTGTGATCGATGCAGTGGATGATATGACAGAGATCTTGGCCAAGATCCTTGAGCAAGACTCGTAAACTCGACCTATGACGCCACTTCCCGAACCGCTAATAGCTGGGCAGCCATGGACAGCGCTGGCTCCGATGCAGGACGTCACGACGCTCCCCTTCATGCGCCTGCTGGGCAAATATGGCGCGCCGGACTTGCTCTTTACGGAGTATTTTCGTGTGCATGGTCACTCGACTTTAGAGCAACACATCGTCGACGCGGTCTGTCAGCATAATACGGGACGCCCGGTTTTCGCGCAGCTGATCGGTGAAAGCTTACCTGACTTGGAGCGCACCGTCGCAGCGATTGAAACCGCACAGCTGCCGGTGGCGGGCATCGACCTCAATATGGGCTGCCCGGCCCCTAAAGTTTATAAGAAAAATGTCGGCGGCGGTCTGCTGCGCGAGCCATCGAAAGTCGACGAAGTACTCAGTTGCCTGCGTGGCGCCATCCAGGGCCGCTTCACCGTTAAAATGCGCATCGGTTTCGACAGTGACCAACACTTTGAAACGATCCTAGACCTGATCGAGAAGCACAAAGTCGACTTACTAAGCTTACACGCGCGCACGGTGAAAGAAGCCTACCGCAGCGAAGTCCATTATGAATATATCAAGCGCGCTGCCGAGCGAGTGCCCTGCCCGGTTTTGGCCAATGGCAACGTAACTTCAGTTGCGAAGGGGCAATGGGTGCTCGACCAAACGGGCAGCGCCGGCGTAATGATCGGCCGCTCTTGCATTCGTAACCCATGGATCTTTCGTCAGCACCGTGAACACTTCGCCGGACAGCCCATCTTCCAGCCAAAACTCGGTGATGTGCGCGAGTACATCGAGGAGCTGATCGTCGCAACCAGTCGCCCCAATCGAGAGGGACAGTATCATATCAATCACATGAAGAAGTTCCTAAACTTCATCGGATTGGGAGTGGATACAGACGGTCAATTCCTACACGACATGCGCCGCGCACGCACAAAATCAGAGCTGGATGCCATTTGCGATAAGCACTTGATCGAAGGAGGACGTGCAGAACAATTGTTTCCAGATGAGCCGATCAAAGGCTTGGTCGCGCGCCCCAACTGCGAGACTTCACGCGGCTGCTCTTTGTAAAGATTCCATAGCTAGAAGCACCACGAACTCGCACTGTGGAACACTCGATGCGGACAGGGATCGATCTATGCTTTGGCTTGTTCGAAGAGATCTTGAATTGTCTGCTTCAGTATGTTAAGACGCAGCGGCTTGCTCAAATAGGCATTCATCCCGTTATCTAGGCAGCGAGCTTCGTCTCCCGCCAAAGCGTTCGCAGTCAACGCAACAATCTTAACTCCCTGAGCCTGCTGACCAGCCGCACCTTGACGTATTTGGCGCGTGGCCTCTAGGCCATCCATTATAGGCATTTGAAGGTCCATAAAAATCAGGTCGTAATTTTGCTCGCGCAGTAAATCTAATAACTCCTCGCCATTGTCAGCAAAATCCACAGACCAGCCAAGCCGACGCAGCATAATCATAATCACTCGTTGATTGGCCAGATTATCCTCTGCGACAGCAATTCGAAGTGGTAATTGGTCGGCAAGTAATTTCGGCTTCGGCTGATCTTCACTAACAGCCTTTTTTATTTTTGGCTGAATCGGAATCGGTGGGCGCGAGTCTTTCAAGGAAACAATCTCAAACTGGGCGCGACTAAAGAAACAAGAGCCTTCCCCAGGGAGACTAGTCGCCCAAGCTTTACCTCCCATAGCTTCACTCAGACGCTTGCAAATCGCTAAGCCCAGTCCAGTGCCTCCATATTTTCGGGTGGTCGAGCTGTCTCCTTGAGAAAAGGGTTTAAACAACTGGCTGAGCTGCTCGCGAGTCATCCCGATTCCCGTGTCACGGACTTCAAATTCAATATCCACCAGATTCGTTTCCAGATTAATAGCATGCGTGCACACACTCAGCGAGACCTCCCCCTTTTCTGTAAACTTGATCGCGTTTGACAAGAGATTGGTTAAGATCTGGCGCAAGCGGGTTTCATCGCCACGAATTCGACGTGGCACGTCTTCGTCGACATCAATATTTAAACTTAAGCCCTTTTCAGTCGCCTGCGAAAAGAACATTGAGCTGAGCTCGCGAATCACGGGTAAGATGGCGAAATCCCGAGACTCTAGATTAAGATTGCCGGACTCCACCTTGGAAAAATCGAGCACATCGTTGATTAAAGACATCAAGGCCTCACTACTGGTCTTGATCGTAGCCAAGTAGTCATCTTGCTCTTCGTCCAAATTGGTGTCATTGAGCATTTCAACAAAGCCAATAATCCCGTTCAGGGGCGTGCGTATTTCATGACTCATAGTCGCCAAAAAGTCACTTTTTGCGCGGTTGGCGCTATCGGCCTCGTAGGCTGATTGCTTCGCATGTTCGATTACTTGATTTAAACGCTGATTCACAATTTCTAATTCCTCTCGAGCACTATCGGCATCCTCCATCATACTGAGCGCAACCTTGCGCCCTTTCTTAAGTTCATCAGCCTGCTCAATTAAATCAGAATTAGCAGAGATTAATTCCTTCTCCGCACGCTTCCAGCGTTGCTCCGTCTCCCCATGATTACGTGTAATAGTACGTAATGTATCGGATAAGCGATCAAACTCTTTAAAATCAAAAGTCTGAGGCATCAGAGCCGACCCGCCAGTGCCAATACTGCTCAATCGGTCGTTCAATAGATCTAAATTGCTCTCTAAGCGTTGCACAAAATAACGTGTGGCCATTAACGGCACCGTCACACCAAACAGAAAAATCGCAAAGGCCAGCGCCATACTGCGATAAAACTCTTGTTGATGTGCTTTAGTCCGCTCCTCTCGCATGAACTCAATTTCGTCGATGTGTTCGATCGGATTGAAATCAACATTCGAAACCATAGAATTAAGCTGCTCCATTAACACCGAGCGCTCTTCCATATACTCAGTAAAGCGAATGGAAACCATCCAGCCGACAATCACGACGACGACCGCGATAATCGGCAGCGCGGCATACAGATATACCATGCGCACAATGCTACGTGCCTGAGTGCTCAATGGCCACTCCCCTTTCTCACGGCAGCGAAAGGCAACGATTCAACCAGCTCAACTGGCAATTCCAGCTTACTATCATCCGAGGAATTATCTGTTTTATAACGCGGCGCCTCCCCTGCTTCTCGACAGAGTAAATTCACCTCTTCTTTGAGTTCGAGAATGCGTGTTTCGCGACGAAACATCCCTTTTCGGAAGCGATCCAAATCTTTTTGAGCAGCCTCTAGATCTGCCACTCGTTCAGCATTTTTAACTGGCGGCACGAAAAAAGCAGCTTCCACCACGTGCTCCTTTTCGAAATACTGCCCGCTCAAGAGTGCATGGGTCGAAAAACCGTCGGCACTCTTCATTTCGATTTTAGGCTGTTTAACGGAAGCATCGCCCTGCTTGATCGAATCCACAACGGACTCCAACTTCAAAGGATTCACCCCCAACACTTCTTCTAAGCGCTGCCCTCGTAACACTGAATCTGTCGGCATACGAAGCATTTTAACGAACCCTGGGCTGGCTCGATCAATAATTAAGCTTCCCGCATCAAAGCGTACAAAACATGCCAAGGACCGTGAATAAAGTTGATTCTGAGCTTCCAAACTCGATGCCTTTGCGAGCGTGAGCAAGCGCTCTTTTTCTCTTAACTGAGAAGTCAAGCTGCGCTCAATCCATACAAAGCACGAGACAGTCACCCCGCCCAAACCAGCAAACACGTAAGCCTCGATATCGGTAACCCCCAGCACGATCAAAACAGTCGCGATTGCAATGCATGAAAAAACACCCGTAGTCAGCGCGAGTAACAATGCACTGAATGACATTCCTTGGTGATCAGTCGAATTCATGATTTGATGCTTAGTAACAAGTAAACAATTGCGAAATTAGTAGAGTCTATCCCCTAGTGTGCAAGGCTAAGTGACAGAATCTATAAAAAAGCCTAATGCTCCACTTTTTCAAGAACGCCCCACTCGCATCAACCCGGCACCACAGGCATCAAGCGCGGCTTCATGTGCGACGCGCAATGGGTCATAAGCATCCAGCAAAGCCCAAAACCGCGGCCCATGATTCATTTCGGTCAGGTGCGCCAGCTCGTGCAGCAGCACATAATCCTGTAGCTCGGGTGCGACTAAGACTAAACGCCAATTCAGTGAGAGGCCGCGCCGACTGGAACAAGAGCCCCAGCGGCTCGATTGGTCCCGCACAGAGATAGCGCCATATTCAAGCTGTAGGCGCTTGGCGTGATAAGCCACGCGGCAATGCAGCGCATCTTTCGCAAAGCGGCGCGTCAATTGCAGCAAGGAGGCCTCATCCACCTCGGGCAAGCGCAGTACCAAGACTGCCCCTCCGGCATCGAAACAGTAATCGGCCCGCCGTCGCGTGCTAG
>CEUD01342343.1_pt1 | contig 11884 bp, 12 predicted proteins | sample 356481 | NCBI WGS metagenome assembly CEUD01 (sample SAMEA2623314, study PRJEB7988) | marine metagenome | isolation source: saline water (ENVO:00002010), including | reverse complement strand
TGGTAATTTCCGCCTAATTCCTTCATGCGATTTTCCAAAAGAAATGGGACATCATTCTTTAGCCCCACTTCATCCTCTTCCTCATTAGTAAAACCTGTTACCTTTTTGCCTGCAATTAAGGAATTTCCATCATTGCCTTTAGCATTTAAAAGGGCAGCGGGTGCATGGCAAACGGCTCCTATTACTTTATTCTTTGAATTAAAATCCTCTAGGATACGAATACTTTCTTTGTCATTTACGAGATCCCAGAGTGGGCCATGGCCACCGGGGTAGAATACGGTATCGTAATTGTCAATATTCACGCTTGCTAGTGTTTTGGTATTCATTAACCTATTTTGGGCCTCAGAGTCATTCTTAAATCTTTTAGTGTCTTCTGTTTGTGAATCTTCAGTATCGCTTTTTGGATCCATTGGTGGACGGCCACCTTTTGGAGAGGCCAATTCTATATCGAAGCCAGCGTCTTTAAATGCATAATATGGGGCTGCAAGTTCCTCTAGCCAGAAACCCGTTTTTTCTCCGGTGTTTCCAAGTTTAGAGTGAGATGTTAAAACAATTAATACCTTTTTCGCTGTCATCTTGTGACCCCTTCTTTTAGAGATTTTGCTTACAAGTAAACTGCAAGTTCAGGGCCATTAAACATTTTAGGTTAACTGTTCAACAGCAACAACATCCTTAAGCAGTTTGAAATACTTTTTAAAGGATTTATCATCGCCGTAAATGTTTTCCATTCTTTTTAGACATGAACTGATTGAGGATGCATCTAGCTCATCTAGACTTTGCACATTGTGTATGAACTCATGTGCCACTATGAACATGCGGGCCAAAGGGGGGATGTTGTTTGTGCTTATGTTTCTTGGGAAGGCATCCTCTGCTGGACCTTCATGATGAAATAAAATAATCTTATCTACATCGTTTGGAATGGCGTCACTGTTGTTTACTAACGTTGACGCTGCAAGAGGATGACTTTCTATGTATGTTTTCTTACTCGTTGACAATTCTTTGAAGGCTTCACTTTCCTTGGAATGGATTGCCGCATAGTCTGGGTTGTTTAAAGTGATGTCATGAAAAATGGCGGCGTAGCAGAACTTCTCCATATATGTTTTATCGTTCCATTCAGAACTTTTACACATCTCGCAACATAACACCGAGGTAAGAAAGCTATGTTCGTAAATATAGTCTTCCCTGCGTCTCATGTTAAGTAACAGCTTTGAAAGAGGGTCACTTTTATCCAATTTATTAATAATGTTCTCAGCTATGCTCTTTGCGAACATTATGGATTCCTCAGATAAACCCAGTCTGAGAGCACTTTCATGTAGAACTGCATGCGCCGTTTTAATGACTGTCTTATCAACCTCAACAAGGGGATCATTAATAAGGTAAGGTCTTAAACTGGCGTCCTCTAAAAAACTTTCTAGGTCTTCATGTTTTACATAAATAAAATGTTTTTCGTTGTCCAAATATTTATCGATATCTTCTTTGGTATACATATCTCCAGCTTTAATAATTTTAATAAATTTGGTACCAAGTCTTATATAAAAGTCACACAAAGTTCTATTAAAGCGTAAGACGGTAGATTTCTTTAATTTTGCATAAGTCAGGTTGAGCCCAGAGTGCTCTAAAAACTCAAGCATTTAATGCTTGAATTGAATAAGACCTTTTGGCTTCTGTATATAGTACTCACCCTTACTTTTGTTCGGAAAGCTTTCGAAACCTTTTGCTTGTTCTGGCCTTAGGGTTGAGTGAAGTGCAAATCGAATAGACAAATTGTTTTCTAATACATACTTGTAGACCAGATCTCCATTCCCACCCGGCATTTCATAGTCGCAAATGATGTGATCAATATCGCTATTATCCTTCAGATGTGAAATGGCCTGCTCTGCAGAAACAGCTTCAATTAAAGTTACACCCGGCCTAAGCAGGTTTTCTACGACTGGAATAAATAAAAGTCTAATAGTATCGGAATCATCAACAAACAACACTTTCATAGCAGGAACCTTTTCAACTAGTTTGACTACTTTTAATTATACAATGTTCCTAAACCTAAGAGAACATTAAGTTTTGTTTAAATCTTCAACATCGCAAAATTCTATGTAGAAAATTGATTTGTATAATATTTGTATCAAATTTTCTAGGAGGCGTTGCTATGGTTAAATTTAGAGATGTAAATGTTCCCGCTGAATTGCAAGATTTAATACCTCAATTCATGATTTATACCCTTATTGATTTTAAAACACTTAGGGAGTTTTTTATATCCAAAGATGACATTGAAATGAGACAGATCTGCCACAAACTACTAGGTAGTGTAGCATCTTTTGGCTTTGAGGACTTAGATAGGATGTTATCAGAGCTTCAGTTTCAACTAAGGGAAAAGAATTGGATTAAAGTTAGCAACCTCATGAAAGATTTAGATCAGTACTTTTTGTTTTTAGAAGTGATGTTTCCTTCTATTGAAGCAGCATAAGAGGTTTGACAAGGCCTAGATCGATGAACTTGATATTTCAAAAATTCTCCTTTGTTGGTATATTTTAGTAAACTTAATGCCAAAAATTCAAGGCAAATCAGCAAAGGAGAAGTCATTTGAAAACATTGATAGCAGCTGTCTTTCTATCTCTAAGTGTATTTGCAGGCTCAGCCCAAGATCGGGGAGGAGATATAGACACAGTTAACTACGTAGATTTAGAAGATTATATGGGGTTATGGCACGAACTTTACAGGCTTCCAAATAGCTTTGAAGAAGGCTGTTATAATGTTACCGCTGAATATAAACTATTGGGTGAAAGAGTTTCTGTTGAAAACACCTGTGTTAAAAAGAATGGAACTAAAAAAGTGGCACATGGAACTGCGTTTGTTGTAAATCGACATACTAATGCGGAATTAAAGGTATCTTTTGTTCCCATTCTTCAAAGGTGGGGGTTCTTTGCCGGAGATTACAATGTGTTGGCCTTGGGCGATGCCTACGACTATGCTTTAGTGGGCTCAAAAGATAGAAAGTTTCTTTGGGTACTATCTCGAACAAAGACTTTGGATGAGGAAGTTGTTAAAGAGCTTTTTGAGACTGCCGAAAATCTTGGTTTTGACACTAGTAAAGTTATCACCACACCCTCACTTTAAAACAAAGCTTATAGATTCGGCTTTCTAGGTGTCAGCGAAAAAATATGATGCTTTGGTTGTTGGAGCGGGAATGGGCGGCCTTGCCGCCGCTGCTCTTTGGGCCAATAAAGGTTTCAAAGTCTGCGTTTTGGAATCCCATTATTCATCTGGTGGTTGTGCGGGATTCTATAAAAGAAGAGAAGGCTTTTACGATGTAGGTGCAACGACTCTGAGTGGTCTTAAAGATGGCCGTCCCGTAAAAAAAGTCATTGACGAACTCCAATTAGAAATAGAAACGGATAAGAGCGATCCAGGGATCGTTGTTCACTTGGAGGGGAAAACGGTCAATCTATACTCTGGTGCAAAAAAATTAGCACAAGAGTTATATCAAAAGTTTGGTATTGATTGTCATTCTGTTTTGACTGAGTGGCTTCAAATTGAAGATGCCCTGTGGTCTGTGCTTGATGTTCCAAAAAACTTTCCAAAAATCCAATTTAGTGACATATCTGGGCTTTTTAAAAAGGAAAATAGGTTAATATTTCGCCATCCAAAGCTATTTACTTCAAATTTTTATAATTTTTTACCATCTAAAATGCGAAATAATTCTGAGTTTGTGAAGCTGATAGACCAACTTCTTTTAATATCAACACAACAAACCTCTAAAACATGCCCTGCCTTTATGGGCATTCTTGGATTTCTATATCCTATGGACACCCATAGTATTTCTGGCGGTATGCACTCTCTCACTAAAGCATTAGAAAAATCAATTTTGGAAAACGGAGGAGAGCTTTTTTTTAGATCTCGTTGTGAAAGCATTACTAGGGTCGTGGGGGGATTTGAGGTGAAAACTAAAAAAGAAAGCTACACTTCAGAGAATCTAATTTGTAATGTTGCCCCTTCAGTTTTTAAAGATTTAATAAATGATGTGAAATTTGAACAGGAAAAGGGCGAGATATGGGGGGCCAATTCTGCATACTTTTATATTCAAGCAAAGTCTCCCGTAACAAACCTTTATCATCAAGTTCATGATAAAGAGGGCTCTTTATTTTTCTCAATATCCACACCTGAGATAAAATCTTCCATTCAACGTGTGACGGTCTCTGGCCATGTGGATGTTAATGATTATGACCAAAGGGATATAAACTACGAAGAAAAAAAGAGAAAATTTAAACAAAGAGTTCTGCTAGCTTTTGAATCCCACTTTAAAGAATGGAATATCGAAAAAATAACATTTGATAGTGTTGGGACACCTTTGACTTTTCAACACTATACGGGAAGACCACATGGTGAAGTTGGAGGGCTTGTGCATGAATCCATTTCTTCCTTGTTTAGACTTATGCCTAGCAGGCCTACAAATGAGAAAATTTTCTTTGTTGGGGACTATTCTTTTCCCGGACAGGGAATTGTTTCTGTCTTTCAATCTGCAATTAATACTTTAAAAAATATAAGCTAGCGAAGACTGGCGACAAATAGTCCCACTGTATATGCAATAGCTCCAGCAAGGGAGCCAAGTAGTCCCATTTCTAAGCCTGCAACAATGAAGTTCTTTTGGGTTATCCTCGTTCGAAGTCCGCCTATTAAAAAAAGTGTCGTTATGGCGGATAAAGCAGATATCATATAAATTTTTGGGTTTTCATGGCCTAGAAGTATATAGGGAATAAGTGGAACAGAGCCAGCTGTTATAAAAGAAAAAAAAGTAACTAAGGCCTCTAGAAACGGCTTCGCGTCTGACTCATCGTAATTATCTAGACTTCTAACTTCCTTATCTGATTTGTAGGCCAAATAACTTGAGGTTGCCATTGAGGCGCCATCTGCACAAAGGGAGGCAAACCCAACAATAAGAATTGCAAAAGAGCTTAACTGTGCTCCTTCAATACTTGCCACAACGGCGAAGGTTGAAATAATGCCATCATTTGCTCCGTAAATTATGTCCTTAATGTACAACTTCGCGTAATATTTTGCTCTCAAGACCAGTGCTCCAAGAGCATATGTTAACTCACGAGATAGAAACAGGAATCTTGGTCTAGTTTTTGTGTGAATAGAAAACAATTAAACAAGAGGGAGTTCTCTCCCTCCGATCTATTATTGACGTATCATCATCAAGTCACATGGGGCGTGTGCCGCAAGGTAGTTTGTGAAGGAGCTGTGAAAGAAATTCTTCAGTCTATCCTTCTGAGGAGTTAGAACAATTACCATATCGATACTGTGTTCTTTTAGATAATTGACCATCGCTCTTTTTGGTGAAGCCGAGGTTCGAACTTCAACTTGAAAATTGTTAGATCTTAAGTTTCTAAAACGGGCCATTTGCTTATGTAAGGATTCTTGCATCTTTTCGGTAATACTTTTTGTTTGCTCTTTATTAGGATAAAAAGCTGCAACATGATGATCTTCTAAAGGATAGGCCTCGACGCTCCAAATATGCATCAAACAAACATTTGAGTCTGATAGATCTAAATGATCCTCAATTTTCGAAAGGGAGTTGAAGCTTTTTTCGTCCACATTCATGCAAATCACTATTTTTTTCATAATAAATCTCCATTTGGCTGTTTAACTTAATGCTAATACATACTAAGGTTGCAAGAATATTACCTAATAGGGGAAAAATGCTGATATAGATTGGTCTATTTAGCCCTGGATTATGCTGTTGACTAAAAATTAACGGATTAATACCATCAGTCTATTAAGGAAATTAAGTTTTTAAGAGAGTTTAACGAAAAGAACCATATGCATATAAATCATCTATCTAAAGTCGCCTCACTTGCTTTATTACTCTTATCTTTTGGTGGATGCCAGGAAACACCAATCAGAGAAACGGCCACTGTGCAAAAAATTCAAATTATGCCACTTTCGAGCGTCTATAAGACAAAAGTTGGTGAAGTTAAAAGAGGGCAGGGGCTATACCAGGCCTTAAAATCCGTTTCAATTGACAACTCTATGGCACTAAACTTGATTAATGCCCTTAGAGACGAGGTTGAGTTTTCTAAGCTTAAAGTTGGTGACAAGCTTGAAGCAGTTTTTGACTCTCATAATGAGCTTGTTGAATTCGCTCTATCTCAAAACCCTGCTGAAAAGCATATTGTAAGACTCAATAATAATACCGGGAAGTGGGATTATCACTTAAGGGAAGAGGAAACTCACTGGAATACCAGAATTCTTGAGGGTCAACTTCGTTCTGGCTCTACTTTGATTGATGACCTGTTAGCAAGAGGGCTTGCTCCATCGGTGGCCAATGAGGTTATAAATGTACTTCTGTGCAAGGTAAACTTTAGAATGAATGCCAGAACAGGAGACCAATACAAAATTCTTTTAAATGAGAGAAAGTATAAGAAAGATACAATACAGACCAAAATACTTTATACCTCGTATACTGGGGAAAGGGCAGGAAATCACGAGGCCTTTTACTACGAGGATGAGGAGAAAGGATCAACTTTTACTGCTCACTATACAGAGAAAGGGCAAGCGCTGATCCGTTCTGGACTTAGATACCCACTATCGAGCCTCCACGTACGATCTGGCTATGGTTGGAGAAGACATCCTGTAACTGGAAGAAGAGCGATGCATAGAGGTGTTGACCTTCGTGGAAGGCGAGGAAGACCCGTGCATGCTGTTGCTGCTGGTAGGGTTATACTTTCAACATATAATAAATATGCTGGAAATAAAGTGGCAATTAAACACCGCGATGGAAGCACATCTTACTATCTCCACTTGAACAGAAGAGGTGTTAATAGGGGAGACTGGGTTAGAACCTATCAAGTTATCGGCACTGTTGGATCTACAGGTAGAGTAACTGGGCCACACCTTCACTTTGGATTTAAAAAACCAAACGGAAGATGGATGAACCCGCTAAATAAAAGGATGATTGCAACTCCAAAACTTACTGGTGAGAAGTATCAAAAACTTCAAGAGCAAATTGCTCTGACTAAGGCACTTTTAATTGATTTAGAAGTAAGTAAAAAGGCAAAGTACATTCTTGCAGATATTCCCAACTTAAACAGAGGCCAAGAAGACAAAAACGTATTTAATCTTTAACTACTTTTTTTTGTTAAATCTCAGTAGCTCATCTTCCATAATGCTTTGAGCAAAAAGTGCTGTGTACATCGCAAACAGTGCAGTACCCATTAACATTAATAAAATTCCTAAAACCTTTCCAGCGGTTGTAACTGGAATGATATCCCCATAACCTACTGTGGTTGCCGTTGCAAAGGCCCACCAAACAGCATCTATAAAGCTGTGAATTGAGTTATTTATTCCATATTCGAGTATGTAGAATACGTAAGAGCATCCTAGAATCACAAGGTTTCCGGCCAAAGTAATTACTATGAAAGAGTGGCTGGTAACAATATCTAAAACGACTTTATTTAGCCTAATACCGCTTTTAATGATTTTCATGCAAATATTCTTTCAAAAAATTGCTAAAAGCGAAAGCTCAAATGTTTGGAAATACAGGATTCTAAGCTTTAATCCTTTAAAAATATTATCAGTTTCCGAATAATATAATGAGGTAAGAATTATGATTAAATTACTATTTTTAGGTCTGACTATATGCTGCGTGGGACATGCTTCAGATTTGGAATCCAGAATTAAACAACTTGAGTTAAAGGTTCAAAGGTTAGAAAGAGGAATGAATTCTAGGCCTGTTGTGAAGGATTTAAATCATAAGAAACTCAATGCGACTTCACCACAAAGAAGCTTATCCTCCAAGAATCAATTGACTGAGGACCAGCAAAAGGAAATCCAAAAAGCTCTTGAACAGTATAAAAAGAATCAGCAAGAGTCTCAAAAGCTTTTGGATGAACTAATGGCGGAGCCCTAAATTAAATTCCTAGTATTCATCCTGATAACTATTTCACCGCTATATGCATTGGACTTCAAGGTAGGTGAGGGTTCAAGCTTTATTCTTAATACTGAAAACAGAAATATCGATCTTAATGTCTATGTGGCCGACCGGAAGAAAAGCTCTTTAGACATCGAAATGCATTTTGGAGCAAATGGATTAATACCTGTGAACATGTGGCAGCAATTTGAATTTAAATTAGCCAAAAATAGGCCAATTGAAATATCTCAAGGGCTTCTTTTAGTTAAGGGAGATAAAAATCCTGAAATAATGCCCAAGGCAATGTTTAAGCAAAAAGAAGGTGTTCAGGTTCAAGACTTCTTATTTTCAAGCAAAGACGAGTTGTCTAAAAATTTCGTAGGTGATGAACTTGTGGAAACTCCTGGTCAAACCTTTATAGCAAAGCACTATAGGCGAAAGAATGGCGAACAGGTCGTGGACTTTTGGATATCCGAAGAAGTTGGACCAATCGGTCTAGTGAAACTAGTATCGAAAAGTAAAACTAAGAAATCTCAAAATTACTCGATAGAGTTTTCATCACTTTTAAAAAATGTAGCCCCAAGCATCTCACCCAAAAATGCCGTCAAAATGAGTGAAAAGAACAAAAAGATCTTTAAAATTTCAAATTAGGTTAACAGCACACCTATGCCCATTAGGACCATTATTGCATTCTCACTGATACTTACAACACCCAGTGGAGCCTTTGACCCACCTCCAATGCAGGCACAGTTAAGATCTCTCTTTTCGATGTAGATGGCCTTGTATATGGAGTAGCCTCCCGCAAAGCCCATTCCTATGGCCAGTAATGCTCCTAAGTTAATCAAAGCACCAGATAGAAATGAAAGACCAATGCCTAGTTCAAGAAAAGGATAGAGCTTGCCGTAGGCTCTTCTCGTTTGAGCTATGAGATCATATTTTATAAAACCATCCACAAATGACTCAATATCCATAAGTTTGAGCATTGCTAACAGACATAGAGAAAAGCCCATAAAACCCATGACGCCAAAGCCTGTCGAAAGAGTTAAAAGTAGGGCAACTGAGAAAACAGCGACCACTGGAACATAGGAGGTTTCCTCCATGGGTTGCTCACCAAATTTCTTTGCAAGCTCGTCATAGCCTCCAACACGCTCCCCATTTAGGAATACTTGAGGTGTTGTGTTTACCTTGAATTGATCCTTTAGTTCTGATATCTCTTCTGGTTTCTCGATTATATGGTCTTCGAAGTCGATATTTTTGTCTTTTAGCAGCTTCACCGCTTTGTCCCCAAATGAGCAATCTGGGGTTCTATAAATTGAATTCGGTTCGGGGTTCACATTAACTCCTTGTCTTAAAACCAGCTTATATTCTCAAGGAAATGCCATGGAAAAACAATGTAGAGGCCTAGAAATAGTTTGGGCGAGCATGTATGTCGCAGAGTTAGCTTGTTTGTTCTTGGAGGAACTCTTCGAATGTCTTTTTAAGTTTTGCAAACGTAATTGGCTTGGTTAAAAATCCAACCATTCCGGCCTCTAGGCAAAGTTGTCGATCTTCATCAAGGACGTTTGCTGTGAGGGCGATCACTGGAGTTGTGACTCCCTTTTCTTTGATAATTTCTGTTGCTTTGATACCATCCATTATAGGCATTTGCATATCCATTAAGATTAAATCGTAATCATTCTCAAAGGCAAGTTGGGTGGCTATCTCACCGTTTTCTGCATGATCGTAAGTATGCTCAAATTTTTCAAGCATCTTGGACAGGACTTTGTAGTTTACAAGGTTGTCCTCTGCTACGAGGATGTTTAAATTTTTCTTGGATTTTAGCACTTCATTTTTCGTTTCAACTTTTTGTGGGACGGCCTCTTCATAAGGAAATGTTACTTTAAATGAGAAGCTTGAGCCTTTACCCGGCTCACTGTCAACTTGGATTGGCCCACCCATAATGTTGGCAAGTTTATTAGAAATTGTAAGCCCAAGTCCTGTTCCTCCAAAGCGTCTGGTAATAGAGGTGTCCGCTTGGGAGAATGGGTTAAAAAGTTTTGAGATATAGTCTTTTTCAATTCCAATACCAGAGTCGTTAACTGAAAAGGTTACTTCACACTGTTTATCTGGCAACAAAATTGTATTGGTATTTACCTCAACGGATCCCTCATTTGTAAATTTGATGGCGTTACTTAGAAGGTTTGTTAAAATTTGGTTTAGCCTCGTATGATCGCCCAAAACAACTGGAGGTATGGCCTCTCCGGTTTTTGTGAAATTTAGCTCAATGCCTTTTTTCTTTGCGGATGGGGTGAAAAAGAATTTCAAATCCTTGAGTGACTTAGGCAGTGAGAAAGGTTTCTCTTCCAATTCAACCTTTCCTGCGTCGGCCTTGCTGATATCTAAAATATCATTCAAGATTGTAAGCAAACTATCACCTGAGGTCGAAATGGTGTCTACCATTTCCTTTTGCTCTTTGCTCAATTCTGTTGTCATCTCTAGCAGAGCAACCATGCCAAGAATACCATTCATCGGAGTTCTGATTTCATGGCTCATATTTGCTAAGAATTGTGATTTTATTTCATTTGCATTCTCCGCTAAAACTTTTGCCTCTTCCAAGTTGATATTTAGCTCTTTAAACTTGTCAGCCGCTCTTGCCAGTTGCCCAATTTCGTCTTTTCTATTGAGTCCTGGGATATCATGGCCAAAGTCTTTACTTATGAATTTATTAAATGTCTCGGAAATATCTTTTATGGCCTTTGATATATTTACATTATAAAAGTAGGCGATAGCGAGTAGGATCGGTATAGAAACGGATAGTGTTAGTAGAATTAAGTAAATATTGTCATTAATAATCTTGCTACTCTCTTCATGTATGCTCTTAAGTTTTGAATCTACTTGGACTCCTAGCTTTTCTGATAAAATGTTGAATTCAAGGGCATCACCGGCCATTACTACATTTATTAGGGAGAGGTAAACTCTATTTGCCTGAACTGTTTTCTCAAAGTTTTGAAGGTACTCGTTAGAGAGCTTCTTTAGATAGTCTAGTTCTTCCGTGGTAATTTGTTGTTGTACGAAAAGCTCCTTTTTTATCTTTTCATTTTCTTTAAATACCTCGAGTAGTTCTTTTTTTAGTTTGTAGTCTCGCTTTTGAATGTATGAGTTTGCAATCAAATTAATCTCTAACCAGTTCTGCAAAAGGGATTGGTAGGCAGGTAGTTCTAACTTCTTTCCCTCTGACTGAAGTTTAGAAACTTTATTTTTGTAATAATTGGCACCCTCTGTTGATACAGATGGCAAAATATTCTCAAGTAACTCTTCACGATGGGTGTATCGTTTTTTTAGGGCGACAATTCCGTCTCCGTAGCTGCTTACGACCTTGAGCATAGAATTAATAAGCGCCACTTCTACGTGATTATTTGTTTCCTCGAGTAAAGAATGAAGATCGTTTTTAACCTGCACATTAAGACTTTTCATCTTCTCAATTACAGAGTCTTTACCAGACTGGCTAAAGACAAGAGCTTCCCTTTGAATTTCTGTGATGTTTGCCTTAATCTCAGCAACCCGTTTGGAACTTCGCCCATAGCGAGTCACATCCTCGAATGATTGGGATATGATCCCAATTGACCTAAGCACAAAAGTGGACTGTATCCCAAAAATTAATAGGATAAAGGCAAGTCCAAGGAATAGCTTAAGTCTTACACTCAATTTGAACATTCATTGCTTCCTATGAGTTTAAGAACTCATACCATTTGTCTAGGCTATAGTCGTAATTGTCCATGACTGTGTTCCAAATTGCAATGTTTGAGAATCTCTTTTTATAAGAGCCTCCATCGCGTATGGTGCCTTTTTTGACAGAAATCTTTCCATCAGTTCCTGTGAAGTTTCCTGTGGCCGGCCTTCCTTCATACCAATAATTCCACTCATCCTTTGGAAGAAGCTCTCTAGACCTTTCTGGATTTGATATATAGTATCCTTGTCTTGCTATGAAAGCTCCCGCATAGC
>CEUD01064308.1_pt1 | contig 11912 bp, 6 predicted proteins | sample 356481 | NCBI WGS metagenome assembly CEUD01 (sample SAMEA2623314, study PRJEB7988) | marine metagenome | isolation source: saline water (ENVO:00002010), including | reverse complement strand
TCAATGTCTGCAAGCAATCCTTTGTACAGTTCGGCATTCTCCCTTTTCACTTGAACATATTCTTCTATTTTCTCCATTTGCGCAACACCCATTGCAGCCTGTATGTTATTAAGCCTATAATTGTACCCGATCTCATCATGGTCGTATTCAAATGAGTCTATTTTTGCCTGTGTTGTTAAATGTCTTATCTTATTTGAGAACTCCTCATCATCTGTAACAACCATTCCTCCTCCACCGGTAGTAATAATCTTATTTCCATTAAAAGAAAAACAACCCGCTTTCCCGAATGAGCCGGTCTTCTTTCCTTTAAATTCGGAACCAAGACTCTCCGTTGCGTCTTCTATTATGTCTATATTATTTTTTTCACAAACTTCAAGAAGCATATCCATATCTGTGGGGTGCCCAAAGACATGTACCGGTATAATAGCCTTTACTCTTCTATTTGTATCTTTGTTATAAATGTAACCATTACTACGTTGCTCGCACTCGCTCCTAATAAAGTCTATAACCTTCTGAACATCGATACACAGGGTACAATCATTGCAATCCATAAAAACCGGATAAGCATTACAATAACGAACAACATTTACAGAAGATATAAAAGTAAGTGCAGGCACAATAACTTCATCATCAGGCTGTACTTCACAGGCAATAAGACTTACATGAAGGGCAGATGTACCATTAACCGTAGCAACCGCGTATTTAACACCAATATATTTCGCTACTGCTTCTTCAAAACGTGTTACATACGCACCAACGGTTGAAACCCATCCTGTGTCAAGGCAATCCTTTATGTAACGCCATTCATTGCCGGAAATAACCGGTTCTGACAGGGGAATTAAGCCTTCGGATTCAATTGATGGCATAAATATTCTCTTAATTTATCTTGAGAAGCATGTTTCATTAGGCACTTACAAGAATGCAACTACCAAGATGTTGTCGATATTTGATTGTTTTGCCACAATAATAATGTTGACCGCAACCCGCTGTAGGCAGCATCTTTTCCAATCTGAACTGGGCAAAGACTTTATTGTTTCATACACACATTTATATATTATAAATTTCACTTTTAAGTTTTTTCAGATTACCCTCATCCTCAAACCACTCAATAGTCTTAATAAGACCTTCTTTTATCGTTATCTCAGGCTTCCACCCAGTCAGTTGCCTCAATAAACTACTGTCACAAACCAACCTTTCTACTTCGCTATTTTCCGGCCGGATTCGATTCTCATCAGAAATCACACTAGCATCCACTTCCATAATATCAATAATCAAGTTTGCAAGGTCATTGATAGAAATTTCTGTTCCAGATCCAATATTTACCTCTCTTCCAATGGCTTCGTCACATTTAGCAAGTGCAATAAAACCCAGACAAACATCCTCAACATAATTCAAATTTCTTGTGGGATGAAGAGAACCTAATTTTATTTCTCTCTGTTTGTTTGCCAGCTGAGTTATTATCGTCGGAATTACTGCACGTGCAGATTGTCTTGGACCATATGTGTTAAAAGGCCTCGCAATTATAACAGGCAGTTTAAAAGAGTTATAAAAGCTTAGAGCAACAGCATCCGCACTTATCTTCGTAGCAGAATATGGAGATTGAGGTTGGCGTGGATGTTTTTCATCAATAGGCACATATCGTGCCGTCCCATACACTTCTGATGTAGAAGTAATAAGCACTCTTTCAATATTGAAATCTCTACATGACTGTAACACATTTAATGTGCCCTTAACATTTGTATCTACATAAGAATCAGGTGAGTGATAAGAAAATGGTATCCCTATCAAGGCAGCTAAGTGAAACACTATATCCACATCTTTAACCGCTATTCTAACTCCATTTGGATCCCTTATATCTCCTGTAAATACTTCTATTTCTGAGAGCTTTTCTTCAGAAATAGTATCCAACCACCCCCTTGAATTGAATGAATTGTAGTATACAAATGCTTTTACTTGGCAATTTTCATCCAATAACCTTTCTACAAGATGGCTGCCAATAAAACCATCAGAGCCTGTTACTAAAACTTTTTTGTTTCTAATGTCCACGGTTATGAAATAATCTAAATCGAAATCTTGCCAAGAAGTTCTTCTTCCGGTAAAAGGTTTTATCCGCCCTTTTGATATTCCAACTTTTGCATTTCAACCAATGTGCTGTATTGCCCCTTTTGCCGCAAAAGCTCTTGATGAGTACCTTGTTCTGTAATCTTACCGGCACTAAGAACAAAGATGTTATCACAATCTAATATTGTAGATAGACGGTGAGCAATGGTAATAACGGTTCTTTCCTTGCCCAGTTCACCTAAAGCTTGTTGAACAATTTCCTCCGCTTCTGAATCTAATGCAGATGTAGCTTCATCGAATATCAATATGTCAGGATTAATAATAATAGCACGTGCAATTGCAATTCGTTGCTTTTCTCCGCCTGACAGGAGAACGCCTCTATCTCCAATCAGCGTATTGTATCCCTGGGAAAACTCTCGTATAAAATCATGAGCATAAGCTTTACGAGCAGCGATTTCAATTTCTTCTTGAGTAGCCTCAGGTTTTGCAAAGGCAATATTTGATTGAATCGTATCATTAAAAAGAAATACATCTTGAGAAACTACACCAACACGACTGCGCAATGAACCGATATCAAGCTCTTTTAAATCCACTCCATCAACAAGAATCTGCCCTCCTTGGGGATCATAAAACCGTAGTAAAAGCTCAGTCAAAGTTGATTTACCTGCTCCAGAAAATCCTACAACTCCAACGTTAGCTCCTCTTGGAACAGAGATATTTACATTTTCCAAAACAACGGATTCATTAGGTTTATAACCAAAGGTTACATCCTTGAATTCAACCTTATCTTTCAAGTGGGCAAACTTCAGGTTACCATTAGCTAAGAATTGCTTGTCACTTGAGTCAAGGAATTGAAAAACGGCACGATATGAAGGTAAATCACCTACGACTGATACACGGAATTGGTTAATTGCCATTGCAGAACTTGTAATACGTTGGAATATCACTAAAAACACTGCTATAAGAGGCATCCCTACGCTTTTGAATTCAGTAATTAGAATCGTCCCCATAATCAATATAATTCCAACACACGCCATTGAAATACTTTCAAAAACAGGTGAAACTAATCCACGCAATTTAGCGAGTACATATAAAGCACGGTTATACAGATCATTCACATTTTCAAAAGAACTGAGAGATTTCTTTTCTTGTCTGAACAAACGGATTACCTTCATTGCCAGAAGCGATTCAAGTAAGCTGCTGTTGAAGTTTTGCGTTTCCATGGTAAATTTCTTTCCGGCAATTTCCGTTTTATGCATAATCTTTTTCAAAGACATAGAAGCCAATATGGCAAGTACAACACAAAATAATGTCAACTGCCATGACATCAATATCGCCATGACAAAAAGGATTATTATATTAAATAATCTCGGAATAAGCTTCCCAGTATTGTCTATTAAAGCACCTAACGAATTAATATAGCTCATGCATATTGTATGAAACTCACCAACTTTCTTACTATTAAAATACCCCATGCCTACTTTCAATAATTGCTCAAAAAATGATCTATAGAAATACTTACGAGTAATGATATTTAACTTACATGTGGTAATAATATTAACGTAAAGCAGGCATCCCTTAATAAGAGCAATTAAGATGAGTAACACGGCGATAATCCGCAGTCGACCGACTAAATCTTTTCCAACAAACATTTCCATGATACAATTCAATGGAAAAGGAATTTCTGCCTGGTTCGTTGGATTAACAAACATAGGGTAAATAAGAGAGATCCCCATCCCCTCTAATAACGCTGATCCAATCCCCGTAAAAAGGATAACAGCACAAAGTATTTTATGGTTGGCAAGGAAATGGAAATGTTTCATATTTTCACTCTTATTGATTATTTTCTCAACCATTCGAGAGCGCTACTAATATTTCAGGAACAGTCTTCCTTTTTGGATGAACATGGTTATGTCTTTTAAAAATATCTGGATCATAGCCTCCATCCTCTTCAATCCAACCAATTCCTTCTGAATTTGCAAAGACGAATTTAGGATCACGAAATAATTTCCTTGAGATGCCGACAAATCCAATAACAAAAGCATGATCACAACTTGAGCGAGCATCCCTTAAAGAGGCAGAGGCAAAACCAGCTGTACCCAGATAATTACACATAATCTGTCTTATTGGCTGTTTAGAGTCTACCAAGATAGCCTCTATCCCTTTGTTTACAAGGTAATCCCGTAATTGCTCCGGCCATTTTCCAGTTTCATCTGGATGAAGCCTCAAATGAATATTCTCTACGTTTGTAAAAGTAATTATTGTTTTAAAATCACGATAAAACAGTGACAACGCTTCCTCTGAAATCCAATTTCTCCCGACAAAACCGCTTAGCATTGATAAAACAGTCTTTTTCTCCGTTAAATGTTCATGACAACGACAATTCCCCTGTGCTGGATACCGAGCCGTATATATATCTACATTCCTGAAAAGCGCTTTGTGTACTTTGCTTTCCAGTTCATCGAAGAATATTATGGCATCGGAACGCCCAGAACCCAGCTGGGTCATCTTATCATAAGGACCTAACCGAAACGTTTTACCCGCCAGCAACCATGGCAAAACAATACGGTCGTAAAATGCTTGTATTTTCTTACGAATTCTTAGCACGTACGTCTTAATACTCAGGAATATGTATTCTAAAATACGTGAAAACGAAACACCCTGGTTAATCTTTCTTTTGAAACGCTGCAGATATGAATCTCCATTTAGGATAAAACCTTCTCGTGCTTGCGGATATTCACGAATATTGCCGCCAGATAGTAATCTTCTTGCGGTGTCTTGATTATGCATGAATAAGAATGTGATATTATGCCACATGCATACTGAAACGCAGTGTTTTGGAAGAACACACTCCAATATGTACCTTTCCCCTACCTGCATCTCACTTCCAGTCAACCATAAATCAAATTTATACTGTCTGAGCGTCCTTATTTCTGCCCTCATAAACAGGTGAAATCTCAGTGTGTTGCGATGATCGGGAGTCAACGAATATCTTTCTATGATCCCCTCCTTCTCCCAGGAGCTTAACAGTTCAACCAATCCTGGAGGAGTGGAGTAATTAAATAATACAACAACAATTCTGAAATGTTCTGCTAATTGAGTTACAAACGGCTGAACTACCTCCATAAAAGTGCGAGATGTCCAGTAAACCAATAGGCATTTCTTCATTTATGGTCTTTATGGAATTCACAGAAAGGATTGATAGTGAGATAATTGATAATGAGCCCATGTCGTACTCACATCGTGAATACTTATACTATCTCCAGGGTAACTAGCAACATGCATTATTGTATATATTCTTTGGGAGTATTTTGAGAACCTTGGATATCTCCTCCAAAACATTTAATCCAATCGGAAGACATTTCTTCAATATAAAACTTGCTTAGTTCCTCATTGGCCTCCTTGAACAGCCGTTGAACTTCACTATCTGATAAATCAGTCATGTTTATTGGAATTTGATCCAAATGCCAATCCTGACAAATGTAACGGTTATAAAAGTCTTCATCATCGATAATGCGACCGGTTTGTTTACACCAATCGTATAAACCGGTTCCTGGAAAAGGTACACACCCAAATATTTTAAAGGCACGATATTCTTCATAACAAATAGATTTTACTAGATTTACAGTGTCTTGAAGCGTTTCTTTATTTTCTCCAGGTTGACCAAACATCAGCGCATAATCACAATAGATTCCGTTTTCTCTGGTTAATCTTATAGCCTCATAAATCTGTTCCAAAGTAGTCTTTTTCGACATAGTCTGCAGAACTTCCTGGTTTCCAGATTCCAACCCGTAAAACACAGAAACACACCCTGCTTCCTTGAGGAGCTTGGCAATCTCAGGGGTAACTGTATTTACACGGCCAGAAATGCTGAATTTTATTTTCATTCCACGGTTGATAATTCCCTCGCATATCCCTTTTACCTTGGTTTTGTTTAACATTAGTAAGTCGTCAACTATATAAAAACCGTTCAACCTATAACGATCAATCAAATATTCCATTTCGTCCAGAAGATCACCAAGCGGACGAATACGATAAGCGTTTACGCGATAACAGAAATTACAGGAATATGGACAGCCTCTTCCTGAGGCGATTGAAAGAACCCTGTCATATTGATCGAAAGGATAAAATTTTGGTGCTGTTATATAGTGCTCTATCGGGAATAAGTCTAAGGCAGGCCAGCCAACCTCTTTTTTTGTTACTTCACTGGGTAGATTTGGTTTACCATTATCAAAGAATTCGCCATCCCCAATATATGCAATGCCTCTAACCTCTTCTAAATCCTTCTCTCCAGCCAGTGCTGACATCAATGGAGGTATGGTTAATTCCGCTTCACCAATAGTAGCAATATCCGCGCCCGTCTTACGAAGAGCAAATTCCGGTACAGGACTTGGTAAAGCTCCACCCAGTATAATAGTTGCACCCGGAACTACAGCTCGAATTATGCGACATAGTCGTTCCACTTCTTTAAACATAGGATATATTGCCCCAATCCCAAATATCTTTATCCTACTTTGTATTAAGATTCTTGCTATTTCAATATCGTCATAAAACCACATCTCACATGACATGACCTGAACCTCAACCCCACATCTCTGCATTGCAGTAGCGATGTATGCCGGGCCCAATCCAAAGAATTTTTTTCTATAATGATCATCCGGACGAATAATCATCACTCTCATGCCTTCTAGGCTTGGATACTCAATCTTTTCCATAGCCTCCTTGTCTAGCATATTGGCTGAAGCCCATGGACTGGTTGTTGTCTGGTGTACGCTACTCATAATAAATTTACTTCAAAGTAGAGTGGAAAATTTCTTCTATGAAACAATGATAAAACTCTACGCTTGAAATTAAGCATTCTCTGAACCATACCAACTCGTCAAAGAAAGAAAGATTAACGTTGATAAGTCTGTTTTTTCAGAGGAAACCTCTTTTCCTTCCAAATAATTTGTTACTATCTGATTATAGTAATCAAGATTGAATATTTCCGATGATAAATACCCTTCATAATTGCGGCTTTTCAACGTCTCTTTCATAAAGGGCGTAAATGATGATTGATAAATAAACTCTCCTGCATGGCTAAAATCTGGATCAATATCGTAAAGATAAGAATGAGGTCCTTTTTGCAGATGGATGGGATAGTCGATACAATTTTCAAGAGTCCATTTAAGAGGATATTTTGTTGGCCTTAGTTCCAAGCCACGCCCCCAGGATTCAGGCATTTGAGCCAGAAAACTATGGATCCGACTATCATAAAAAGGCATATTTATTTCAAAACCGTATTTATTAGCGGTAACAGCTAATGACGAAACCGTTCCCCCTTGCCAATGAAAAGAATTATATAGCCTCTGATAACAAGCATACAACGATTCAGGTGTAGCGTTTTCTGCCAACTCTTTGATATACATGTTTTCCATCACTTCTGAATAATATGCCCCTCCATCTACAGTAAATATGTTAGCATTTTTGACAGACCACAACGGTAAACGCTTGTCTCTTAGGAACATGCTGGACATGAGTTGTTTCATACAGCCCGATGTGTTTTTTTCCGCTTTATCAAAACAAGTCTCTTCCACTCCACCCTTTAAAGTATTGTATACGATATCTTTCTTATAATCTCCACTTTGCAGAGCTCTTAAGAAAGTTGGACCAAAAAGATATACTCCCATCTTATCTGCATACTCACGAAACCCCAAGTCCAGATGATTTAATATCGTCGCATATTGTGTAAAACCGAAATTATGGACACCATCACTAATTTCTCCACAAAAGACAGACTTTCCTTTATGATATTTTGATACATGTCTGGCAAGATCATCCCATAAATATGCAGACATTCCTGAGAACATATGAGACCTGAAGAGAGGACGCATTTCCTCCAAAAACTCAGGACCTCTTTGCCAGTAATCATATTCCACAATGTCCAATTTAACTCCATAATAATCAGCAAATACTTTAGCTCTATCGAGTTCAAACTGATTAATCACACCTCTACGTTCCGAATAGTTCATTCTGCCAATTATCGCATTTACCTTACTGGGACCATGTATCTTCACGAGATAGGCCAGGATAGCGGTTGAATCCCATCCAGAGGACAAATACACTACATTGCCCTCTGCAGATGAACGTTTCTCTACGGCATCAAGTAAAATTTGGGAATATTTTCTTAATTCCTGATCACCATATTCGGGATTTGCAGACAATAATTTATAAGGAATTTGGTCAAAGCCTAGTTGACCGTTTCGCCAGGATACGCTTTCACCAACTCCTAAGCGTTTAACACCAGAATAAAGGGTCTGGCGCTTTGCAGGCCTGAAACCATAAATATAAAGAGAATGTGCCATTGCAATTTGATCCAGACCCACCCGCTCTCGTGAAAAAGGGAGCAAGCTAAGATCCGTTGAGAAGATTGCACCATTATCTATTTCCTGATAATACAAATCCATCTGCCCACAGCTATCGCAGGAAATTTCAACGTCGTTAACGTTACTAATCTTTATCAACACATACCTTCCCTCAAGATTACTTACGCATGTCTCCATCGAGTTTTCAACAATATAATGATCAAAAGAATTTTCTCTTTCATGCAAAGCTAACATGCAACCATTTTCTTGATTGCGTCCTATAACGTTGCCTAAGAATAGTGCATGAACAAACCCTTCATTCTTTATTACCTTAACGTTACAATCTCCCTGGATTAATAAATCCCGAGAAGCATAAAGATTTTTCAAAAAACTAGAGGAATCACTCGCATCCTGCTTTATCTGGTTTTTACCAATTGTTATTCTAATACTCACTTTTTTGCTCTTTACATTAAATCTTCAGACGTACATTTAGCTTCTCGCTAAAGAAATTACGGGTTTGATGCATATCGAATTTCTGCGTTTTGTGCATATTAATGTTCGCTATCTCGGGGTTTTCTCCAAGCCACTTAAGGGCGTCCCTTAATAAAAAATCAGGGTTTCCCATTTCGTGAAAATGTTTATAAATATTATCGAGAAATTCTAAATCTTCTTCGTAATCTAGAGTCAATCGAAGTTGTGGATCAAATTCGTAGTCGGCATCGACATAATTCACGCTAAAATAGCGATCGTTTTCTAAGAAATATTCTAAATATTCCGTATTATGAGGTTGCTCAGACATTTCAACAATTGTTCTAATAGCATTTATAGAAACGATCTCTTTGTGGGTACCAAATGGCATATTTCTCATAAACGTTACTTCGCAAGAACTGTTCAAATGGCTCTCAACCGCCTTATCGACCATTGTTTCATCACATAAAAGCGCGTCTCCCGTTACCCTGACAAAATGATCTAATCCAAATTTTCTAGATGCTTCGAAATATCTAAGCGCCACATTATTTAAAGACCCGCGAAACGAAAGTACTCCCTCTCTTTCTGCGATTTCGACCAATACGTCATCAGTGGGATCTGTTGATGTGGCTAATATTACGCAGTCAACATTCTTGCACCGCTTCATTCTGCCGATAACATGCGCAATACTTTCTCGACCAGCAATCTTACGTATTGCTTTACCAGGCAAGCGATCCGATGTGTATCTCGCAACGATAATTATACCTATTTTTTGCTTGAGGTATTTTGTCCTTAAAATTTCGCCTTTCGAAATATCGCATGCACTGCTTTTGCCAGCAATATTTAAACTTGCCAAGGGAATAGCATTTTCCGTATCTTTTTTAAATTCAATATCATTTGACTTCAAAAAACACCCTTTAGAAATATCTCTTTTTAAAGCAGGGCTTTTCTTAAACATTTTTCTGTATTTTTTCTCATCCTCACTCATCGACGCAATTGGCAATAGTAGAGGAGACAATTTCTGAACACGCAGCACAAATTGTTTGAAATCTGTTTTGCTTAAAGAAGAGTGATAGTCCGTCCACTTGTCCTCCCGATTAAGGGTAACATGCTTCTCTATAACACAGGCACCCTTAGCCAGTGCCATTAAAGGTACAATTTTAGCTTCCTCTTGGTCACCTGCAATATGATCTGAAAAACCAACCTTAACCCCATAACGGGAATATTTATCAATAAGGTCACTTACCTCTTCCAGAGAATGGGCTTCTAATGGAGTAGGAAAGGTCTGCACGCCTGTCATCAACACAACATTATGTAACAAATCTTCGCCTTTTAGAAAGCTTAGTAAATTGTATATTTCTACCCGATGTGCCGCACCAACACTAATAAATAGAAGTTTTTTTTCTTTTGCAACCTGCGCAATAAAATAACTATTCAACAGATCTTCAGAATGGATTTTAAACCCATCAACTTCTAGTCTCTTTGCCAAGGAAAAACTGTATTCTCCATAAACATCTGAAATAATGAAAAGCCCTTTTCCACGAGCGTAATTTACTGCATAAGACCATTGCTCTTCATTAAGCTCTAGCCTGCAAAAAATATCCCACGCTTTTTCTCCTCTGACAGCGCGTTCCTCTACAGAAAATAGTTGAAATTTAATGAGTTGTACGCCACCCTCTACCACACAATCGATCAACTGTTTTAATTTGTCAGGATCACCATCATGACCACAAGCAATCTCGCCAATTATATGACCATTTTCCGGAACTAGCTGCTCAAAACTAATCATCATTCTCCCCTTAAATACCAGTCATTCTTATACCCAGTTTTGTTTAGACCACCTAACCGGCCTAACATCTTTCTCCATAAACACCAAATTCATTTTTGTATATCCACTCCCTAACATTAACTTTTATGAATCACCCTACTAAAAGGTCGTCCCATGTTAATGGAACATCAGCATCTACATCTCTTGAAGCTTTTCTTCCTAAAATAAGATGATAATATTTTGGATACAAACCATGCCCCGGGCCCTTAATTGTTAGATTATCAAGAGTAAGCCTCTCACCTGCTTTTATTTTACTTTTAGTGAAAATGCTTTTTCTTTGTATGTTTATTGATAAATACTCAGAGGGAGCAGGTCTTTTTATTCCTGTTCCTAAAGCACTGAAGATATTATTCCTAGCATCCACAAGCTCAGACATTTCTTTCGGTTCTAAAGATAATATATGATCTGGTCCTTCGAATCGTTTATCCAGAGTAAAATGTCTTTCAATAACATTAGCGCCAATAGACATTGCAACGATGGAACATAAACTACCAATCGTGTGGTCAGAAAATCCAACAGGTACCTTAAAAGCTGTTTTTAGAGTATTTATCACGTTCAAATTTACTTCACCAGGACTGGCTGGATACCCTGACACACAATGCAAAAGAATAACGTTTGGATTTTCTTCTGAAGCAATTGCATCTAAAGCCTCTTCCACTTCAGACATAAAACTCATTCCTGTAGAAAGTATTATAGGAAGACCTTTTGATGCTACATATTTTAAAAACATTATGTTCACAATATCAAATGAAGCTACTTTGAAAGCTTTCACACCTAATTCACAAAGAAAATCTACGCTTTCTTCGTCAAAAGGAGTTGACATAATTGGAATGCCAATTTCTTTGGCATAATCAAAAAGAGCAAAATGATCATCAGATGAGAGCTCGAATCTTTTAAACATTTCAAATGGGGTCTCTTCCATCTGCAATGTTTTATCCGCATATTTTGCAGTTTTTGCAGTTTTAGAAACCCTGCTTCCCGCAGAAAATGTTTGTAATTTGACTATGCTGCAACCACATTTTTTAGCTTCATATATGAGGTTTTTTGCCATCCCAAGATCACCATTATGATTTAATCCTATTTCAGCAATCACCAAAGATGGGTTATCACTGCCAACATAGGAGTCGAACAAAAGAACCTTTTCATTAAAACTAAATGGTGCCCCCGCTTTTATATTTCTATTGATAACATAATGTTCGGAGGTTAACAGA
>CEUD01003049.1_pt1 | contig 12009 bp, 6 predicted proteins | sample 356481 | NCBI WGS metagenome assembly CEUD01 (sample SAMEA2623314, study PRJEB7988) | marine metagenome | isolation source: saline water (ENVO:00002010), including | reverse complement strand
GCAACCAATTCTGCGGCATACGCCCCATCTCCACCCACCTCTGGGTGCATGGAGATTTCTGCTCATGGAAAGGCCTGTTCATTGTGGGAGCCGACAACACCAGCTATGAAGACGGCGGCAATTTACAAAGCGCCGAGCCACAGTCCGGCCTTTGGATGGGTAAGACCGACGACCTATGGAACCTCGGCAAGCCCAAAGGTTGGGGCGGCCCCTGGTGGGAAGACTCCATTCAGGCAAACACGCCCTCCGACCCTTATCTGATGAACGGCTTCGACCAGAAGGTGCTCCACCTGAGCCACAGCTTGAACGAAGACGTGACCTTTACGGTCGAAATCGACTTCCAGGGCAACGGGAAGTGGCACAAATACACCGAGGTTGAAGTCGCCGCCAACGGCTACACGCCGCATGTCTTCCCGCAAGGATTCACAGCCCACTGGGTGCGCGTCGTCGCGAACAAGAACTGCGAAGCCACCGCCCAGTTCCACTATTCCTGATTTGAGATCGAACGAGTATTACATCAAAATTAGTATTTTCATGCCCTAACCTTTCGCAACTCGTAGCCGGACGGCTTTCCGTTCGGTCATATCGGACTCACCGCCAGATTCGACCAAAGCGGAAGCGCTTCGGCTACATGAAAATACGTATTGGATCGTCGACTAGGGAGTGTCTGGAAATAAGCCCTTGCGCATTTTTTAATACCACAATGTGGAGGGCTAGGCTCTGCGTGGCCACGATCAGGCCTGAATTGGACGCGCAGAGCGCGTCCCTCCACTTGGGGGCACAATATACGATGCCAAATGTAGACTCACTTTTATATCCAGACACTCCCTAGAGCAACTGAGTTTACTTAGTCGTCCAAGTAGCGCGGTGCCGTCCCGTATGGCGGGTTACCTCAAGACGCTACAAGGGCGGCTGTCATTTAACTTCAGGCATCCAATTTATCCGTATTTGAATCACTTTTCAGGTAGTGACATTCGGTCCATCTCGGACCGAACGAAGGTTCGAAGTAATTGGCTGAGAGGACGTAGATGCACACCGAGGAGGGTGCGAATGTCGCTACCAGCTAAAACCCATTGAAAAGGAGGCTCAAACCTCAATCCACAGGACAAGTATCCAGATATCCGATACGCTCACCTCACTCCCAAGATCGCCTCACTCCTTGACCAACTCGTAAGCCATGCGTGACTCCGCCCCATCGGGAGCATTGTCCAAAGTGAAGTAGTAAGAACCATCCTTGTATTCGGCGGGGATCACTTCCAGACGCCTGCCGGACAGATCCACGGCATAAAGCGTCATGCCTGTCTCCGTGTTTTGGAGCGATACTTCAATCGTCCCGCGCCGAAGCAAGTGCGGCAACTCACCCCAGGCTTCCAGGCGCCGGAACGCATCATTCTGAAAATGCATTTGCGTATTACGCACATCCGTCAGTTGCATCAGCAGGATGCGTTGGCTTTCGCTCAGCGGCTTGCCGTCCATAGAGGAGGCACTCAGGTTCGTAAAGGTGGAGGGCGCACTTCCAGCCAACACCTGACCACTCGCACTACCGCCGGCACGGAGCACCAGAGATTCGGTTCGGTCGGTCACGACTTTGGCTTCAACTTTGGCCGCATCGATCTCGATCTCCTGCGTTTCACTGGTAATCGTGCTACCGTCCGCACCAAACTGCTTGGCGGCATCCGAAAAAGACATCCAGGGCGTGCCGGACAGATCCCCCTCCGGTTGGCGAGTACCAGTAGCGGCCGCAAAGCCCGTGGGCAAGCCCTCCTCATTGTCGAAGGCCCAGGTGCCAATCTGAACGGAGAGCCCCAGGCGGCTGAACTCATCCGGGAAGGCCCACCAATTATTCAGCACTTCATCCATATCCACCGGGTAGATCACACGACTCGGGGCCGGAGCCACATCACCCCGGGCAAAGAGCAAGGCAATCTGGCGCTCAGTCATCATACTGATCGGATCGGTCGCCATATCAAAACCATTGATTGCTTCAACAGTCGTGGCCTTGCCATCGCTGTGTGCCCAAGCAAAGCGATACAAACCATCCCAATCCTGCAGCGCACTGTATGCGCCCATGAGAGTCCCACCTTCGGCACGGTATTGATTCGGCGGACAGTAATTGTATTCTGTCACAGTAAAGGGCCGGCCAAAGATACGACTGGGCATGATATGCCGCGGTAATTTGGCGTAATTCATGATCGCGCTTTCCTGCTTGTAGGCATTCGGCAGACGCCAGTTATTATTGGGGAAAGAGGGGTGATCCCAATACTGGTGATTATCGACAAAATCAAATTCGCTGCGGAAGAAGACCTGGTGCCGGTCGGCAATAAAGTTGGAGCCCGTCAACAGGACATGCTTACTGATGCCCTTGATAAAGGCTTCCAACTGACGGTTGGAACGCGACTTCACATGTTGAATAAAGGCGTAATATTGTTGGGTGCGCCCCTTGCCATCGATCTCCGCTTCACCCTTTTCTGCGAGGTATTCTTGAAAGGCCTTCTCGTAGAGATCCTTGACCTTCTGTCCTGACGCATTGCTTACGTGGTTGATCGTGTCTTCATTCAGCGGACAAACGGAAAAGAAGGCCGGGTCATCTTTCCATGCGATGCCCGTGTAGGGATTCACATGATTCAACAGATTTTCCACCATGCCGGACCACGCCTCAAAAGCGGACGGAAGAATCGGCACCAGGGCCTTGATTTCTGTTTTCACCTTTTTGGCCATCTCAGGAATCATCCCCTTGGGAAAATCACGAAAAGTATATAGGTCGATGGTGACGTACATGCCCGCCTTTTTCATAGCGGCAAACAGGTAATCCAGTCGATCCAGCTTCTCGGGATCGAGTTTGACACCGGTCTGGTCACCATGCCCACGTGTGAGCATACCATCGTAGTGGTGGAAACGCACGCTGTTGTATCCCATACGACGAAAGCGCTCGGCCAAGCGGTCCGCCTCTTCGTTGGTCAGAAAGTTTGCGGAAAAGCAGAGATTAGTCCCCATGAGGCGAACATTCCGCTCCGGGGCCGAGGCAAAGCCGAAGTGTCCGGCCTGGTTGACGATAATCGGTCCGTATTGACCGGCAGGTGCTTCAATCCCGGTAGACAGGTCAAGAATACTGCCCGGCTCGACGTCGATGCGGTGCGTGAGCGGCACCCAGTCTTTGCTCGCGGTCATGTAGACATCCGCTGGAATCGCCGGTGCAGCCGCAACTTTTCCGGCAATTTCCGGTGCATCCGAATACTTCATGGCAATATTCAAGCCCGCCTTTTGACTGATACCGGCTCCGGCCAATTGTATCCGGATTTCAATCACAGGCCGTCCGTATTTCCTCATATCCTGAAAGATAAGACGGTTCGATTCAAAAGACAAATTAAGCCAGCCCTCCTTGCATGGCAGAGCCAGGCGAGCCGCCTTGGTCGGATAGGTAAAATTCAACTTACTGAATTCGACAGGTAATTTGACCTCACGTTGGTCAACATAAAAGGCTTTTCCTTTATACTGCTTCGCCGGTAAGGAAATCGCCAATACGGTTTGGCGAGTGGGCACCCCCGCTTCGCTCGTCAATTCATACGAAATGCTAGCGGACGCTTCACCTTCCAGACGAATCACTTCCTTTAAATCGAAATCACCGCTTTTCGTGCTCCATACACTTTGAATACGGCGGTCGCCCTCTAAAACAGAATCCGACTGGACGACTGAGTTGTCTCCGTGTCTCGAATACTTCCACGAGGGATCAAAATGAAGCAACTCAACCTTCACCCCATCCACGTTCAGTTCTCCAAACTGATTGAACTGGTACAGTTTGCTTTCGGCATGTAAGTTCAGACAGCTACCGACAAGAAGAAGGAGAAATGCTCCATTAATTTTCGAGAGTATATTCATTGGTAATCTTTATTCAGAATCTTTCTCCTCAAAACAATTGAGTGATTGAGGTATGATGACAGGCCGACTTCAGGCATTATGTGAGCTTGAGTCCTGAAGCCCATTAGACGCGGCGCATCATATCAGAATTTGGAACGCGGTCTATACGTAATAAAGTATTTAATATACGCATCTGCGCACACCTTTTTGCATACTCTACAGGTCGGGCTATCTGAAGAAGTTCCAGGAAGCCCTAAAGTATAATCGTATCGAAATACAATGCACCCAAAAGTCAGGGAGCATTATAGAAATAATGCATTACAATAGCGAAATAACAAAGGCCCACTGGTGCTTGCCCGGTTGGATCCGGTATTTTTCCAAGGTATCCGGACCGCAGCTGTGAGTGCCCAGCCCACGTTGCATGTGATCGATGGACACATGCGTTTCCGGACGTGGGCTAAGCTCGTGGGTGTGCGTTGCCGCAAACCAATCCGAATCGGTGTAGTGACTGGCCTTGAATTCGAAACATTGGTCCAGAGCCTCCACTCGAACAGTCGTGCCCTTCTTCTCATTGCGAAAGGCGCACCAATGTGTCGCGGAGCGGCTACCGCACTCCTGCGGCATGATGTAAGGCACATACATGTCATCGACCGTCGTCTCAAAGAGATCCTGCCAAACACCGGCATCGCGGTCGCGATAATTTTCATAGGGACCGAATCCGTGATAATGCACATCTTCAAAGCCATCAATCAGAGCAAACTGGTTACCAATACGTGGTAGATCGGGAAGTTCGGCTAAACAGCTAAGCACATTTTCAACAGCCAACCCTCCATCTGTCATACGAATCCGTTGGGTCAAGATGCCGGCCTCGGCATGCACGGGGGTGCTTAGCTTAAAAACAGATTCTACGGTGCCATCGTCCAGCACCTCCTGCGAGCTCAAGGTCTGCACAGACTCATGCAAACCTGCAGCCTTCCACTTCATCAGCGGCTTGTGCTCCTGTCCATCCCAGAGCTTAACTCCGTCATTGTCCGTTCCGGCACGCCACCAGGTGAATTGTAGTGGCTCGGCCAGTAAGTTGCCTTCGCGGCCATGCAAGGCAATCAGCTGCCCCGTCGAGCGTGAAATCTCCGCACGGAGGCCCTCTCCTTTCAGTTCGATCACATCCTCTTCAGACTTTGGCTCCACTGTTGAAGTCAGATCAGCCAGGCCGGTAAGGGCACGCTCCTGCAGCACAAAGTGCTCCCAGGCGACTTCATGGCCCGCACTCAGCAAGCCCTCGGCATCAATCATCTTGAACGACAAGTGTAAGGTCAGCAGCTCGCCGGAGAACGATTTCTGGAGATCAGAAAGCTTCTTAATCTCAAAGATCTTGGATGCTCCGGGCGCGATTCCTTCAAGGTTGAACTCTCCTGTGGCCAGTGTTTGGCCATCCCCGGTCACAATCCACTCCGCAGACAGATAATCGAGCGAGCGGAAGTCCTGCTTCGACTGAACAACCACAGAAGACGCGTCGCTCAGACTGACTGCCACCGGTTGCGACAGTTTCTTAAACTCAAACAGTGCCGGATGCGGTTCACGGTCTGGCCAGACCAAGCCGTCGGCAATGAAATTGGCATCGTTGGGCGCATCGCCATAGTCGCCCCCGTAGGCCCAGTATTCTTTTCCATTGTCAGCGGTTTCCTTCAGGCCGTGGTCAATCCATTCCCAGATAAAGCCGCCTTGCAGCCCGTCGTATTTCTCAAAGGCTTCAAAGTATTCCTTCAGGGAACCATTACTGTTACCCATGGCATGCGAGTATTCGCAGGGGATGACCGGGCGGGGATCCTTCACGGTTTCCACCCAATCGACCAACTGATGAATATCGGCATACATCGGGCAGATCACATCGGTCGACATGTGACCTTCATCCCATTTGGCATGACTCTGTCCAATGGAAATCGCCCCTTCGTAGTGAAGGACGCGGCTAGGGTCATACTTACGAATCCAGCCCGCCATAGAGTCATGATTCGCGCCATAACCAGACTCGTTGCCCAGCGACCACATGATGATACTCGGATGATTCTTATCACGCATGACCATGCGCATACCCCGCTCAACAAAGGCATTCAAATAACGCTTATCATGACAGATCTGGTTGTGAAAGTCGTGGGATTCGATATTAGCCTCATCGACCACATAGAAACCGTACTCATCGCACAGGTCATAGAACTTCGGATCATTCGGATAGTGAGCCGTGCGGATCGCATTCACATTAAAGGCCTTCATCACCTCGAGATCCTTACGCATCAACTCTTCGGAAACGACTTTACCCTCGGTATCCGAATGATCGTGACGGTTCACCCCCTTAATCAAGACGGCCTTTCCATTTATGAGAAGTTCGCGGTCCTTAACCTCCACGCGGCGGAAACCGATCCAAGTCGCCATACTCTCAACCACATCCCCACTCGGGGATTTCAGAGAAACCAGCAGACGATAGCGCACCGGCTGCTCAGCCGACCAGGGCCTGATGGATGCAAAGCTCTCTTCAGTCTGAACGCCCACACGAGGCCAGTGCACGTGTACCGAACGCTCCGTCACCACGTTCTCCGAGCGCACCTCACCGCAAATGGACGCGCCCTCGGCATCCAAAACCTGCCAGTCCACAGTCCATCCCTCTTCTGGCACCGCGCCCATTTCAACCCGCACGGCGAGATTCAAATGGCCGTCGCCGGACGCAGAATCGTAATCGGTTCGGGCAAAGACGTCCTCCACATAAATGCGGTCCGTGCTATAGAGAAAAACTTCACGGTGAATGCCTCCCAAACGCCACTGATCCTGGTCTTCAACAAAGCTGGCGTCGCTGTATTGAATGACGACTGCGGTCAGGGTATTGGCCTCTCCCCATTGCACACGCTCCGTGATATCATATTCAGAGAGCAAGCGAGAGTCCTTGTTCATGCCGAGGAACGCTCCATTCAAATAGAGCTGCAGGACACCTTCCACCCCACCGAAATGGAGAACGACGCGTCGCCCCTTCCAACTAGGATCGACCTCAAAGGTGCGCGCATAGACACCGGTCGGATTCCGCTCTGGCGAAAAAGGAGGCTCCTCCCGAAACGGCATCTTCAGATTCGTGTAGTGCGGATAGCTATAGCCATGGAAGCACCACATCCCCGGAACCGGAATATCCGCCCAATCCGCACCATCGGTCGACTGCGTGACCACATCTTCCGGCAAATCCTGTGGCGACTCGCGATAAAGAAAACGCCACGAGCCGTCTAAAGAAGACCACCAGGGCGAGGCTTCCCTTGGCTGACTCAACGCATCCGCAGCCGATGGGAAGGAATATTGCGTCGCACGCATGGGAACGCGGTTAATACCGGTCAGTTCCGGTTGTTCGAAAGTTTTACCAAGAAGACGATCCAGTGGGCTTAAAGACATAATGTGATACTACCTAAAATCGTCACAATATGAAATAGACAATATGCCCATATCCATGTCAAATCTGACTGTAGATGAAAGATGTAGAACAGTGGAATAAGCGACAGGCAATCTTCCGTGGAATCCCCGGAAAACCACTTTCAGAGAGTATCAGCTGTGGCTTCATTAACAAATCCGGCTACACGGAAGACATTACCGAGGAACATTACGACCGCTTCGCCATGGTCTATGTGCTCAGAGGCAATGGACATTATCGAGACAGCCATGGTCTTGATTTCCCTCTTCAGGAAGGGGATGTATTTTTGCGGTGCCCGGACCGTATTCACTCCAATACAGTCAAACCGGATAGTCAGTGGCTGGAATGCTTTGCCTCCGTTCGCTCGGAATGGTATACGCTGTTCAAGGAGATCGGCGTCGTCTATCTGGATCGAATCCACGCCGCCATCGGTGACCAGTCCAGCATCCCTCAAACAATTGACCATTTGATGCAAGCGCTCAACGCATCGGATACGCCACTCAACAATAGTCACGTGGAATTCGAACTCGCGACGCTGATCCGTCGAATCCTAATGCAGGGTTTGCAAAGTCAAGGAAGCCACTCCCCACAGCAACATAAGGTAGAACGAGCCCGTAGCTTGATCCGTGAACATGCCACGAAAGCAGATGATTTGGCCGCCATCCTCCAACCTCTGGCTTTGAGCTATTCGCGCCTGCGCAGTCTCTTTAGTCAAACCTATGGAATCAGCCCGGGCGACTACCGAATACAAGTCCGCATCGAGCAGGCCTGCGCGCTACTGGAGACCTCTCAACTCAGTATTCAGGAAATTGCTGACCGCCTCGGCTATGCGGATGCATTTACGTTCTCCAAGCAATTCAAGCAACGCCTAGGGGTGGCCCCCAGCCACTTTCGGAAGCGATAGCTTGAAGGCAGATAGGCACAGCCTAGACCCCGACATCCTGAGGCAACTGCTGAATCCCCATGCCGCCATCAAGCACCACCTGAGCCCCCACCAGTGTCGGCGCACTTTCGGATGCGAGAAAGAGCGTGGTGCGGGCAATTTCCTCCTGCGAGCTAGGCGCGGCACTAGGCACGTTTTTCCGCCTTTGATCCTCAACCCCTTCTGCCAAATGATTCCAGCGCTCGGTCCAGACGTATCCGAGCACGAGGGAGTTCACGCGGACACCATCACCGGAGAGTTCCTGTGCCATCGCGCGGGTCATGCCGTCGAGCGCGGCCTTGCTCACATTATAAGCGCTGCGCCCGTAGATGCCCTGCTGCCCAGCAAGGGAGGAGATATTCACGATGGCCCCGCCACCCTTCGCTTGCAAATGTTGGGCCACGATCTGGGCGCAGCGGAAGGCACCGAATACATTCACCTCGAGCACTTCGCGGAAGAACTCCGGGCTTTGCTCCAGAAAGCCGGACTCCCCGAGGCCGAGGTGGGCGGCGTTGTTGATCAAGACATCCGGCATCCACCCATCGGACGCCAAGGAATCAAACGCAGCGTCGATCGCGGACGGATCGCCCAAGTCGAAACTGATCGGATGGATCTCTGCCTCGGGATACGCTTCCTGCAGCTGCGTATGCGCCGTTTTCAAGTTCGCCTCCGAGCCGTGGATGATCACTCGGGCGCCCGCCTCGATGAATGCGGCGGCGATGGTCAGTCCGAGGTTGCGGGAGGAACCGGTTACGAGAACGGTCTTACCAGCAAAAGAGAGATATGCGGTTGTATCGATTTTCATACTACAAATCAGTGAAGAGTGAAGCATCCGTGAGCACGAGCGGATAGTCGGTGAACGGCAGACGGAACTTGGTGCCGACGTGCGCATCGTCACAGATGAAGGGTTCGGCTTTCGCGGTCAGGTCGTGGATCTGCCCGGTCATGAGATCGAGGAGCACGGGCGTCTCGAACGTCAGGTCGGAGTCCGCCCAGAAAACGAGATCGATCTCACCGGCCGGCTTCTTTTGTTGTGGATCTTCTGTGTTCCAGTAGGCCAGCAAAGGCGTGCCCTTCCGAACAAAGGAGACACCCATCGGCGCCGCCAGCACCCCACTCTGCAGTGGGTTTTGCTCGTCCGTGTTCATGAAGCAATAGAAGAGTTCCCTCCGTTCACTGGCATCGTCAAAGAGTGAACAGACACGCTGAAAGACCTTGAAGGAATACTTGGGCTGGTAATCCGCTCCATTGATCAGGCCCATCATGACAGGCTTTTTGACCTCCCCACCCGCTTGACGGTAGGGACGCCCCATCAGGTCGACGGCGTGAAAGTACAGCGCCATGTCAAAACCGGCCTTGAGGTCGGCCAGAATGCGACGCGCCACCCATTTGGCCTGCACGACCTGATCGGTTCCGTAAAGCCCAAGCCAGTCGTCGTTGTGCCCCTTGGTCTGCGAAGGACAGCCGTTCTCGCCCTGCCAGACGTCAATGGCTTTGCCGCCGGCATATTGCTTCAACATGCGCCGCACCAGGTCGTGCATATTCTGCAGGTTCACCTCGGGAACGGATTGGTAAGGGTGAAAGGAAAAGACATCCATGTGATCGGCCATGCCTGCCTGGAGAGCGGCTTCCAAGAAAGGTGGATCCATCTTCGACATGGCACCTCCAACAATCTTTGCATCCGGGCAGCCTGCCTTCACCGCCGCCGCGGTCACTTTGACCAACTCGGCATACTCCGCCCCATCCGGCTTGGAGGGATGCCAGAATTGCGGGATATTGGGCTCATTCCAGACTTCCCAGTAGCGAACCTTGCCACGAAAACATTCCGCCAGCGCCACTACATAGTCGTGCCAGGCTTGACGCACTTCATCGCCATAATAGAGGGGCACATGGCCAACGGTCGACTCGTGCGGCACGTCCGGCATGTAGAGCTGGTTGCCGAAGCTCACACAGAAGAAAGGTTCGACCCCGACGGCTAACAAACGATCCACAATGGTTTCCAGCCATTCGAAATCGTATTGCCCCTTGACCGTCTCACAACGGCTCCAACCGGTCTGCACCCGCATCCACTTGGCCCCGAGTTCTTCCAGCAGCGGATAGACTCGCTCGGGGTCAAACATGAAACGATCCAGCGTCTCAAAGCCGACACCGATCTTGGACGATTGAATCTCAGTTGCCCTCCGAGTCTGCATTCGCCCCAGTGTCGGCAAGCCGATGGCCTCGAGATCAGCCAGTTGCTCCGAACGTAACTTGGCCACGTCCTGAACTTCTACGAAATCCGCAGGATTAATAGTTTCTATACTCATTTCGACACCCTACTTTTTAAAGATGAACTCACTGTCCTTCGGACGAATGTCCGTCAGCGTGCCGTTGTAATGCCGCAAATCACGGGCGACAAAAGGATACTTCGCCAAGGCTTCCACATCAATATCGACCCCAAGGCCCGGGGTATCGGGAATTGTGAGGGCACCGTTTTCAAACTTGGTATCTTCTTTCGCCACTTCCTTACGCCAACTCACATCCGTCGCCATGGTTTCGAGGCGCATCACATTATTGGAAAGTGCCGCCACATGAAGGGTGGCCGCGTTTGCGACAGGACCACACGGGTTGTGCGGACAGCAAGGAATGAAGTGCGCTTCCGCCATGTCGGCAATACGACGCAGCTCGAGAATCCCCCCAGCGTGAATGACATCGGCTTGCACGAAGTCAGCTGCCTTCGCCTCAAAGAATGGAACGTATTCCCATCGAGAATACAAACGCTCACCGGCTGCAATCGGAATACGAGAGCGACGACGCACATCAGCCAGGGCTTCCAGATTGCCCGGAGGCAGCGGCTCCTCAAACCAACCGACATTGTAATTGTACAACATATCCGCCACACGGACCGCTGTCGGCACGTTGAAACGCCCATGGCCTTCGATCAGTAACTCTGCGGTGCCATCCACCACTTCCGCCACCGCTGCGACACAGGCTTCTGCCTTCTTCATGACTTGAGGCGACAGGTCATAGTAAGCCGAGCCAAAAGGGTCCCACTTCAATCCCTTGTACCCCACATCGAGGGCCACACGTGCTTTCTCCGCGAATTCCTCCGGCTCACGTGCTCCGGCGAACCAGGCGTTGGCATAGCATTGGATACTGTCGCGCACCTTGCCCCCGAGCAACTCGTAGACGGGCTTGCCCAAGGCCTTCCCTTTAATGTCCCAAAGCGCCATTTCCACAGCACCGAGAGCCGACATGTAAACCGGCCCCCCACGGTAGTAAACTTCACGATTCACATCGTCCCAAAGCGCTTGAATATCGCCAGCTTCACGACCGATCGCGGTACGGCCAATTTCCCTGATGGCTTCCGCCACCGTGTGTTCGCGGTATTCGAGCGAAGCTTCGCCCCAGCCGTAAATGCCTTCGTCGGTCTCGACTTTGACAAAGACCCAGTTCGTGCGGAAACAATCGCCAATATAAGGAGTGATGGAGGTAATTTTCATAACAAAAAACTTTATGTTGAGTTCCCCATCCTTCCACAAATCGCTTAAGAGACAAACCTAAGGGCTTTACAGACGTTCGCTTAAAGTTAACAAATATGCGCAATCATGCAAAACCCGAGTCAAGCGGCCCCCGATACCTCCGCCGACTGGCAAGCGCTCAACCCCTTGCTGGAGCGCTGCTACGTCGGGCCGCCGGCGGGCAAACGCGGCACCTTCCACGGGGCGATTTTCACACTTTGTAAGCTCCTGAGCGGCCAGGTCGAAATGACAAAAGACGAGGTCACGATTACGGCCGAGGCCGACCAGCCGGT
>CEUD01124843.1_pt1 | contig 12027 bp, 8 predicted proteins | sample 356481 | NCBI WGS metagenome assembly CEUD01 (sample SAMEA2623314, study PRJEB7988) | marine metagenome | isolation source: saline water (ENVO:00002010), including | reverse complement strand
GGAAGGATCAGAATGACGCATTTTGTTCGGCACTACTTATTTTGTTTGTCGCCATTAGGGCCAAGCCTGGTTCTCATGCTTTGATACGGTGGCGGCAAACGCCATGGGTCATTCTGATCCCTCTGCGGAAGGACGAAGAATCCAGTCGTTGAACATGCACGATTGCGATGCGCGACTCGAGCTTCACGTGACGATCGATGATACCCGAACGCCCCTCTCTTTGCCGGAGTCATCGCGGTACTCGACGGAAAAACGCACCAATGGAGCCCACTCAACGGGGCGAAGATTGATCAGACGTGTACTTTGGGCCGTGGCCGCCGCCCTCGTGATTATGTTGTCGACGGCTTGTGGCGGCTCCGAAGACGCGGAACAGTACTTCCTGGCAGGATTGGAATCCAAGAACAGGGCCAACCTGAAGATGCCATCGCCCAATACGACAAAGCCATCGAAGCAGACTCCGAGTCCGCGCCGTCCTACCTGAACCGAGGCAACGCCTACGACTTGCTCGGCCAGGTCGAGCGAGCCATCAAGGATTACGATGAGGCGATCCGGATCGATCCCGAGTTTGCGTTGGCGTACATGAGCCGAGGAATCGCGTTCAACAAACTCAGGCAGCCTATGTTGTCGCTCAAAGACCTTGACGAAACGATCAATCTCCAGCCTGATTTTGCGCCTGCGTACGTCAACTGAAGCAACGTTCACGCCGGCCTTGGAAACCACCAGAACGCGGTCAACGACCTGAACGATTCGATCAGGCTGGACCCACGAAACCCTCGACTTTTTCTGAGACGCGGATACAATTACGAACGGCTGGGTCAACCCTATCGAGCCGTCGATGACTACACCGAGAGTATCCGCATCGATCCCGAGTTTGCGACGGCGCTCATCAACCGCGGGATTCTGTATGTTGGCTTGGATGAGCCTGAGCTCGCGATTGACGACTTGAACCGAGCCATCCGCCTTGACGCCCAATCGGGTCTCGCCTATGCCAATCGAGCCATCGCTTTGCCCATCTCAACCGAGATGTCGAGGCCGACGAGGATGTCGGACGCGCCGTGGAGCGGGGATCGACGGACCCAGCTTGAGAGCGGAAATCGAGCGAATCAGGTCGCTCAGATAGAAAGAGATCGCGCTCCGGATTCCGTTCGCATCTGTTTCGGGGGCACAAATCGTCGATAGCGGCGACCGGAACTGTTCCGATCGGCGCCGATCGACTGCCTACCAATCTTCGGCTGGCTCGATTAGACTCATTTGACGAAATACTGCGGATCCCCTTGGCCGAAGACGTCGGTTCAGAGCGCCCGATCTTGGCCAATGAGCCTTCTTTGGACCGCATCGGCGAGGTGACATTTGAAACGAATCTTACTCCTAACATTTGGCGCGGTGTTCGTGGCGATGTTCATCGTGTCGTGCGGAGGAGCCGGAGAAGCTGAATCGTTCTACAACGCGGGCGTGGAGATTCAGGACCTCGGATTTCCGAAAGAAGCTATCGAACAATACGACTTGGCCATCGAAGAAGACCCAGATTTCGCCGCCGCCTACATGAACCGCGGCAACGCCTACGATGTACTGGGAGACCCGGAACGGGCAATCGCAGACTATGACGAAGCTATCAGGATCGAACCGCACTCTCTGGTGTACGTAAACAGAGGCATCGCCCACGATAGCTTGGGCCAATCGGAACTCGCGATCGAAGATTTCGACGAAGCCATCAGGCTCGACCCTGAACTCGCCGGCGCGTATTACAACCGAAGCAACGTTCACGCCAAAGCGGGCGAATGGGAACTGGCCGTCGTGGACCTCGACAAGGTCATTGAACTCGATCCATTCGACGCCCCAGCGTACATGAACCGCGGTTTCGTCCACGACAACCTTGGCTTCGCCCAAGATGCATTGATGGACTATGATGAAGCGGTTCGCCTGGTTCCCCGATTCGCGATGGCTTATGTTAATCGAAGCTTGGTCTTGCTGGATCTTGGACAGAACGAAGCCGCGATTGATGACTTGACAGTGGCCATTCGGATCGACCCTGAGCTGACTCAGGCGTTCGCGACTCGTGTCATCGCTTACACGCTTATGGGCCGAGACGCCGACGCCCAGAAGGACCTCGAACGCCTGGCCGGGCTCGGATTCGATGGATCGATGCTCGACGCGGAAGTCGGCCGAATCCAAGCAGCGCGATGATCTGGGGCGGTAGACAGCCAAGCTGAGCGAGGTCGGCGCTTACGAAACCGCGTCTCTGGCGTTGCGGAGTTCAGCCTCGGCCTCGACGATATCCGTCAGTTCGTCGTCGTCGATCCAATCATGGTCGACCGCCGGTTCGATGATCCAGTTCAAGAAGTCATCATCGGGGATGCATTTTCGCCATTCGGACCTAAACCCATCGAGCGATCCATCGTAAAGCCGCAGAAGAAATACCGCCCGGTACGCGTCGATGCTCTGCGCATCGAAGACCTGCACCCTTAGGTCGAAGCCACTGCCCGCGGCGAACTCAACCGGCCGCTGGCCTCGTGACGGGCTCACATCGCTGAACGCGTCGAATGCGTCGATGTAGGCCTCGGCCTCGTCCATCAATTCGCCGATAAACGATCTGCCGTCCTCGCTGATTTCGAGCATGTTCCCGCCCGGCGACGGCGCGATCAGACCCCGGTCGACCAACGGATTCGCGACTCGGAGCAACTCCGCGTACAGATCGTCGCTGGGAGTCGTCGGCAATACGAAACGGTGCTTATCGAGGAAATAGATTAGCGCGCACGCCCGCATCCAGCCCGCGAATCCTTCACGGTCGCCGCCGTCGAGCTCGTACGCGGCTAACGCGTCGAATCGGTTCTCCAGCACCAACTGCAGCGACCGATCGACACTGGAAGACGCCTCTTGGCAGGACTCAGGCGCGACCAAACAGGACACCAATAGCGCCGGATCGACATCGGCCCCGGCGGGCGTTCGGAACGTCATCCGAGATGTCCCAGCCCTCCAGTGATCGAACATGCCCGACAGCACATCGTAGATTTCGGGGAGGTCCGGATACGTCCGCGTATCCAACCGCAAGCGAACCGCGTCGATATCAGCGACCGACGGCGGGAACAACTGATCGATCAGATCCACGACGCTCACGTTGGTCTCAACGCGTGGAACATCGATCGTGAAGGCCTCTTCGGGAGCCATGTCGCCCAAGGTCAGGTTGACCCGAAGCGTTCCTTGGGTCATCGCAGACTGGGTCGAACGAATCCGATCACACAAGCACCGCCGCCTCCACCCCGGAACCCGCCGCTGCTGCGCGAGGTGCTTGACCGGGCGCTCGAGCCCCAACTGCTGCGAACGCCGGTTCCGCTGCTCTTGAACGAGCTCGACGACTTCTGCGAGCCCAGATACGAGTTGCGTGCGGTGCTCTTGGTGGCATTGGTGTATTTGGACCCCTGAAACGACTTCTGCTTGCTGAAGTAGGACGTGTTCTTGGACACCTGGCTGCGGTAGCCCGCCGAAGAGCGGTAGTTGGTGCGGTTGCTCTGCATCGAACCGTAGCGGTTGATTGGTGTCGAGTAGTAGTATCCGCGCGGCGAGAGTGCGGAAATGACCATGTACGTGAACAGGAAATTCCCGGCGCCGAAATTGTTTCGATAGTAGCCGTTCGAGCCGTGACCCCGGAGTTCGTGCTGCCGGTCGTGGTCCCGAACGATCGAGAACAGCATGTCGTCGTTCGCGTCCTCGATCTCCTTGCTGCCGTTCAGGTCTTCCCAGCCTTCGAGTGTCAGGTCTTCGCCGTCTTGTTGGGCTCGGATCAGGACGATTCCATCGCCCTCGTATATCTCGTTCACGCGTTTTTCGAAATCGGACGTGCCGTCGGATTTCTTGAACGCCTCTTGAACCTCGTCGAGATTGATGCGGCCCGCCGCGCCATCGGTCGCGGCCCAATCCTCATACGTGGGACCGGAGGCGCAAGCGGCCGCGGCCGGGGCGAGCAACGCCGCGCTGGCAAAGGCTGCCATCGAGGGACGGGTTAATTTGGTGCGTCGGCTCATCGTCATTTCTCCCTTGCCCTATGCGAGCAGGCTCAGAATCTCCTCCGAGACCGGTGTATGTGACTCCGCGATCGAGGCGTTGTGCTCCTCGAAATGCATGGTCAGGATCAAAGGCATTGCTTCGTCCCACGCCGCGGTCATCAACTCGCGATACGCGTCGCGTGCGAACTCCGCAAAGTGCGTGGCCGCCATCCGGTGTGTCGGTCCGGCGATCGCCGCGCTGAGCGCCACGTCACGCAGATGAGACAAGTGGCCGGGCCATAGTTGGTCCGCCGTGCCGACCAGGATCGATCGAGCCCGGTCAGCGTGCGTCTCGTCGCCCAGCGCCGAGCGACCGTCGGCGAGGCGATCAGTCAACATTTCGGACAACGCGATCGATATCGCGACCTCCCCGGCCCCAAATAAGCCGACGCAGTCGATGCCGAGCTCGCTCCAGAGGTGCTCAACCAATCCTTCGAACACCGGCAAATAGCCTATCTCAGGCAGATCGCTGAACCACCGCGATACGAACCTCTCGGACCATGTTCGGGCCATGTCGTCGCACGAGTGCCGCCACGTCGCGTCGCTGAGGATGCTTTGCCTGGCTCGATAGTACGACAGAGTTTGATTCTCGAGCACCGCCGTGTAATCACGGGCCGATTCGTGGGCGGCGCGCTGGTTTGCTGCCGCCTCGTCTTGTAGGGTCCGAAGGAGCCTGCTCACCCTCGAGCTAGTGCTGCGCCGTCGCAAAGCTTTGGATCGAGTCTCCGCGGTCGGCGGCCCTTCGACTGGCTCAGGGCGAACGGATTGGGGCGGGGTCGCGTTCGCTGCGATTTCAGGGCGAACGGCGTGTGAGGAGCTCTGGATCGCGGCGCCGTCAGACCCGCGGTAACCATTGATGGCTTCTGTCATGAGGCCCGGGCGAACCGTCACCGCTTTGTTTCCGTTCGTGGTGAGCCTGTCGAACCACCCGCCCCACGCCGAGCACCGCCAGAATAGGTGACCCGACCCTGGCGCCCGCGAGACAGCCAGGCGATTGAGCTGCGGAGCTTGACGGCTGAACGCGATCGGGTCTTCCTGGACGGAGACCAATATCCTCGAGGCGCCGAACGCCCCTTGGCGACCCGCTCTGCCTCTGAGCTGCCGTTCGGCGCGCGCGCTCTGGTGCAGGGCAACCCCGATGACGCTCAGTCCGAGCCCGAAGTCGATTGCGTCGCAATCTTCGGAGCCTTCAGCCGTGCAAAGGCTGCGAGAAATGCGGACCGTGTTCGATTCCGAACCTCCCCACGCACGCGACACCCTGAACCCGGCATTGTCAGCGGCGTCAGTGATGATCCCTGCCTCTTCGCGTGTGTCACAGCGTAACTCGATCGTCGCTTCGGGTTGTGCTGCGAGCACGCTTGAGATTCGGTCCAAGCAAGCGGCGATGATTCGGCTGTCGAGACCGTCTTCAATGATGATGTCGGTTCCGCGTCCGGCCATATTCGTAGCAACGGTCACGGCGCCAAGTCGCCCAGCCCCGCGCACGATCTGCGCTTCCCAGTCGCTCGTCACCGCGTTCAGCAATCGGTGTTCGATGCCCGCTCGGTGCAGTTGATCGCTGATTTCCTCGGATTGCCGGACCGACACCGTGCCAATCAAAACGGGCCTCCCGATCGAACGCCAGTTGTCGACTTGCTCGATCAAGGCGGTCTGCACATATTCGTTTGTGGCATGGATCTCCGGAACATGGTCGACTCGACGCTTCGGATGCGTCGGCGCCACTTTCACCGTCTCGAGATCGTAGGTTCGGTCGAACTCGTCCTGCGCTTCGCTCGCGGTGCCGGTCAGGCCGCTCACGCGCTCGTAGCGGCTAATAAATCCCGAAACGGTAATCTGGGCAATCGTCTCAGCTTCCGGCCTCGGCTCCAGACCTTCCTTGGCCTCCAGGGCGGCTTGCAGGCCGTGCAGGTACCTGTTGTCCGGCAACAGCCGACCGTTCATCGGATCGACGATGACGACTCGGCCGTCAGAGACGATATAGTCGATGTCGCGTTTGAACAGCGTGTACGCCCGAAGCAACTGATGCGCCATGCCGAGGGTCGCGTCCCATTGGCTTTGGTCTGCTTCAGCGCGATTGAAATTCGCCGTCGTCACGTCGGTCAGAACCGGTCGGACCCACGGGTCGTCCATAAATTTGGATGGCGAACTGTCCGACCGCCCGAGCTCGTGCGCGATGAACTCTTCGCCTCGTTGGGTAAACCGGACCGAGCTCCTCGCCGAGTCGGTGACAAAGTAGAAGCGGTCTTCGTACCCGCCGACGCCCAGGTCATCGTGCATGTCGTCAAGCTTCGCCATCAGTTGGTGGCGAGCCGTGCCGTGTCTTGCGACCGCGTCTCTGAGGACTTTGCTCTCCGGATCAGCCGCGTAAAGCATGGCGAGGTCCTCGGCTACGTCGGCGTATTCAGAGCCGGCGAACAACACGTTGGCCTCCGCCAGCCGGACCTGCTTGTCGTGTAGCGCCAGGAGTCGCGCGATGGCGTCGATGGCCGATTGGAAGCCGCCCAGGTCGTCCGCCTGTTCCCCCGAGATGATCAGCGGGGTCTGGTCCTGGTCGATCAGAACGTGGTCGGCTTCGTCCACGATGACGGTGTCCAGCGGGCCCTGAACGGGCCGGGCCGGCGGCAGCATGAGGTTGTCCCTCAGGTAGTCGAATCCGATCTCTCTGGCCGTGGCGTAGACGATCTCACGCGCATACGCCAGCCTCCGCTCGTCGTCTTCCATCGACGACAGAATGACGTCGATGCCGAGTCCGAGCGACGCGTAGACGGGCGAAAGCCATTCCGCGTCTCTCGATGCCAGGTAGTCGTTGGCCGTGACCACGTGGACGGATCGACCTGCGGCTGCCGCGACGATCGCGGCCAGTCCGGCAGCGACGGTCTTGCCTTCGCCGGCATCCATCTCGACGACAACGCGTCGGAGCAGCAGCGCGGCTGTGATCATCTGCTCGCACGTCGGCGTAAAGCGCAGGATATCGTCCGGGTCCAACGCGCGTATCGCGTCGTAGAACGACGCTGGCAGCGAGACGTCAGCAGGTTGGACGGTCCCGAGCATCGAGCGTGCCCGAACAACGCCCCGCACGATCTCACGTTCGTCTAACGACGCTTTTAATGCGTCGATGGTCCGACCCACATCGGTTGTCGATTCGATGACGCTGTCCGCCAGTTCGAAGCATTTCCGAATCGCCTCCGGGACCGATTCGTCGTCGAATACTCGCCACGCGCCCAGGCGGCGCTCCATGGCGACGCTCGCAGCCGCAATCGCGCGCGACAGCGAAGCGGCGGACTCGGGCTGCATCGTCGCGTTTTGTAACTCCGCTCGGAGCTCAGAATCCGACAAGCGGTGGCAGTCGATTTGACCGGCGAAGTCGGCGCATTCCGTCGCCCATCGTAGCAATCGTCTGTCCCGGGACGAGGTCATATCTCGCAACCAGCCGAAGAGCCCTGTTGCTGATTGAACGCGACCTGCGATTTGGCGGAGCGTGCTCATTGTCGTCCTGTTATCCACTGCCGTTGCCTGAAGCGTTCGCTGCTGTCGCCACGCCCGGAGTCGGCTTCAACGGGCGACGCACCGAGAACGGCGCCATGCCCGCCCGCAGAGCAGCCATCACGCCGGCCGCCTCCCAGTAGTTGTCGACGACGTAGAGCCGGCCCGTGTCCCAGGGCAATCGGGCAAGATCGTTGCGCATCACGTTTCGGTTTTCGCGTACCGCGATGACCGGGATGCCCTGTTCGAGCGCGGCCAGGGTCGGAAGTCCGATGCAACCGTCCGAGATCACAAGACACGACACGTCCGCGGCGGTGATCACGCCGGGCAGCTTCATAGCATCTCGGTCCGAAACGATTCGCGGCGAGTGTTGCAAGCCCTTGAGGACGCACTGCAAAAACGTGTTCGATATTACCTCTGCGGCCATGCGAGGGTCGACGACGCCCGGGTCCACGTTGGCAACTTCGTCCGACTCCATCATCGGCGCGTGGGCCGTTGGAACGTCGTATATGCACGACGCCGTGTGCGTGAGCAAAGCTTCGACGCCGCCCCACGGGTTGATCATCTCTCCGCCGCTGGTGAAGTAATCCATGTGATACGGCAACGGGACGTCGATCACAGACGCGATGGCGACCGCGTCGAAGCTCCCCCGCCACTGCTCGAACGCGTCCATCAGCCCCTCGAAGCCTTCGACCGCTCCAGTGGCGCGTCCCGACTCCGAGTAGTGGCTAATTAAGCGAAGTGGGCGATCCAAGACTGCCGTGCCTGCGATGTCCAGACCGTACGTCGCGTGCGCGGCGTTGACGGCGTTCAATGTCGAAGTCACCCACTTGGGATCATGGCCCGCGTCGATAGCGACCAGCACGCGGTTCGAGCGCATCTTGCGTAGCCCTGCCGTGCCCATCATCAGCCGCGACAGCACGCTGCCCTCGACGTACAAACCGTTGTCCGGCATCTCGTTGATGTCGGACGCGTTGACGACGTTCGGGTGCGTGATTAGAGTGTCGCAGACCTGAGCCAGCATTCGCGCCACGGGTGTCGCATCGCCTGAATGCCCGCCAATCTCCGCTCCGATCCCGGTTGGCACGATGAAGACGGCGGTGAACGAGTCCGTGTTCTCCCACGGGCGTTTCGAGAAATCGAATATCGAGGACATCGACGGCAGACTTTCTGCGCCGGTTCGTTCGATCGATCCTACTTCGCAGGCAAATCTGCGGTCGTTCGATTCGCTGACCACGAACCGAACCGGTAGCCGGTCGTCGCCGAGCGCGTCTAGCACGCCGGTCCGCGCCCGATCGAGGACGTTGCCGCCCCATGGGTTCGGGATCGTCAGTTCTCGTTCAGCTAACCGCAATCTGGCTCGCTCCGTTCTTGGCGGCGAATTCGTCGAATCCCGATGACTGGAGAAGCTTCAGCTCCCCCGACTCGAGCATCGCGTAGGCGTCCGGGAGATTGATGCCGTTGAACGTGTGAGCCTTGGGCTGTGTGTACGCGCCAGCGCCCAAGATGGCTACCCGGCTGCCGGGCTCCAACGGTTCTTCGAACCGGTAGTCTCCCAGAATATCGCCCGCCAGACACGATCTGCCAGCCAGGATATACCTATGTGACCCATCGGGCGTGTAGTCGAGCACATCGGGTTCATACTGGTACTCGAACACCTCGGGCATGTGGTTCACGGTGGTATCGAGGACCGCCACTTCCACGCCGCCGCTGTCGAATACGTCGAGGACCGTGCTGACGATGAAACCGGCGTCGGCGACGAAAGCCGCGCCGGGCTCGATGAAGATCTCGATTTCACGGTCGCGGCTCAACAGCGAACCTGTCTCGACGAGCGGTCCGATGTCGGTCGCCTCGCCGAACGTGTATCCGCCTCCGAGATTCAGCCAGGCCATCCGATCTATGAGTGTCCCCAGCCGTTCGTCGATGGCCGAAGCCGTTGAGAACAGGTCCAGGAGGTCGTCGGACTCGCAGTTGGTGTGAAGCAGTAACCCTTGCGCCATGCCGGACACGCCTCTCGAACCGAGCTCCGCGTCGAGAATCTGCTCAATCGGCGTTCCGAGTTTCGAATGTCTTCGGCAAGGGTCGTACCGCTCGTCGGAGACGAACGATATGCCGGGGTTCAATCGTATGCCAACGCCGGTCTCAGCCGGAGCTTCCGGTCCGTATCGCTCCAATTGACGGATGGAGTTGAACGTGATGTAGTCGCACGTCCGCGAGATCTCGACGAACTCGTGGTCGGCCACCGCCACGCCGTAGTAGTGTACGGTTCCGGCATCGCCCAACGCCTGCCGTGCGAGTCTGACCTCGAAGGGCGAGCTGGCGGTGAACCCGGTTACGTGGCCAGCCAGTTGCTCGATGACCCATGAGAAGGTGCAGGGCTTCATGGCGTACAAAAGCGATATGCCCGCGGCGTCCGCCGCAGACCGAATCCGTCGTGCGGAACTGGAAAGTTCAGCCTGCGAAAACACCAGCGCGGGCGTTTCCGATACCGCGGCCATGGCCGCACGGATTTCAGCAGTGTCTACCATCAATACTCCGAGCCTGATTAGACCTGTAATTTACCACACTGTCGGTTTCAGGTTCTTGCGAAGCCCAATCAAAATTAGGCCTGCCTGGTGACCCACGCCTTCGAAATGGTCGTATCTTGCCAGCAGATGGTCTTGACTGTCGAGAATGGCCCCGGCCGCGTTGGGCGCTCGGTCGCGTAAGTCTTGGCCCAGTGGCGAGTCGAGCGACCACGACGGCGACGCCTCGAGCGTCAGCCGTTCCGGGATACACGCTTCGGCGTATTGCCCTCTGATCGACTCGTACTCCTGTTCATCCTCGTATACGACCGGAGTCACGAACACCGATTCATCGATGTAGAGTCCGAGCTCGTTGTCGAACACCTGGACCAGGTCGATCTCCGGCACGAAGTTCTCCATCGCGTAGTACAGGTCCTCGACCAGACCTTGATCCGTGCGATGGTAGTAGAAATCTTCCCGAACTTCCGCCATTCGGACGGGCAGGGGTTTTTTGTTCGAGTACCCCAAATATTCATCGGCGGCGTTACCTTGCTCGAAAAGAAACGGGATGTTCCCGTTGGTTGCGTCCACAAGCAACTCGACGCCGTCCAGGTCGTAGACCAGCGCGACGTGCTGCCAATAGCGCATGTGCCGCTTCGAAAACGAGTAGTCGAACGTGTCCAGGATCTGGCGTAGCGCATCCTCGGGCGGCGGATCGGGGATGTTCGGTCCCGAGAGCACGTAACTCGACTCGATGCCGAGGTTGTCGGTTAGAAATTTGAGCGCCTGTACTTTTTCGGAGCAAATGCCGCCCCGGCCCTCAGAGATGTTGATCACGGTCTCATCGCCGGTTTTGTAGCGCAATCGATCACCGGTGTATCGGGAGTAGTTCTCGAAATCGGCACGCCAAATGCGCAGCGCAAGGCTTCGAATCAACTCGACACGGTCGTCGCGCGATTCGAGCGCCAAGATTTTTTCGCGTTCGGACGCAGGATGAGCAAACGCGATCGAGTCGGCCACGAAAGCTTCGAAAATCGATCGTTGCCGCGACCATTTGCGTCGATGGAAACCGGCCCAGTTTCGATCGTAACCCGCTGGACCGCGATCCAGCATGAGCGCGATGAGTTCGATGGCGACCCCGTCTGCCATCACTCGCGCAGCCCTCGGAACCTCGGCACGGTTCAGAGCTCGACCGGATTGCAGAATCGACGAGTTGGGTATCGGATGGGTCAGTTCGCCAGAGTCGGTCAGTGCATAGCTGGAATCTTGGAGCGCCAGAAGCGCCTGTGCGGACGTGGCGGACATGCGGCCCAGTTCGACCATTTCGTCCACCGCGCAAGCGCGAAGATATTTGTCGACGAGATTGCCGGTTGTCAGCCCTGCGTCTTCAGGCTCGATGACGATAGCGCAAGTGCGGTCGGTGAGAGCGTCAGTCATCTGCAGGAAGACCGACGCCCGTTCGCCGAAACGTCCCCGAACCTCGCGCAACGTCGATTCTTCTGAGAACTGAAGCTCCATTTAGCCCCCACATCGGCTCATATTAGTACGAGCCAATTATACAGAGGCGTCGAGAGTCGGCGCTTTGGTCTGAGTCGTACGCGAACGCCCAATTGTTGACGTGCGTGGCCGAAGTGTGGGCGTTCAGTGGAACTTGACGCTTGGCGTCGATTGGGGGGCGCCGGCCTGACCGAGTACGGCGTCAGGCGGCCAGGGAAAAAGAGACCTGGCGCCGCCACACGCCCCGCGCGCTGGGCGGGAGAATCACGCGGAACGCGAGCGACGCCCGGTAGAGAGATCTAGTTAGTTATTCAGCCGTCTCAAGAGAATTGAGGCCGAATTGAATTAGGCTGACTTAGTTTCGTTCGTGCGGGCCCGACACGAAGGGCAACCGCAGTGTTTAGGCTCTCGGAGCATGTCGGGGAAGATTAGCTGAACCATCTCTTTTTCGGTCAGCCTGAACGATGTTCCGATCGCGACGAATTCGACCAGCCGGTTGTTTT
>CEUD01342347.1_pt1 | contig 12178 bp, 15 predicted proteins | sample 356481 | NCBI WGS metagenome assembly CEUD01 (sample SAMEA2623314, study PRJEB7988) | marine metagenome | isolation source: saline water (ENVO:00002010), including | reverse complement strand
ATCAAAAGCAACTTCGCATGCCATATCTACTGCGTACTCTTCAATTCCCTTATCTCCTGGCCTTGTAAGCCAAAGCTCTGGAAGTTTTTCATAATTTGGCTTAATAAACTTTGGAGACACAAGTTTTTGATCACTTGAATTAAGGGTGTAAATTCCATAGCGCTCGCATGCTTCCCACTCGCTCATTAAAGACATCAAGTTATTGACGAACTCATCTTGAGTTTTTGGTGTTCCTAGCCGGCTGGAGACTTCCATCATTTTTGAAAATTGATTTTGAAATTTAAAACTCTTGCCAGCGTCTTCCATTACTTTATTTGCTCTAGTCTGAAGCCTTTGCACTCTTTCCTGGAGTTTCTTTTTCTCCAGGTCGTTTTCAACTTCGCTGGCCAGTTTTTCAAGCATTGACCTCAATTGTCCCGTTAGATCAAGTTCAGAAGTTACCAGTCCATAATGACCCAATCCAAAAGTTGAATTGACCAATATTTTGGAAGACTTAGTGTAGAAGAAGCCAAATTTAAGGGTACCATTTTTAACTTTTGAGTGGTTCTTAAAAAGCAAATTGCCTTGAGACATCCTCTTCACATCTACTAAAAGAAAATCAGGAGTCTGAGCATTCGCAGCAACCCAGAACTCATCCAGGTTACTATAGTAGTGGGCATAGATACCCATATTTCTTAAAGCGTCAGAAACTTCCTTGGCCTCATGAATGTCTTCTATAAGCAAGGCCACTTCGAATTTATTGAAAATTGTAGATGTATTATCTGCCTGCATATCCACTCCTTAGATGCCGAGGCGTTCCATTTCAGATATTATGTCACTGTGTCACACCATCTGACAAGGGTTGTCGGCATTTACCAATGTCTTTAAGGAAAGATCTTTTCAAAATTTTTATAGAGGGGCTCTCTTTCAAGGTAAAGCTCTCTAAGTGCTTGTTTTCCTTTCTTAACCAACGGCCGATTAGAATCCCCTTCAATTCTGCCCCAGCAGGTTTCGAAATCGGTATTTAGCCAAAAACCTTTTACGGAGTTCATATTCTTTAACTTTTTAATAAGCTCATTATTAAGAGTCCCTCCACCTAGTGCCACCCAAACATTCTCTTTATCAAAAAGCTCCATAAGACAATCTTGCTCTGTAGAGCGAAACCACTCCCAACCTTTGTCTTCAATGGCCTCACCAAGCCCTGAGTATCCATGCAATTTTGAAAATATGTAGTCATCCAAGTCAAAAAACAGGTAATTCTTATACTGTTCAGATTCTCTAAGTTCTTTTAAATACTGGCTTTTACCTGCTCCAGAGAAGCCACAGAGAAAATAATTCATTTCAAACCTTTTCACTTTAATCACATTGCGTTATAAGTCGCTATTAGTTTTTAATGAGGTAACTATGCATCAGCATACAGAAAATAGTTTAGACGCAAAAGTTAATTTAACACAACTAGCTCCCGATAGGAGTTACACTTTCAACTTAAACCAGTCTGAAGAGTGGGTTCGTGAACTGTTGATGGAGCTTAATGAGAAAGCGACTTCAAGAAATCCAGAAGATTACTTGGGTGAAACCAACATTAGCCTTACAATTGAACTTAAGAAAAAGAACAACCCTACTTTTGGACCGATTTTACTGGCAAGCGGTAAAGTTGAAGCAGAATTTGTTACTGAGTGCGTAAGAACTCTTCAAGAGATGAAGGATCAAGTAGAAGCTGAATTTAAGGCCGTTTTCATTGAGAACATCTTTGCTGAAGAAGACGAATATGCGGACACTGTAGAGCTATTTGTCGAAAATGAAATGTACGACTTGCATTTTTACGAATTAAATCGCGCAGATATGAAGGAGATGGTCCATGAGGTAATCTTCTTAAATATCAACGAGTATCCCGTGGCATGCCACGACACTCCGTTGGAATATGCGGATGACAGCAATAATACTAAACAATAAATTTAAGAAAACTATTGGCATTAGGCAGTATTTATATTACATAGTTAGTCTTAAATTTTTGATTAAAAAGATATAATACATATTTGGAGGATATCGTGGCAGTTCCTAAGAAGAAAACATCAGTATCAAGAAAAGGCCTTAGAAGAGCCGGTCAACATCATAAAGAGTACAGAAAGCATCCAATGTCTTGTCCTAACTGTGGTGACCTAACTATGCCGAATCACGCATGCCCTAGTTGTGGAACATACAAAGGTAAGCAAGTATTCGAAATCAAAGTAAAAGCAGACGAAGAAGAAACTGCTGAGTAATTAGATTTTCGTTTGACGTTAAAAACGTCCTTTGGTTAAATTCAAAAATAAATTTTGCGCCATCAATTAATCTTATTAGTTGATGGCATTTTTTTTGGAAACAACGCCAAGGATTCACCATGAAGCTTTATAAGACAAAAATCCAGGGAACTGGAAAATACCATCCCGAAAAAGTACTCACTAACGACGAACTCTCAAAGACAGTTGACACTTCTGATGAGTGGATCACTCAAAGAACAGGAATTAAAGAAAGAAGAATTTCGGATTTGGCCAAGGGCGAGCACCCAAGTGGCATGGCCGAGAGAGCTGCAAGAGAAGCGATTAAAAATGCTGGTTGGGAAGTTGATGAGGTTGAGTGCATTCTTTTTGCAACAACTATCCCGGACATGATGCTACCAAACACCGCAAGTATGCTTCAAGCAGCTCTTGGGATTACAAATAACTGTGCATGCCTTGATGTAAATGCGGCCTGTACAGGCTGGCTATATGGCCTTCAAATGGCAAACTCTCTAATTCAAACAGGTGTTTATAAGAAGATTCTTCTTGTAGGAACTGAGATGGCATCTGGTTTTAACAACTGGGAAGACAGAAGCACTTGTGTTCTTTTTGGAGACGGCTCTGGCGTAACAGCTCTTGAGGCTCAGGATGAAGATAGTGAATCATTTATTTTAGACAGCATCCTTGGAAGTGACTCTTCAAAGAGAATGGCACTTGCTATGCCAAATGGTGCGGCAATGTCACCTATTACTCATGAAATTCTAAATAATAAAGAGCAATACATCACTATGGACGGGCAAGTAGTATTTAAAAATGCTGTTAAAACCATGGCCAGCCACTGCTCTACTCTCCTAAAGAGAAATGGGCTTACAAATGACGATATTGATTGGTTTATTCCTCACCAAGCAAACTTAAGAATTATTGAGACAGTTGGAAAACTTTTGGATTTTCCAAGTGAGAGAGTAATCACTAACGTTCAAAAATATGCCAACACATCTTCAGCAACAATTCCTACAGCAATGCATGAAGCTGTAATGGATGGAAGAATCAAAAGAGGTCAAAAAGTTATGCTTGCGGCCTTTGGTGCTGGCCTAACTAGCGGTGCTGCAATTTTACAATTTTAGGAGAAACGTATGAAAGTAACTCTTATTTTTCCAGGTCAAGGCTCCCAGTACGTAGGAATGGGCAAGAACTTAACCGAGCTTCCTGAGTGCAAAGAAGTTTTTGAAAATGCAGATTCCGCATTTGATTTTTCAATTACAGGCTTAATGTTTGAAGGCCCTGAGGACAAGCTTAAACTTACAGAGTTCACTCAGCCAAGTATTGTTACTCACTCATACGCTTTATTTAAGGGTCTTAAAACCTTTTTGGATAAAGAAGGGATTGAAGTTGAAAGAGTGCTTGGTCACTCAGTTGGTGAATATGCGGCGCTGGCCGCAACTGGTGCAATTGATTTCAAAGACGCTGTTAAAGCAGTTCAACTTAGAGGCAAGTACATGCAAGAGGCCGTTGCTCCAGGTGATGGCAAAATGTATGCGATCTTAAGAGTTCCAAAAGAAGAAGTTCAAAAAGCTTGTGAAGCGGTATCCACAGATTCAGAAAAGGTGATGCCTGCAAACTTTAACGAGCCAGGACAAACTGTTATTTCAGGTCATTCTGAAGCTTGTGACAAAGCAGTTGCATGGCTTAAGGAGAATTATGAAGGAAAGCAGATGGCAATTCCTTTAAAGGTCTCCGCTCCATTTCACAGTTCACTAATGAAGCCTGCCGAGGAAAAGCTTTCAGCTCACCTAGAATCTATTGAGTTTAAGTCAAATGAAATTCCATATGTGGCAAACATTGATGCCAAAGAGTACTCCAAAGGTACTGACGGTAAACTTATTAAGGACAATTTGGTTAAACAAGTATGCGGATCAGTATTGTGGTCACAAAGTATTGAGAAACTTCCTGAAGACACGGTATTTATTGAAGTCGGTCCAGGCAAGGTTTTGACAGGATTAAATAAAAAGATAAATAAGAACTTCAAAACTTACACGCTTGATTCTGAAGCTGGATTTGAAGGATTGAAGGAGTTTTTAGCATGACACCTATTTATTCGGACCTAGAGAACAAAATTGTTTTAGTGACAGGGGCTTCTAGAGGGATTGGAAACTCAATTGCCAAGGCACTGGCCGCTCAAAAAGCTCATGTAGTTTTTAACTATAGAGGTGATGAAACAAAAGCAGCTGCTCTTAAAGAAGAGCTTGAGGCATGTGGAGCAAGTAAAGTAAGTGCTCTAAACTTTGACATCACTGATTATGATAAAATGAAGGAATCAATTGACGCCTTCATCAAAGAAAATGGAAACATCTCAGGGCTAGTTAATAATGCTGGAATCTCAAAAGACCAGCTTGTAATGAGAGTTAAGTCTGAAGATATAGACTCCATTCTGGGAGTTAATCTTAAAGCTACAATGATGCTTACAAATCATTTGAGCAGAAACTTCCTTAGAGCAAAAGATGTTTCTGTGGTTAACATGAGCAGTATCGTTGGACTTATGGGTAACGTGTCACAATCTGTTTATGCAGCCTCAAAAGCTGGCCTAATTGGGTACACTAAGTCATTTGCAAAGGAACTAGCTTCTAGAAATATTCGTTGCAACGCAGTGTGTCCTGGTTTTATTGCGACACAGATGACTGACGAGCTTTCAGACAAGGCGCGTGAGGAGTACCAAAAGTCAATCCCAATGGGAGATTTTGGCTCTTCTGAGGATGTTTCAAACCTTACTCTTTTTCTTTTGAGCCAGGCCTCAAGATATATTACAGGAGAGGTTATTAAGGTTGACGGTGGTCTATATATTTAATTAGAATAACGATAAATTTTTGGAGGATATAATGGAAATGCAAGAAAAAGTTATCAAAATTGTAAGTGACGCAACAAAAGTAGAAGCTGGCAATATTAAAGGTGAAACTAACTTCGTTGACGACCTAAACCTAGACTCTCTAGATATGGTTGAAATGATGATGAAGATGGAAGAAGAATTTGGCGTAGAAATTCCGGAAGACAAGACGGAAGAGTTGAAGACGATCAACGACGTAACAAACTTCTTGAAAAGCAACGCAAACTAAAAATCCGACGGCCTCCTTATCGGAGGCCTTTTTTTTATAAGCGGCTTCATTATAAATCTTCGTCTTACGGCAAGGAGCAATTATGAATCGTGTAGCTGTGACAGGAATAAGCGCTATGTGTGGCGCAGGGAACAACCTTGAAGAGGTTTGGTCCAATCTAATCGCTGGAAAGAGCGGTATCTCAACACTTGAAAATGTTGATGAAAATATGTGGCCTATTCGCATTGCAGGCCAAGTCAAAAACTTTGAAATCTCAGAAGATCTTTTAGAGGCAAAAGAGCAATCAAGATATGATCGCTTTATCCACTTTGGACTTCACTGTACTGATGAAGCTCTTAAGCAGTCTGGACTTCTTGAAGAAAAATTTGACCCATTAAGAATTGGAGCTATTTTAGGCACGGGCCTTGGCGGCTTTCCTTTTATGGAGTCAACAACACAAACTTACTGGAACAGGGGTCCAAGAAGGGTATCTCCTTTTTTCATTCCTTCGTTCATTCCAAACATGGCAACTGGTAAAATTAGTATGAAGTATAATTTCAAGGGTGTTAATTATACTGTATCAAGCGCATGTGCGTCTGCAGCCCACGCTCTTGGAGCTGGTGCCACAGAGATTATGCTTGGACGTCATGATGCCATGGTTGTCGGTGGATCTGAGGCCGTTCTTACAGGACTTCCGTTTGCTGGCTTTAACAATATGAAAGCGTTAAGCAAAAGAAATGATGACCCTACAAAAGCATCCAGACCTTTTGATAAAGACAGAGATGGATTTGTTATGGGAGAAGGTGCAGGGATTCTAATTCTTGAAAACCTTGAAAAAGCAAAAGCAAGAGGCGCCAAGATCCTAGCCGAAGTTGTGGGTTTTGGAGCGACTGCTGACGCTTACCATATCACAGCTCCTCATCCAGAGGGTGAAGGAACTATTCCTTGCATGCAGCAAGCTCTTGATATGGCCGGAGTTAAAAAAGAAGAAATAGACTACATCAACGCTCACGGAACAAGCACTCCTGTAGGAGACGTTGCTGAGACCAAGGCTATAAAAAGTGTATTTGGCGATCACGCTAAAAACATTGATGTTAGTTCAACAAAGTCTATGACTGGGCACCTTCTTGGAGCTGCAGGTGGATTAGAGTCTGTAGTATGTGTTAAGAGTTTAGTTGATGGAGTTCTTGCTCCTACGATTAACCTTGAAAACCAAGACGAGAACTGCGATCTAAACTATGTTCCAAATGAAGCAAAAAAGAGAGACATCCAATTCGCTCTTAACAACTCATTTGGCTTTGGCGGAACCAACTCCACCACTCTATTCAAAAAATACGAAGCATAATTACAATGCCCTTCTCTTGAAGGGCATGCTTTAACAAGCTCAGTCCTTCCCTATAAATCTAAGTACCTTTTATCTTTTAACATAGGCCATTGCCATTTCAGGTGGTTTCAATGTGTTTAAAGGTTTTAGCAACCAATAATCAGATGTAGCTCTATGAAAAGCATGCAAAATTCATTAGCATACTACAAAAAGCTAATAAGAGGTGCATATGCTTAAAGATATTGATCCACAGATCCAAGAAATTATTAATAAAGAACAACAACGCCAAGAAGATGGCCTTGAACTTATTGCTTCAGAAAACTACTGCTCTCAAGCTGTTATGGAAGCTCAAGGTTCTTGTCTAACTAATAAGTACGCTGAAGGATATCCTGGAAAGAGATATTACGGCGGATGTGAATTTGTGGATCAATCTGAAGCTCTTGCGATTGAAAGACTTAAAAAACTGTTTGGAGCGGAATACGCCAACGTTCAGCCTCACTCAGGCTCGCAAGCAAATATGGCCGTGTATTTCGCAGTATTAAAGCCAGGTGACACTGTTCTTGGGATGGATTTAAGTGAAGGTGGACACCTTACTCACGGCTCCCCTGTTAACTTCTCTGGAAAGTTATTCAACTTTGTAAGCTATGGGCTAAATCATGAGACTGAGCTCATTGACTATGACAAAATGGAAGAGCTTGCAAAAGAGCACAAACCAAAGCTAATCGTTGGTGGAGCAAGTGCATATTCTAGAACAATTGATTTTAAAAGAATGAAAGAGATTGCCGACAGAGTTGGCGCTCTTTTCATGGTGGATATGGCACATATTGCGGGACTCGTTGCTGCAGGCCTTCACCCAAGTCCAGTGGGGCTTGCAGACTTTGTGACATCCACTACTCACAAGACTCTTAGAGGGCCTCGTGGTGGTATAATATTGGCAACTGAAGAGTGGGGAAAAAAGATTAACTCAAACATTTTTCCGGGAATTCAAGGTGGCCCTCTTGAGCATGTAATTGCGGCAAAAGCTGTTGCTTTTCACGAAGCTCTTCACCCAGACTTTAAAGATTATCAAACTCAGGTTGTCAAAAACGCCCAAGCTCTTGCAGCTGAACTTGAGAATCAAGGGATTGAGATTGTTTCTGGCGGAACTGACAACCACCTAGTGATGCTTAAAACAGATAGTGTGAATATGAGCGGCAAAGACGCTGAAGCTCTTCTTGAGAAAGTTCACATTACAACTAATAAAAACATGATTCCTGGTGACAAGAGATCTCCGTTTGTTACCTCAGGGATTAGACTCGGAACTCCTGCTCTTACAACAAGGGGATTCAAAGAAGAGCATATGAAGCTTCTTGCAACTTGGATGGTAAAAACTTTGAAAAATCCAGAAGATGAGAGTCTTCACGCTCAAGTTAAAGAAGAAATAATAGCTCTTTGCAAAGAGTATCCAGTTTATCAATAAGGAATATATGAAGGTACTAGCTCTATTTGCGTTTTTAATGATGCTCTCATGCAATGAAAATGAGACCAAAACTTCAAGTGCTCAAGAAGCACCAACAAATTCTATTGTTGAAGAGAACGACAGATGCATCTGCACGAAGGAGTTTAATCCTGTGTGTGGATCAAATGGTGTTACCTATCCCAATCCATGCCAAGCAGGCTGTGATGGTGTTACTGAGTTTTCTCAGGGGTCTTGTCAGGGGAACTAGATGAGTCCTCTGAAGTCTGTTCAGCGGAATTAGTCTTTTTCTCGCACTCACCATTGGCAAACTTGCAGAACTCTTTTGAAGTGTCCAGATCGTCGATACAGACAATTGGGCCTAAATTCTTAAAATTTAGGTCTTTTGATTTACAAAGATCTTGGGCAGCCTTTTCAAACATCTCTCTTGAGCATCGATTGGACTTATCACTGATTTGGCATTTCAACCTAAATTTGCCCTCATTATAAAACAAGGTCCTAACCTGTGAGGCCATACAAATTTCAGTTAGAATAAATCCTAAAAACAGAAACTTCATTCTTAAAAAGTAAACGTAAACGCTTGCCCAGCAATCAACAACATGGCGATTACTATAATAAAATGCTTAATGAGATACATAAAGCCTCTCGTTTTTTGTGTATGTGTGTGGCTTCAAATTAGCACTTGTAAAATATTCCAGTCAAGCAAACATACACCAGAAAAACCTTACAAAGTAACGCGTAGCAAAGGCTTCGAATACTCAATGTTTCTTGCCATTTCCAAAGGGAGAAGCTATTTTGCCTACCATCAAATAAGAGGTTTAGATGAAGTGTCCCTTCTGTGAAAAAAATGAAACGAAAGTCGTTGATTCCAGGCTTTTAAAAGAAGGTTTTTCTGTTCGTAGAAGAAGAAAGTGCGAGGGATGCGCAAGAAGGTTCACAACTTACGAAACAATAGAAATTCAGATGCCTGCCGTAGCAAAGATGGATGGAAGGCGTGAGTCTTACAGAAGAGATAAAATGCGCTCGAGTCTAGACAAGGCCTGCCAAAAACGGCCAATATCAACCGACCAGATTGAGCGTGTTGTTGAGAACTTGGAAAAGAATATTCTTGAAATCTCCGATAAAGAAGTGACCACCAAAGAAATTGGCAACTTAGTAATGAAGTATCTTAGAAACCTTGACCCTGTTGCATACGTCAGGTTTGCATCCGTTTATAGAAAGTTTCAAGATGTTGATGAATTTGTAAACGAGCTCAAGGGCGATGAAAATAACTATAATATAGATAAATAAAAGAGGTAACAAAAGTGAACAAGAAGAGTGCGGCAAGAGAATTTTGCTTTCAATATTTTTTCCATATGCAACTTCCAATCTTCAAAGAACTAAGAGAAGAAAGTGCCAACAGCAACGAGGCCATAATATCCTCCATAAGTCAGTTTAAGGAAAGCACGGACACACTACTTGAAAAAAACTTATTTCAATACGTAGTTGGCCAAGTTGAAAATACACTTAAACATTATGGAGAGCTTGAAGAAAAAATTGAGCAATACCTGACTAATTGGAAAGTAAATAGACTCTCCAAAGTCGATCACACAGTGCTTCTTTTGGCTTTTTCAGAATTAATGTATCATAAGGACACACCTCCAAAAGTGGTTATTAATGAGTTTGTTGAGCTTGCTAAAAAATATGGGGCCAAAGAATCCGCATCTTTTGTAAATGGCGTGATCGACAAGTTTGCGAAAAGCGAGATTTTATAAGTGAGCGACTCTGGGATTGAATTTTTATCACAACTGATTACCCCGAACACATGCGGAATCGTATGGCTGACGGATGATCTTTTGGATTATGAAACTCCTGGAGCATATGAAGTTAACTATCTGCTTAATGGCTCTCTTACGAGATCTCTTGCAGAGAAAGATCACGAAGATAAATTTAGCACCAATTTTTTTCTAGGCGACAGTTTTGGGAAACCATTTTTTGTCGCCCATACCGTTATAAAAAGCAAAGATGATTTTAAGCTCGTCTATGAACCGCTTAATGTTGCCACACCTTTCATGCGAGAAGGCTCTCAAGTTTACATCTTGAACAGAAGTAAAAACACGGCAAACATTAATGTGCTAAAAGAACTTAAGAACAAACACAAAAATGTCACATTTGAACACCTCACAATATAGGAGAACACTTATGCAAATTTTGATTGCTTTACTTCTGACAATGGCAAATGTTTATGCTGAAGATTGCTCTTTTACAACTGACTCATCTAAATTCGATGTTAGCTGGGAAGCTTATAAAACACCTGCGAAGATTGGTGTTGGCGGAAACTTCAAAAGCCTGGGAATTCAAAAAGCAAAGACCAGCTCTTCAAACCTACAAGATCTTTTTGAAGGGGTTGAGTTTGGGATTGAAACATCATCGGTAAACACAAATAACGCTCCAAGAGACAAAAAAATTCACAAGTTCTTCTTCCAAAACGTTGAGAAGCTTGAAGGTAAAGTTTTAGAGGCTGACGACTCGTCAATGTTGATTTCACTAAAGATGAATGGAGTCCAAAAGGAAATCCCTTTAACTGGCGGAATTGATCAGAATGGAACTTACTCTATGAGCGGAACAATCGATGTGTTTGACTTTAATATGATGACGCATCTAAAGGGCATTACAGAGGCCTGCAAGGCCCTCCACGCAGGAAAGACATGGAATGATGTAAACATTAAGTTCACTGTCCCTGTTACAAAAACATGTAAGTAGAATTTCAAACTTGCTCTGGCATAATCAAGCATGCCAGAGCTGTGGACTTGTTACAGGTCTACAAACCTATCCTCATTGAACTGCTCGGGATCCCTTGGTAGATTCAAAATCTTAGCCTCTTTTTGCTCAGAAGCTCCATCAGTACTTCCATGGGACTTTCCAGATACAACGCTCAATAACTCTTCTATGGCACTATTTAATTCCTCGGCCTGGACATTTAGTTTTTCAGCATTCTGAGAGGAAGATCTAGCTATGTCAGAATTTTGATGAGTGGTTGAATCAAGCTGCTGCATGGCCTTTGTAACCTCTTGCACACCTTGGGATTGTTCATGAGAAGCAGAAGCAATTTCAGCGACCATTTCATTTACAGAGTTAACATTTAAAAGGATTTCTTCCAGAACTTCATTACATTCATTAGCTGTCTTTGTTCCGTTTTCAACTTTCACCTTACTTTCCTTAATTAAGTTACCCACCTGCTTTTTAGCACTTTCGACGACTTCATTTACATTTTTAATTGAAGATTCGAGCATTTCTGTAATTTCCAAAGCGGCCTTTCCAGACATTGCGGCAAGATTTCCAACTTCTTCGGCCACCACTGCAAATCCTTTTCCATGCTCACCGGCTCTAGCAGCCTCAACAGAAGCGTTAAAGGACAATAGCTTAGTCTGAAAAACTATATCATTAATGACTTTAGTCTTCTCCCCAATCTCATTGATTACCTCTACAACTTTTGAGAAGTCTTTATTGTTCTTTTCCATTGCCACAACTACATCGTCATTCCCTTTAGAGATTTCTGTAATGGATTCGATCATGGCCTGAACTGCACTCTTTCCTCGCATTGCAACTTCAGTGGAATTTGCTGAAACCTGTGTCGACCTTTCAGCGGACTCTGAGTTTCTCTGGATCATAGAGCTAATCTCATCAATAGATGAGACTGTCTCTTGAAGTGAGGCGGCTGAATCGGAAGCTGCAACACTAAGTTTCGAGCTACTCTCCAACAAAGACTGACTGCTACCGGCAACTTCATCGGCAGTACCTGAAAGTTTCTGTGACAGGTCTTGAATAGTTTTGGTCAATCGACTTGAAAAGAATAGGCCTTGAAGCAATGATAATAAAATTGTTAGAGCGACAACTCCTATCACAATATATCTTACAAGCTCGCCCTCTCTCTGGGCCTCAATCACGGCATTTGAAGTCTTCTTACTCTGAAGTGCTACAAATTTTTCAGCAACACTCATCCAAGCTTTTGCCTTAACAGGACAAATAGAGCGAATCATATGCGCCCCCTTAACAAGGCTTTCCTCAGAAGGATTTTGATACTGTGATAAAAGGT
>CEUD01342350.1_pt1 | contig 12354 bp, 9 predicted proteins | sample 356481 | NCBI WGS metagenome assembly CEUD01 (sample SAMEA2623314, study PRJEB7988) | marine metagenome | isolation source: saline water (ENVO:00002010), including | reverse complement strand
ACCGCAATAGGAGGAGATGCAAGACTTCCATCTTTATGCGAGATACTATCAAAGCTGTCTTTCCAACATTGATTATCAAGACCATTGGGATTTTCCTTCATATATTCGAATAGGCCATCACCGTCGGGATCGGCGTAACTTTCAATCCACGATAGACAATTCTCAAAGGCTTTCCAATTTTCATCTAAAAAATTAAGATCCCCTGTGCGTTTACAGTAGAGCCCTAGAAGCCATATAAATAAAAATGTCGAATCTGCTGCTCCGTAGTACTTTTTAAAAGGAAGAGCTCCAATGTTTGCCAACTCTCCTTTTCGCATTTCGTGAAGAATTTTTCCAGGGGTGGCGTCACTATGCTTATCATCTTCTTGTGCCTGATTTCTTGCAAGATACGTTAAAACGTTTTTCGAGATAAACGGTGCGAAAGAGAGAGTCTGAAAGGCAGTTATTAGTCCATCTCTTCCAAATGGAGTGTTATACCATGGCACTCCGGCCATTGGATAAATGACATCTTCGTAACGGGCCATTAACGCCATAAGATCAACACCAGAGCGTTTTATCCAGTGGTCAAAGTGAGTGTTGCTAGTTTCAATTTCAGGTAGTTTTGCCTTCAATGCTTCAATGTGTGCTCCACCTGAAGACTCATGTGTGAGCTGTACGCCACTCTCTCCTTCAGCGATCTCTTGTGCAAAGACGACATCGTAATTAATGTTTGTAGATTCACCGCCATTCAAACTAAAGCTGAATATTATATCTTCAACACCAAATTCAGCTCTTTTGTCTGAACACTGCACTTTAGTGAGTCTTTGAATTTTATCTCTACCACAACTTGAAAATTGAATTTCATTTCCAGAGGTAGACCTAATAATCTCATTCTCTAATAAATCACACTCGAAGCCCCTCAATTTGAATACATCATAGAAATCGGCTCCAAACTTTATCCTACACTTAATGTCGACAGGGAAAGTATTAAAGTTTTGAAACTTCAAGCTTACATGTAGTCCCTTATCCTGAATATTTTTAGTTTTTCTAAGATGTATAGTCCCATAGGGAATCACCTGATCTTCATTAATAATTTCTTCATTTGTTAAATCAATTATTAGCAGATCATTTTCATCAGAAACGGTAGAGCTTAGAAGCAGAGGCCTAGAACCGTTTAGTTGAAACTCAAGCATTGAGATATGCCTTGCTCCTTCAAAGAAGAGCCCTTGAAGATTTTGACCAAGGTTATTAATATCTCCTTGACGATCAAACACACCAAAGGTTTCACCATGATTAAGTGTCATGGTAAAAGGATCCATATATCGATGGCCGTCGTTCTCACCTAGTCTGCTGCAAGCTTCATGTATTTCATCTTTCATATAATAGGACTATCCAGAGTGGTTTTGGGAGTAACATTTAACAATTGATCATAGACTTTCTCATAGTTTTGAACCATGACTGATTGATCAAACCTTTCCTCAAACCTCCTTCTCACTAACCTTCGATCTAAAGTATCAATTGCTCTTATCTTTTTTAGTGCATCTTCGAATCTATCAACCACAATGCCTGTGATCCCTTCATCTATTACCTCAGGCACACTTCCGTTATTATAAGCAAGTACAGGCGTTCCACATGCCATCGACTCTACAAGTACCATCCCGAATGGCTCAGGCCATTGGATAGGAAAAACCAAAGCGATAGAGTCTCTTAAAAGCTCAACTTTTTTAACTTCTCCAACTTCTCCAACAAATTCAACCAAAGGGTGCTCTAGAAGTGGCATTATTCTTTCTTGGTAATATGTTTGGTCTTCGGGATCTATTTTGGCCGCAATTTTAATTGGTAATTCGGATTTAATCGCAATTTTGATCGCTTCATCAGGATTTTTATCAGGGCTCATACGACCAAGAAAGGTAAGATGACGACCTTGTTCAAACTTAGGTACGTAAGTTTTTTTATCGATGCCATGATAAACATTTTGAACCCAATTATTATTGGCAAGAGGTTGCGCTTGAGAATGGCTTATAGAGACCAGACTTACATCCTTGAATCTTTCATACATTGCAATAAGTTCTGGCCGGTCGAGTCTAGAATGGATGGTAGTTAAGCTCGGAGTTTTCAACCTAGAAATTAAAGGCAAATGGAGGTAGTCCGTATGAAAATGGATAAGATCAAAATGACTTTCAATTTCACATAGCATTTTCAGCATTGTTATGTGAGGTACAATTTTATCAACTACATTCTTATCAAGTCTTAGGCCGTATGGGCAGGGACTTATTAATCTAGTGGTTGTTGTAGAGTCACCTGTGGCAAAAAGTGTAACTTCATGGCCATTTGAAGCAAGCCCATCTACTAAAGTTTTAACAACTCTCTCTGTGCCACCATATCTCTGTGGAGGAACTGATTCATATAGAGGTGCCACTTGAGCAATTTTTAACTTACCCTTCATTACTTAAACTCCTGCCTACCAAATTCATTACAACATTAAATATTCAGGAATGCACTTTCCTATTATTAGACTTTGGCCAATCATAACTGTGGCATGAATCTTGAACCCTTAAGGATTTTTTAAGGAGGTACTAATGAATAACTATGAAGACAAGTTAAATGAAATCGTAAGAGGTGAAAGATCAGCTGTAGAGACTTATAATCAAATATTAGAAAAGTTTAGCGGAGAGAGCGAAGCAAGTTCAATAACCTCGATGAAAAATGATCATCACCAGGCCGTGACAAATCTGGAGACAAAGCTAAGAGCAACAGGAACAACTCCTGATAAGGAATCTGGAGCGTGGGGAGGAGTTGCAAAAACAGTAATGGGCACAGCAAAGTTATTTGGTGACAAATCTGCCCTAAAGGCATTAAAGGAGGGCGAAGAGCATGGTAAAAAGCTATATAATGAGTTACTAGAGTGCGATGGACTTCCAAGAGATGTTGAGGATTTAGTCAAAGGCCAATTATTACCAAAGCAAAATCAACATATCACACAGATTGATAATTTAATGAATCGAAATGCTTAATGTAAAGGGGCGTCGAAAGACGCTCCTCTATCTTTTTCGTTGCGTGTTCGTTTTGATTTAATGTCCAGGGCCTTTATTGAGTCATATAGGACCGATGGATCTATTGGCTTTGTAATGCAGCGATCAAATCCCGCCTTTTTCATTTTATCGTTTTCAAATTTCATTGCATTAGCGGTTAGGGCAATAACTGGGGATGTAATCCCTAGAGACTTAAGTTTCAGATTTACCTCAAAGCCACTCATTTTTGGCATCCTAATATCTAGTAAAATAACATCGTAGACATTCTCACTCATAAGCCAAAGGGCCTCCTCACCACTACTTGCAAGGTGAACCATAGCTTTTGTTGGCCTAAGATACTCATCCACAAGAATAAGGTTGTCCTTTATATCATCAACGACAAGTATTTTTAGTCCATGAAAATTTACCTTCTCCTCCACTTTTGCTTCGTCTGCCTTTTCGGTGTTCTTACAAAGGGGAGCAAACACCGTTGCTTCAAAGCATGAGCCACTTCCAGGAGAGCTTTTTACTAAGCGAAACTTGCCACTTAGGGCCTCACAAATTTGTTTTGTTAATGAAAGACCAAGCCCTGTTCCGCCATACTTATTATGAATATTTGAGTCGGCCTGTGTAAAGGGCTCAAAAATGTATTCTTGTTTTTCCTTCGCAATCCCTATACCAGAGTCATCCACTTGAATAATTAACTGGGGAGCTGAATAATTCAACCTTAACCTGACATGACCTTTTTCTGTGAACTTAATAGCGTTTCCGACCATATTAAGAATGATTTGTTTTAAACGTCCATTATCTGAATATACAAAACTTGGAACATTCGCACTTATTTCTGTCCTAAAATTGATATTCTTTTTCCCAGCTGATCTTTTAAATAAATCACAAACCTCTTTTAAAAGATTTGAGGTATCTACCCGCTCTTTTTTGATACTCATCTTCCCTGCTTGAATTTTGGAAAGATCCAGAACATCTTCCATAATTCTTAAAAGATGTTCACCATTTCTTTTAATAACACATAGAAACTCCTTTCGTGTTTCATCATCTGTTTCTTCTCTTAACATCAACTCCACAAATCCCATAATTGCACTTAACGGAGTTCTCATTTCATGGCTCATACTTGCTAAAAACTTTGACTTGGCCTCGTTTGCTTTTTCAGCGATTAGTTTTGCATTTCTTAGCCTTGATACAGCGTGATACTCAGCTGTCACATCCGTCATTGCTCCTATCATTCTCAGTGGGGCGCCACTTTCGTCAAAAAGAATTCGGCCTCTTTCAAGGATATTGGCATAGTTCCCATCACCTTTTTTGAACCTGTAAGACATAGTCCATTCACTTTGTTTATTTTCAATTGCACTTAAAAGATTTTCAGACACGCTATCTCGTTCAAATGGATGAATATTATCTTGCCACCATTTAATACGGGTTCTTGGAGGGTACTTTTTATGCAGCAACTTTGTCCTTAGGGCATCATTCCATACAATAATATTTGACTTGAGATCCCAGTCATAAATTATATCCTGAGTGGCCCTAACTGCACATTTATATCTAGTATCACTTTTCTTTAGTTGCTCCTCAGTTTCTTTGAGATGGGTTATATCAATATTCGTTCCTATCCAACAACGAACCCTATCACTTCCATTTGAGAACGGGGTTGCGTTAACCATGAAACAATGCCACTTTTTATCTCTACCTTTCAGATAAAAAGTTTCTCTCCAGCTCTTTCTAGTTTTCAGGCAATTTTTGTAGTTTTCCAAAAGCTCAAATTGTTTACTTTTAGATGTTATTTTTTTCCACCCTCCAGAGTTGATATCAGTTGAACACATCCCCAGGAAGTCTGAAAAACTCTTACTAAGCCAAAGAATTTTGCCGTCAGGACTTGCTATCCAAAAAAATTCGGGTAGGTTTTCCGCAACCTCCATAAAGGCTTTTTCTTTTTGATCAAAATCCTGCACTTGCCTCTCCATATTAAAATAATCCTAATAATATTAGAGTGAGCTCTCTTGCCCCGCAAATATTTGGCCTAGACTCAAAGTGAGAATAGGCCAAAAAAATTATGAAATTTAATTAAGGTGAATTAGAGACTAAAGACTTCCGAGTTCTTTGGTCATTTCTTCGGATCTTTTAAAGGCGGCATCAAGTGCCTTAGAGGTCATTTCAGCTATTCCTTCGGCCCTATAAACCTTTACAGCTTCGATAGTAACTCCACCTTTTGAAGTGACTTGATCAATCAACTCTTCTAAGGAGATATCGCGATTTAACTCCATTAGTTTGGTTGAGCCTTTAAATAGTTGTGTGACTATTTCACGAGCTTGATTGGATTCAACTCCCCATGTCTCAAGTTTGTCGACCATAGTTTTAGCAAACTGAAACACATAAGCAGGACCAGATCCGCTTACAGTTGTAACCTGGTCAAATGCCTGCTCGCTATCAAGCATGTGAACCTTTCCACAAGCACTAAACCACTTTAAAACTGCACTCTCTTCTTTCTCGGTAGTACCTCTATTAAGGATTAAGCTAATCCCCTCGTTGTAAAGCATTGGAGTATTTGGCATGACTCGTGTGACTTTGGTCACACCAAGTTTCTTCTTAATGGTTTCAACCGGCATCGCAGCCATAATAGAAACAATGTGCTTATCTTTAAGTGATATTGATTCTCTTAATTGAGATGCAAGCGCATCAAACTGTTGAGGCTTGCACCCGATCATAAGAGTATCCGCTTCATTGAGTGAGCTAAGTTCATCAACTTGTTTTCCATTCACAGCATCAGCTAGAGTTTTTGCTCTTGTCTTACTAGGTGTGTAGGTAAGAAACTTCTCTTGCTTGTAAATTGCATGAATACCTTTGACTATGGCACTGGCCATATTTCCACAACCAATTACTCCTATCATAGCTTACTCTCTAACCTGGCCGTCGCCAACAACGACAAACCTTGTTGTGGTCATTTGTTCGGCACCCATAGGCCCATAAGCGTGTATTTTTGTAGTTGATATACCAAGCTCTGCACCAAGTCCTAGTTGACCGCCATCATTGAATCGAGTTGAGGCGTTAACTACAACACAACTTGCGTCAACTGAATTTAAAAACCTTTCCTGTGCAGCAGTATCTTCAGCAACAATACACTCGGTATGATTACTGCCGTACTGGTCGATATGCTCTATAGCTTCATCAAGGGAGTTAACAGTTTTAATGGAGAGAATATTTTCCAAGTACTCAGTTGCCCAGTCCTCAGAGGTTGCGGCCTTTAACTCAGCATTTGCAGCTTTCATAAATTCCGAGTCAACTCTAAGCTCAGTACCTTTTTCTTGTAGTTTAGACACAAGCTCTCCAGCAACTTTAGGCAATAGATTCTTGTGCACAATTAAACTTTCAATGGCATTACACACTCCAGTTCTCTGTGTCTTTGCGTTTACCACAAGCTTAATTGCCTTCTCAACATCAGCACTTTCGTCAAGGTACATATGGCATAGTCCCTGAAAGTGTGCAATGACTGGCATCTTTGCATGTTTGTAAACATGATTGATCAGACGTTCTCCACCTCTTGGAATCACAACATCGATAAATTCATCCATATTTAAAAGCTCATCAATAACTTCTCTATTATCGCTAGCTAGAACCTGCACTGATTCTTTTGGTATAAAGTTCTGAATTGTGTCTTGAATAATTTCGCCAAGTTTCTCATTTGAATGTTTGGCCTCTTTACCACCTTTCAATACGATGGCATTTGAAGACTTGATTGCCAAAGCAGCACAGTCAACAACAACATTTGGCCTAGATTCAAAGATCATAAGGATCACACCTAGCGGTGTTCTTTGTCTCTTAATTTTTAATCCATTTGTTTGGGTAAACTCTTTATAAAAAGAACCTACGACCTCTTCTTGTTCAGCTATCGATCTTACACCACTAACCATTGATTCAATACCCTTGTCATCAAGCTTCAACCTGTCAGTCATAGCTGCATTAAGTTTAATTTCCTCTGCATAGGCCAGGTCTTTTTTATTCGCCTCAATTATTTCGCTTTTTCTTTCAATTAATTTGTCGGCCAATGCTGTAAGCACGGCCTTTCGTGTATCATGGCCCATGGCCCTAAGCTTTTTAGATGCAATCTTTGCGTTTTTAGCTAACTCTTTCATTCAATTTTCCCTTGTTAAGTACTAGGTTCATAGTATTAATTACTTCATCAGATACTTTGTGACCTAAAGTACCTTCTATTTCGTTACTGTGCTTTCTTTTAATTTTTTCGACTTCAGTCATGTCATACTCTGAAATCCCCACAGCGAAGATTTCACCATTATGCGATATATCGATGCAATCGCCTTTATAATACTCTCCAGAAGTGTCCACAATTCCTTTAGGGAAAAGTGATTTCCCTTTTAAAAGTGCCTCATAAGCACCCCTATCAACTTCAATATAGCAATTAAGCTTTTTGGTGGATATAAGCCAGGCCTTTCTCAGTTCTGGATCATAAGCACTTTTTGGACCAAAAAGAGTTCCTGTCTCGCGTGTTAAGGGGTCCATCACAATTCTATTATTGTCCTTAGAAGCAATGATAGCTTTTATTCCAAGTGGGGTCACTTTATTTACAGCTTGGATCTTGGACTCCATACCTCCTCTTCCACAGGTAGTCTTGGTAGTCATATCAACATGATTTAGACACTCGTCAAAACTCACTTTTTTAATGAGTTTAGCGCCTTCTTCATCAGGATCTTTATCATATAGGCCCTGTGCACTAGTGACGATAAGAAGTGCGTCAGCGTTTACCATTTGTGCGGCCGATGCGGCCAGGTGATCATTATCTCCAACTGTGATCTCGGTATATGAGATCGAGTCGTTCTCATTCAAAATGGGAGTAATTTTATTCTTTAATAAGACTTCAATGGTTTGCTTGGCATTTAAAAATCTTTTTCTTTTTCTGAAGTCATCATGGGTTAAAAGTATTTGGGAACAAATGGAGTGTTGTTCTTCAAATAAGCTTGAATACTTATTAATCAGTTTAGGCTGACCAATGGCACTTGCTGACTGTTGTAGATCGATCTTCCCCTCTCTAGGAAGATGCTTTTTTAAGAAAAACTTACCAACATTTACTGCTCCAGAACTTACCAGAACAACTTCAACGCCATTTTCCTGAAGCTCACAAATGTCTTCAACTATGATGCGCATTTTTCTAATGTCACACCTTCCATTCTTTTTGGTTACTACGTTACTTCCAACTTTGACGACCAAACGCTTAATGTCTGCAAGCTCTTTGCGCAAATTCATGGAACTCCTTAATATCTATTAGTTTAGCTAGAATATTTTCCAGATCATATTACAAGTTTGCATGAATTCACTGATCCCATTCACAATATTAGGTTTTTCCGAACCAAAAACTGATAGTTTCATTTCTTCAAGCTCGACTCTTCAATATTTTCAACAAGTTAAAACAAAAAAGCATCAACTTTAAGGCCACCAGGATTTCTTGATTATTGTGGTAGCCTTTGATGAGTTAACACCTTAAAATCAAAAACCATGACTAAGAAAATTGCCATAATTGGTGGCGGAGCATCAGGTTTTTTCGCAGCAATACAGGCCGCCAGCGAGCTTAATAAAGTTGGTGCGGATGCTCAGGTACACATATTTGAAAGTTCATCAAGGTTTTTATCCAAAGTGAAGATTTCTGGAGGTGGCCGCTGCAACGTAACACATCACCAATTTGAACCCAAAATTTTCTGCCAAAACTACCCTAGAGGCAGCAGGGAGTTGCGCTCACCTTTCACAAAGTTTCAGGCCAGCGACACTGTTGAATGGTTCAAACAAAGAGGTGTAAAACTTGTGGCCGAAAATGATGGCAGGATGTTTCCATCCACCAACACTTCAGAAACAATCATTGAATGCTTCATTAAAGAAGCACAACGCTTAGGTGTAGTTCTTCACTCCAGAAACGCAGTTCGTTCTCTACAAAAAGTAGATGAGAGTTATGAAATCAAGTTTAAGGACTCCAGTACATTTCAGGTACATCAAGTTTTACTGGCAACAGGTAGCTCGAAACAAGGATATGATTTAGCAAGCAATCTAGGACACACGATTACTGAACTGGCACCTTCGCTCTTTAGCTTTAAAATCAAAAATGCGTTCCTAAAAGAGTTATCCGGAGTTAGTTTCCAAAATGCGTCTTTAACTTTAAAAACTTCCAAAAAGAAATTTCAACAACAAGGACCCATTCTAATAACCCATCACGGTCTTAGTGGGCCTGCTGTGCTCAAGCTTTCTGCATGGGCAGCCAGAGAAATGAAGATTGACCGATATAGGGCATCACTTTTTGTAAACTGGTCAGGAGTGGAAAGTGTTGGTGAACTTGAGATTACCTACAAAAAGATTAAGGAGAGCAACCAAGCGGCACTCATAAAAAACACTCCACCAGTATTTTATACCAAGCGATTTTGGGCAAATTTTATAAATTGCTTAGACATTGGTGCAGACAAAAAGTGGTCTGAAGTCTCAAAAAAGGAATTTAACAGGCTTGTTGAGTTTACAAGGACTACACCCCTTGAAATCCAAGGGCAAAACAGATTCAAAGAAGAGTTTGTTGAATGCGGTGGAGTAAAAACTAGTGAAGTTGACTTTAAAACAATGCAAAGCAAAATTGTCCCTGGCCTCCACTTTTCAGGAGAAATTCTAGATATTGACGGGATAACCGGTGGCTTTAACTTTCAAAACGCTTGGACAACTGGTTACCTGGCCGGCACCTCCATGGCCAAGGAAGTACTCAAATAATAAACTAGAAGGCAGATAACCCAGGCCTTCTATGGATTACACCACTGTTTCTAGCTTTATTAATGAATATGCCATATCAGTGATTAGCCTATTGGCACTTCCAGCTATAACCATCTATGCAGCTGTCCATGCGATTCTATACAAAAGAGATTCTCAGGCTGCGGCAGCATGGGTTGGTCTCATCATTTTGGCACCAATTGTCGGGGTTATACTTTACTGGTTACTCGGTATTAACCGTGCAAGACTTAGAGCTATAAAGATATTCAACAAAACAAATAAAGGAGCCTATAGCACCAATCATCAAGGCATAAAATCTTCGGCATTAGAGAGTTTAATTACCAAAGTCTCAGCTACATATCCAGTAAGGTACGGCAATGAAATTAATCCCCTTTTAAATGGAGAACAGGCCTATCCTGAAATGATAAACTCAATAAAGCACGCAAAAAAAACTCTGGTTCTATGCACCTATATCTTTGATAACGACTCGGCTGGAGAGCTGTTTGCCAAAGAAATTAAGGAAGCTGCAAAAAGGGGGGTAAAGTGTAAGATCCTTATTGATGCTGTGGGTGCAAGGTACTCTTTTCCTACGATACTGCGGTCCCTGAAAGGCAAAAATATACACGCAAAAAGATTTCACAGTGTATTAAGGCCTTGGAGTTTTCACTACGCCCAGCTTCGAAATCACAGAAAGCTTATGCTTATCGATGGAGCTGTTGGTTACTTTGGCGGAATGAACATTAGGCGTGGTCACTTGGTAAATGAGGCAAGACAAAAAGAAATCACTAAGGACATTCATTTCAAGGCAAAAGGTCCAATACTTATGGATTTAATGAGCGTATTCGAATTGGATTGGTACTTGGCAACAAAAGAAACTTTGAACGAAACCTGGAGACCAAAAGAAAAAAAAGCAGGTCAAATGAGTGCCAGAGTCTTGCCAAATGGCCCTGATGAAAAATTCGACAAGCTACGATGGATTCTTTTAGGAGCTGTGGCATGTGCTGAAAAGTCCATTTCTATTATGACGCCATACTTTGTTCCAGATGAAACCTTAATTTCTGCCATCAGTGTGGCCTCTCTCAGGGGTGTTCAAGTTAATATCTTAATCCCTAGGAACAACAATCACAAACTAGTTGGCTGGGCATCCATGGCCTGTATGCCACAACTGTTAAAGACCGGTTGCAAAGTATGGCTGGGAGGTGCTTCATTTGACCACTCTAAGCTTCTCCTCGTTGATGAAAAATGGTGCATGCTAGGCTCCTCAAATTGGGATGCTAGGAGTTTTAGATTAAATTTTGAATTAAATGTGGATTCAACCGATAAGGTTCTATGCCATAATATAAGCAGAATATTTAAACAAAAGCTAACGGGTGCATCAAGACTGTCAAGGGATGTTCTAAGTGCACAGAGTACACTTTCAAGACTTAGAAATTCAAGTGCTAGGTTGTTGGGGCCTTATCTTTAGAACTTCTTTGACAACAGGGACCACAGATATAATATTGAGCTAAAAATGAAAGGAATCCATGAATACAATTGAAACAAATAAAGAAATACTCGATTTAGTTGAAAACTTTACCTATGGGAAAGACTTAGGCTTTGGCAAAACCATGGCACCAGTTATGATTGAGATGAAGTACAAGAACGGACAGTGGTCTGCGCCAAAGTATTTACCCTACGGCCCAATCTCAATAGACCCTGCGGCCAAAGTGCTTCACTATGCCCAAGAAATTTTTGAAGGAATGAAGGCATACAAAAACAATAAGGGAGAGGTTTATCTTTTCAGGCCAGAGGCCAATGCTAAAAGGTTCAACCTTTCTGCCAAAAGAATGGCAATGCCAGAAGTAAGAGAGACAGACTTTCTCAAAACCGTCCAATCTTTTGCACAAATTATGGCAAATCATGTGCCTAAAGGAGCGAATAAGTCTCTTTACCTTCGCCCATTTATGATTGCTACAGAGCCAACACTAGGTGTGAAGGCATCAAATGAATACTCCTACTATCTTATAGGTTGCTTAGTTGAGAGGTATTTCTCCAGGCCTAGTGTAAAAGTAATGATTGAAAGAGACAACTGTCGGGCAGCTCCTGGAGGCATAGGTTATGCCAAAACAGGCGGAAATTACGGAGCAAGTCTTGCGGCCTATCAAAAGACCCAAGATCACCACTGTGATCAAACTCTTTGGCTGGATGCTATCCATAAGAAGTATATTGAAGAACTATCAGGAATGAATTTTTTTGCAGTCATAGGAGATGAGCTTGTTACGCCTGAACTAACAGACACAATCCTGGCCGGAATAACTAGAGATTCCATCCTAAAAATTGCCAGCGAGTTTGGGCTATCTCCAGTAGAGAAAAAGCTTGAAGTGGAAAAGCTTCTAAAGTTAATTGAGAGCGGAAAATGCCAGGAGGCATTTGCTTGTGGCACGGCCTCAGTCCTCACCCCTATTGAAAGCCTTGAGTACAAGAATAAAACGTATAATCTTGCTAAAGCTGAAGGCGAGAAGAGCAAACAAATTAAGGACTTTTTATTAAATATACAAAGAGGAATGGAAAAAGATCCCTTCAACTGGGCAATTAAAGTTAACTAACTTAATTGCTTCTAAATGGA
>CEUD01125526.1_pt1 | contig 12357 bp, 10 predicted proteins | sample 356481 | NCBI WGS metagenome assembly CEUD01 (sample SAMEA2623314, study PRJEB7988) | marine metagenome | isolation source: saline water (ENVO:00002010), including | reverse complement strand
TAAGTCGCGCCCTGCTTCGTCCTTCGGACTACGCAAGGGCATGCTTCGCTCTTCGAGCTACTTTGGCTGCGCCATGCGTAGCTCGAAGAGCGAAGCATGGTGGGAGCTACAGAATTCGAATCTGCGACCTCATCCATGTCAAGGATGCGCTCTAACCAACTGAGCTAAGCCCCCGTAATCCATACGAAAGGGCGGGAATAAAGGTGCTCTTTTGCGGCAATGCAAGAAAAAATTTGCGATCTTTTTAGATCGGTTAATTCTGGGCGCATATGAATATAGTACGTGTGCAAGTTCGGGATGGTTCGATTCACTATGGCTGTGAAGTCGCTAACGAGGTTTTTCAGTTGGAAGGAGGGCTTGAGCATGGCTTTTCGCAGGGAGATGTGCTGCTGGACCCCGTGCGGCGGTTGGCACCTGTGGTGCCGACGGCGATTTATGCGATTGGACTAAATTATCGGGAGCATGCGGCTGAAATGAACTCGGAGCTACCGGAATATCCCGTCGTGTTTATGAAAAGTACGGCTTCAGTTCTGGATCCGGATTGCCCGATCGAATTGCCCCGGCACCTGCATAGCGATCAGGTGGACTATGAATGTGAATTGGCTGTGGTGATTGGTAAGCGCTGCAAAAATGTGTCGGCCAAAGATGCGCTCGATTATGTGCTGGGGTACACTTGCTCGAATGATGTGAGTGCGCGTGATTGGCAAAAAAAACTTGGTGGCGGCCAATGGGTGAAAGGCAAGAGCTTTGATACGTTTTGCCCGCTGGGGCCGGTGCTGGTGACGGCGGATCAAATTCCGAATCCGCAGATTCTACCCATCCGCACGATTCTGAATGGTGAGATCCGCCAAGAGTCCTATACGGGAGATATGATTTTTACTGTGGCCGAGTTGATTGCTTTTCTGAGTGGAAGTACGACTTTGTTGCCGGGCACTGTTATTTTGACAGGTACGCCTCCGGGGGTGGGCGTGGCTGCGACGCCGCAGCGTTTCCTGAAGCCTGGGGATGACGTGGCCATTGAGATTAGCGGTATCGGTAGGTTGAGAAATCCTGTGGTGGCGGAAGCTTAGTTTTCTTGGCCATTGACTGCCTGCCTTTCTGCTCGACGACTTAACTGCATAGTCTATCAAGGGAGGCTTATGTCGGCCACCGTATTTACTATTGCGAATCAAAAGGGCGGCGTCGGTAAGACGACGACTGCCATTAATCTCAGCTACGCGCTCGCGGATCAGGGCGTGCGCACTGTGCTGGTTGATCTCGACCCGCAGGCCAATGCCACGAGTGGGTTGGGGCTGGAGAAGCTTGAGGGCGGTAGCCTCTATGCGCCTTTGTGTGGCGAGGGCGGTGCGCTGGAGCGTGTGCAGCCAGTCGGTGCGAATGATTGTTTGTTCATGATCCCCTCAGAGGTGGACATGGCGGCGATTGAGATCGAGCTCTACCAACGGGAGGACTACTTGGTGCAATTGCGCGAGGTTTTGCGCCCGCTGCGTGAGTCGGACGACTACGATGCGATTGTGCTGGATTGCCCGCCTGCGCTGGGGATGCTTTCGATGAATAGCTTAGCGGCTGCCGATTATTTGATCATTGCACTACAATGTGAATACCTAGCGATGGAAGGCTTGGGCCAAATTCTTAAAGTAGTGGACAAGCTGCGTGATGCGGGAGTCAACGACGGCCTTCAGCTGGGTGGCATTCTGATGACGATGTTTGACCAGCGCACGAATCTGGGGCAGCAAGTTGTGGGCGAGGTGCGCAATCACTTCGATGAGCTGGTCTTTCGCAGCATGATTCCTCGCTCGATTCGACTGAGTGAAGCACCCAGTTTTGGGCAATCCATTTTCGAATATGAGCCGAACAGCGCGGGTGCGCATGCATACCGTTATCTGGCTGAAGAAGTGATTGAACGCTTTAAACTCGGCAAGTAGGGGCGCGACTTGTCACGCCCGCTGAATGATGCCCGTGATGAATCTGCCGGATTCAGTACCATACCTTGATCAGTTTTGCGATCATCTGGCGCATGAGCGTCGACTTTCGGAATACACGGTACGTAACTATCGCGCGGCAGTGGTGAACTTTGTCAGCGAGTTAATCGCGGTGGGTAAATGGAAAGGTGACTTCGCGAGCGTCAGTCCAATTCAGGTGCGCTCTTTCTTAATTGAAGCTGGTCGCTCGAAGGCACGCCGCACGCTGCATAACCAGGTCTCGGGCTTGCGGGCTTTTTATCTTTATTTGCGTAAGCAAGGACTTGTGGAGAATAACCCATTTACCGGGCTGACTTTACCGAAGCTGGATAAGCCACTTCCGAAATTTCTGACCGAAAGCCAAATGCGCGCTTTGTTAAACGCGCCGATTTTGCTCTGGAAAGATGGCAAGTTGGGGGAGTTCGAGGCCTTTCGCGATAGCTTGATTTTGGAATTGCTCTATGGGGGCGGTCTGCGGGTGAGTGAGCTCTGTGGCTTGAATCATGGTCAAATCGATCTAGGGCAGGGGGTGGCGCGCGTACATGGTAAGGGGCAGAAGCAGCGTTTGTGTCCGCTCGGTCCGGTTGCGGTGCAATGTTTAAAATTTTTTGTTCAGCGCTTTGAGCTGGAAGCTGCGCTGAATGCGCCGGTGGTGTGTAAGCGCAGCGGGCAGCGTATGGAGCCGCGTCAGGTTCAAAAACTACTGAAGACGCATCTGGCTGCGGCTGAGTTGCCGCTGGATATGACGCCACACAAGTTGCGCCATTCCTTTGCGACTCACTTACTGGATGAAGGGGCCGATCTACGCGCGGTGCAAGAGCTGCTGGGGCATGCGAATCTATCGACGACCCAGATTTATACCCATGTCTCTATCGCACGCTTGAAGGAGGCGCATAAGCAAGCGCATCCGCGGGCATAGTGGACAGGGCACAGTAGGTTTTGGTTTGTGAGTTCTCGCCGGGTAGTGATGTAATGTTATTCTCAATATGTGAATAAGTCTGTGAATAAGGTTGAGAATCCTGAGAATGAGACGTGAATAAGGTTGTGAGTAATGTGAATAAGTCGCGAAGTCAGGTGTATGGAAACTGATTTTTTAGCCGCCGCACGCCATGCTAAAGCGGCTCCAATTGGGCGTGGACGGGTTGATTATTTGGTCAACCGCCCAGCTGAAGGAGCGCATGATCCGGTTGATTGGCTGGATTTGGACACCGAGCAAGGCATAGTTGGAGAACCTGCCGCTTCGCTTGCGCGGGATTTTTTGCCAGATTGTGAGCGGAGGGCGTATTCGAGTCGGCGATTCGATTCGCTGTCTCGAATGATTGGGGGCGAGCAAGCCACGTTCATTCCCTACTTTTGAATCGGAGACGTATGGGTGCCGGTTTGCTCGCTTTATAAGTAAGACTTGCGATTTTGCTAGGGGTGTTACTCTATTTTATGGGTATGTCTGAATTCCGCCCTTCTCAATATTTTATAATCTTAGGTAATCCGATTCCGAAATGGAAAGTTTACCTCAGTGTGGCTTCGGTCTTCATACTAATTTGTGGTGGTGCGGGCTCGCTTTTCTACATTATGTTGAAGAATCGTAATCTTTCAGCGCTTGCGTATGCGGCCGCGACGGAGGTGGCTGAGAGTCCTGTTGCATTGAAGAGCGCAGCTGCGCCACAGACAAAGGCTGCTGCAATTGAGGGGCGTGCGATTGATCGCGTTCAGACGCGTAATCTGTCTGTGCGCTCATTGTCCGCTGGAGAAACACGTTCTCCGTTGAGGCGATTGTTGGAGCAGCATTTAGGTGTGACTGGTTTTGATCAGGTAAATTCTTATCTAGCTGAAGGCACAGTTGGTGTGGATGCCACTAATGAAATTGTGCTGATGGGGCGTGCCTCCAATTTATATAAGTATAAGGCAAAGTATTCCGATTCGGGGGCTGTAATAGAATTTGGCTTTGATGGAAGCAGCTCTTGGTTGCGTGGTGTGCAGTCGAAGCTCAGTCGTGAGGCTGCACAGTATTACACTAGCTTGGCTTTATTAGAGGGCTCAATGACTCACTTGGCATGGTCTTATTTATCTGCCGATGCTGCGGAATATGGTCTGAATTCAGTGTTAGAGTTGCAGCCCGAAGAAGCTTGGAATGGGCGTTCATGTGCCGTGGTTTTGAGTCATGGGATTTTGCCGATACCGATCTACCATTATATCGATGCGGAGACCTATCGAGAGGTATATCGACGCGCTACTTTGACGAATATCGAAGGCGACACGATCGAAGTAGGCATTGTTTTTGAAGCACCTGAGCAGAATCTACATGCTTCTTTTCCGCAGGGCTATCAGCTCTATATTGACGGTGAATTACACGATGATGTGACATTCACCAAATTCAAACTCGATCGTGTGATTTTGTCCTCACTCTTTGACCCTGCCGCGGACTGCATGTTTACAAAGCTTAAACCACGGCTGTAGCGCAGTCTGTCTTAAGCTTCTTCTGCTGCGAGTAAGATTCGTTTGCGCTCTCTGCGATAATTGGCTTGGCCGAACCCGCTGCGCCAGTAGCGCCAAGGTAGCAGGGCGGTCGCAATGAAGATACATTGGCTACTCCAGAAGGCTAGTAACCAGTAGAAGCCGCTGTCGGTAAAGCCGTAGGAGTGAAGGCCCACGCCGAGTAGATTAGTGCCGAACCACGACCAGGCAGTGATGATGTTGCCGCAAATTGCGAGCGACATGAGGCCGCGCTCGCGGCAGATGCCGCCCCAGCGTGCGTGTAGGTAGATCGCCCCCATCACGACGATCATTAGCGCGCCGTTTTCCTTGGGGTCCCAGCCCCAGAAGCGCCCCCAACTTTGGTCGGCCCAAATACCACCCAGAATGGTGCCGACTAGGCTGAACAAGGTGGCAAAGCATGTGATGCCGTAGACCATGGCGCTTAGTGAGCGAGCCGTCTCCTTGCTAAATGTTCGGCTGAAGACGCCAAAAGTGACGAAGATTATCGCGAGTGCACCTGCGAGGAACATTGCGGAGTAACCAAAAGTGATGACCGTCACATGGGTGGCCAACCAGAAGTTGGAGTCCAAGACCGCACGCATCATTTCCATGGTGTCTCCGCTCATGGAGAGGTGATGAGCGACGATTAATGTGCAAAAGCCGACCAGGGAAGCCATGGCCGCTCCGATTCCATTCTTGTAGAATTTTTCGATCAGCGTGCCGAGCAAGGCGGCGCCCCAGCCTACAAACACGGCAGAGGAGTAGAGGTTGGTGACAAATACGCCATAGCGCTCTTGGATATACATGCGCGAAAGTAGGCCGAAAGTGTGAATACCGAAGGCGAGCAGTATCACCCAAAACGCTGCGCGACTGAGCTCGTGTGGCCAGCGTAGCCACGAGAGGCAGACAATCAGAAATACGAGCACGTAGAGTTGCATCGCGATGTAAAAGGGCTGAAATCCGTTAAAGATGCGTTCGAAATGCACGCGCCCAATGGAGTCGGGGAAATCGGCAATAAAGCGCTGGCGTAGCTCGCTCACTTCTTGATTGAAGGCTTCGGCGTCCCCCGAGCGGAAGCTCATGGTGAGGCTGGCATAACTGGTCACGTAAGGGCTGAGTGGGTCGCCTTTCATTACATCGAGCAATTCCAGACCGATGTTTTTCCAGTCTTCCAGAGGGTCAATGGGCGCGGGCGGTGGCACCACGCGTAGGAGTGCTGTTTGCGAAAGCTTCAGGTAGTCGTCGGCAAATGCGATAAAGCTGTTGAGGCGCTCGGCATCATAATCTTGGCCAGCCTGTTGCTTGCGCAGTTCCGCCATGCCCGGCTGGATCATTAAGGTGTAGCTTTGGTATTCTTCGTCTAACTTGTCGAGACGATCGGCTCCACCGATTGGATGCAGCGAGTGCATGATGCGGTGGTAGCGCATGAGCCCGTTGTTGATATCGACGATTTGGTTGTCGTAGGGGCTGCGCTTTTTGGGCTCTGGATTGACCTCGCTATGCAGTTTGCGCAACTCTTCCGAGAAAGGAAGCAGATCGTTGAAGGAGTAGTAGCGCTCACCTTCTTTGGCTAGGCCGGCGAGGCCTAAGTCGTCGGGGAACTCGATTTTAAAAATCGGGTAAGTGTCGGCCAGTTCGGGGCGCATGGTGAGGTCCATGAACCACTCAATCGGGCTCAGCTGCTGTCCCTCGGCGGTCACGACTTTTTGGCGCCCCGATAGTAAGAGCAAGGTGTTGCGAGCGACGGAGTCGAGGGGCTTGATGCGACCGCCCACTTGCACGGGCAGCTCGGCGAAGCTTTCGAGGTCGAATTCGGATTCGGACTTAAAGGAGCGCAGGCCGCTGAATATGACTGAGGCGACGATCCCGAAAATGATGATGTAGATTAACTTTTTCACTATAATTTGCTGCGGTGTTGAGCGTGCTCTTTCAGCTGGATCACGCTTGCTTTGCGTTTGTTCAGTGTGGAGCGCAGCCCACACGCGTGGCCCGCCTCCGATTCTTGGATCAGGCTCATCGGCGCTTCCCGAGGAATTTTACGAAATGCATGCCAAACTGCACGCACATGCCGAGGCCCATCAGTAGGACACTGACGTAAGGTAGCAGCCAGCCCGGGTTGCGCACGACTTGAAAGATGGAGGTGCGATCTTGGTTGGTAAAAGACGCCTGATAAAAGGTGAGTCCTTCGTAGCGGAGTGGGTGGTTCATGTAGATCAGCGCTTTTTGGTTTTTCGTGCTGTCGCGGTGGTAGACCATCACTTCACTGGAGTAATTGTAGGGAATCTCGGTGCCCGGATATTTATCGTGCGAGAAATCGATCAATTCTACCTCAAAGGGGTAGTATTGACGCTGGAAGCGTAGGGCGATCTCCCAGGATTGATCGCCAGTTTCGACCATTTGCGGTGGGAAACGCTCGTCAATCACGTTGGACACCAGCCAAATGCCGAGTGAGTCTTCACCTTGAAGCACTTCCACATAGGCGGTGGCGGTATTGATATCGTTGTCGGCGTAGCTGACAGGTTTGGGCGTGCTGATGATGCCCATTTTGATCGCGGCCCCGCGTGTGGCTGGCGAATCTGTGGGCGCACCGCTGGTTGCGCGTCCGATTTCGGCATTGGGATAGTAGCTGACCGTGCGAATGCTGAGTGCCGTGTTGGGCACCTCGATACGCTTGCCAGGCTTGAGCAGTTTGGCAGGGATCGCGTGCACGCTGTCGTACTCGGGGTGGTTGCGATCGATCAGCACCAGCTCGTTGTCGCGATAGCTCTGGGAGTAGTTGCTGCGGCCGCCTTCGTCCACGGGCATTTGGCTCTCCTTAGAGAGCAAGTCGGTCATTAGTTCACTCACCAGCAGGAGCACCAGGCCGAAGTGTACGAGAAAAATGCCGCTTTTCTTCCACGTCATTTTAAAACGTGTAAAGTGTGCTGCCAGCAGATTGATGAAGAGCAGCCCGCCGAGTAGGTAGCCTCCGGGCATTGGGATGCGTAACCAGAACAGTCGATCGTAGCCAACTGCCTGTTCGGGGTAGGCCCAAACCGCGATGAAGCTCTCGAAGTAGAGTTTCTGGGTGTGCCAGATGCCGTATTGCACTTGATCCAGAGTGCCGAAAAAAATCAGCACCATGGAAAATGCCAGCAGCACGACTGTAAGTTTCAGCGAGCTAAAGAATTGGAAGAGAGACTTCATCGATTAGTGGTGCGTGTCTTGTATTTGCACGGAATCGAGGAAGGCTCTCATGGCCGCTTCATTTGAGAGCACGGTGCCGTTGTCGCCCAGTAGTTTGAAAAACCAGGTGTTGCCGTGGAAGGGGAGCAGTGCGCCTAGTATGCTCTGTTGCTCGCCTTCGAGGCGTACATAGAGTCCGCGATGCTGAGAGATGTTATAACCTTCGGTGTAGGCGGGTAAGTCATCCGGCGTGGACGCCGCGAGCCCGATTTGTCCGCGCCAGCGATTGATATTCGCTAAGCGTCCGCCGACATCGCCGGGAAAGACGAGTACTGTCAATTCGGCACTGCCATTGTCGTCGCTGATCTTAAGATTGGCCTTGCGAATGCCGCTTGGCGCCAGCTCTTCCCAGCCTTCAGGCACCGTGTAGCGGATCTCGCCCGCTTGATTGGCGGCTTCTTGCATGCCTGGTAGCACTTGCATGCCGCCAGGAGTGGAGACCGCTGCTTGACTCGGCGCAACAGGTGCGGACGTAGGTGCAGGACTCGGCGCGGGAGGCGCAACGGCACCTGGCATGGTGACGCTGCGTTCTTCCTTAGGAATTAGGTAGCTGGTAGGCTCGTCGCGCTCGCAGCCAGAAAAGGCTAAAAGCAGGGCGGTGGCAGCGAGGCTGCAGGTAGTGAAGTGTTTCATGCTGTGAGGAGGCTCGACTGTGTGGATTCGTCAACCAATTCAGGTTCTGTATTCCTTCAACTAATAGTTGCGATTAGTTGTTGAAGCGGAAGAGCGCGACATCGCCGTCTTTGAATTCGTAGTCTTTACCTTCGAGGCGGTATTTGCCGGCGTCGCGTGCTTTGGCTACGCTGCCAGCGGCGATGAGGTCCTCGTAGGCGACGACTTCGGCCTTAATAAAGCCGTGTTCGAAGTCGGTGTGAATCACGCCGGCGCATTCGGGGGCCTTCATGCCTTTGTGGAAGGTCCATGCGTGCACCTCTTGTACTCCAGCAGTGAAGTAGGAGGCGAGGCCGAGCAGGTCGTAGGTTGCGCGGATGAGTAGTGAGACTCCAGAGTCTTTGACGCCTAATGAGTCTAAATATTCGGTGGCTTCCTCTTCGTCGAAGTCGATCAGTTCCGCTTCGACGGCGGCTGAAATAATGCAAGTGCCCGCACCATGGTGCTCGCGCGCAAATTTTTCAACTTGCGCCACATAAGGGTTGTCGGAGGGATTGGCTAGGTCGCCTTCGGCCACATTGCAAGCGTAGAGCACGCGCTTGGCAGAGAGGATGGTCAAGCGCTTGAGCACCACGTGCTCATCTTCAGTCATGTCGAGGGTGATCGCGGGCTTGGTCTCATTCAGGTGTGGCAATAGACGCTCGATGAGGGCGAGGTTCTCAGACGCTTCCTTGTCACCTCCGCGTGCCTTTTTGACAAGTTTCTCCTTCTGACTTTCGAGCGAGCTGATGTCGGAGAGGATGAGCTCTGTATTGATCACTTCGATGTCACGGATCGGATCGATCGAGCCCATGTTGTGGATGATGTCGTCATCCACGAAACAGCGCACCACGTGCACGATTGCATCGACCTCGCGGATGTTCGCGAGGAATTTGTTGCCGAGGCCTTCGCCCTTGCTCGCGCCCTCGACTAAACCGGCGATGTCGACGAACTCGATTGCTGCCGGGATGATCTTGTTCGTCTTGGAGAGCTCACGCAGTGGCTCCAGACGAGCGTCCGGTACTTGCACGACGCCCACGTTGGGGTCGATCGTGCAAAACGGATAGTTTGCCGACTCCGCCTTACGCGTGCGCGTGAGAGCGTTGAACAGTGTACTTTTGCCCACATTGGGGAGACCTACGATACCAGCTTGAAGCATAGCCGCGAAAAGATGCCGTCAATCGGGCCTAGTGCAATGCTAAATGACACGGCTCCACCAACTATGATTCTGCTGCGAATACACCGCTTGGTTGACTTTGGCCGATGAGCTCACTTTATTGCCAGATTACTTTCTCGAATCACTTTTTTTACATCTGCTGTGAATCAACCAGTCCCTATTAATATCGATCAATCTAGGATCCTTGTCGTCGATGACGACGAGATTATCCGCAAGTTACTGCGCCGAGTTCTCGAACGTAGTGGCTTTGTTGTCGACGAAGCTGGCTCTGGGGAGGCTGCGATCGAGCAGATTCAGGCGCATCGTCCGGATTTAATTTTGCTCGATGTGGTGATGGATGGGATTGATGGATTCATTACTTGTCGGAAAATTAAGAATTCGGAAGGCATGGATGAAGTGCCGATTATTTTTGTTACCGGCCGCTCCGATACTGGCTCGATCGTCGAGGGACTGGATGCAGGTGGAAGTGATTACATTACGAAGCCGATCAATCGCCACGAGGCTTTGGCTCGCATTCGTAATCATTTAAAGATGCGAGTCTTGATGCGTTTTCAGCGTGAGTTTATTGATGGCTTGAAGAAAGCCAATCTCGCGAAAAATCGGATTATCGGCATTGCATCACATGATTTGCGTAATCCGATTGCTTCGATCCGTGGGCTTTCTGAGTTCTTGGAAGAGGCGGGGCCGTTGACTCCAGACCAACGCGAGATCGCCTACACGATTCAGTCGACCTCCGATTCGATGCTACATCTCGTAGACGAGTTGTTGGATCTCTCGGTGATCGAAAGTGGCGAAGAACGCAGCGATTGCGAGCCGTGTAGTATTCAGGAAATTGTCGCATCTTCGCTCAATATTTACCAGTTCACGGCAAATAAGAAATCCATCGAACTCTTGCTCGAAGACGAGGGAGAGATCCCTGGTGTGCTTTTGTTGGATAAGATGCAGTTTCGCCGCTTGGTAGATAATGTTTTGAGCAATGCGGTGAAGTATTCACCACCCGAAACTTCTGTTTCGGTGCTGTTGAAGCGTGAAGGGGACTTGGTCAAAATCATCGTCGCCGACGAGGGGCCTGGTATTCCAGAGGGGGAGATGCACAAGCTCTTCACCGACTTTGGCAAAACATCGGTCCAGCCCACGGGCAATGAAACCAGCACAGGACTCGGGCTCTCCATTTGTAAGAAGATCGTCGAATCGCATCATGGCAGAATCTACGCGGGGAATCGTGACGGGGGGACCGGGGCGGTCTTCACTATCGAGTTCGATGTCAACAAACTCGCTGTTCGTGTCTAGTTAGGCCTGCCTTTCGCTTAGCGCTGACATCTGCTTAAGCTTCACTGCGCGCGCATGATGTCGTGCAGTGTCAGCATGCCTTGTAGTTGCTGTGACTGGTCGAGGACGATCAATTTATTGCTGCCGCTGCGGGTCATCAATTCCAAGCATTTGCCGGCTTCTAAGGTGGCATCGATGTGGGGCAATTGACACAGCGTCAGCGCGTCGATACCGAGCTCGCTACTGAGTGCATGGTCTTGCAGGTAGTCGTAAAATTGCTCTCTGGCCAGCACGCCGCAATGCTGTCCGCTGTGCGCATCGTAGATCGGATAGTAGCTGTGTCGCTCGCGGCTGAGGATCTCTGATACCTGTTGCAGGGATGCGTCATTGCGAATCTGTAGAATGTCGCGAGTCATTAGGTCACCCGCAGTGCTTTGCAACACGGTTTGGGGCAGCGTGTGTAGACGAGCCTGAATCTCGCTCGATGAGCGATACTGCCGTGCGGAGTTTTCCATTTGCTGGCGCATCGAGGTACTGCTTTCGAGCAGAGTTTTAAACGATTCGCTGCCGAGCCCTACCAGTGTCGTCTCTTCGGCCGCAGTGGCCTTGAAGCGCCAAATCTGATCTGTGAGCAATGCCCGCTCGCCGAAAGATTCACCGCTGCCTACGCTTTTGACGATGTCGCCATTGCTGTCGGTTATTAGAATGCGGCCCTTTTTGACGATGTAAAAAGAGAAGGCAGGCTCGCCGGGGTTAAAGAGCACGTTACCTGCCTCCAGGTGCATTTGCTGTAGCGTTTTGGTATAGCGCGGGCTGAGTAAGTTGATGTCGCGGGGGAAAAACAAATCGAGTGTCCAGTCGATCAACACACGCAGCTTGCGATCCAGCCCTGGGAGTTTGGCTAGATAGATTGTGCGCCACATCCACCAGGCGATAAATCCAGAGAAGCGCATGCCCGCGATCTCGGCCACTGCAGTGTGGTGCCCGATGGCAGCTAGTTCGCCCAGTCCTTTGAAGCGGAATGGACGCACTGGTTCTGCGCGTAAAAAAGCGTTCAGGTTTTTGCCTAATAGTGTGCCTTGGCGCATCGCAAACTGCGCAGTTGAAGGACAGAAGCTGCCCTCTTGCTCGCTCAACGGTACTGCGGCGCAATCGCCCGCTGCCCACAGCCAATCGTAGCCAGGCACCTGCATTGTCGCGCTGGTCTGTATGCGCCCGTGCATGCTGTCCACTCCGGTGTCTTCGATCAGTTTTAGGGTGAGCGGGTGTGGGGCCGTGCCTACCGTGGAGACGCATGTGTTTGTCTCGATGATCTCCCCGTTTTGCAGGATCACCTGGCTGGAAGTGAGCGCTTTGACCCGCTGCTTTAGGAGTATTTTCAGTCCGCGAGCTTCAAGTTTTTTCTTGGCATACTCCCCCAGTGAGGTGCTTAGCGTGGGCAGTAGGTGCTCGCGGCTGTGCACGAGGTAGACTTGGAAGTCTTTGGCACTTACATTGGTATAGTATTGGTTGATTCCTTGGAAGAGGTCGAGGATTTGGCCTGCTGTTTCCACGCCAGAGTAGCCGCCGCCGACGACAACAAAGCTGAGTAAGCGTTGCCGC
>CEUD01125324.1_pt1 | contig 12361 bp, 13 predicted proteins | sample 356481 | NCBI WGS metagenome assembly CEUD01 (sample SAMEA2623314, study PRJEB7988) | marine metagenome | isolation source: saline water (ENVO:00002010), including | reverse complement strand
CCAGCGGATAACTGACATGAGCGATCTAAATAAAGTTACCTTGCGCCATCTAAAAATTATCCCGTTTAGTCCTTGATCTTTCCTCAGGGGGCCCATTTATTCCTCCGCTTTCACTTTTAACAAAGAGTCCTACTATGTCACAACACAACAGTTTCAAAGCCGCCGGTGGTGGTGGTAAAAAGAATCGCACCGTCCTCAAGCGCTTCGAGCGCGTAGACTTGCTCCGCAAGCGCGGACAGTGGGAAGACGGCAACCGCGTCATTGGTCTAAAAAAGACCAAGCCCGAGGAATAAGCCTCCAGACAGACTATTTACAAAGCCCTTTTCAATTATTGAGAAGGGCTTTTTTATATTCTGCGCATTCTATTGAAAATCAGTAGTGACATCCTTGCAGCCTTTCTCAGTATTCAGCCATACGTATAAGTCATTCTCCCGGTAGAAACCCTATTTCTGCCGCTAAACACCCGTATCAAGATCGACTAAACATCAATGTTACCCTACCTGCACATCCTGATACGCGTAGAAGACGACGGCTCACTTCACGCCTTAGGTGCATTTACTAGCAAAGAGAAACAACTCGCCTACCAAAAAGAAAGTGGCCTCAAAGATAGCCAAGTGCGGCTCGACTTTTTCAATGGTCCCTTCGACGAAGATATCACCGTCATCTACGCAGGACACCGCCGTTGGAATATGGACCTGTTCCAGCTCGGCGGTTACTTTAAGAGCGAAGGCGAGGCTTGGACTTGGGTCACTCAAGAGGGGTACGTCAGCGTACTCCCCATCGACACCACCTACGAAGAAGAAAAAGCCCTCCAAAAAGACGCCCTAGATCGCTACGCCAAGCTACAACGCCGCTGGCGCCTCGCCACCTACGAAGAACTCGTCAACCGGGAAGGAGCCGATAAGGCGCGCGCCAATATCAAGCTCCGCTTCTACGAAGACGCACTCGAATCTTTCAAGCCCAAAACACGCCGCGACCTACGTGCGCTCTACGCCTTTGTCGTCTTAATACTCTGCCTACCACTCGCAGTGTTTTACTTCCTGACTCGAGGCCCCGAATACGGCGAAAATGTAGACTCCGTCAGCTGGCTTCCCAGCTACACCAGCGACATTTCATACTACCGCTCTAACCAAGTACAGGTCTTTGAATTCAAAGTGAGCAGCCAAGACTTTAAGCGATGGGCCGAAAGCCGAGGCATGAGTGTGCGCCGCCTCATCACCAAAGAGATCATCAGTCGCTACAAAGCCTATATCCCACCTCCTAACAGCCAATCCACCGCCACCATCCCCCCAGGTGGCGTACTTAGCGTCGGGGAATTTGAGTCATGGCAAGACGATATCAGCGCCAAAGTGGAGCAAGGGCTCATTGCAGAAAGTCCCCTCAAGGACATCGCGATCTACGATAATCGCACCCAAAAAGCTTATTACGAATTCCTCATCAATTTCTAAAAAAATTGCTAAATTGCCGCCGATCCAATCGATTCAACTGTCGAATGGCCCCTCCAGCCCCTGATCTTGCATCAATACTTTGACAGGTGCAATCTAAGTAACAGCATGGAGCAACCAATAAGGCATTCCAGTTAATCATGCAGGCTAAACACCCTAGAGCGTTTTCATTAATAGAACTAATGGTCGTCGTCACGACCATTGGCATCTTGGCGCTGCTAGCAACACCAGGCATACGCTTAGCAGCAGACCGCACTCAAGCCACTGCCACCGCCAACGACATCCGCGTATTCACTGAGGCCATTGAATTTTACAGCACCTCAGAGGGCAACTATCCAGAGGCCATGACCTATACTCGCATGCCCAACGAGATTTCAAGTTACCTAGCGACGCCATGGAAGAACGGCAGTTACAGCTGGTTCTACGTCAATACCGATGACTTAACCTACGTTTACGTATATAACTTAAACTTCACCGCCGAACAAGCCGTCCGCTTAGACAGTATCATCGACGATGGCAACGTCGCCACAGGCGTCGTGCGCATGGCGGTAAACGGCAGCGGCCTCATATATTTGTTTAAGTATGACCCATAAGAAAAGGCTCATCAGCACTCGCCTCGCAAAGCGACGCGCCCCCAAACAAGCGAAATGAGAATCGCGCTTGCAATTTGCCAATAAATAGCGAGCTTAAGCAAGTTCTTTGAGAGAAGCACCGCACACGCGGACACAATTCTTTCCGTATAAGCTTTCAGCGACACGCGAGCACAGATCGGGCATTCCCCATCCGTTTTTCGCCATTCGCCATTTTTCAGGGGGTGTCACGGATTCGACCTTGTGTCGTAGTACGAGGCTGCATGCCGGAGATAATGGAGGCTCCGTATCAATCCATTACAAAAATTAATTGGCGAAGAACAATTCGCACTTGCTGCTTAAAGCGGCAACGTTTCTACCCTGACACCTGCTAAGGAATAGAAGCGTCGACTAGCAGGCATAGCTCGATAAGTTGGCTTCCGCTTATCAGCTGTATTCAGGAAGCCTGGAAACTGAAGAGTCCGCTTTGAGACGCTTCAGCGACGACAACAAATTCTAAGCTAAGCATGTAGATGCCACGTGTGAAAGCACGAGGGACGCGGGTTCGACTCCCGCCACCTCCACCACTATTAAAGCGCCCTACGGGGCGCTTTTCTATTTTATTGGCTCATTATTGGCAAATAGTGAATGGAAGGGCTTCAGCAAACAGGGAGAGGTCTACTTCCGAGCGAGCCCTGATGAGCGCAACGAATTTGCCCCCCTACTCCCGAAACTCAGAGAAGCCGGCATTTCACTGACCGAGGCAGTCGAATTCGCGTTGCCACGCATCCGCCCAGCTGGTGGTGACAAAACCTTCAATGAAGTCGTCCAGGCGATGCAAGCCAGCAAAGCCGACATGCTCAAGGGGACAATGTGCTCTTTGAACACTACAGAGCGTTGACGACGAAAGGCTCGGGGAAGAAATTCTTTGAGATTACTCCACCTACTGAAATGGGTAAGGTTACAAAGTTCGATCAAGGAGCAGCATAAAGGCATGGTTGATAGATATCAACCGTTCAGTAAAGCTTACCTCAGAGCAAGAACAGCTTGCTAAAGCATTTGTTCATTTCGGATTAGATGGATATTTCAAGGAGTCGGATCCCTTGTTGGCGTGTTTGTATGCTCTCAAAAAAGGCGCCTCTGAAAATTCATACGAGGCTGATTTTGCCGCTGTAGATTGGGAAGAGACGGCCATTCTGTTAGAAAGAATTTCTCAATTCATAAAGGTCGATCTCCTGAAAAAATTAAATCTAGGCCAGAAAAATCCCCCTGTCCCAGAGGAGATGGTATGGATTCGAGAATACTATAAAACATACCCTGAAAAGCTTTCGAATTGCTCCAAGGGGGAAAGGAAGCTGTCAGAAATTGGCTTTAGGATTCAGGCGAAGGAACATATTCAAGAACTCGTAACCCACAACTTCACATCACAGCAGACTCAAGGTGGGAAACGTGCTGGAAGGCTACTAAGGGCTGAATTATCGTTTCATAATCGTTTCACTTTAAGCTTTAACATACCGGCAAACCACTTACTAACAGTGATATAAGATTGTTATAAATCGTTTCATGCCCGCAAACAAATCCAGTCAAGATCTTTTCCGTTACCTAAGGGGCAACGGCCCCACGCCTTCCAGTGAGCTTGTCGCCCATTTCGGGATCAGTCGTGCGACCCTCTCTCGTCGCGTACAGGAGCTGGGCAATGCGGTGATCACAATAGGCAGCGCCCGTGCGACCCAACTGGCCGCACGTCATGAGGATGTCTCAGACTCCATCCCTATCTACCGCGTCACAGAAGGCGGCCAGGTTGAGACGATCGGAGGACTCACACCGATTCGCGAAGGCGAACAGACGCAATGGTTTCTAAATCCTGAAGAGGCACCGAAGGCACTCACGGAAGGTGAATTCAAGGATGGACTCTATCCTGGCTGGCCATGGTTCTTGGAAGACCTGCGCCCATCAGGATTTCTAGGGCGCGCATTTGGCAAACGCATGGCTCACCTCCTGCAAATCAAGGAAAAGCCCGAAGAATGGACCGACCTTGAACTGCTGACGACCTTGACCGGCTTTGGTTCTAGCCTGCAGGGAAATTTCATTCTCGGAGATCGTAGAGCCTTAAATGACTTTCAAGAGCACAAGGTCGAAATTTCACAAGGCTACTATCGCAACTCCACTACCAGCGCTTATCCGGAGATGGCTCAACGTGCACTCGATGAAGACGAAGCATACGGATCTTCCGCAGGAGGTGAACAGCCGAAGTTCACCACGATGATCTGCGACACGCCAGATTCGGATCCAAGGGCGGTCATCGTTAAATTCAGCCCGAAGTTAGATACACCAGTCGGTCGGCGTTGGGCGGATCTACTACACGCGGAGCATCTAGCCAATCAAGTCCTAGCAGATGCTGGTTTTGATGCGGCAAGAACACGCGTATTCGAATTACAAGGACGTGTCTTCCTCGAATCCGAGCGCTTCGACCGTGTCGGTCAGTTTGGACGCAGGGGACTCGTATCACTTCGCGCCTTAGACGCCGCGCACCTCGGCTTAGGCCAAGGCGCTTGGGCGAAGGCAGCACGCAAGCTCCATACAGAGAAGTGGATCACTGCCGAGGACTGCGAACGAATGATCCGCCTGCACTGCTTCGGCGAACTGATCGCCAATACCGACATGCACTGGGGCAACCTGAGCTTTTTCCTCCCCGAGCAGAGCCCCTACCCGCTCGCTCCGATCTACGATATGTTACCGATGCGCTTTCGCCCTAGCGGAACCGGCGAGGTCGTGGAACGCGAATTCAAGCCCACACTCCCTAAGCCTGAAGATCAAAATGCTTGGCTCGAAATGCATCCCCATGCCCTAGCCTTCTGGCAACGAGTTGCCGAGCACACCAAGATCTCCAACGACTTTAAAGTTGTCGCCTCGTCAATAATCAAAGACCTTCACCGTATCCGTGAGATTGTCATCCCATAGACGACTGCGGCAGCCTTTTAAGACCTGAATCTATAAGTTCGTTGTTCCAATCCGAACATATCCCGATGAGTAACTTCACTTTCCTCAAGTCACATGCTCCGCTCTTCTTGCAACTAGCAACGAGCGCCGAGCGTGCCTTCACGAGTGATCCAAATACCACTCTGATCAAGCTTAGACAACTTGGTGAAGCGATCGCACAAGACTTGGCGACCAGTTGCGGCATCAAGTTCAACGAACAAACCAAGCAAATAGACCTCATTTATCAGCTCAGTCGGTCACTGCAGCTCGACCAAACAATCATTCAGCTGTTTCACAATATTCGCATTTCAGGAAACGACGCAACACACCAGTTTGAAACCCAACATAAAGAAGCACTTAATGGCCTCAAAGTCGCGAGAAGCCTAGCGCTTTGGTATCATCGATCTTCGGGTAAAGCAGCCAAGAATTTCAAAGCCGGCCCCTTTCAAGAACCTGAAGACCCGAGCAAAGCACTGCGCGACTTAAAAACAAAAGTTCAAAAACTCAGCGCTCAACTAATCGAGCAAAGCGAACAACTCGAATCAAATCAAAGTTTGCTGGAGCTACAGCAGCAGGAGAAAGCTGTCTACGAGTCGCTAGCTGAAGAGATGGATGCCGAAGCACGCCGCTACCAAGCTCAGTCAGCTACCAGCGAAGCAGAACTATTGAAACAACAGGCCGACTTCGAGGCTCAGATTCAACTATTACAGAACGCCCTAGAATCCAAAGAAGAAGAGCAGCAAAAAAAGAACAAAGAACAAGCACAGATTTCCAGTGCCCGCGTTCGTAAAGCCTGTAAACTCGTGACGCTCAACGAGGAGATGACACGTATCCTCATCGACCAACAGCTCAACGACTTCGGCTGGACCGCCGACACCCAGGAATTACGCTATGCCAAAGGGGCGCGCCCACAAAAAGGCAAAAACCTAGCCATCGCAGAATGGCCGACCACGGGGCGCCAGTCCGCCGACTATGTGCTCTTCGCAGGACTCACTCCCATCGCGGTTGTCGAAGCAAAGCGCGAAAATACCAATGTCGCCGGCAAGATTCCGCAAGCTGAGCGCTACTCCCTCGGATTCCAGCAAGCTCAGTTCATGCGTCCAGCATGGGAGATCGAAGGCCGCACCATCGCATGGGCGGACGAAGCGGAAGGACATTATCAAATCCCATTCGTCTATTCCTGTAATGGCCGCCCTTTTATCAAGCAACTCGCCGAGCAGTCCGGCATTTGGTTTCGAGATGTTCGCGAGCCCTCAAATACTCGTCGAGCCCTGCAAGAATTTCACAGCCCCGAAGGGCTACTCGATCGACTCACTCGCCAGCGCTCTGCTGCCGAGTCACTTTTACGCAGCGAAGGCTTCGCCTATTTGCAGCTGCGCGACTATCAGGTAAAAGCGATTCAAAAGGTAGAAACTGCCTTAGAAGACGAGCAAACACACTGCCTACTGGCCATGGCCACCGGCACGGGTAAGACACGGACCATCATCGGCCTAATGTATCGCTTTCTAAAGGCCGAGCGCTTCAAACGGATTCTCTTTCTGGTCGACCGCACAGCCCTCGGCGAGCAAGCGCAAGATGTCTTCAAGGAAGCACCACTCGAACAAAACCAACCACTCTCAAAAATCTACAACATCGCTACACTCGGCGACATGGCTGCCGAAGCCGAAACCCGCGTCCAAGTGGCGACTGTGCAGGCCATGGTGCGCCGGATTTTCCAATCCGATTCTCCGCCCCCTATCGATCAGTTCGACTGTATCATCATCGACGAAGCACACCGCGGCTATACGCTCGACCAAGAAATGACCGAAGGCGAGCTGGAGCACCGCGACACCGAGCAATACCTCTCGGCCTATCGTCGCGCACTCGACTACTTCGACGCGGTCAAAATCGGCCTCACCGCCACCCCGGCCATCCACACAACCGACATTTTCGGCCGTCCCGTCTACACCTACTCTTATCGCGAAGCCGTGGCCGACGACTGGCTGATCGACCACGAACCACCGATCCGCTACCGCACCTTACTCACAGAGAACGGCATCCACTTTGAAAGCGGCGAAGCCGTCGAAATCGTGAACACTCAGTCCGGCGAAGTCGAAGCAGCCGAACTCGAAGACGAACTGGACTTTGATATCGATGGATTCAACCGGCGCGTCATTACCGAGTCTTTCAACAAAGTCATCTGCGCCGAGCTGGCCAAGGAGATCGACCCTTTCGGCGACGAAAAGACCATGATCTTCTGCGCCACCGACCTGCACGCCGACATGGTCAAGCGTCTCCTCGACGAGGCCTTCAAGGAGATCTACAACGGCGATTACAACGAAGCCGCCGTGCGTAAGATCACCGGCAAGAGCGATCAAGTCGGCAAGCTCATCCGCCGCTTTAAAAACGAGCGCTACCCGTCGATCGCCATCACCGTCGACCTCCTCACGACCGGCATCGATGTGCCCCAAATCTGCAACCTCGTCTTCATGCGCTTGGTTAAATCCCGCATTCTCTACGAGCAAATGATCGGGCGCGCCACTCGCCGTTGCGATGCAATCGGCAAAACTTATTTCCGCATCTATGACGCCGTCGACATCTACAAGACCCTCGAAAAGGTCAACACGATGAAGCCGCTGGTTAAAGATCCCAATGTCACTTTGGAGCAACTCGTCGCCGAACTGACCGACGACAACATCGTCGAAGCCTCACTCATCCAGAGCGAAAGTGATAAGCCGACCTCCAACCACGCACAAGACGTCCTCGATCAACTCAGCCAGAAGATTATGCGCGTCCTGCGTAAGGCCAGCAACAAAGCCGAGCGAAAGCCCGACCTGCGCGCCAAGTTACAAGAGTTCGAAGGGCTCTGGGGCGTGCCCGCCGATCAACTACACACCCACCTCCACGAAATGGGCCCGAGTAAAGCCTCCGCCTTTCTCAAACAGCACAGCGGCCTCCTTAACCAACTCGACGAAGTGAAACGCCTCGTCGGCAGCGACTACTTCCCGGTCATTTCACACCATGCCGATGAAGTCAAAGAGCGCAGCCAAAACTACGGTGGCCACGAAAAACCGGAAGACTACCTCAACGAATTCTCGACCTTTATCAACGAGCAGGTCAATCAATCCGCCGCGCTCAAAGTCGCCGCCACTCGCCCGCGGGATCTCACCCGCGCACAGCTCAAAGAGGTCAAACTCCTGCTCGACGGAGCGGGATTCTCCGAGGCCAACTTACAGACCGCCTGGCGTGGTCAATCCAATCAAGACATTGCCGCCAGCATCATCGGCTACATTCGCCAAGCAGCCCTTGGCGAACCGCTCATGGCCTTCGGCACACGCGTGCAAAACGCGATGCAACACATCTACGACGCCCACAGCTGGACTCCCATCCAACGCAAATGGCTCAGCCGCCTTGCGGGACAGCTCACCCACGAGGGCGTGATCGACCGAGACTTCATCAATCAGCGCTTTAGTGACGAGGGCGGCTCCAAGCGGATCGATAAACTACTCGGCAGCCAACTCGACAGCGTCATCGAGAAGTTGAACGCACAGCTCTGGGAAGCTAGCTAAACCATCCGCCGAACCTGCTCGATACAGCCTCCGCCCGCCTCACACAACAATGATTCAATCATTTGCCAATACAGACACCGAGCAACTCTTTGTCGAAGAGAAGAATCGCCGCTTCAATGCCATCGCACGCGTCGCCTTGCGTAAATTGATTCAACTCAATCGCGCCCGGAATATCGAAGATTTAAAGGTGCCACCGGGAAATCGCCTCGAAGCACTCAAGGGCAACCGCGCTGGCAACCACTCGATTCGTATCAATCAACAATGGCGCATCGTCTTTCGGTGGACCGACCAAGGCCCAGACGATGTTCAAATCATCGACTACCATTGACAATACCCCCGTAACGTCACACGTTATATCCATGAATCCACCGATCACACCCGGCGAAATACTCCTAGAGGAATACTTAGTGCCCATGAACATCTCTCAAAATGCGATGGCACGTGCCATCGGCGTAGCCCCGCGAGCGATCAACGAGATCGTGCACGGCAAGCGCTCGATTACACCCCAGATGTCGATCCGCTTCGGAGCCTTCTTTGGGCAATCCGAAGACTTCTGGCACGGCATCCAAGTAGAGTGCGACTTCCGCGCGCTCCGCAAAGAAGCTTCCAAAATCGTCCAATACGTGCAAACCGCCGAGTCGCTCATGGTCGGCGAAGATAAGTAACCAATGTAGCGTGCAGCTTCAGCAAACGTGCGCCGTATAAGCACAGCACCAACGAACGTTTGCTAAAGCTGCACGCTACGTAACTCTCCTTTCAAACTTCACTCTTCAAATTTCAAACTTCTCCAATGACCGATAACACCATCGTCCAGAAACTCTGGAACCTCTGCGACGTCCTCCGCGACAACGGCATCAACTACAGCGACTACGTCACGGAACTCGTGCTCCTGCTCTTCCCCAAGATGGTGCACGAGCAAACCGAAGCGGGCATCATTCAAAAGCACCCGCTGCCCGCAGGCTGCCGCTGGACCGACCTCGAAGGCAAATCCGGCCTCATCCTGCTCAACGAGTATAAGCAGATGCTGCTCAACCTCTCCCAGAGCAACGATCCGCTGATCGCTGCCGTCTATGCCGAAGCGCAGACCCGCCTGCGTGAGCCGCGTCACTTGGAGCAGCTGATCAGAAACCTCGGTAACATCGATTGGTTCAGCGCTACCAAAGACGGCCTCGGCGACCTCTACGAAGGCCTGCTCGAAAAGAACGCCAACGAGACCAAATCCGGCGCCGGCCAATACTTCACCCCGCGCCCCTTGATCGACGCCATGGTCGAGTGCCTCCAGCCGCAGCTTCGCGAGATCATTCAAGACCCCGCCGCCGGCACCGCCGGCTTCCTCATCGCGGCCGATACCTACATCAAAAAACACAACGACTGGCACGGCCTCAAACAGGCCGAGGTCGAATTTCAAAAGCACAAAGCCTTCGTCGGCGTCGAGCTGGTGCCCGACACCCGCCGTCTCGCTTTGATGAATTGCCTGCTGCACAATATCGAGGGCGAAGGCGGTGGCGTGATCCGCCTCGGCAACTCCCTCGGCCAAGTCGGCGATGCCCTCCAGCCCGCCGATGTCATCCTCGCCAATCCCCCCTTCGGCACCTCCCGCGGCGGCGACGCCAGCGTCACCCGCACCTTCACCCACAAGACCGGCAATAAGCAGCTCGCCTTTCTGCAACACATTTACCGCGGCCTCAAGCCGGGTGGCCGCGCCGCCGTCGTGCTGCCCGACAACGTGCTCTTCGAAGCAGGCGTCGGCACCGACATCCGCCGCGACCTGATGGATAAGTGCAACCTGCACACCATCCTCCGCCTACCCACTGGTATTTTCTACGCCGCCGGCGTGAAGACCAATGTGCTCTTCTTCAATCGCGGCACCCAAAAGAATCCCGATCAAGACGAAGGCTGCACCACCCAGACCTGGATCTACGACCTGCGCAGTAACATGCCCAGCTTCGGCAAGCGCACGCCCTTCGGCCCGCAACACCTGTCACCTTTTATAAAACTCTACGGCAAAAAGGCCGACGGCAGCAGCCCACGCAAGGAAGGCGATTGGTCCTTCCCACAAGAAGGCGAAGCACCCACCGAAGCCAACAGCCGCTGGCGTGTCTTTGATCGTAGTTGGATTGCCGATACCAAAGACGACTCGCTTGATATTGCTTGGATCAAAGACAAAAACAGCGTCGACAGCGACGACCTCCCCGCCCCCGAGCTCCTCGCCCAAGAAGCCATGAGCGAACTCACCGCCGCCCTCGATGAACTCAACGGACTTATGCAAGCACTGGGAGGTCAGAGTGAGTAAGGAAGCTTTACCAGACAAGTGGGCGACCACGCAGATCGGAGATATATTAACAGTCATTCGTGGAGCGTCTCCACGACCGAAAGGTGATCCTCGATATTTCGGTGGTCAAATCCCATGGATAAGTATACGTGACATTAATGCTGAAAAAGGAAAATTCCTAACCACGACCGTTGAAGGAGTCACAGAACTTGGGGCTCAAAAAAGCCGATTGGTTCCCAGAGGAAATCTAATTCTATCGAATAGCGGAAGCGTTTGTATTCCTAAAATCTTAAAAGTCGATGGGTGTATTCACGATGGATTTGTTACATTTCCAGACTTAAACTGTGAGAATCTCTCAACAATCTATTTCTATCATCTATTTGATTGGATGCGTCCGCTAGTGATCGACGCAAACCGACAGGGCGTAACTCAAGTTAACCTAAATACGGGAATCGTAAAAGCCTTCGAGATCCCGCTCCCCCCGCTAGCCGAGCAAAAGGAAATCGCCTCGCGCTTGGATGCCTTACTGGGGCAAGTCGAGCGCCTCAAAGCCAGAGTCGATGCCCTCCCCGCCGTCCTCAAACGCTTCCGCCAATCCGTCCTAGCCGCCGCCGTCTCCGGCAAACTCACCGAAGATTGGAGGGAGGAGAATGAAGCAGGTAATAAAAACTGGGCTCTAACTCCTATCGCTGATATCGCTCAGACAATATTCGATGGACCATTTGGATCTAAGCTTAAAACCTCTGACTACACCGACAGTGGTATACGCGTTGTAAGGCTCGGAAATATCGGTCATCTAGAATTCAAAGATGGTGATCGTTCATTCATTAGCCGAGAGAAATACGAAACCTTACGGTCAAATACGCTTAAAGAAGGAGACATTCTATTCTCATCTTTTGTTGACGAAGAAATCCGGATTTGTCGCCTACCTCCAAGCAATCAGATTTCTATAAACAAAGCTGATTGTTTTTGTATCAGAATTCCTAATTCAGATACATTATGTGATTTCGTAACCCTTAAATTGGCTTCGCACGAAACCTATTCTCGAATTAAAAAGAGTGTGCACGGAGTCACTCGACCAAGAATAAACCTTAAATTTCTAAGATCATTCGAAATTGAAATTCCACCACCAGCCGAACAAACCGAAATCGTCCGCCGCGTCAACGAACTCTTCGCTTTCGCCGACAAGGTTGAGGCACAGGTCAGCGCCGCCCAAGCACGGATTAACCAGCTCAGTCAATCCATCCTCGCCAAAGCCTTTCGTGGCGAGTTGACCGCCGACTGGCGCGCCGCCCACCCCGAGCGCATCACGGGCGAGCACTCCGCCGAGGCCCTGCTCGCCCGCATCCAAGCCGAACGCGCCACAAGCAAACCCGCCAAAAAGAAACGCGTCTCGAAAGCTGCCCAGAAATGAAACTGCTCAGCCAAATTGAGCAATCCCCCCAAAGGGAAGTAACTTCGACGGTCACGGGAGCAATCCCGTGGCCGTTTTTTGAATAATCCTAAATTCGGCAGTCGACTTAGGTTCGGCTTTTTAAACCGTTAATT
>CEUD01081128.1_pt1 | contig 12369 bp, 13 predicted proteins | sample 356481 | NCBI WGS metagenome assembly CEUD01 (sample SAMEA2623314, study PRJEB7988) | marine metagenome | isolation source: saline water (ENVO:00002010), including | reverse complement strand
ATTATGGCCCGATTGCACGAAAGTGTGATCGGGCCTTTTTACGTACCTATTCCTAGAAAGATGATTTATGGCTGTAATAAACGATCCATTGACGCGTATAGGTTTTGGAAGTTAATGGGCTTACTGATGTAGTCATCGCAACCTGCTTGCAGTGCTCGTTCGCGATCCCCGCGCATTGCATGCGCCGTGATTGCTATGATCGGTGTGTTTTTTGTCTGGGATTTAGATTTTAATTCACTAGCAATTGTCCATCCGTTCTTTCCGGGTAGGCTCATGTCTAAAAGTATTAAATCTGGTGGATGCTCAGCTGCTTTGACTAAGCCTTCTTCACCATCGTTGGCTAACTCGACATTGTATTTCCTGCGTATTAGACGCCGCCGAAACATCTCCCTAAGTGCGTCGTTGTCTTCGACTATTAAAATTCTATATTCTTTCATCATTAGATTGAGATTGTACTTTCGACTTCGAGGACGACAGGCTCTTCTTGTGCTTCTAGGTTTGTGGGAAGTCTCATTTTGAAGCAGGATCCTTTGCCGACTTCGGTCGTCACAGTAACATCTCCACCCATAATTTGGCAGAAGCTTTTAGTGATCGCTAAACCTAGCCCTGTACCCCCGTATTTTCGAGTCGTGGAAGTATCGGCTTGTGTAAATGCCTGAAAGATCATTTCAGTTTGCTCTTCTTTCATTCCTATTCCGGTGTCTTCCACTTCAAAATAGAAACTCTCGATTCCATTATTCCATGATTTACGATACACTCGTAGGGTGATGGTGCCGTTTTTGGTGAATTTCGCAGCGTTAGAAAGTAAATTGAGTAAGCATTGCTGTAGTTTCACTTCATCGGCGACTAAATGATCAATGCCTTCCGACATTTCGACCAGCAAACTGTTGTTATTCTCCTTTATCAAAGGTTGAACGGTTAGTTTTAACTCTTTGAGTAAGTGTTTGATGTCGACTGAAACAGGATACACTTCCATCTGTCCGGATTCAATTTTCGAGATGTCCAAGACTCCATTGATCAAGTGTAGTAGGTGGTGTCCAGCATTTGATATTGTTGTCAGATCTTCTGGTTGTACCATTGCTTCTCCGTCCTTTAAATCTTCCTGAATGAGCTCAACGTAGCCCATTATAATGCCGAGAGGAGTCCTTAGTTCGTGGCTCATATTGGCTAAAAAATCAGATTTTACCTCATTCGCTCGAATGGCATCCGCCTGTGATTCACGAGCTTTTTGGGTCGCGATCTCTCTTTTTTTGAATTCTTCTTCGATACGGTTGAGCACTCGGTTGTATTCGGCTGCAATTTGTCCGACTTCTGTATGTGGTTCAACATGAACGCGCTTTGCGAATGTCCCTGCCCGTTGCTGGCGATCCATCTCAGTGATCAAATCGATGAGTTCCGTTGTCGCGCCGTGCTCGGATACGTTCAAACCTGCGAGTTCTTCTTCTTCTGTTACACGCAATTTGGTGAACTTGTTGAGTAATTTAAAAAAGACATATGCAGTTCCAAAACTCCATACAAAGCAGGTCGCGATGCCTAATAATTGCGCAGTTAGTTGATCGCTGCGGCTTAAGCCTGTGGACCATCGCTCAGGCTCACCTAGTAGGGCCACTGCGATCGTGCCCCATGCGCCGCAAAAGGCATGCGCAGATACTGCGCCCACGGCATCGTCGATTTTCATTTTCTCTAGTAAGTGCATTCCGTAGAAGCAAATGATTCCTGCTGCGACTCCAATCAGAGCTGCGCTTGGAGCGCTCACGACATTGCAGCAACTGGTGATACTGACCAGTCCACCAATGATGCCATTCATCAGTGCAGCCGCACGCGTCTGCTTATAATAGAAATAGGCAGTTAGCATGGCGGTGACGCCACCAAATGCTCCTGAAATAATCGTATTGGCGATTACTTTGGGGACATCGTTATTAAATTCAAGTGTGCTACCACCGTTAAATCCTATCCAACCAAACCATAGAACCAGAACACCAGCCGCTGCTAATGTCAGATTGTGTCCTTGGATTTTTCGTTCGGGTGAATCTAGTTGTCCTACGCGAGGGCCTATTATAATGACTGCGGCAAGTGCGACCCATCCACCGGTTGAGTGGACGACGGTGGAACCTGCAAAATCGAGGAAGCCGAGTTTGGCGAGCCAGCCACTCTCGGTGCCAGGGATGATTCCACCCCAAGCCCAATGCCCGAAGAAGGGGTAAACTAAGCCGGAGGTGAATACAGTTATTACCAAGTATGCATTGAATCGCATTCGCTCTGCGACCGCGCCGGATATAATTGTAATTGCAGTGCCACAAAAGACTAACTGGAAAATGAAGAATGCGGCTAGCCACCAATCACGATCTGTTTGGAAGAAGAAAAATCCGCTCCCGAAGAGGCCCCATTGACTACTGCCAAACATGATTCCAAAGCCAACGAGCCAGAATATGGCGGCTGAAACACAGAAGTCGGCAAGGTTTTTGATTGCCACATTGATGCTGTTCTTTGCACGAACCATCCCAGATTCGAGGAAACAAAAGCCCAGTTGCATCGACATGACGAATGCCGCCGCGATTATCATCCATGCGATGTCTAGGCTCTCTTTGCTCATAATATAGGCTTATTACTCGAAGCCTGAGCAGAATGCAGGCCAAGCTATATGTTATTGCGTCTGTATACGTCTTTAGCTTTGGTATTGAGGTACTTTTGCGTCATGCTGGTGTTAGAGTATTTAGTCCGAGGAACTTGTGTGAGGCTGTCTTGTCAGTCTTTTGTGTCCTGAAAACCGATTTTTCGATGAAATGCTTACAAGTCGGCGCGTAATTAGCTTTTGCATTTCCGTAATATTTGACTCATGTTTAGTTCAATGGCCAATTCTGGATCAGTCGCAAAATCGATTTTTAACGCTCAAGAGAAGACCGTCTCTGAGCGCGATCTCGATTGGGCCGTAGTACAGCGAGTGCAGGCTGGCAACGTGGGCGCATTTGACCAACTTGTGCAGAAGTACCGAGAGCACATTTTCTCTGTCATTTATAACATGACGAGTAACCGAGAGGATGCATCGGATCTAACTCAGGACACTTTTATTAAAGCCTTTCAAGCCATCGGTCGCTTCAAAGGCAAATCGTCGTTTTTTACTTGGATCTACCGGATTGCGATCAATACCACGATGACATTTCTTAAAAAGCGGAATCGGCGCCGTTTTATCAGCTATGAGAAAATCAACGAAGAGGTCTCAAGTTCAGAAATTTATGAGCGACTGACGGCAAAAAACCGTTCTGAAAAAGGGGCGCTTGTCAGTGAATTACAGGAAAAATTGAACGATGCGCTGCAGAAGTTGTCTCTTAAGCATCGAACAGTCGTTATTTTACATGAAATCGAAGGGTTGGAGCATGCTGAGATCGCGGAAATCACTAAGACTTCCGTCGGAACGGTGCGCTCTCGACTCCATTACGCAAAACAACAACTCCAGTCCTATTTACAGGAATACATCGGTTAATTAGCGCGAGTATTCTAAAGATACCTATGGCAGTACCTATGGCAGACATTAACAAGGCCCAAGAAAAAGAAGTTACAGTCGAAGATTTGCTACGCCTGAAGCGAGCGGAGCGTCCAGATGAGGCTTTTTGGGGCACATTTGATCGTGAGCTCCACCAGCGAATGCTTCAAAGCTTAGTGAAAAAAGATCCTTGGTATGTGCAAGTGCTCCGCGGAGTTTCGGGCCGTATCGCGCAAACGACTGCCGTGGGAGCCGCAGCTGCGTTTTTAGCGGCGGTGATGTTGCGACCCGCTTATGTCGAGTGGGCTCAAACAGGCACCGGAGCGGCCGTCGCACAGCAAGATTCAGAGCTTGGTTTTGATGGTTCTAACGGTCTTAACGGTTCTAATGGTTCTAATGGTTCTGTGTCTGCTTCCATGGAATCCATGGGCGATGCCTCCAGAGGACGCACTGAGCGTGCTCAATTGGCGCTGGCTGCGGCGCAGATTACGGCGCCAGTAACTGAGGTGGCGATGGCTGACTTGGAGGTCGTCATGACGCCCGACTATCAGATCGAAGCCATCAGTGCCGGAGTGGACGCTGCGTATACGCAGGATTTCACGCATGACCGTTTGCAAGTGGCTGCTTATGATAGTGCTGCATATGTGGCAGACACGGCTTCATTTGCGGGCTCGGGCCTTGCGACTGGTTTGGTTTACTAGCCATCATGCGTCTTTGTTTAATTTGCATTGTCCTCGCGTCGGCGTTCGGGGTTCACTTGGTTTCTGCCAACAGCGCCGAAGCTTTAGCTTTACAGGAGCGTCTGCTTGAAGTCTATAAGCAGAACAAAGGGGCGGTTGTCCGTGTCAAAGCGGCATACGCGAGCGGTGAAGTGGACGGTAAGCAGCAGATCATGTTGCGTGTCGGCACTGGTTTTTTTATTAGTAAAGAAGGGCACGTTTTGGTCAGCGCGAGTCGTGCTGCTGGAGCGAATCGCGTTTGGATCGAATATGAGGGCCGCCCCTATGCGACCGAAGCTGTGGGCCACGACCGGTTGACTAATATTTCTGTATTGCGTGTTTTGGAGCCGCCAGAGGGTTTTTCCATCATCAAGTTAGATGCCACGGAGCCGCTACCTAAGACGGGCTCGATTGCTGTGGCGATTACCTGTCCGCTCGATTTTGGTCCGACGCCGGTGATGGGGCTTTTTACCGGTGTTGAAAAACGTCTGGGTAATAAGGTGTTTCCTACCAGCTATATCCGGACCTCTATACCTGTGGATGGTGGCCAGGGCGGTTGCCCGATGTTGGATTTGAATGGACGTTTCGTCGGAGTGTCGGTCGCATCGATCGCTGAACTGAATGGCTCCTTCTTACTCCCCGTGGATGCCCTCGTGCGCGTGCGCGACGATTTGATGTTTTCGGGGCATATCATCCATGGATGGATGGGCTTTGAGGTGGCTTCTAAGTTGCTCGAAGACGATAGCAGTGGTGTTTATCTTTCTAAAGTGATCGAAGACGCGCCTGCAGCCCAAGCGGGTCTGCAGGAGGGCGATCGTTTGGTGTCCATCGCAGGGCGGCCAATTGATAACGTCTTCGACGTGCCGGGTGCCTTCTTCTTTACTCGAGCCAATCAATTCACTTCGGTCGAGGTCGAACGTGATGAGGAATTGTTAAAGCTCTCTGTGAAAACCTTGCCACGCCCTGAGCGCGATCCTGTGATTGCAGTCGAAGGCGATGTGGCAGAGGAGGAAGCAGTCGTCGAGGCGGATTAAGCGGCCCCGTGCGGCAGTCACGACGCACGGAGCGATTGCTGATGACGATTACCAATTGTATTCGACAGTGTAGGACACTGTCTTGGTTTCGTTGGCTGCGATTGTTACAGGAAACTCGATTGTTTGAGCATCGGTCTTTTGGTAGGGGGCGCTGTTCTTCTGGATCTCCCAATTTGACCAGCGGAAGAGATGTTCGATGACTGTTACTGTGACTGCTTCGTCACTTCGGTTGCGAAGTTCGACTTCAAAGCTCTCGCGCAGCATGTCACGGCTAGGCTGCTTATAGAAGTCGGTGCGTTTGCGCTCGCCGACGAGGTCGAAGGCGTTGCCGAGGTAAACGCGGATCGTTTCATTCTTTGGGGTGTGGTCGATTGTATTCTCTCCGGTGAACTCCAGTTGACCGTCACTATCCATACGGTAGAAGCGTGCTTTACCTGCGGGCAGTGCGACGCCTAGGCCATTTGCCTCGTTATTTTTGAACTCTCGGTAGATCGCTACGTCGGCTTGTTGGTTCTGACCGTAGTTTTGGTTGATGTTGAGGCTGCCATGATAGCGTATACCTCCGGAACCGTCATAGATGTAGAGCTTTTCAGTGGCGACTTGTTGCGAGCGCACAAACTCTACTTGTTTGGTCTCGCTGTCGCGGAGCGTTGTTTTCAGCGGGAGTGAGTACATGTGAAACTCGTCAAACTTCTTGGCTTCAACTTGAGGTGCGTCTGCATACGATTTGGCCATGGCCATTTCCATCACTTGCCCTCTGACTTGAGGGGAAGACTGCACTTTATTGACGTCGCCAGCGATAAGCTTGATGGAGGCATCCTGAAAGCTGGTTCCAGTATTATTATCGATCGATACCCAACCAGTGAGTGTGACTTGGTCGCCTTTTTCGGGCAAGACTAGGTTGTAGTCTGATTTCCAAGACATGCCATTGGTTAGGTAGCTGAGTTGCGCGTCGACTTGAGCGGCTGTTTCCGAATGAAGTTTCCAGGAGAGGGTGGGCTCAAGGATCGAGTCGTCACCCAAGCTAGGGAAGAGTGGGGTGCCAGGCAGGCGTGTCATTAATTGGCCATCGACTTGAATGATTGGCTCTAGCATATGCTGCTGTTGACTGCCGTATTGGTTCGTTCTGGTCGTCATCGCAGGGGCGCGAATTATTTTTCCCGATTCGATGACTTCTTTACCATCGACGACTTTGAGGAATCGAATCGTCTCACCTTCGAACATTTGTAATAAGCGCTGCTGATCCACTGGGTCACCGCGATAGCTCTGTTCGAGCACGCTGAGTGCAACTTGCCCGGTCGGATCCCGTAAGATGACTGACTCTGGTTCCAGCTGCGAAGTTACGCCGCTGTAGTTCTGTTCGCTAATGCCCTGTGTTAAATTGAGCGGCACTGTGTCGCGGACGACGCCAAAATTGCCATTGTAGACAGTGATTGCAGTTTGAGCGCTTAAGGAGGTCGCGCAGGCGAGTAGGGTGGGAAGCAGTTGTTTCATAATCGAATTCTATCTGGTTTACTTGAGAAGTGTATAAGATAGCAGATCTTAGATTTAAAGTCGTCAGTGATGCGTAAAAACTCTGTCAGGTTTTTGTCATGATGGATATCATGGCGGACCTGCATGACGCAGCTTATTCAGGCATCTGTGAATCTTTGAGCGCTGGGGCCTTGTGACTTTATATGGACTGTTCGGCGGATTCGGCGAAATCGCACAAAAATTCCAGAGCGTCTTCAAACTCTTGTCGCGTGTTATCGTTGCTGATCAGCCCCAGTTTGGCGAAGGTCAATGCGCCGCCGCCAATGTAGACTGTGCCTTTCGAGCGTTTGAGCATACTTGCGAGCCAGCTGCTCCGCTCTTTAGTGAGCAGTGTGCTCAGTGCTTCGCCTTGATTGCTGCGTACATCCACGGCGTTATCAAACTGAGTGTCGCCGCTCTTCCAACGAGCTTGTCCGCCACTATCGCGTTGGCGCATGCCTGCCAAGGGGCCGGTTGCCGTTAATTGAGCTTTTAGTTTTGTGTCACTTAGGCCGACCTTCAGTAGGGTTTCTACCTGACGTGTATTTTGCAGGCCTTTGCCCGGCACGGAGAGTGAGATTTCTCGTCCTCGGTAGTGGCCATAGAGGGAGGGCTCATTGCGCACGAAGCCGAGCAGCTTGCTTTCGGGAACGGTGATTTCCAATTGGAGTGTTTCGCTCAAGCGACGGTATTGAGCGATGATTTTTTCTGAAGCGCTCTTCAGAATCAGCCAAAAGATGGCTGCGACCGCGATGGTGAGTGCACTAACAAAGACGATTTCTGTTCCCATGAGAATCAGGGTATCGCCTTCGCAGGCGGGTGCGAGTCATTTTAGCGATCCTCATATTGGTATATCTAGCCAGCGTTTTTATTGTCGGGCGTGTGAGGATTCATCAGCACGGCATAGAATAGGCCGAGGTGAATTAACTGCGAGGGCAGCAATTCCCATTTTTCCAACATGCCAGTGCCAAACATAATGCCGCCCATCAACAGGCAACCTGTGAACGCGCCCCAGCGGATGAAGCGCCCGCCCAATAGAAGCGTTAAACCCACGCCAGCTTCTAGAAAGGGGATGGCGTAAGCGAAGGCTAGTGATGGGAAGCCGGCTAGTAGGCTGCCGTCAAATTGACTCGACATGCCATTGGCGAAGGCTGCGAGCTTGGGAACGCGCACTGCGCCGTGAACTAAAATAGATAGACCAAAGGCGAGGCGGAGTCCTAAATACGCGAGCTGAGAATTGGAGAGTGTTTTCATGTTGGATCGGAGGCCTTTACCCGTGTGATTATTTCCAATAAATTTTGGTACCATCAGCCGCACTGCCGAGCCGCGGCGTTCTCGATGTTCTGATTCATGCGTCGGCAAATCTTTTTGAACAGCTCAATCTCTTCGGGCGTCGAGCCTTGCGATAGGGTCTGGTCGAGCTCCTGAACAATGCGCTTAATTTGTGGCATCATTTGCCGGCCTTTGTCGGTGGGATAGAGCCGGTAGGCACGTCCATCTTGCTGATCGCGTTCTTTGTTAATGTAGCCGTTTTCGATGAGCCGCTTGACTGAGCGTTTAACAATTTATCATTACGACATAGAAAGGAAGATCACCATGAAAACAACTTTACGAGTGCACGCGGCTTGCATGATTCTAGGGATGGCCAGTGGCATCTCAGGACTGAGTTCCGCATGGGCAGAGACGCAGGTCTCTTTGCCGACGGTTCATTTTGTGCTGACGGATACCATGCAAACACGCACTTATGATAACCTCGGCAATGTCATTGCAGCACCAGATCCAGGTGGGGCATTTTATGGGCAAGATGCGCAGCATCAGGGACTTCGGCCATCTTACACAGACAACGGCGATGGCACGGTGACTGATAACCATACCGGTCTAATGTGGCAACAGACGCCCCCCACGGATAAAATGACCTATCAGCAGGCGCTTGAGTATGTGGCAGATCTAGAACTCGGAGGTTATAGCGATTGGCGTTTGCCGACGATCAAGGAGTCATTCTCGCTGGCTAATTTAGATGGGCACTTGGATGTGAAGGATATTAGCCAAGCCGTGCCTTATATCGACACGGATTATTTTGATTTCACTTACGATGTGCATCGTCCCTACACGGGCTCTTATTGGACTAGCACCGTTTGCAAAATGCCCGCGCAGAATGATTATGAGCAGCAGGAAAAGAATTACGGATTTAATTGGGCCGATGGCCACATGAAGTCCTATGGAGATGGCTATCATATCGACGGCACTTATATGGGTGCTTCGATCCCAGCGGGAGTGCGCGCGGTACGTGGCCAAGAGGGGGTCTATGGCGTCAACGATTTTGTGGATAACCAGGATGGCACGATTACCGATCAGGCGACTAGGCTGATGTGGACACAGCGCGACAGTGGCGCGGTCAACGATGATGGCTCGTTGCGCGTCGCTGACGATGTGAACTATGGTCTGGGGCGCACTTGGGTGGACACGCTCGCGTGGGTGGAGCAAATGAATCAGGCGAACTATCTCGGCTATAGTGACTGGCGCTTGCCCGATGCCAAAGAATTACAGAGTATCGTGCAGTATGAGAAGACGACACTGCCCGCCGCAGATACCGAGTTCTTCAAATTGACCCGCCCCGATTGCTATGTGTGGACGAGTAGCACCTGTGGCGACTTCCCGGAATTGGCGCTCTATATCGCTTTCGGCAAGGCCTACGGCATCAATCTGTTTAGCGGCGCTGGCCCTGCTCAAGCGCAACATGCTAGCGAGGGCGCTCGCCCGATGGGGCCGCCACCTATGGGTACCATGGGGCCGCCGCCGGCAGAAGGAAAGAAGCCGCAGCCAGGGCAGAGACAGTCAGTGAATACCGAGACGATCACAGTGGCTGACTTTGTCGATGTTCATGGCCCCGGAGCCATACGTGCTGACTATAAGGATACCTTAGGCGAGGTCTCGCAGGCACCTGCGCTCTCGCGTCAGTTGTGGTCGAAGACCAACGCTCAAGCATACCCTTATCCTTACGATCCCGATAATACGACCACTGAGTTTGATTTAGGTGAATCCGAAAATGCCGCCGACTATATCGTGATCTATAACTACGCCCTATTGGTGCGTGATGCGGAGTGATCACTCGCCACGTGAGGGCTTGATTTATGAGTAAATTACTGACAGGCAGTGTCAAAGGACGTCTCTTCTGGCTTACCTTGCCGACCATTGCGGGAACCTTCGCGATGATGGTCTTTAACTTGACCGACACGCTCTTTGTTTCGCGCCTCGGTACGGAAGAGTTGGCGGCTATGGGCTTTACTTTCCCAGTGATCATGATCGTCGGCTCACTGGCGATCGGCTTTTCCACGGGGTCGGCATCCATTATTTCGCGAGCCTTGGGTGCCGGGCAACGCGCGCTGGCGCGCCGCACTGTTTCGGATGGCTTGGCGCTGACCATCCTCGGCACCTTGGTGGTGAGCCTACTCGGCTTACTAACAGTGAAGCCGCTTTTTTCCATGTTGGGGGCCGAAGGGCGAGTGTTGGACTTAGTGAGTTCCTACATGCAAGTGTGGTATTTCGGGGCGGTCTTCGCGATCTTGCCACCGGTGAGTGACGGCTGTCTGCGCGCCGCGGGCGACATGCTGCGTCCGGTCATGGTGATGATTGTGTGTGCGATTTTTAATGTAGCGCTGGACCCCATACTGATTTTTGGCTGGGGGCCCATACCTGCCTTTGGCATTCAAGGGGCCGCGATTGCGACGGTGATCGCGCGTGCCTTGGGGGCGGGGGCTTCGCTCTTGATTTTGCACCACCGCTATCAGCTGATCGATTGGCAGTGGCCGCGACTGCGTGCTTTGCTGCGCTCTTGGAAGAGCATCATTATGCTTGGCGTGCCGGCCGCCTTGAATCAGGCGCTGGCTCCAGTCGCGCAGGGCTATTACATACGGCTCGCCGCCAGCTATGGAGGGGTGCAAGCCGTGGCCGCGATGGCGACTGGCACGCGCATCGAGTCCATAGTCTTTATGGTTTCCATGTCTTACTCGATGGCAATTGTGCCCTTTGTGGGGCATAATTACGGCGCCAGTGCGCATGATCGTGTGCTGGAGACGCGACGTATTAGTAATCGTTTCGCTTTTATTTATGCTGCGCTTACATTGGCTTTATTACTTCCGAGTGCGCGTTGGATTTCCGGCTGGTTCAGTGAGGATCCTGTGGTGGTGCATTTGAGTGTGACCTACTTGCTCTTTGCGGTGCTAGGACACGCAGGCCTACACATTAGCAATTGGTCGAGCCAGTTGCTCAATGTGATGGGGCGCCCGCGCCCGGTGCTGCTCATTAGCTTAACACGCGTCTTTCTATTTGTGATGCCACTCAGCTTTATCGGCATCTATTGCTTTGGCTTTCCCGGCTTAGTGGGCTCTAAAATAGGGTCAGTCCAATTTATCATGTTTTCTCTTGAAGCCGCACCGCAGCTCTATTTATATGTCATTCAATGGCTAGGAAGAGCAGGGTCGAATACGCAGGGGCGCGCTACCACGTGATCAACCGTGGAAACTATCGTTCGTGGATCTTTGAGACGGAAGGAGCACGTCGCAGTTTTCATGAGTGTCTGGATGAAGCGTGCGGCTCTATGGGTTGGCGTTTGTTTGCTTGGTGCTTGATGGGGAATCATTATCATTTGTGTATTGAGACACCCGAACCGAATCTGGTTGAAGGGATGCGTTGGCTACAATCGACCTTCGCTAACCGCTTCAACCGTTTCCGTCATAGCAACGGTCATGTTTTCCAGGGGCGCTATAATGCGATCCTCTTGGATGGGGATGCGCTGGGGCCGGTATGCCATTATATTCATCTGAATCCTGTTCGTGCGGGACTGGTGGAGGCGGGCGAATTACAACAATACGCTGAAAGCAGTTTTGCGCGGCTTTGGTATCCCCGCCGGCGTCGAGAGTTTGAACACCTTGAAGTGGGGTTAGAGTTTGCAGGTGGCCTTGCCGATACTCGGGTAGGGCGTCGCAAATACCGGGACTACCTTGCTTGGCTCTCGGAGACTGACGCGGAAAAAAAGCGACTGGGGTTTGATAAAATGACCCGCGGGTGAGTGAAGGGGAGCACTGACTTTAAGAAGTCGGTTTTGGATGCCTTGAAAGACGAGCAAATGCAAAGGGTCGTAGAAAGTGAGGCTTCGGAAATGCGTGAACCTCGCTGGGAGCGTGCGCTGGAAGAGGCTCTAGCTGTGTTAGGTCGTGACGACTCGGAATTGTCCTCTAGTCGGAAGGGCGAGGGGTGGAAAGTTGACATTGCTCGTTATTTACGAGAGCGGCATTTGACTCCTTACCGCTGGATTGTGGAACACCTTCACATGGGGGCAGCTTCTTATGCGCAGAGTTTGGTTAGTCGCGGGCGTAAGGAAAAAGCGACGAAAGAGTGGAGACTCTTAGAAAAACAAGGTAAATTGGACTGACCCTATTCCCCGGGATCGCAAATCTCCGCATTTGCCCCGTCAGCCTCGCCCCCATGTTCTAAGCCTTAGTATCTGTGCCAATACCCCTGCAAACCTCACCCCACCTATAAACGACTCTTTGCTGAATTGAAAAGGGAGGGATATAATACCATTTCGAAAAAATATTGACCTACATAGTGCTTAGAGTATTTT
>CEUD01124277.1_pt1 | contig 12373 bp, 12 predicted proteins | sample 356481 | NCBI WGS metagenome assembly CEUD01 (sample SAMEA2623314, study PRJEB7988) | marine metagenome | isolation source: saline water (ENVO:00002010), including | reverse complement strand
CGCCCGAGCTTCGATCGAAGCCGCGCCTGCAGTCGCCAAGATCTTAGCCAAGGAACTCAGCCGCGATGCGACCTGGGAAGCCGAACAAATCAAAGCCTACACCGAGTTAGCCGAAGGCTATATCTTTCCGATCGATTGACACCCGCATTACAGATATTCACTGCTGCTTAAAAAATAGTGCCACGCTAAAACGAGTGCTGCCATAATTGATCATCTTTGCGAAGTCTTCTTTAGCAACGGGTATGTATTGGCAGTCCAACTCGCTGATCGTTAATTTATCTGTGTCCGGATCGTGCAAGTAAAAGCAAAGTTCATCAAAGGCGGTCACCACCACCCAATGCGGTGCCTTGTCGCCGTTGAGTCGGTAGCTACTGATCATCACCAGCACGAACGCCCCGTTCTTTAATTGCGACTCGATTTCGGCCACCGAAACTGCCTCGCACCGAATGGGGATCGCCTGCGCCTGACTGCGCTCAAGAAATTGCTCGTGCACCAAATTCAGCACCTCTTTCTTGTGCGCCGAGCGCACGCCTTCCACGAAGAGTGGATCGGTCTGGCTCATCACGACTTCCGCGGCGAAGCCACGGCGCTTTGCCGCGAGCGCCAGACCTAAGGGGTGACAGCCTCCGTGGCCTGATGTCATAAAAATAGTGGTGGCTTCACGCCAAAGATCGAGTTCGAGACTTTGGTTCAATACAGTCGTAGGCTCAATGGCTGCCATCACCATCATCAGTGATGCGGGTCCGCAAGTGAAGGCGGTATGCTGCCCATACCAAGGCACGAAGCTCTCCTCACGCACGCGTTCTGGATAGCGAATGCGCTTTTGCATACGCAAGGCATCGCTATGATCTTCGTAATAATCAAGAAACTCGCCAAACACACGATAGCCCAAACGCTGATACAGCTGCACGGCAGCGAGATTTTGCTTGGCCACCTCCAGCCGCATAAAGAGTCGATCTTCTTCCACTGCTGCGGCTTCTAGGGCCAGCATCAATGCACTGGCATGCCCCTGCCCGCGCGCCTCGGGGTGCAAGGCGATCGAATAGAGCCGCGCCAGGCGTGTGCCTTTATGCAATAAAACGAGGCCGTAACCATAGACGACCTGGTCCCACTCCAGCACTAAGAAGATACAATTCTCGCCTTTGATCCAACGCTGAAAGGAGCGTCGGCTCAATCGATCCGAAGTAAAGCAGACCGCCTCAATCTCCAGCAAACGTTCGATATCCTCTGCCTGCACACAACGAAAACGACGCTCACTCACGTCCACGCCGCTCCAAGCGATCTACGAACTCCTGCATGATCATCATGTAAAGTTCGTCGCCCAAGTAGGCATCTTCCACGCTGTGATCAATGCTCGGGTTGTCGTTCACCTCGATCACATAGATCTGGTTGCCCTTTTGCTTGAGATCGACTCCATACAGGCCGTTGCCAATGATCGCGCTAGCCTTGAGTGCCGCGTCCAACACCGGCTTCGGTGCTTCAAAGGTAGGGATGGTATCAAAGCCGCCGGACTTGCCGGACTTTCGGCTCGATGCATGGTTATAAATTTGCCAATGGTCGCGTGCCATAAAATATTTACAGGCATAGATGGCCCGGCCATTGAGCACACCGATGCGCCAATCAAAATCGGTGTAGATGTATTCCTGCACCAAAGCTAATGCCGACTCTTTAAGCATCAATCCCAACTTCTCTTTGAGCTCGTCGCGGTTGCCGACTTTATACACGCCGATCGAAAATGAACTCTCTGGCATTTTGAGCACCACGGGATAATCAAAATGGGCCTCAATGCGATCGAGCTCCAGCGCCTCGGCATTGGCCACCACTAAAGTGCGGGGCGCACTGACCTTATTATAACTGAACGCATCCTGTAAAAAGATCTTGTTGCAGCAGCGCATGATTGAAGTCGCATCATCGATCACCACCAAGCCTTCCATTTCCCCCTTGCGCGAAAGTCGGTAGGTGGGGTGGTCGATACTGGTCGTCTCTCGGATAAAGAGCGCATCGTATTGCGAGAGATGCTTCAGCTCATCTGAACGCACCAACTCTGCGGCGATGCCGACCTTGGCAGCTGCTTTGACAAAGCGCTTAATCGCTTCAGCATCACTCGGCGCATTGGCCTCATCCGGATTGTGCAAAATAGCCATGTCCCAGCGATGCTTATTCTTATGGCTAGGATTGCGCCACACTTGCTCGGTAAAGATCCGCAGCCGCTCATAGAAGGTCTCGCGCTCCGCAGTATTGAGCACGGATAAATTATCACGCTCGACCGAAAGTTCCAAGCCATGCGCACCACGGCTCAGGCTAGCCCGCAAGAGCGGCGCCGCATAGCGCTCAAAGACCGCACGCGCCACTTTTTTCCACTCCTCACGCTCCGTCCAACCAAAATAGATATTGAGCACGACCGGCACCTCCATGTCCGCACTCAACTTTGGGAGCAAGGGCTGCAAACGATGCTCTTCACCGCCATCTTGATAACGAAGATCATTGATGGTATTGACACTGGGCAACACCCTGTGTTTGCGCGACTCCGCCAGCAGCGAGCAATAATAGCCCCGGCTTAAATAGTGCTCGGTATCGCACAAATTGATAATGCGCGTGCGCGGCTCTCCCAGCTTCGGATAATCTGAGAGATACTGCTCAAACGTGATCACATTGAGATCTAACGGAGGCGTCTCCGTTTGATCAGTCACAACTAAGGTCTTATACATTGAATGATACCGCAGACGATCAAATCGGATCCATCATTTTGGTCCGTTTGCTATGAGCCTTTTTTAGAAAAAGTCACTCTTAATCGACGGCAAATATCTACACTGCTAGCGACGCGATGCCAATCGCGTCTCCCCAGCCCGCAGCAGACGTCGCTCGCGCGACATCGCTACCCCCAGAAGTCACGCCATCACCGCCCCAGCCGCGGCACTCTGCCCCGCCACGTTCCCGGTTACGAAGCAACCTTGTATCAAGAATCCGCCAGTGGGCGCTTCCCAATCAATCATTTCTCCCGCGCAATAGACGCCGGGCAATTGCTTGAGCATCAGTTGCGCATCCAATTCCGACCAAGCCACCCCCCCGGCCGTGGAAATGGCCTCGGCGATTGGACGCGCTTGCGTCAATGGAATCCGACAACACTTGGCCGCTTGAGCCAAAGAAGCTGCATCGTGAAACTCACCGTAATACTGACGGAGAATCGCACAGGCGGTCTCATTTAATTTCCAACGCAGGCCGGCCTCTTTGTAAAAATTGCGACGCGCGGACTCCATTTTTGCAATGAGCCGCGCTTCAGTAAATGTCGGCTTAAAATCGATTTCGATGACGGGCGAAGCCATCCGCCGCAACTCTCTGCCTAAAGTATACAGAGGAGTGCCCTCAAAACCGTAACGCGTGGCCACCAACTCACCGGTCAGCGTGCGCCCATTCGCACTCAGCTTCAGATTCTGCAGCGGCTTGCCTTCTATCTGTGCACGCGTCTCAGGACTCCAGTCACACTCCCAACCGCAATTTGCGGCTGCGAAGGGCAGCACTTCCACACCTTGGGCCTCCAATATGGAGACCCAACTGCCAGTAGATCCGGTCTGCGGCCATGAGGCACCGCCCATGGCGAGGACGACCGCATCGAATCTTGCCTGCACGGGCTGATCCCCCTGCAGACAGTCGATTTGAATTCGACCGTCGGGCTGTTTCGCTAGCCCCGTCCATTGATGCTTCATACGAAACACCACGCCCAATTCGCGCAAGCGCAGGACCCAGCGGCGCAATAGAGGCGCCGCCTTCTTGGAAAAAGGAAAAACCTTACCACTCGATGCCGCAAAGGTGTCCACCCCGAGTTCCGCGGCCCAATCACTCAAATGATAATTGTCAAAATCCTTCAGGTATTCCCGCCAACGCTCGACTGGAAAATCACGCCCGGAATACTGGGCCAAAAATGTCTCAAAATCGGCACTATTGGTCAGATTCAGACCACTGCGCCCAGCCACTAAGAATTTACGCCCCACTGAAGGCTTGGCGTCAAAGACTGTGACCGCTGCTCCACGACACGCAGCCACTTCTGCTGCCCGCAAGCCTGCAGGTCCGCCGCCTATAATTGCAATTTCACGCCTCGAGTTGTCCATACGGCTCAAAGCAAGGTAGATCGCACGGACTCGCAATGTAATTCCGCAGGTCCTTTCGAGTCATTCTTCCGCTCGCACAGGAGGCGCAACAGGCCGAATGTTACCTTTAAAAATACGACGATAAATCTTATTCTTCGGCTGCTTTAACTGTAAGATATCGAAGTTTTTATCTTTAACATAATACGGTCCATAACGATACGCCGCCGCTAATAAGGGGTACGTAAAGTTATCATGCTTTTGTAAAAAGTCCCGACAGAATGCGAGATAATCGATGCCCACACGCACATTGGTGCGCCAATCCCAAGCATGACGGTAGGATTCATCACTCACCTCGCGCCATGCCGGCTTAGTCAATTGCATGATCCCGCGAGCCACGGAACTGCGCGCATGTGCATTTAAACTGCTTTCTGCCCAAGCAATCGCATACACAAACTCAGGGTCTAAACCTTGCTGTGGGGCGATCTCCTCCACGTAGCTCCACATGAGCTCCGGAGAAACCTTCTCCGGCCGATTGACGATCTTGCGAGTGAGCGAAAAGGCCAGAATCCCCACCACGATCCCCAACACCACTGCGAGTCGAATTAACAAACGCTCATTTCGTCGGTAACTGTGATCGATTGGCATGAGCAGAATTAAACATCAGATCCAAGCAATGGCAATACCTAGCGCTAAAGCACTGAAATATTCCCCGCCCCGGTTCTGAGAACCGAGGATACTGGATAAGGCCAGCGCGAGGGCCCGTGTAGGCTTAGGGTGCTTTAAATCGACGTGACGACAGGAGTGGGTTGCGAGTTTCTTTGGGGCGAGACATGTTTAAGCCAGGGCGATACGACATCACGTCTTTAAATTCTTCTGGTAATTCAGACTTCGCCCTGAGTTCACGTAATTTCCCCTTGAAACAATAACGCACGATGGTCTCCGAGGAATGCAACATCATGCGTTTGGTTTGAACTTTAATCGCAATCTCCTTATTAAAGCTGAAATTTCCGTAGGTACGATCACCTACAATCGGTAAACCACGCTTTTTACACTGAACACGTAATTGGTGTGTCCGCCCCGTCAGTGGCATCAATTTGACAAGAGATACTGGAAAGCCTCCAGTGGGTGATTTAATGGTTTGATAGCGTGTCTTAGCTGGAATGATCTGCGGACGGCTGTGAGCACCGCTACTATTTTGCGACACTTTTTTAAGTTGATCGGACCAAGCCCCGGAGGGCACCTGCGGACGCCCGCGCACTAGAGCATAGTAGATTTTAGTCACTCTGTGAGTTGAAAATTCTTTTTTAATCACAGCAGTGATTTCTGCATTCAAACCCAACAAAATCACGCCCGAGGTGGGCGAATCGAGCCGATTGATCAACCAAACGCGACGCACCTCCCCTGAATTGTCCGTCCAAGTGTAGCACTCTTCTTCTAAATCATAATCCGCAACTAGTAGCGAACGCTCGTTATCTTCCGGCTGATTGGGGTGAGACATCATCCCATGAGGCTTTTCTAATGCAATCAGCCCATCTTCATTGTGCGCAAGCAGGCTCACTCCGTCATTAAGGGGAAGTTGGTCTAGCAATGTGTTCATTAAGTCTGGCATTTCTATTTTAGTATACAATCTCACTGTTTAGAGGAAAAGCTCAACACATAATCGCATACGTAAATAAAATGTAAATTACCGATAATGAAAAGTTACATGCAGTGTTCGCTCTTGCCCAAACACTTTGACCATTTCTTGCGTCCAGGGACGAAAAGGTGAACGCTTGGTGATTGCGGTCTCACAAATGAAAGTGGCGATCTCGCTAGCGGTGGTTCGCACGGCTTTCACATCCGTCACACGGCCATCTGCATGCAGCGTAAAGCGCACCTGCACGCTGGTAGCCGTATCGATCGGCTGGAAGAACTCGATTTCCTGATACCAGCCCGTTTGAATCGCGGCATAAAATTGCTGCTCATACTCCCCGAATTCACTAAAGGTCGCATCTTGCGCAATCACACCGCGCCTGCGAGCGGAGCCTTGCGAACGCATCAGTGGCCCCGTGATCAATTCAGGTGCCAAACGCGGGCGTGCGCGGGGTTTCGGCTGCGCTTCGACGGCCCCCCCCGCTCCATCCCCCGGGGTTTGTTGCGACTGTTCGAGACTTGGCTGAGGGCGATACACATCGATCGGAGCCTCTGGATCGGGGTTTTCAAATACTTCCTGCGCTTCCCCTGCGAAGTCGCTACGACTGCCGGGCCCTTCCTCGGTCACAGGATCTTGTTGTATGAACGCCGGCGCCGGCATGGGCTGTGTGGGCTTGGGGGGGGCCAACTCCTGAGGCTGTCCTAATTTCCCTCCTTGATCGCCCTCGCCTTCACCCGCGCGTGCATGGGGCGCATATACTCCGGGCTCAATAGGCGGCGAGGGCTCTAAAGTGCCTTGCACTATTTTTTGAGAATCTTCCTCTCCCTCGACATGGGGCTTGTTGAGTGCATCCGACAAGGGGCTGTCATCGGCTGCCTGTTGACTGCGATAAGAATATTGATCCGTGCGATCGGGCTCATTTTCCGGCGCCTCGGGGTTTGCTTCGACGTAGTGCGGCTCGACTGGCTCGACCAAGCTGATTTCATAGACCTCGTCAGCCGCGGCCTCTTCGCCACTGCCGGACTGCAGCGGCATCAACTCCTCTGGCACGACAAGCACCACTCCTAGGTGAACGAGGAGTGTCGCCAAGACCGCAACCCAAGTCACCCATCGAGGCTCGCGAACATCGAGGCTGAATGGATTCGCACTACTAGGCTCTATGGCAGGATCGGGCACAATTTGTCTTCACGATAAAATGCTCTTAGTTCCAAAAATCAAAACCTAGTTCCCGTAAAGTTTGTTCAAGGGCCTGAATTGGCAGGCCCATGACATTTTCCACCGAACCTTCCACATGCTCTATAATCAACTCACGACCTTCTTGTATGCCATAGGCACCCGCCTTGTCCAATGGGTTGACTCGTGCAAAATACTGATCGATCCGCGCGTCGTCCAACTGCTGAAAGCGCACATCGCTGCGCTCCACAAAAGTATGCGCCAGCCCACCTGCCTGCCAGTAGAGTGACACCGCGGTATAAACGGTGTGCGTGCGACCCGACAGCATCTGCAGCATTCGCCGCGCATCCGCCAGATCGACCGGCTTGCTGAGCACATGCGCATCCCAAGCCACCGTGGTGTCGGAGCCGAGCACCAAAGCCTCAGGCTCCAGCTCCGAGAGCGTGGACGCCTTGAGTTTAGCATTTTCCAGCACCATCACTTCAGGCCCTTGGCTACCGGAATCATCTTCCTCCACATGAGTGGGCCGGATTTCGAAGCGTAGCCCCATGCGCTGCATCAGCTCTGCACGCCGCGGCGAAGCGGAGGCTAAATAAAAGTGTGTAGGAAGCTCAGCCATAATTTCTTAGTCTAAAACATGTTCAACAGAGCCAATGGAGACACTCAAATGAATTGGCTCCGACGCAAGCATGCTGCCGCCCACCTGCCCCATCAATGGAACAGAAAATAAACTCAGGCAAAGAGTGAATAGAATGGCGAAAGTCTTGTCTTCTCTGTACATTGGAAAATAGTCGTAAATCTTGCAGCTTAAGCAAGTCCGCCTGACTATTCGGGCAAGTCATTTATTTGCAAGTCGCAGTTCAAACAATCGTTTCAAATACATTTTACCTATGAAAATTGGCATCGCGCAGATCAACACCACAGTCGGAGACCTGACTGGCAACTCACAACGCATCCTAAGCGCCTACAAAGCGCTCGTCGCCGACGGTGCCGACTTAGTGCTCTTCCCCGAACTCGCCGTCTGCGGTTATCCGCCACGCGACCTACTCTTTAAAAGCCGCTTCGTCAGTGATACAGAAGACGCCCTCGATGCCATTGCCCAACAGATCGGCTCCGTGCCCGCAGTGATCGGCTACGTGCAAGACCGCGGCCCCTGCATCACAGGACGCCCCTTCTACAACGCCGCCGCATGGTGCGAGTCCGGCGAGATCAAAACCGTCGCCCACAAATCGCTGCTCCCCAGCTACGACGTCTTCGACGAAGAGCGCTACTTCGAGCCCGCAGAAGGCCCCACAGTCTATGAGTGGCAGGGGCAAAAAGTCGGCATCACCATCTGTGAAGACATTTGGACCCATCCCGATCTCAAGACCAGTCGCCGCTATTGCAACGATCCTGTAGGCACACTGGCCGAGCAAAAAATCGACCTCTTACTCAACCTTTCCGCCAGCCCCTGGCACGAGGGCAAAAACGAAGCGCGCGAGCCACTGGTGCAAGACGCCGCCGAACGCTGCGGCTGCCCAGCTGTTTACTGCAACGCCGTGGGTGGCAACGACGAACTCATCTTCGATGGTGGCAGCCTCGCCGCACACCCGGAGCGCGGCCTCGTCGCCGGCCTGGCCGCCTTCCGCGAAGAAAATCACGTGATCGATCTCGCAAGCCCTGCCGGCTATGTGTCGGAACAATTCAACCTCAAAGGAAATGCCGCCACACAAGCCGCACTCGTGCTCGGCCTGCGCGACTACGCCCACAAGAGCGGCTTCAAAAAAGCACTGATCGGCCTCAGCGGCGGCATCGACTCCGCCGTGGTTGCAGCCATCGCCGCCGAAGCCTTCGGCCCCGAAAACGTGATCGGTATCGCCCTGCCCTCCGCCATCTCCAGCCAACACAGCCGTGACGACGCCGCCGCGCTCGCCCAAAACCTCGACATCGAATACCACGAAGTCGCCATCGCCGAAACCGTGGCGTCCGCCGAATCCGCCCTGGGCGACCTTTTTGCCGGCCGCGCCGCCGACGTGACCGAAGAAAACATCCAAGCCCGCGCACGTGGATTGCTACTGATGGCGATGTCCAATAAATTTGGCGCACTACTGCTCACCACCGGCAACAAGAGCGAAATTTCTGTCGGCTACTGCACCCTCTACGGTGACATGTGCGGCGGCTTGGCAGTCATCTCCGACTTGCCCAAGATGAAAGTCTATGCACTCGCACGCCACATGAACCTCGAGCGCGAACTCATCCCCGTCAACACCATCGAAAAAGCACCCTCTGCCGAGCTACGCCCCGATCAAAAAGACGAAGATTCCCTGCCCCCCTATCCAGTCTTGGACGGCATTCTACGCCTCTACGTAGAAGAGGGCCTCTCACGCGCCGAGATCGTGGAAAAGGGCTACGACTCCGAGGTCGTCAACGACATCGTGCGCAAAGTCGATCTCAACGAATACAAGCGCAAGCAAGCCGCCCCCGGTCTCAAGACCACCCCACTCGCCTTCGGCGTCGGCCGCCGCATCCCCATCGTACAGAAATATGTAAGCTAAGCGCAGTTCAAAGCACCCCGAGGCCCAATCGAACCCACCAATGGGTCCGCGCATCTACGTAGTGTGTTCGCTCGTGAGCGCCGCGGTATCCACGTTAACGCCCCTTCAATCAACACGACGATTCTCAGAAACAGAACGAACGTGGGAACGTCCAACATCGAACGTCCAACATCCAATGTTGAATGATTAAGCTCGGGCACGAATCATTCGATGTTCAATGTTGGACGTTCGACGTTGGACGTTCCCAGCGTTTCCATGTGTCACAAAACATACTCAGCGCTATTCGGTCGCTTCGAACCTTCAATCCCATAGCTTGGGGCCAATCCGTATCCTCAATCCTCTGGATTGGGGCCAATCCGTATCCTCAATCCTCCGGATTGGGGCCAATCCGTATCCTCAATCCCATAGCTTGGGGCCATCGAGCAAGATGCCGCACGGCCGCATAGCCCGCACACGACTACGAAGAGCCTTCCAAAATATCCAAGGGACTCACCGTCAGATCCTGCTGATCTTCCATCACGTGCAGATAAATCATCGTCGTCTCCACGCAAGCATGGCCCAGGAAATCCTGCAAAGTCCGAATATTTGTCCCATTCTCCAGCAAATGCGTGGCATAACTATGCCGTAACACATGCGAATTTGATCGTTTCGGGATTTCTGCTTTCACTGCCGAGAGCGAGAGATGCTTTTGATAAGCACGCGGCAAAATGTGATGTCGCCGCTTAGCGGCATCGCGTTCTCCACGAGGATCACGCGAGAGGCCTTGCATCGGAAAGAGCCAAAACCACTCCCAGCGCTTACACGCCTGCGACATCTTTCGATCCAAGGCCCCAGGCATAAATACCCCTGGAACATTTGCCTGACGATCCGCCTCAAAGGTCTTACGCACAACTTTCAGATGAGCGATCAAAGGTTCCTGCAAAGAGCGTGCCAGCGGCACACAGCGATCTTTATCCCCCTTAGACGCTCGGATGTAGAGCTTGCCGCGCTCCAGGTCCACATCCTTGACTCGCAGGCGACACAGCTCCGAGATGCGCAAACCACAGCCATATTGCAGTCGTGCCATCAAACCCCACGTCCCCTTCACATTATCCAGTAAACGCTTAATTTCACCGCGAGAATACACCACCGGATAGTATTTGCGTGGATTTGCTTTCACATAATCGCTAAAATCTCCCAGTTCCATCTTACGCACCTCGCGCAGGAAAAAGACACCCGCGTTTAAGGCCTGCCGCTGCGTCCCCGCCGCCACGCCTTCCTCCACCGCGAGAAAGCTCAAAAAACGCTTCAAGTCTTCCTCCGCGAAAGCCTCCAACCCATCCTTACTTCCAAGGAAACGCTCCATCCTCCGAATCCAGCCCAGATAGGCCTCTTCCGTGCGGTAGGCCATCTGCCGCACCCGCATCAAACGCACCGTCTCCTCAAACCACGGATCCATCGGCACCTTCGCCTGCATCTCCGCCACCGTGTAGGCATAGTGCTGCCGCCCGTCCTCGTAGCCTTCCTCAACCATCGGTGCTTCGTCATCTTCCTGCATCCCGCTCCGGGGGCTGTCGTCGGTCGCCCCGGCCAACACCTTACCCTCTGCGGAGCTCTCAATCTTTTTCGCCGCCTTGTGCCGCCGCGACGGCGCCTTCCGGAAAAACCAGTTCAGCCCTTGGCGCCACTGCTCGACTTGCCAGTCCTGCGGTCGGCGCGTCTCAATCAAATGTTTTAGGAACATCCGCGCCGAGTCCTTCGACGCAGCCATATGTTCCCGTTTCAAATGACCGAGGAACCAGTTGATGATGACACGATGACGGTCACGCACCTTGTCCGGCAAATCCGCTGCCTTCAGGGCGTCCGACCAATTAGGGAAGGAAACAATAATCATAACACCTCACAAGTGTGAACATTTGTTCACCTCTTTGCAAGTCTGAACTTAAAAAAAACCAAACCACCGCCGCAAAAGATACACTAACCCCGCCCGCGTGTTCGGAGACATTTTGGCTCACCCGAACGAAAGTCGACTTTTGTACAACTGAGTCAATCATTACATATCCAACTTGAAAACAATGAATTAAGAAACTTAAACTAATAAACTTGAGCCCTACCTGAAAACGTCTAACGTGCACCAAAAATACACTAATAAAACTGATAGACGAAAGAAATGTATCGCTACAGACACAGACCAGCATACGGATCGGACAAACTTCTAATCGAGTTGCTCCCGAAGAATGCAGACAAAGCATTCATGGATGCCCTCCTTCGTCATCTAAAGGAAATCGAATTGAAAATTGAATCTGTCCAAGACCTCTGGATGAATGACGAAGTCATGCTGAAATGCGAAAGCAAAGAGGGAAAATTCCTAATCAGCAAAGACGTCTGGGATCTCGTCTTCATCATGGATGCGGAGAGTCCAAATGTGATAAACGAAATAGACAAAATTTTGAATGGAAGTGATCTCTTTCAGAAGGAGCATGTTGATTTTAGCGACTACAAGCTCCAGAAGGAAGGGTCTATCCAGTCAGAGCTGGACAACGCCTAACGGCGCGCCAGTCTTCTACGTTCGTCGAAAGAAATGAATACAATCCGATACTCTTCAGGTGAAATTGTGCTGGAAGGCGATGAGGTCGAAATCACGTATCCTTATTTGTCGATTGTTGGTTTTGCGCTTGTGGGAAACTTCAAAAGAAGAATAGAAAACGGAATTGTTGAACAGATGGAGCTTTCTGAAGATGTTAAAGTGAGGAAACCTTTCAAAAATGTGATATTCTCTACTGCTAAAGATCACTTCACTTGGGGCTTCTCACAGAAACAAATAAAATTTATAAGCAGAAAAAATCCACCAGCGTCTACAGCAAACCAGGACGAACAAGTCGCTTCTGGTCAACGTCGCTAACGCGCCGCGCCAGAGCTCGACGATCTGAAAATAAAATGATTACAGACGGAATCAACTTTCTCAATGA
>CEUD01055493.1_pt1 | contig 12450 bp, 8 predicted proteins | sample 356481 | NCBI WGS metagenome assembly CEUD01 (sample SAMEA2623314, study PRJEB7988) | marine metagenome | isolation source: saline water (ENVO:00002010), including | reverse complement strand
TGTCGGAGATGAACACGTTCTGCGCCCTGGAGGGTTGCCCCGCGTCGATGGGCAGGTACAGCATGTCACCCTTGCCCAGCAGCTTGTCGGCGCCCGCCACGTCGAGAATCGTCCGGGAGTCGACCTGGGAGGTCACGCCGAAGCTGATGCGGCTTGGGAAGTTCGCCTTGATCAAGCCGGTGACCACGTCGACGGACGGCCGTTGGGTCGCGATGATCAGGTGGATTCCGGTGGCGCGGCCCAACTGCGCCAGGCGGCACAACGACGCCTCGACGTCGAACGCGGCTGACATCATTAGGTCGGCGAGCTCGTCGATCGCGACCACCAGGAACGGCATCTTATCGGGCATGCGTTTGTTGTACGCCTCGATGTTTCGGACGCCAACCTCCTCCATCCGGCGGTATCGGTCGAGCATCTCGCGAATCATGCCTTTCAGGTACCCGACGACCTGGTCGGTTTCGACGATCACGGGCGTCATCAGGTGCGGTATGCCGTTGTATGGAGTCAGTTCGACGCGCTTGGGGTCGATCAGGAGCATCCGCAGATCGGCGGGCGATTTCTCCATGATCAGGCAGGAGACTATGGCGTTGATGCATACGCTCTTGCCGCTGCCGGTTGCTCCCGCGATCAACAGGTGAGGCATCTTGGCGAGGTCCATGGTGACGGTCTCGCCGCCGCTGCCTTTGCCGAGAGCGATGGGCAAATGCGCGTTGGATTTGAGCTTCTTGAATTCAGGACTTTCCATCACGCCGCGCAACGTGACCAAGCTGGGCGACGGATTCGGCACTTCGATGCCGACCAGAGACTTTCCCATCGCCGGGGTTTCAAGGCGGATGCTTTGTGTCTTAAGCGCCAATGCCAGGTCTTTCTCTCGAGCGAGGATCGTGTCCACTTTGACGCGAGTCTTGGTCTCTACGCGCTTGACGATTTGTTTGCCGGACTCGTCGAGCACCGGTCGGCCGTTCTCGTCAGTCTGCCTGGATTGCCGGCTCTTTCGGACCCAACCGGGGATCAACCCGTACATTGTTACGGTCGGGCCCGGTCGAACGTTTCCGATCTCGACCTCGACGCCATAATCGGCCAACGTTGTCTGGATTGTCGTGGCGGTCTCGCGGAGCTCCTCTTCGGTGATCGTGCCTTCGGGAGCGTCCCGAAGGATCTCCATCGACGGCATTTCCCACAAACGCACGCCTGGGCTTGCGCCGTTGGCGGGCGGATCGTATTCGACAGGTTTTGGCGAAACGACTAGAGAGCCAGCAGGTTGTTTCTCGGATTCGTCGTCTTTCGCGGACCAGTATCGGTTGGCTTTCCGAGCCGGGAGCATGCCCGGCGGAGCGTCGCCCGGGCTTGCGATCTCCGGGGCGATCGGGGACAGCTCGTCGTCATCGGCCTCTTCATCGACCACTTCGTCGTCGACAGTCGCCTGCGACGCGACGGGTTCGATAGCAAGAATAGGAGCGGGCTCTTCAGCCACCTCTGGTTCGGGCGTCGAGTCGTCGCTCTTGCCGAAGAAATCGCTGAACTCCGGAAGTTTGATCCGAGAAGATGACGGCGCGGGTTGCTCTTCGTCGATCGGAGTTTCGTAACTGGTCCGAGCGTAAGGCGTCAGCAATTCGGCCGGAATGTTCGGCTCCGCGTCGGGGTCGATGGCGTCTTTGTTTGCATTGCGACGGCGTTCGATCAATCCGCGAACACCCATGAATACGATTAGGTATACGAACACGGCTCCCTGACCGATCATAAGCCCGACGTCGGCTGCCAGGGCAGGGGAGGCCGCGGCGACGGAAACCAGGAATATACCGAACAGCCGTAGCGCGCCGACCCAGGTGGGCGCCCCGATGATCGCGTCGCCCACGTTGCCGCCGAGGGTGTTCTGGCCGTAAACGGAGAACCACCCAAACGGGCCGTCGAACGGCTGAAAGAACGAGAAGATGCCAAGTGCGATTGCGACGGCGCCGATTGAGCTCAGCCAAAGCCCTGGCTTCCTGAACCATGAACGCTCACGGATCGCGGCGAATGCAGCGATCGCCATCCACAGAGCAATCGGCACGATGCCGAGTCCGACCGTCGACAGAACGTCGTCGCGGGCGCTGGTCGTGCTGTCGGAGATCGTTCCTCGCGTGAAATAGGCCGCCGCGGCTGCCCCCGCTGCGATCAAGACCGCCACCACCCCGATCGTGACCCAAGACGACCAAAAACGTGTGGCCGCGTCCGTCGACGTCTGGATCTTTCGCCCTCGCCGAAATCTGCTCATGATTCATTCCTTCGGGTGAAGTTGAAACCAGATGTGATGTCAGGCGCCCGTGGGGACGGGGAAAAGAGACAATGCGCGCAGAGATAGAACCCGTTTCACGTAACCGCCCCCTCGCCATTCTAACCGACATGACTCGCCAGCCCAATCTCTGGCGACGGCTAGATGCGTTCTACCGTCGTCAGAACCGTGGGACGTCTGCGAGTCTCTTTGTAGAGAAAGTCGGAGACCGACTTGCGGATCGCGGCTTTCACCTGTTCTAAGTTTAGAGCAGAAAGGCCAATTTCTTCTAGGTGGCTAGCAGTTAGTTTAGAAGTCTTTTCAAACAGGTCTTGAGATTCGTTCAATTCCACGAAGCCTACTGATGCGACGTTTGGCGCAGTTACCGGCAATCCCGTACGCGAGTCCAGCGTGACAGTTACGGTCACTACGCCCTCGCGGGCCAACCGACGTCGTTCGCCCAAAACGGCGCTGTGCATGCCCCAGCGGTGCTGGCCGTCGATAAAAACGTGACCGGAAGGAACGCTGCCCACGACTTCGCCCCGTTCGGCGGTGAGCTCGAGGACGTCGCCATCTTCCAAGACGAACGAGTTCGACTCCGGGACGCCGACGGATTTAGCCAGCCTAGCGTGACGGACGAGGTGTCGATGTTCTCCGTGAATCGGCACGAAGAAGCGGGGTTGGACCAGGCTGAGCATCATCTTGAGCTCCTCCTGGCTGGCATGGCCATGAACGTGGACCATGGCGATTCGGCTGTAAACAACCTCTGCGCCTTGTCGGAACAGATTGTCGATGGTTTTGGCGACGACGGTCTCGTTGCCGGGGATCGGCGAGGCGGAGATGATCACCGTGTCGCCAGGGGTTATTTCGATGTCTTGGTGCTCTCCGTTGGCGATCCGAACCAACGCGGACGTCGGCTCGCCCTGGCTTCCAGTTGCGACGATGACAACCTTTTCCAACGGGAGTTGACGGGCTTGAGCCATGGTGATGACCGTGCCGGCAGGCGCGACCAAGTAGCCCATGTTCATAGCCATCTTCACGTTGTTTTGCATGCTGCGGCCGACGACCGTAACCTTTCGGTCGCTCCTGACTGCGGCATTAATCACCTGCTGGATGCGAGAGATCAGCGAGGCGAAAGTCGCCACCATGACCCGGCCCGTGGCATCGTTAATAGCCCGGTCAAGGGCTTCTCCGACGACCTGCTCGGAGGCAGTGTACCCCTCGACCTCGGCATAGGTCGAGTCAGAACATAGGAGTAGCACTCCGTCCGCGGCGATCTGGGATAGGGCGGCGAAATCAGTCGATTGGCCGTCGGCGGGCGTGTGGTCAATCTTGAAGTCGCCTGTGTGGATGACGAGACCGACGGGCGTCGTGATCGCGATTCCCATCGCGTCCGGGATCGAGTGACAAACCCTGAAGAACTCGACGCCGAAGGATCCAACAGTGAACGGTTCCAATGGCTCGACCACGTTCAACTCGACCACGTTCAACAACCCGCGCTCGCGTAGTTTCACGGATATAAGCCCGTGCGTCAGGCGCGAAGCATAGATGGGCACGTCGAGTTCACCGATGACGTAGGGCAGGGCGCCGATGTGGTCTTCGTGTCCGTGTGTGATAAGGATGGCGCGAAGCCGGTCGATGTTCTCCCGAAGATACGTGATGTCCGGAATCCCAAAATCGATGCCGGGCATGTCTTCTTCCGGGAACAGAACGCCCGCGTCGATGACGATGATGTCGTCGCCGTATTCGAGGGCCATCATGTTTTGGCCGATCTCACCGAGACCGCCTAGAGGTATGAGTCTTAACGGAGTGTCAGGCATGTTTTGACCGTCAGTCGAACATTGAGAGCTGTTTGGCGGGGTCTGGTGGATCCGGTACCTGAGCCTTCGCCGCCGCTTGCTTGACTCGTTCGATGAGTCCTGGCAAGCTCTCGAAATCCTTTTGGATTGCGGGTTTGAGTTTCGGATTGTGCAGCGCCGCCGCAGGGTGGTACATCGGGAACACTACGATGTCTCTCCATCGTCGAGGCCTGCCGCGCGCCTTGCTTATGGTCTCGTTGGGGAAGAAATTCGAAAACGAAAATCGACCAAGGCAGACGATTACGCTAGGCGAGATGATCTCAATCTGTCGATCGAGATACGGTGTGCAGGAATCGAGTTCGGAGGGCAGCGGATCGCGGTTGCGAGGCGGCCTGCACTTGAGCATGTTAGCGATGTACACGTCGTGCCGCTTCAGGCCGATTGCGGCGAGCATCTCGTCGAGCAGATGGCCGGCCGGGCCCACGAACGGGCGACCGTCACGGTCTTCGTAGCGCCCGGGACCTTCGCCGATGAACATGATCTCGGCGTCGAGCGAGCCTTCTCCCGGAACGGCGTTTTGCCGGTCACGAGATAGTTCGCATTTCTCGCAGCCGTTGATCTCTCGGACGAGATCGTCGTAATCGGACACGATCAGCCCCCCGCGCAGCATGAACATTCACGATCGCCCGAGCCGTCTGTTCCTCGCCATGGCTCGGCGCCTGTTGGGATTCGATCCGCGCCCCTTCAATAGCTAGATGCTAATCGATAGCGTGAAGAGATGTAAAGCGCGGCGGTTCTGGGTTTGAGTCGATTTGCGATGTGCCGTTTTTGTCAGCGCGAAACCATGCAGGAATCGGTCCCAAGACGTGTGCGGGCGACATTCGCCACACACTGCACGGGGGGTTGCGATTCGTTCGTCTAGGAACTTGTGAGCAACTGTAGTCCGTAGTAACCAGCCATGGCCACGGTCGTGACCTTGATGACTTTGCCGGAGATGACAATCACAAGGAACTTGCCGACTGGGTAGCGCCCGGTTCCGGCCCAAATCCCGGCGATGTCAAACGGCAACGGAAGGGCGGCGAAGGCGAACAGAGCCGCTCCGCCCCATCGTTGAGTCAGGGCTTGGAACCGGTCGTAGACGGCTCCCTGCTGGATCACTTTTCGTCCGCTGGCGCCGATCAGGTAACCGATCATCTCGCCCATCGCGGCGGCGACGCCGCCTATCACGCCGGTCAGCAGCGGATTGAGCACCGAGCCCATCGCGAAGGTGTATGCAGGAGCGGGTGTCGGGATGATGACTGTCGCGCTGTTGCCGAACTCGGCGATCGCCACCCCGAGATAGCCCCAGTTGCCCAGATTCGTGAAAGAACTTCTGAACTGGATCATCGCGTATACGATCGCCGCCGAGGCGGCCAACAGCAGAACCACTTGGAGCCCGACCGCGGCCTTTGCGAGCCAACCAGACTGAAGAGGCGACATGGCAACGTCGAACGGAGCCACGAAGGGGGCGCGTCCGATGAAAGGCGGTGGGGGAACGACGACTACGGACGGAGGGCTTGAGTTCAGTGTTGCTTGCATAACTCATCCTCCTTTCGTAGCGCGGTTTGGTTCATTCTCTTCATTTGATGTTATCCTCATCCGCGAGATTCTGAATCGTCTGATTCGGCGAATTCCGTAGGGCAATGCGGGCGGTCTTGTTCTAGCCCAAACGGCTGAGTAGCTCGGTCACCCAGTGGTACTAGATCGTTTCTTCATGAATGGATTTGCAAGCCTGTTGCCGATGGGTCTCATCCTGTATAATCCGTGCTTGTCCGAACATTTGGTAGCCCGGGCGAGGGGTAGGTGATTGAACGCACTAGGCCGGCACCTGTTGCTGGAGTTGAAGGAATGCAACCGAGAACTGCTGGATGATCTCGACTTTGTCAGGCAGGCGATGCACAGCGCCGCCAACGAAGCCGGGGCGACCGTTGTGGGCGAAAGCTTCCACAAGTTCGATCCGATCGGCGTGACCGGCATCGTTGCGATCGCCGAGTCGCATCTCTGCATCCACACTTGGCCCGAACACGGATACGCGGCCGCCGACGTCTTCACCTGCGGCGATGAGTTCGATCCACACAAAGCGGCCGACATTCTCATCGGGAAGCTCGATTGTTCAGAGCCGTCCATCGAAGAGATACAGCGTGGCCTTCTTCCTGACGGGGACGCCCAATCGCTCTCCGGCGTACAGGCTCGATGATCGAAGGACCGCCGGACGGCGACTGGCACTACGAGCTGATTACCCCTGGCTTGCTCCAAGCCGAGCGAGTCATCAAGCGAATCCACGCGGGCCGAACCCGATACCAATACGCCGAGGTGATCGAGGGCGCCGCGTTCGGCCACAGCCTCATCCTTGACGGCAAGACTCAGTCTACCGAAGCCGACGAATTCGCGTACCACGAGGCGCTGGTGCAGCCCTCGATGATCGCCCATCCGAACCCCGTCGACGTGTTCGTCGCCGGAGGAGGGGAGGGGGCCACGATCCGCGAAGCGCTCTCCCATAACAGCGTCGAGCGAGTCGTCATGGTCGACGTAGACAGCGAAGTCGTCGAGCTCTGCCGCCGCTACCTTCCCAACCACCATCGAGGTTCGTTCGACGACCCGAGGCTGACTCTTCACTACGCCGACGCGTTCACTTATCTGGAATCGACCGACGAGCGATTCGACGTCGTGATCGTCGATGTCCCTGATCCGCTTGAGGAGGGCCCGGCGTATTTGCTGTTCACGCAGGAGTTCTACACCCTGTTGCGGAACCGGTTGAAGCCCGGCGGCGTCGCGGTGGCTCAATCGGGACCGACCGGACCCGCGTTTTACGAGCAATGCTTTTCCGCTGTGGCGAACACGGCTGCCAGCGTCTTCCCATCGGTGATCCTCAGCGAGGCCTTCGTACCCGCGTTTGCATCGACCTGGGGGTTCGTCATCAGCTCTCTGGGACCTGACCCAAGCGATTTGTCGGTCGAGGAAACAGATCGACGAATCGCCGAACGCGTGACCGGCGAGCTTGGATACTTCGACGGCATCACGCTTCACGGGATGACGTCCGTGCCCAAGTATCTGCGCACGGCGCTGGCCCGAGAAGACCGAATCATCACGAAAGCCAATCCGCTCTACGTCCCTTAAGAGAGCGATTAGTGGCCTCGTGGTCACCGGAACCGCAAGCGCCGCACAGCGTGTCCGACAGTCGCTCGAACAACGTTCGCGGTCGGTATCCGGGAAGCGCGAATTGTGATTTAATCTAAGTCGACGCGCTGGTCCGATCAATTCCCTGAGCGGAGTTTTGTCACACGGGCTGCGACCACTGACTTTGTCGAAATTGAATGAACCGCCGGAAGACGCCAATCGATGAATTCTGACATCCTCGCAGGCTTGAATCCGCGCCAACGCGAAGCCGCCGAGACCATTGATCGTCCTTTGTTGATCATCGCAGGACCGGGCAGCGGTAAGACGCGCCTCATCACCTATCGCATCGCATACCTCGTCCGCACCGTGGGAGTTTCGCCGCACCGCATAGCGGCCGTTACGTTCACCAACAAGGCGGCGCACGAGATGAAGAACCGGCTGGCGTCGCTGGTTCGTTTCGATGCCAACGCCCTGACCGTCGGCACGTTCCATGGGTTTTGCGCCAAGATACTGAGGATCGACGGAGAGTCGATCGGTCTGGACCCCAACTACGTTATCTACGACGACGCTGACCAACTCGACCTCATCAAACGGAGCATGCGCGAGACCGAGATCGATCCGAAGCGGTATCCTCCTCGAGGGTTTTTGTCCGCAATATCCAGCGCAAAAAGCCTGTTGCTGGACGCCGCCGGGTACGCCTTGGGGACTACGACTTACTACGAAGAGCTCATCAGCAGGGTCTATGAGCGGTACGACCAACTCATGGCCCAGTCGGCGGCGGTCGATTTCGACGACCTGCTGCTCAAGGCGCACCAGATGCTCGACGGACAACCGGACGTGGCACGGAAGTACCAGGAACGGTACGTCCACTTCATGATTGACGAGTTCCAAGACACCAACACCGCCCAGTACGCGATCTCCCGATTGATGACTCAAGGGCATCGGAATCTGTGTGTGGTGGGCGATCCGGACCAGTCCATCTACTCGTGGAGGAACGCGGACATCCGCAACATCCTCAGCTTCGGCGACGACTTCCCCGACGCCAAAGTGATCGCGCTGGAGCAGAACTACCGCTCGACCCAGACGATTCTCGATGCGGCTGGCAAGCTGATCTCGCCGAACTCTCAGCGTGTCGAGAAGGAGCTCTTCACCGACAACGGGAAGGGCGTTCCTATCGTTGTTGAGGAAGGGTACGACGAAGAAGAGGAGGCCAGGAAAGTCCTCGTTGAGATCGGCGCGCTGACCGCTCCCGCCGGCAAAGACGGCAAGCGATACGCTCTCGGCGACATCGCGGTGATGTACCGCGTCAACGCCCAGTCTCGTGCCCTGGAAGAAGGCTGCCTCAGATACGGAATTCCGTACCAAATCGTCGGTGGCCAGAAATTCTACCAGCGGCAAGAAGTCAAAGACGTGGTCGCCTACCTTCGCCTCATCGCGAACTCCGACGATGACGTTGGACTCAATCGGGTCATCAATCAACCGGCTCGAGGCATCGGCCGTCGAACGCTCGACGAGTTGGCGCGTCTGGCAAGGGATCTCGACATCTCGATGTTCGAGGCGATCTCCAGGATCTCGCCCAGCGACAGTCAAGCTGGAATCATGGCCACGAACCCGTTCACGACTAGGGCTACCAAGGCGCTCACCGACTTTAGAGACCTCATCCTCGCGCTCAGGGAACGCTCGAAAGAGATCAACCTCGTCGATCTTATCGATGAAGTCATGGAGCGGTCCGGGTATGCTCGATTCCTCCGAGAGTCCACCGACCGAGGCGAGGACCGGCTGGACAACGTCACCGAATTCAAGAGCGCCGCCGGCGACTACGTCAACCTGGAGATGCGAGAAGCGCTGACGGCGTTTCTCGAGAGCGTTAGCCTTGTCAGCGACATCGACAGCATGGAAGAAAAGCCCGAAACCATCACGCTGATCACGTTGCATCAGGCTAAAGGTCTCGAATTCCCGGTCGTGTTCATCGTCGGGATGGAAGACGGCTTGCTGCCTCACCAGCGTTCGATCGACGACCCGTCCGCGGTCGAGGAAGAGCGACGGCTTTGTTACGTCGGAGTGACGCGAGCCAAAGAGCGCTTGTACCTGATGCGAGCGTTCCGTCGCGGATTCCGAGGCGGTATGGGACCCAATGCGCCTTCCAGGTTCCTGAGCGACATCCCTCGTAGCCTCATCAAGCAGGCTGAGGATTCCGAACCGGCGGAGAAAACCACCACGCGTCCGAGTCGGTCTACGCCGCGGCGCAGAGAACAGGACGGGCAATCCGCCGGCAGGCGTCGGCCGGGGTTCGAGTTCACAAGCAAGACGAAAACGCCGAGCGACAGCCGATCTCGCGAAAGCAAGCCCGATCGGGGGGTTCCGCCGAACAAGGCTCAGGGTCCGCCGCGACCGCGTCCCAAGCGTGCAGCCGCGTCCTCGAGAGGCGGGCCTGGGTTTTCGACTGGAGATAAAGTTCGCCATGGCACCTTCGGTGAGGGCATCATCCTCAGTTGCGAGCCATCAGGGTCGGACTATCAGGTGACGGTTGCCTTCAAAGAAGGGCACGGCGTAAAGAGATTGCTTCTGGGGTTTGCCAAGCTCGAAATAGTAGGGCAAGAGTAGGTTCCCGTCACGCCCCGCATCCACACCCACGACTCGATCGCCCAACTCCGTCGCAGCCAAGGCCGCAGTTGCACAAAGCGCCCACAGCGGGTTTGCGATGAGTTTGGGTCGGCGCCAACTTTGCGGAATCAGAACGTGCCCCCAGCGTCTAAAATCGCAGGCAGTGCCTGCTAACTAATCCGTGCCAAAACTCGGAAAGGTCTAAGAGATAAACTTAGATTTAGATTAGGTTTTGGTTTAGGATAGTGTCAAGGCGAAGTATGGACCCATTAATGAGCACTTTCGGCGAGGAGCGAGCTCAGCGCCCAGGGACGACGCCAGTTTCGCGGTTAATCGAGCGGCCGGCGCCGACGCAGGGCCGTGCTTGTCTCGAGACGGCGGAAAGTGCCGAGACGACGCAGGCAGATAGGGTCGGCCAAGAAAGCGCAGGTAGCACTGGTTAGGGTCCGGACGGCAAACAAGGCAGCCGGCACATTGGTTCGGCTATTGCCCGGACCTCGCCTGTTGCTGAGCGAGCCATTCAGACTGTGCGAGTAAGCCATCCGGCGACTTGGCCCGGAGATCGTAATACAGCGGGTTATACGGCTTGGACTCGTCCCTGACCCATCGACGCCCAGCGGCCACGTCGCTGGCGCGACCCCAACCTGTCTCGTTCGCGGGCGCCGTCCGATGATTGTGTAGGTCGTGATCTTTGTTCGTCCTGGGCCCGTTGCGTCGGAACCGTTTCACCAATCGCTGACAAGCCCCGGATTTCGATAAAGGTGCTGGCTGTTCACAACTCTTCGATCGCCGCGAGTTTTCCTAATGGGTCCGACTCAACCTCGACCACAGCTTCGTTGCGCCAAGAACGAACAAATGGATTGAGCTGGACAGATTGACAACCAAGACGCCCAGCGCGCCGCCGAAGATCATGAACCCCCAAGGGACGAGGTACGCGAACATGTCGTAGGGGTCATGATCTTGTCGAGCACAACGCGCGTCCCCGGCCAAACCGACCATGATCACCGCGCCTGCCACCACCCACACGAATAAACTCACTCGGAACAACCGCCGTTGTACCGCGACCAGATATCCCAGTCCGAAACCGGGCGCCAGATTCAGCAACGACCCGACGAACAAGCGCTTTGGACCTGCCATTTCCCGGAACTGGGATTGTCGTTTCGGTGGAGATTCTGAAGGTGCGTTCCGGTCTAGGCTTCGCCTCAAGTTCGGTCTCCTGCTTGCCAGCGGTCCGCGCTGGGGTTGCCCCATGGATGATTAGCTCGTATCAAACGGCATTTCGAGCAAGGCGGCAGCTATCGTTTCGTAGCAGTGCCATCGTCGCTTGAAGTCTGACACTCCAGTCCAATGCGTCCAGTTCCAACCGTGATGTTTGGAGCCGAAGGATATTCGTTCGTACGACACTGTCACATCGCAGCCGCTTTCCGTCAATTCCTTTGTCACGGTTTCGTTCTCAGTCAAATGATCCGCGACAATCGAAGCGGATCTTGGGCCGTGCACCACGGACCATCGGGCATCACGAGAGCGGATCTCGTAGTCTCGGAACCCCTGTTCGATGCGTGTGTCCGAAACTGTACAGATGATGTGATAGCCGTCACCAATATCATCGCAGTCTGTTTCGACTCTGACCCGCTTTATCGGTCCGGCAGCTATAACGAGCGTTCCAGAAGGTTCATCGTCCGCCAACTGCGCGTCTATCCCGAGTTCAACCAAGGCGACTCGAACCTTGTCTGCTACCGTCTTCTTCGCTATTCTCTCGCTTTCGCTATGCCGTCTTTCTTCTTGCTTGCGAGCAGTCGCTTGCAGGAGTTCTTTTTCCCTGCTCCGGGGGAGCTGTTCTCGGTTTTGCGCAGCCGATTTCGGCGACTGCAATATCCAACCACGTCGTATCGCCAATACTTGGCGCGGATCCCAACCACTCACTTTTAGAGTCACTGCGGTCTTTTCCAGCGCCCGGTTGTAAAGTTTCTCGTGTATTTCGTATTCAGTTCCTGACACAGTCACATAATACCGTGTGTAGTCGTCTCCCCGGCCCTGGACCTCGCGCTTGCTGGAGACGAGTCCGGCTAGCTCAACACTTCCCGTCATGAATTCTGCCAAATTCATGATCGCGACGACGAGGCCCGCGAGTACTCCCATTGCACCCAGAATCGTGGGCCACCAAATAAACGCCCCAGTAACCCAGGGCGCGACAATCCCCGCGGCGCCGCCTCCGATTAAACCGAGCGCAACCCCCCATCCAACAGCAGAGTCAAAGACCTCCTCTGCGGTGACATACCTTTCGGTTTGGGCGCTCGGCGGGTCCAAGCCTTCTCGATTGGTCGTTTGACGGAATCCTCAGTGCTATCGTCAAGTTGGGGGTGAGACGCGCCTATATGCCAATAATTCAAGAGATCGCCGTCAGGTCATTCGGTATTATATGAGTAACGCCCACACGATCTCCTGGGCGGATTGTACCGCAATAACGATGCAAGGGATGGGTGTCGCGGGGATCGGCGATTTGTGTAGCGGTGGCTTGACGACAGGAGCCGCGAAGCCGAATACACTTCGTGCGCCCGGGTGCGACATGACAATTTGAAGACGTGGCAGGGAGGGCTGGTAGCGCGTACGGGATTCGAACCCGTGATCTCCACCTTGAAA
>CEUD01125516.1_pt1 | contig 12466 bp, 9 predicted proteins | sample 356481 | NCBI WGS metagenome assembly CEUD01 (sample SAMEA2623314, study PRJEB7988) | marine metagenome | isolation source: saline water (ENVO:00002010), including | reverse complement strand
CGTTGAAGACCACCTACAGGACACCCGCCGCCATAATGGAGGCCACGATGGATTTGTACGTTAAGAAATCTATGGAACACAACTCTAGGTTATGGATTGGAGAAGGATTAAGGCATAATATTACTTTTTATGGACTAACCCGGCACAACAATCATTAAAGGGGAAGGGGAAACCGACAGAAAGAAGTTCTGAGGGTTGCATGACATGACAAGTAAATCCTATTTTCGCATCACAAAGGATGTTTTCTCTAACAGGAATATCCTCACCATCGCCCTAACCACCTCGGCGTTTACCCTCATGGAGCAGGGCTGGCGCCCCTTCTGGAACCTCTATCTCAAGACTGAGCTAAACGCATCCATCCCCGCTCTAGGCCTGCTTGCAATGATCCAGTCCTCGGAGCGCCTCCTGTTCCAGCTCCCCGGGGGGCTCCTAGCCGATAGATTCGGCCGCCGGAAGATCATAGTTTACGGCACCGCGCTGCGGATCATCCCCCCTCTAATATTCATTCTAGCCGCTGACTGGCGCCACATTATTCCTGGGCTCCTAATAAATGGGGCCGCGAGCATCTACATGCCAGCGTATAACGCCATTATTGCTGACAGTCTCCCCGAGATGCAGCGGGGCGCTGGCTTCGGGGCGTTCCGGATGATCATCTCAATCCCCAGAATCGTCTCCCCCATCATCGGTGGAGTGGTTATGGATGCCCTAGGTTATAGGAAAGGAGTCAGAGTATTCCTTTTCCTTACAGTCATTGTCTCTATCATTGTGACAGTGGTAAGGAGTAGGGTCATTACCGAGACCTTGGTGGACGACAAACCTAAGATCACTAAGGAGGAAAAGCGGGGCATGCGTGCGTCACTCGCCGAGAAATTCAATCTTCCTAGATCCATGTGGATTATGGTGGTGGTCGCCGTAATGGGGAGCTTCGGGGTTCGAATGGTTCGGGAGTTCCTCCCCATCTATGCAGTTGAGGTCGTGGGGATCACAAACACCCAGCTCGGCCTTGTCCAAACAACTGTGGGACTTATCACTGCGGCCATGGCACTCCCAGGGGGAATGTTCGCCGACCGCTACGGGCGAAAGCCTCTCATCCTCGCATCTAGAATAATAACCCCACTCACGATGGGCGCGATCACCCTCACATACAACTTCCCCACATATTATCTCGCCCGTTCCCTGAGCAGTGTCGGGGACGCCCTGGGGGGTGGTGCCAACAACTTCGCTGGGGGGCCCGCCTGGGATGCCCTTGTCACAGACCTCGTGGAAAAGTCAAAACGAGGGACAGTGATGGGCACCATCGGAACCGTCACTGGAATATTCGGTGCCCCTTCCTCTATAGTAGGGGCATGGCTTTGGCAAACCTATAGTCCCAACCTCCCCTTCCAGCTAAGTATGGTCTTTGGGCTAATAGGCGCTGGGATCTTCGCCTTGGGAGTCAAGGAGCCAAAAAGAAAGAAGACCTTAGACTGACGGATGACACCAAGTTCAGACACTCGCGTGTACAAACATCATATGTGGATTAATATCAACCTGTATCAGATTTCCTGCGCGCGATATAAACGGAAAAAGAACGGTCCCTATTTACCCAATAAAAAAACAGGAGATCCACCGATAATAATGAAACGAAGAAGGAACAAGGGCCTCCTTTTATCTCGGCGTATACAAGATTCAAACAGAGCATAGATAAGTGGTTTTATCGCACATCCTGATCTTCTTTAAACATTCAGGGAAAGACTCGCTTGGTTAATCAATCGTAGAAATTGGAAAAAAGGAGAAATTCTAAAAGTTATATTTAACTTGCTGCTAATTAGACTTGGCCTTTCATGAGCGAAGATACTCTTGCAGCGCTCCCCGTGGATGAAAAGTTTGAACCTAACCAAAAGCTGAGGGAGACCTGGAAAGCCTCCATAGCGGACCCCGATGCATTCTGGGCCGAGGAGGCTAAGCAGCTCGACTGGTTCAAGAGTTGGAACAGAGTCCTAGAGTGGGAGGATAGGCATGCCCGCTGGTTCAACGGTGGAAAACTAAATGCAAGCTACAACTGTTTAGACCGTCATGTAGCCACGGCGAAAAAGAACAAGGTCGCCTACATTTGGGAAGGTGAGCCCGGAGACAAGAGAGTGATTACCTACGGTGAGTTATACCGGGAGGTCAATAAATTCGCCTCTGCCCTAAAGGAGCTGGGAGTGAAGGAGGGTACTTTCGTCGCGATGTACATGCCCATGATCCCGGAGCTCCCCGTTGCAATGCTAGCGTGCGCCCGCCTAGGAGCCCCATTCACTCAAGTCTACTCCGGCTTCAGCGTCAAAGCATTATCAGAGAGAATTCGGAGCACCGAGGCGGAGATCATTATAACTGCTGACGGAGTTTTTAGGCGAAATAAGGTCATCGACCTAAAGGGGGTCGTAGATAAGTCCGCAGACCAGTGCCCTAGCGTCAGGAAAGTTATCACTGTGGAGAGGACTAAACACGGCGTGGAGATAAAGCCTGACAGGGATATCTGGTACCACGATGCTATAGCAGAGGCAAAGGAGAAATACGTCGAACCTGTGCCAGTGAACTCGTCCCATATCCTATATGTCCTATACACATCGGGAACCACCGCGAAACCCAAAGGAGTCCAGGTCTGCACCGGCGGATATCTCACATATACGGCCTCCACATTGAAATGGGCATTCGACGTGAAAGATGAGGACGTTTGGTGGTGCTTCGCCGACGTAGGATGGGTTACTGGCCACAGCTATATCGTATTTGCCCCCTTGGTCTTGGGCCTCACCAGCGTGATGTATGAGGGGGCCCCTGACACCCCTGACCCCGGGAGGACGTGGAGGATGATCGAGAGTTACGAAGTCAACAAGTTCTATACATCCCCCACACTATTAAGGCTCCTAATGAAGTTTGGGGACGAGATCCCCGCAAAATCTGACCTTAGCAGCCTAGAGATCCTGGGCACAGTCGGGGAACCTATTAACCCAGAGGTCTGGAGATGGTATTACAGAGTCATTGGAAAGAAGCGTTGCCCTATCATTGACACCTGGTGGCAGACTGAGACCGGGGGATTCATGATCGCCCCTGCCCCCGGCATCCAGCTCTTGCCCCTGAAGGCGGGCTCAGCCACATTCCCTATGCCTGGAATAGACCCCATAGTGGTCAACGAGGACGGGGACCCTGTGCCTGCGGGGGAAAAAGGTTACATGGTCATCAGGAAGCCTTGGCCTGGCATGCTCATGACTCTATACAAAGACGACCAAAGATATCTAGACTATTACTGGAACAGATACCCTAACGCCAACGGGGACCGCTTCTACACCGGAGACTACGCCGTCCAAGACAAGGACGGCTACTACTGGCTCTTAGGCAGAAGCGACGATGTCCTTAAGGTTGCAGGGCACAGGCTGGGAACCATCGAGCTCGAGGACGCCCTAGTTAGCCACCCAGCTGTCGCGGAAGCCTCCGTCGTGGGCATAAAGGACCCAATAAAAATGGAGGTGCCCATCGGCCTCGTGATCCTCAGAGTGGGGAAAAAGCCCAGCCCTAAGCTCGCCCAAGAGCTGAGGCTCCATGTGAGAAAGGTGATCGGTCCCCTAGCAACTCCAGCAGCTATCTACTTTGTAAGGAGTATGCCAAAGACCCGGAGCGGGAAGATCATGCGGCGGGTCATCAAGGCCATAGTTGAGGGGGAAGCCGTGGGAGACACGTCAACCTTGGAGGACCAGGCCGCAGTGGAAGAGGTCAGAAGAGTCGTTGAAAGCAGCAGGGCTGACTCAGGGTTAGGTAACGCCGTTTCCTAGACCCATTTCCATTAAAAAATAGTAACTAATGCATCGTACGACTCAGTGGCCGCTAGGTTAGTGAGGATTGGTGTAAACATCTGCGCAATATCAGAGATTTTGCTTTGGATGATAGACCATGAACATAGGATGCTTAGTACATAAGGTCTTTTTCCTGGAAAACTGGCACTAGGGAATGATGCCAAGAATCATTGTCAGCTAGTTGATTGACCCAAGGATAGAACCGCAAGGCCATGATCCCCTGGGAACGTGTATCTTCTAGATCAGAGGGGTGTATGATTAACAACTTATTCAAACGCAGGATCCCAGTCTATCATCTCGACCTCAATCCCACATGCTTTTAGAATATCTACAGATAGCATTGTAGAGTAATAAAAGAGTTGCAAGGTGTGTAAAGTACCTGTTTAATCTAAATGTTATTTGCAACAATCACATATGGAAATAGATTTAAATGATGCTTGAGTTTCGAGGTTAATCAATGGATCAGAAAAAAAAATATAGGGTATTCTGGCTGGTCTGGGGCCTCGGCATTAGCGCCCTCACGCTGGCCCTTATTAGGAATTACATGGTAATCAAAACCCTTGACCCCCTCTGGATAATGGCGATTGCCCATAGTTATGCCTCCACCGCTATCATAGCGGGGATCATCAAAAAGAGTGAGAAGATTCCGGCCTAGAGAACGGACCATGATTATTATCCACTATCAAATTTCATGTCTCACTTGAAAAGAGTAAAAGACAGCTAAACATTTTTCTCCTCTTAAAGATAAACCAATTAGAAACAGTGGCCTATATCAAGTTCCTCCTAATCCTGCTCATCATAAGCTGTTCACACCCCGTACGGGCAGAGAAACTTCGTTAAATATCCTACTTGGAGGACTCAGGTGATAGTCTACGGCTCGTTGGAAACGGGAAAGAAGGGAGAGACCTATATTGAATCCGCCACGGAGATTGACGCCTACCAGAGCATAATGCCAGCCACCTAAGGAGGGCGGGTCAGTCCTGGATCGCGTACATAATCAATGCGACTAGCCCCTCAAAATCCACATAATTTCAAATATTTAAAGAACTTAAAATTCATGGATAAACGCCGAGCTCAGAAGAATTCTAAGTAACTATTTCGTCACTTTATGAACGTCAAGTCATGACGTGAACATGCACACTAATGCATACATCTAGGAAAGTAATGAGAATAACACACACGCTGGTTTGATCACTATATCTGAATCAACGCTATGCGCAGCGTACATGGTGATGACCTATATCTTTAATTGCGAGCGGTGTCGAAAAAGAGAAGAAGAAACTAGAGGTATTTTTTAAACCAGCGGATTATATGGTTGAGCCGTTCCTCCTTGTGCTTCGGCTTGTGTATGCCGTGACTCTCCCCCGGGAAAATGACCATCTCGCTGGGGATGCCGAGGACCTTGAGAGCCGTGAACCACTGCCAAGCTTGGTCTAGGGTGCATCTGTAGTCCAACTCGCTGTGGATGATTAGCGTCGGCGTCTTCACCGAAGCCACATACCTTATAGGCGACATGGAAAGGTATTTTTCCTCATCGGCCCAGGGCACTCCCTCCATATCGTACTTTCCGTGAGTCCATCCGATGTCACTGGTGCCAAAGTGGCTGTACCTGTTACATGTACTCGCCTGGGGTATGGCCGCCTTGAATCGATTGTCGTGTGATATGATCCAGTTGGTCAAGAAACCACCCATGCTGCTGCCCATGACACCCAACCTCTGGGGGTCGATGAAACTATAGTGCTCTAGCACGTGATCAACGGCATCCATAAGGTCTGCGTACTCCTGCTTACCGTAGTGGCCTGAAACCTCCCCTTGGAACTCCTCGTTATAACCACCGTTCCCCCACTGGTTGACGTACATAACGACCCAGCCCTGGGCTGCCAGCACCTGAAACTGATGCATGAAGCCGTAACCGAAGCACCCTGCAGAGCCTCCTCTGATGCAGAGCACCAAGGGGTACTTGTCATCCACCTTGAGGCCCTGCGGCCTCATCAGCCAGCCCTCTACAGTGTGGCCTCCAGAGGACTTGAACTCAAACCTCTCGTGGCCGCAAATCTCGGTTTCCTTTACGTATCTACTATTGAAATCAGTGATCCGCCGCAGCTTGTCCTCCTCCTTTACCCAAAGCTCTGTAGGAGACATAGTGGAAACAGCATTGTAGGTGATAACGTCGTTTCCTGAAATGCTCCAGGCCTCAACGCTGTGGTCGATACCGCCTAGGACGACCTCGACCTCCCCGCCTCTGCTAGGCACCCTGTAGAGGCGGACCGCGCCGCCATACGTCGAGTTGAAGTATATAGCCTCGGCGTTCGCAGACCACTGAGGGTTGGGATTAGGCGAGCGGACCCTGATGTCACAGCTCAATTTGTACCCGATATCCTGATCGAAGCTCCGGGTGAGGTTCCTGGATTCCCCGCCCTCTGTGGGGATAAGCCAGATGTCTTGGTTGCTCCACAGCCGCCGCCTGTAGTCATGACCAATGTAAGCGATGACATTACCCTTGGGGGAGGGCTTGAGAGAAGTAATGACTCTTTGACCATCCGTCAGCCTTCTTGGCTCACCTCCCCGCACGTTCACGGAGTAGATGTACTGATCTCGGGTCATGTCTGCGTTTTCTTCAAGATTGCCTATGAAAGCGATGTCTTTGCTGTTATTCAGCCACTCGGCGGCGTTGACATCAAACTCGCCCCTAGTTATCTGCTTGAGTTTTCCACCCTCAGCGGAGACGGTGAAAAGGTGATTGCTCCTGCCTTCTAGATAACCGACGCCATTAAACTTGTACTTTATATGTTTAATGACCATAACGTCGCTCTCCGGCGCCTCATCTCTAAAGGAGGAGGTGAAAAGGATCTGTCTGCCGTCTGGGGACCATCGGGGGGAGGCTGCGCCCCCTTCCACTTCGATTATCGGTCTCGCTTTGCCGCTCTCTAGGGGTATTACGTGTATATGGGAGGTATTTGTCTCCCTCCCAAGGGGGGTGGAGGTGAAAAGGAGGAGGCTTCCATCAGGAGACCAAACAGGGTTCCTGTACTTCCCCACTTCAGATGTGAACTGGACTATCCGCCCTGTCTTGAGATCTGCCGTCCAAAGGCTGCTCATATAGTCGTTCTTCTCATAGTCCATAGTAGTGTGAACGAAGGCTATCCGCTCTCCATTAGGAGAGACCTGAGGATCAGACACGAAGCGCAGATTCCTTAGATCTACGACCCCTACGTTCCTCTTCCTCATCATAAAAACCACTTATAACCCTAATTCGTAATCAATAAAAAGGATTAGTTGTAGCTTACCAACAAACAAACACATATTCTCCCACCAATACTGCTCTATGAAAAAGAGTTGAGAGAACGTCATAACAGTTGATGATTCGTCTTATGACACTGAAAAAGGGCTGCTCTTATAGGGGATTGGTGTTCTAGCAAGTGAGAGCGGATTTATTGCCGATTTGCAGGTTTAATATTGAGGTTTCGAAGGTTCCAAGGGTACCGAAAGAAAAGGGGTAGAGAACATACAAATGAGGGTGAAAACTTGGAAAGATGAAACTTCCTGGATTATATGATAATTTGATCCTCTAACTACAGAGTTCCAATGACCTTTGAACCCGGACAAATAATCTTTTATTTAGAAATGCGCACTAGAAGAAACCCATCCACAGCGCGCAATGCAGGCATACATCCACCTTAGCGAGCATTACAGGAGGTATGGTCACCGGGTATCTCAGGAGGTCAAGGTTGTAAAGCTCCAGAACCTAGACGGATTGTCTAAGCCTTAGGTCTCAGGTTCTTCCTATTAGCCTAGATCTGAGGATCAATCTCCTGAGTTGAGCTATATGTTGGCCGGGGTTGATATCCTTTGGGCAGACCTCTGCACAAGTAAAGGCATGATGGCACCTCCAGACCCCTGAGGCAGAGCTATCTGCCCGAGCCAGCCTCAGGCGCCTAGTTTCCTCAAGGTCTCTAGAATCAACGACAAACCTATAGATCTGGGCGAGGGCAGCTGGGCCCAGGAAGTAGGGCTCAGAAGCGGCGATGGGACAGGACGAGGAACATGCTCCACACCATATACACCCCGAAGGGGATCTGTATTTACGGAACTCCTCAGGGTCGACCCTAGGCGCCTCCACCTCAGGGTCGGGGTGGATAAAGGGCATCGCGGCCTCAATTTGCTCTAGGAATGGATCTATATCCACCACAAGGTCCTTGATGACCTCGAAGTGGGGGAGAGGCTCCACCCGGATCCTAGAGCCTAAGGAGGAGACCTGAGTTTCGCATGCGAGCATCTGGACCCCGTCCACCAGCATCGCACATGAGCCGCAGATCTTGAATCTACAGCTGTACCGTACGGATAGGGTGGGGTCGAGCTCCCTCTGGATATGAATTAGGCAGTCAAGCACCGTCATCCCAGGGCGGACAGGGACCTTATAATCAACAAAGTAGGCTTCCTGGTCCTTTGTGGGGTCAAGCCGATAGATTATAAACTCAACTTCATCCCGTTTGGCGACCATCTAGTATTCCCTCACCTCCGGGGGCCACCTTATGATATTCACGGGTTTGTACTCAAACACAGGCCCCTCCGGTGAGGAAAAGGCTAGGGTGTGCTTGAGCCAGCCCTCATCATCCCTCTCCCTGTAATCGGTCCTGTAATGGCTCCCCCTGCTTTCCGTTCTCCTAAGGGCGCCCTCCACAATGGTGAGGGCAACGTCGAGCATCCCCTCCAGCATCAGGGCGTCGATGATACTGAGGTCAAAGATCCCTGACCCCGTGGGCACCCCCGCCCTCGAATAAAAATCGTTCCTGAGGGATTGAACTCCAAAGACTCCACGGCTAAGGGTTTCAGATTCCCTGTAGACACCAGTGTTCTCCCACATTGTCATCTGCATTACGTCCATTATGCTGTAGGGATTGAGAAAATCACCGGCTTCGGCCTTCCCATGAAGGGAGGCAATGGTATCCTCAGCCTCTTTAAGTGCAGCGGCGATGGCAGTATCCCCACTGAATTCTCTCCAAGGCGCATCCTGAGACGCTGCAACGCCCGCCCTGGCGCCGAGGACGATACAATCGAGGAGACTATTCCCCCCGAGCCTGTTAGCGCCATGAACACTAACGCAGGCGCACTCGCCAGCGGCGTAGAGTCCCTCGACCCTAGTCCTGCCATCTACGTCGGCCTCAATGCCGCCCATGGTATAATGCTGTCCAGGCTGGACGGGGATGGGCTCCTTCCGAGCGTCTATCCCAGCGAAGCTGAGGGCAAGGTCCCAAATCTGGGGGAGATCATTCATAATAGCCTTTTCCCCGAGGTGAGTGATGTCTAGATGGATGTATTCTCCCTCTAAGCCTCTTCCCTCCAAGAGCTCAGTATGGATGGACCGAGCAACGATATCTCTTGGGGCAAGCTCCATCTTGTCCGGGGCGTACTTCCTCATGAAACGACACCCATCAGAGTTGAGGAGATAGCCCCCCTCCCCTCTGGCCCCCTCGGTGACCAAAATGTTGGTTCCATACAGGGTTGTAGGATGAAACTGAACGAATTCCATGTCCATAAGGGGGGCTCCCGCCCAGTACGCCATCGCCATTCCGTAACCCATACTGTGATGAGAGTTAGTGGTCCTCGAGTAGATCCGCCCTGAGCCCCCAGTCGCCATCACCACGGCCCCTGTCTGGTAAGCCTCCAGCTCCCCGGTTCGGATGTTTAGCGCAACTACACCCTTGACCCCTCCCCCGTCCACCGCGAGTCTCAGGGCCACTCTCTCATTGTAGAATTCGACGCCCAGCCTCAGAGCCTGCTGGTAGATGGTGTACATCACCGCGTGCCCCGTATGATCCGCGGCGTAACAAGTCCGGGGAAAGACAGCCCCCCCGAAGGGCCTCTGGGCAATTCTCCCGTCTGGAAGCCTGCTGAAGGGGCATCCCCAGCGGTCAAGCTCCAGGACCCTGACGGGAGCATCCCTGCAGAGGACCTCAACGGCGTCCTGATCCGCTAGGAAGTCAGCACCTTTCACAGTATCATAAGCGTGTCTCTCCACATTATCGGAGGGGTCGGCGTTCCCAAGGGCCGCGTTGATGCCGCCCTGGGCCGCGACTGAGTGGGATCTTACAGGGTAGACCATACTAAGAACGGCCACATCCCTCTCCAGAGATTTGGCCTCAATGGCCGCCCTAATCCCGGCAAGGCCGCCGCCCACGATCAATATTTCGTGCGTCTTCATGTAGGCCCCTCAGAGACCGACGACGGCGAACCAGTGAGCTAAAAAGATGAGGGTGAGTCCAAGGACCCCTATGAAGAGCCGGTCTTCGTTTACAGTAGCCCAATCGAACGCCTCTACGAGAATTACCCGAACCCCGTTCAGGGCGTGGTAGGCCCCGGGGATGATAAGGAGGTCAATGGTAACCAGCCTTCCACCTGGGACATGAACGCCAAACTGGTTCTTCAATATGTGGAGGCTGATGATCCCAAGGAGCATGATGCCGGTTATCCGATGGAGGAGCCAGGCCCACATCCCGAGCCCCTTTCCCCTTGCATGTGTGACCCAGTGGACTACGTTCCGGGTGCTCGCCGATGGGTTCCGGACATCCCTTTGCTTCGGGCCATCTTCTTCCTCTGACATAGGACCACATGGAAAATACAGATCAGGTTATTGAAAACAGTTGCACTATTTGAAAGGCTTATTCTAATTAAGTAAAAAGGGATGAGTAAGGAAAAGGGGTAAGTTAGACTGTACCCTCTTTCCAGGAGGTGAGGTATTTGACCTGCTCTTGGGTGAGGGTGTCGATCTCGAGGCCCATACTACTCAGCTTCAGCTTCGCCACGGTCTCGTCGATGCTCTTAGGGACGTCGTAGATCTTCGGCGGAAGCTTATCCCCAGTCCACACCCACTCGGCAACCAAGGCTTGGTCGGAGAAGCTCATGTCCATCACCTCGCTTGGGTGGCCCTCAGCCGCTGCGAGGTTGACCAGACGCCCCTCTGCGAGGAGGTAAAGCTTTCTGCCGTCCTTGAGCTGGTATTCGTCCAGACTATCCCTGAGTCTCCGCTTCCCCGTGGACAGCTCCTCGAGGGCGGGTATGTTCACCTCAACGTTGAAATGGCCCGAGTTCGCCATGATGGCCCCGCTCTTCATCGCCTTGATGTGGTGTCTGTCGATGACATGGACGTTCCCAGTACTCGTAACGAAGATGTCCCCAACCTTCGCCGCCTCTGCCATGGTCATCACCCGGAACCCGTCCATGACCGCCTCCAGCGCCCTCAGCGGGTTCACCTCAGTCACAATGACGTTAGCCCCCATACCCCTGGCCCTATCGGCAATGCCCCTAGCGCACCAGCCGTATCCCCCCACCACAAAGTTTTTTCCAGCGAGCAACACGGCTGTGGCCCTCAGGATGCCGTCGATGGTACTCTGACCCGTACCATACTGATTGTCAAACATGTGCTTGGTGGCGGTGTCGTTTACCGCGATGATTGGGTATTTGAGCTCCCCGTCGGCCTCCATCGCCCTGAGCCTAATGACACCGGTAGTGGTCTCCTCGCTTCCCCCTTTGATATTATCGATTAGGCCCTGGCGGTGGCTGTGAATGGCGTTTACTAAGTCAGCCCCGTCGTCTGTAGTGTAGTTTGGCTTATGATCCAGCACCTTGTCGACGCACCAGTAATACTCATCGGAGGTCTGTTCCCTCCACGCGTAAACCGAGGTCCCGTCACTGACTAAGGATGCAACCACGGCGTCATTGGTCGAGAGGGGGTTAGATCCGCAGAGTATTACCTTAGCCCCCCCAGCTTCCAGGGCCTTCACGAGGACCGCTGTCTCCTTGGTGGCGTGGAGGCAGGCCCCTAAAATGACTCCCTTTAGGGGTTTCTCCTTCTCGAATCGCTTTGTTATCAGAGCCAGAACCGGCATATGAGCCTTGGCCCATTCGATGAGGAGCGTCCCGTCGTTTGCAAGTCCCTCGTCCTTTATCTTATAACTCGGCAAAAAATACACCAGCTTGACTTTCCGTCTCGAGTATATGGAGGTTATGGCATTATAGGTGGACGATCTGGGCGTGGGGCACGTCACCGAGGTAGATGATCCCTGCCTCCTGAACAAGGTTATACTCGATAGCCGCCTTGACGATCCTCACTCCCACCATGTTAACAATCGTGGCCTTCCCCATAGCCTCTATAGCCTCCGTGAGGCAGCAGAGGGTACCCTTATAGAACCGTTCACTCACCTCAAATGGGGTTCTCCCCCCTTTCAGGGTCATCCCCAAAATCTCCGCGTCGCATACCGCAACCAAGAGGTCCCGTCCTTGGCGAATCGTGTTAACGTAGACCTCTTCCAACGGTCTCACTTCCCACCTATGGAGCTCCGGGCCCCACAGGCATCGCATTGAAGGAAGAAGAGGCGCCTCTCTTTCACGATCTGGGTGTCAGGTCGCTTACAAACGGTGCAGACCACGTACTTGGCGGAGTAAACGTCCAGAAGGTTGCGGATGGAGTCACGTCGGAAACGGCCTTGGAAAATCGCCCGGGTACCGTCGAATCGGGGCAATGTGGCCATCTCCCCAGAGAGGAACTTGAGAAGATGCTCCGGGTCCCTACCAACATAGTCTGCGATATACTTGAAGTTCATGATTACGGTTCGCCGTCCAATGCTTCTTACATCGGGGCGGGGGACAGTCCACCT
>CEUD01066898.1_pt1 | contig 12543 bp, 11 predicted proteins | sample 356481 | NCBI WGS metagenome assembly CEUD01 (sample SAMEA2623314, study PRJEB7988) | marine metagenome | isolation source: saline water (ENVO:00002010), including | reverse complement strand
ATACAGGGGCAATTCTATCGCCTCCGCAAAGAAAGTTGAAATCATGAACAACAACCAGACGGTCGACACACCGAGCCTGATTCGTACGAAGCGAGAGGTGTCCGGCATATCCGCGACTTTGCTGCCCTTCACGCCGCAGGGTGAGCCGGACTGGGACGGTTTCCGGTCCCACGTCTCGCGAACCGCGGACGCTGGCCTGACTCCCGCGGTCAACATGGACACCGGTTACATCAACCCGCTGGACGACGACACCCGACTCGAAGTCTTGGCGGCCACCCGAGACGCCCTTGACGGCCGTGACTTCGTCGCCGGCGCCTTCGTCGGCGATTCGCCGGGCGATGCGCTGAACCTGGACGAGTACCGACGGCAGGTCGATATGGTGCAGGACCATGGCGGGGCGCCGGTCGTTTTCCAGAGCTACGGCATGACTCAGCAGGGTCCGGAGGATATACTCGCGTCGTATTCGGCCATCGGCAGGGATTGCCCCGAGTTCATCGCCTTCGAGCTAGGCACGATGTTCGCCCCATTCGGGCAGATCTATGACCTGGAGACGTACGCGGGCCTATTGGACATCCCGCAATGCACCGGAGCCAAGCACTCGTCGCTGGACCGGTCGTTGGAATGGGAGAGACTGGCGCTGCGCGACGAGCGCCGTCCCGATTTCAAGGTCTAAACCGGCAACGACCTTGGCATCGACATGATCATTTATGGCAGCGACTACCTGCTCGGGCTCAGCACGTTCGCCCCGGAGCACTTTGCGCTGCGCGACGCGATGTGGGCTTCGGGGGACCCGGACTTCCACGCGCTCAACGACCTGCTCCAGTACCTGGGCTTCTTCGCATTCCGAGACCCGGTCCCCGCGTACAAACACAGCGCCGCGCAGTTCCTCGAGATACGAGGGCGGATCGACCACAACTCCGCGCATCCGGGCAACCCGAAGCGTCCCGGCACCGACGTCCCGATCCTCCGAGACATCGCCCAACGATTGCAGGAACGCTGGCCGGTCTAGGCGTCACTCGCCCGCACGGCCTCGATCCGTGCCCCGATTCCAGCGGTGAGAGGGAATTCGAGGCAATCCGCAGCGACTGTCGCCTGTGTTGCTGGCCTCATCGCTTGTGTTGCCATCCGATGTTGCGTAGCATGACACCCGTCCGACACCACCACACTAACCCAACATAGAGGTGAATCGCCCGATGAAAGCAGCCCGACTAAGCGGCCCCAAACAATTCGAGATTATCGACGAACCAATGCCCGAACTCAGCGACGGCCAATGCCTGGTGAAGATGGAGAGATTCTCCGTGTGCGGCAGCGACATCCGTCACGGATACGGCCCCGTTCACCCCGAAGAGGAGTACCCGATGCGGACGGGCGCGCCGTGCCACGAGTGCATCGGCACCGTCGTTGAAAGCCGCTCCGACAAGTTCAAAGTCGGCCAACGCGCGATCGTGCTCCCGACCATGACCGGACCTGGCGGACTAGTCGAGTACCTGGCCGGCGACGAAGACCGCATGGCCGCCATCCCAGACCATGGCACGCTCGAAGAGTGGATCATGTGCCAGCCGTCTGGCACCGTGCTCTACTCGTGCCAACAGATGGGGCCGATCATAGGCAAGCGCGTCCTGATTCTTGGACAGGGCAGCATCGGCCTGTCCTTCACGGCAATCTGCGCACGGGCCGGCGCTAGGCAGGTCATCGCGGTGGACCTGGAAGACAACCGTCTTGAATTCGCCAAGCGCTTCGGCGCCACTCACACGGTTAACCCGACGAAAGACAACCTGGACGAAGCCATCGAAGAGATCACCGGCGGCCTCGGCGCCGAGATTGCCGTGGAAGCCGCGGGCTACCCAGACACGCTCAACAACTGCTTCAAGTACGTCGAGAAGTTCGGCACCGTCATCGTATTCGGCATGCAAGAAGTAACTCCTGCGGGCACGGTTCCGCTCAACTTCCGACAGTTCATGTTCAAGACCCCGACGGTCATCGCAACGATCGGGGCCACCAGCGGAGACGCCATCCACCACATCGAAACGATGATCTCGCTAAAGGACCGAGGCTGGTGGGACCCCGGCGAGATGGTCACCCACCGCTTGCCCTTCGACGAGGTCAAGAAAGCCTACGACATGTACGAAAACCGCGAAGACAACGTCGTCAAGGTGGTGCTGCAGGCGTAGGCTATCGACGGGCGGGTTGCGGCTCGCCCGAATCCTTGGACACCGATTGCGACAACGAGCAGTTGATTCGTGCTCATCGCCTACGAAGCAACAATCGACGAGCATGGCGTTGTGCGGTTGCTCGAACCCCCGCGGCTCTCGAAAGGTCAACGGGCTGTGGTGGTAATACTCCATGAAGAGTCAGCGAGCGGGGTCCCCGATGCCGCGCTGCTGAGTGAGCAAGCGCTGGAAGGGGACTGGAATCGTCCGGAAGAGGACGATGCATGGGCGCACTTGCAACAGGCGAACTCGTATTGACCTAGCAGGCTCGCGGGTCCTCACTCAAAAGTCCCTGACGTCCCTTCCGTTCTTTGCGTCCCTTCAGTCCCACCAACACTGCTATGATCCACATCACGGCTGTTGTTAGCGATCGCCCCGCGACTGGCGGTACCGCTCGACCGTGGCGTCTGTCGGCGGGTAGTATTTGCCGGGAGACACGTTCTCTTCTTGGATCAGGCCCTTGACCCACTCCTCGACCTCTTCGTGCTCCTCCACCCAATCGATCGACTCAACGACGACCCCGGCAGGGACCACCACGATTCCATCATCGTCTCCGACGATCAGGTCGCCGGGGCGTACGGCCACGCCGCCGCACGCGATGGTCACGTTGGCTTCGTAAGGGTCGATCTCGTCAGCGCCGCCCATCGGCGTCCGGTCGCCAGCGAAGACCGTCAAACCGTACTCCTTCACGATGTCCAAGTCGCGGATCGCGGCGTCGGTCACCACGCCTGCCGCACCTTTCATCTTGAGCTGTAGCAGCTTGACGTCGCCGCCGATGGCCGCGTAGATGCGCCCCATGCCGTCGCAGACGAGCACGTCGCCAGGCTCACACGATCCCATCGCCTGATATTCGGGCGACTCTGCGCCGCGATGCGTCTCCGCCATGATGTCGGGACGCGGCGGAACGAATCGCAGCGTCCGAGCTCGGCCCACAAGTTGCTGGCCGGGGGTGAAATTCTTGACGCCGCGCATGAAACAGGGCTCGTAACCTAATCGCCGCACGCCGCTGTACACCGTGGCAGCGGACACTTTCTTGTATCGCTCGATCAGCTCAGGGGTAATCTCATCGGACATCGTTTGCACCTCTCGCTTCAGTTGATTGCAAATCGGCCTGGATCAAGGTTGACCGGGCGACGCGATCGTCACCGAGCTCACTCGCGCTCGTTATCGCGCCACGACTCGGCGACGTCGATGTGCCGCTCGAACGCGACGTGGTCGTGGCCTCGGATGTACCGGATCAGCCGCTCGAGTACCTGCAGGCGGGCCAGCCGTCCCGAGATGTGCGGGTGCATCGTCAGTATGAACGCGGTGCCGTACTGGTACGCGCCATCGAACTCCCACTCCCACGCTTCGTACACGTCGCCTGGCGTGTTCATCGAGCCTCGACCGGGGCTGAACGCGTAGTACGGCGCGTCGTCCAGCGACCACGAGACGGGGATCTCGACTAATCGGCCGTTTGGTGAGTCGACGAAATACGGCGCGTCGTGTCCCATCAGGCTGGAATCGTACACGAACCCGCGCTCGGCCAGGAAACCCAGCGAGTGCTGCGTGAGCTCCCAAGACGGCGATCGGTAGCCCAGCGGCCGTTGACCAGCGATCTCCTCGAGGATACGGACGCCCCGATCGAGCACCTCGGCCTCTTCGTCAGCGTCCATCGAACCGGGCGGCTCGTGCATATAGCCATGGTGCCCGATCTCGTGACCTCGGCGCACGATGTCGCGGACTGTATCTTCGTTCCTTTCGGCGATCCAGCCAGGGACGAAGAACGACGCCGGAATCTCGTACCGGTCGAGCAAATCGAGTATCCGGTGCACGCCGACGTTGGGGCCGAATTCGGATGCCGAGACCCTGGACGGATGCTTGGCGGCCTCAGGCGTGCGATGCAAAAGCGCCGAAGCGCCATCCAGATCGAAGCTGAGCATGACGGTGCACTTCGTGTTCCCAGGCCATATCTCTGCCATCAATCGCCTCCAAATTCCGTCTCGATGATCAGCCTAGATCCGTTCGCCTTGAGCAACGTTTCGAGTTCGAATCGAGGTAGCGAACCTGTTGCCCCGTTGCGCGGCTGACATCGCTCTGAGTACCAACTAATCCGTTCGTCCCGAGTCCCGACGCATCGGGATCCCGGCGTTGTCGGGACCTGTCGAAGGACCTCACCCAGCCAACTTTCGCCGCCGGACCGACCGCAGATTCGAGCTTTGTGCCGATGAGAACAACGCACAATCAGACCATCCCTGCCTCTGTCCAGCGCTGAGCAACGTCGATGTGGCGCATGAACACCACGTCCGAGTGCGTCCGGATGTACTGGATCAACCGCTCCAGAACCATCATCTTGGCGAGCCGGCCCGTCACCTGGGGGTGCATCGTCAGGATGAACGCGCCTCCGTACTGGTAGGCGCCGTCGAACTCCATTCGCCAGCCCTCGAACACGTCGGCGGGCGTGTTCATCGACCCCATGCCTCGGTTGAAGACGTAGTAGGGGTAGTCGTCCAGCGCCCACGAAACAGGAAGCTCAACGAGACGGCCGTTCGGCGAGCCCACGAAATAGGGTGCGTCGTGTCCCATCAGACTGGAGTCGTACACGAATCCGCGCTGCGCCAGGAATCCCAGCGAGTGCTCGGTCAGATCCCACGAGGGCGACCGGTAGCCCCGCGGCCGCTCGCCCGTGATGCCTTCCAGTATCTCGATCCCTTTGTCCAACACCGCCTGCTCTTGACCCGGATCAAGGGTCGCCGGTGGCTCGTGCATGTAGCCGTGGTGTCCGACCTCGTGGCCGTCACTGACCATCCGACGAACCGTGTCCTCGTTGCGCTCGGCAATCCACCCCGGCACGAAGAACGACGCCGGTATCTCGTATCGGTCCAACAGGTCGAGTATCCGGTGCACTCCGACCTTCGGCCCGAACTCTCCGATCGACAGCGCGGTCGGCCGATTCTCTGCATCGGCGTTTCGGTACCGCATGATTGACGTACCGTCGAAATCGAAGGATAGAAGGGCCACGGTTTTGGTGCTGCCAGGCCATATGCCCGCCATCGAAAGCCTCCTGAGATGAGTGACGCGATGATCATATAACGAATGCGCCGCAGTTGCATAACCGGCGAACGGTGCGTAGCCAAAGCGATGAAATCACACGTAATCGTGTACGTTTCAGACAACGAAACGACCAGCGCCGAGTGCGTTGGGACGCTCCACTCGTGTGATACACTGTCGCTGTCGTCGTGCGTAATTTCCGCGTAATTTCGACTCCCCAAACTTCACGTCGTGATGGCAAGACCCTGCCGGATACGACAAGTAACGGCTCGGAATCCGGTCGATGCTCCGTTGGTTGGGCGTCGCCGCGGGAGATTGACTATGATCGCGAAGTCGGCCCTTCTCAACTAAGCTTCAACTCCCCTGCCGATGGCATCGACGCCGGCAGGTGAACGCAACCGTTCTCGGCTCCGTTGGACGGGTCTCACTCTGATTGCGACCGTCGCCGCACTGGTTTTCATGGGCGCCGTTTCATCCGAGGCTCCGACGCTGGGCAGCGACGCGTTCGGCGTCCACCACGCCGGCGTTCTGGGCATTATCCTCAGCGTCCTTGGCATGATCCTCAAAGCAATCATGTTCGTGCTGAAACTCATCGGCCGAGCGATCAAATGGGTCGTGATGTTCATCGTCCGGAGGATCCGCGGCGGCGGCGAGAAGGCCGAGGAAGAGGACAGCGCCGCGTCCGAGGAACCCGAGGCGCCTCCCGGAACCGTCCAGCTAAGCACCGTTCGCGGAGCAGCGGCATGGCTTGTCGTCAGAACCGGATCGAATCCCGGCAGCGTGCTTGAGATCGTCGGCGACAAAGTCACGGTGGGCAAAGACGAGTCGTCCGGCGTCCATCTCATCGATTCATCCGTCGACACCGCCCACGCCCTAATCCGCGTCCAGCAGGGCACGTACACATTGTCCGACCTGGGAAGCCGTTCGGGCACCTGGGTCAACGGCAAGCTTGAAGCCGGCGTTGTGTTGAATGACGACAGCAAGATCTCGGTCGGCACGTCTGAGCTGTTCTTCTCGAAGGTCGGCGGCGCGACCGAGTTCGACGACTCAGACGAACAGGCGGGCGGGGTACTTCTGGTCCGCTCCGGGCCAGCCATGGGTCGAAGCTTCAATTTCGGACTGGGCGACTGGGCGATCGGCAGCCAGGTCCCTGAGAAAGGCGCTCAGATCGACGACCCCGCCGTGAGCCAGCAACACGCGATGCTGCGGTGTATGAGAGCCGCGTCTGCCGCCTGTACGATCTCGGAAGCACCAACGGCACAAAGGTCGACGGAGCAGATCTCAGCGGCGTCGTTCTCCAGAACGGCGACCTGCTCAAGTTCGGCGAGACGGAGCTCCAGTTCGTCCACGAGGAGTCCGTGTAGGGTCAGGTCACTGAGGTGAGTTTTCGCTCGCCCTGAGATCCTAGCAGGGCCGCCCAAGGTCCAAGTTCATTACGCAAGCGCTGATTTGACGGGGACTGGACTCGCCTGCGAAAACTGTCCGGTCAAGGTGGTTCGACAAGCTCACCACGAATGGATGTAGGCGAGGCTCCGCTCCTAATCCGTTCGCCCTGAGCCTGTCGAAGGGTCGCCTACACGTCAGCCCGGCTCCGAGTCCGTTCGCCCCAAGCAACCTTATATCCGAGGGGCAGACAACGCATGAGCCAGTGACGGCAAGATATCCACTGCCATTTTGAAGCCGCAGGTGAAGAATCTGGAACCCTGTCGATGGACCCCGACGCGAGCCATGTTGCATCGTGTCTCGAAGTCTGCGTGCGTACGGGCCTGTTCAAAATGCGAACCGTGATTCCGGACCCTAGTACCCGCCGAACTCCAGCGCCGATTCGTACATCGCCTGGACGTTCTCGGCGGGGACCTCTTCGCGGATCGTGTGGCAGGACGCCAGAACGTAACCGCCGCCCACACCGAGCTCTTCAATCTTGGCTTTGACGTCGTCGCGCACGTCTTGCGGCGAGCCGAACGGCAGCGCGTGCTGAGTGTCGATCGCGCCCCAGAACGCGATTTTGTCGCCGAATTCGGCCTTCAAGCGGGCGGCGTCCATCCCCCACGCGGTGGTTTGGACAGGGTTGATGCCGTCGATCCCGATGTCGATCAGGTCTGGGATTAGGTCGAAGATCGCGCCGTCGCTGTGCATCACAATCTTGGCGTCTGTGTTTTTGCGAATCGCCTCAACGCACTTGGCCAGGTACGGCTTTATCTGCTTTTCGAACATCTTCTGGCTAAAATATGCCCTGTCCTGGAGACCGAGGTCGTCGGCAAACGACACGACATCCACGTAGGCGCCGGCTTGGCCGAGCAGCAAGGTTGTGGACGCGACGATGGAGTCGGTCACGTGCTCCAGCAAAGCCTGAGCGATGCCGGGTTCGAGAACCAGGTCCTCCATGAATTCCGAAAAACCGCGCAGTCGTTGGCACGGTGCAACCGACGAGTGCCCAACCGACAGAACGATCGCGTGGTCCGTTTCATCGTGCAGTCGCCGCGCACGTTCGCTGAGCGCGTCGGCGCTGTCGGACGCCTCTGGCATGCTCGGCCAGGCGTACTTCTCGATGTCGGCCATCGTCAGGCCGTCTCGCTGGAACGGTCCTTGCTTGTACATGTACGGGGCGTCCTCGTTCCTAGGCCGTTTCCAGATGACGCCCCACTCGTCGCGATAAGTGAACTCGTCTATCCGAGTTTGAACCATGGCCTGAGAATCGACAGGCGCGGCCGCCTGGACGGTGCGCGTGTCCACGCCGAACCTTTCGAGGATCTCCGCGCACGGAGTCACGTCCTTCGACGGGTTCAGGGGGTCGTTGAGGTCCGCGCGGTTGAGTTCATCCGGCAAGCCGAGGCTGACCGCCAAACGTCCGTAAGCGTTATTGTCGATCGAGCTGGCGATCGCGCCGAAATCCAGCGGAACGCGGTCCGGCTCCTGACGGCTCAATGTCCTGACAACTCGTTCTCTGTGGGTCATGGAAGCCATTGCTATCCCCTCCGTTCGGCGGGACTCACCCGTCCGCATAGAATCCGTTCGTCTCCGCGTAAAACCCGTCCGTCTTGTTCTTATGGAAGTCCGCGGCTCGACAAGATCACGCAAGAATGTCGCAGTCAGACGGCACGAAGTTACTAATTATTGGCCGCGGCGATCCCAAGCTGTCCACGAACCATCTGCACGGCGGAACCGGCGTCGCCGGTGGTCCCGTCGGCGCCTATCTCCGTGGCAAACTCACTCGTGACCGGAGCTCCTCCGACGTAGATTTTGACCTGGTCCCGCATCTCGAGCTCGACAGCTCGGTCGATCGTGACTTTCATGTTCTTGATGGTGGTAGTGAGCATCGCCGACAAGCACAACACCTGTGCGCCCTGCTCTTCGACGGTCTTGAGGAACTCGTCGGGCGGGACGTCCGGTCCGAGGTGTGTCACCTCAAACCCAGCTCCCTCGAGCATCATGCCGACCAGGCTCACTCCGATGTCGTGCAGATCGCCCTGCACCGTCCCGGTCACGGCGCGCAGTTCCGACGACCTACTTTCGCCGGTTAGCAGCGGTTTAACGATCGCCATCGCGGCCTTCATGGCCCTCGCCGCGACCAACATCTCGGGCATGAAGAATTCACGCTGCTGAAACTTCTCGCCGACCACGTCCATCCCCGGAATCAGACCTTCGTTGATGATCGTGATGGGCGCCATTCCGTCGGCGAGTGCGCGCTGCGTCCAGTCCACGGCTGCATCGCCATCCCCATCGATCACGTACTGGCTAAGCTCGTTCAGTTCCATGTTCGACCCTCCGCGTCACGATAGCGTTCTGAGCTATGATATCGGCAGTGCTCAGGATGCAGCGCATCTTATGCCCTAGCCTGAGGATAGTCAACAGAACGTGCTAGTTGGAGGCTCGACGACGCGAAGAATAACCGGTGCTCTGGCCGTTCACGGCCAAGCCATCACCACCCACGAGTCCGTCGTCAGTCCTAGGCGCAACAACCACCGGTGCTCTGGCCGTTCACAGTCAAACCAACACCGCACGCGAGCACGATCTCAGCACCAGGCGCAGCGGCCACCGGTGCTCTGGTCCTTCCGTCGGAAGGACCAAGCCAACGTCGCACACCAGCACGTCCTCAGGCCCACGCGCACAACCGCCGGTACTCTGGCCGTTATGGTCATCAATTAAATAGTTTGTGCTTGACGCTTCCCACGACGTTGAGTGTTCCGCAAAAGGCGAAGCCTCGAGATTGCCGCTGGCAACAGTGCCTGTTCAACGACCAGATTCTTCGGCTGCGGCCTCAGAATGACACAAATTTTCGGTACTACTTATTTTGCTTATCGCCCTTCACGACCAAGCCAACGCCGTCAGCTACTCTCGCCCCGGTCGCTTGAACGGGATGCGGCGGCCGATGCCTTCGAGCGTAGACTTGAGCACGTCTGGGGTGACTTCCGGGGCGCCCGACGAACGGGCTTGCGCTTCGACGGCGTTCTTGACTCGGCCCCGAATGAAGCCGGGGATGCGTTGGAGTCGTTGCTCGGCCTCCGGAGACCAGGACACGTCGGCGCCTGACGCGACGTCGCCGTTGGTGTTGGGCTCGTACAGGCACCAGATGTCCTCGGCGAACAGATCGTTGGAGAGCGCGTGGGCCCGAGCTCGGCACCCGCCGCATACCTTGCCGTACTCGCACTCGCCGCAGCGGCCTCCGGGCGATTGCTCACGCATGCTGCGAAGCACTGGCGCGTCAAGCCAGATGTCGCCGAACGGCTGCGATCGAACGTTGCCCGCCTCTAAAGGAAGGTAGGGGCAGGGGGTGACTCCGCCTTCTGGGTTGACCCTCACGTACTGTCGGGCGGCCATGCAGCCGGCATTGGCCAGCAAAGCCGAGTCCTGCCCCGCGGCGACGCGACTGATCTGCGGGGCGCATCGCGCACGGACCATCATGTCGGGATACCGGTCCTGGGCTTCCACGACCGTTTGCAGTGCCTCTTCGTACTGGGCCGGAGTGATGTCGCTCAACTCCTCGCCGCGTCCGGTGCACACCAAGAAATACAGCGTGAACCCGGTGACGCCTTCTTTGTGGGCGAACTCGATCATGTCGGCGAGTTCTTCGCGGTTCCAAGGCAGCACCGTCATCTGCAAGAGAACGGGCAGATCCTGCTCGACGCACGTACGGATGCCGCGAACGGCGCCTTCCCACGCGCCGGGCACGCCCCTGAAGTTGTCATGCAGCTCCGACTTCAGCGAATCCAGGCTGATGCCGGTGCCAGAAATCCCGGCGTCTTTAAGCTCGCCGACCGTTCGCTGACTGAGCAACATTCCGTTGGTGCCAAGCACCACGACCATGCCTTTGCCCGAGGCATGCGACGCGAGGTCGACGATGTCCCGTCGCATCAGGGGTTCGCCGCCGGTGAGGATGAGCATTCGAGTCCCAGCCGCGAACATCTCGTCGATCAGACGCCGGCCTTCGTCCAGCGAAAGCTCGTCCTTGCCCTGATCGCCAGCGGAGAGGTAGCAGTGGGCGCATCGAAGATTACAGCGATTCGTGGTGTTCCACGATACGAGCTCGGGCTGCCAGGTTTTGCCGCCGCCAGTCTGGCCGGAATCGATTGCGGGGAAGTCCAACGTCATCGCGATCCCCTGTGGCGCGTCACGGGTGGTGGAACCTGCCGGTGTCGCCCCAGAAGCCTTTGGCTTCGTCGAGCATCTCGGGAGTTACCTCGCCGCGTCCTTCTCGTGCGGCGTAGTCCTCTACCGCCTTCACGATCATCCCCCGCACGAACTTCGGGATTCGCTGGACCCGCTCGGTCGCCTCTGCGGTCCACACCAGGTCCGAGGCGGCCCGCGCCGAACCCTCTTCCCATTGGTGGTATTTTTCTTCGATCATGTCGGGCGTCACCGACGACTTGCCCTGTTTGGCGGCCAACACTTCGACCCGCTGACGGGTCAAGTTTCGCATCATCCCGGCCGGCACGTGTTCTAACCGAGCCAGGGCTTCAGGCGTCCAATCGAGATCCGAGCTCGCGGTGTCCTCGTCTGTCATACCTAACCCTACATCCCCATCTGCTCTCTGGCTTCGTCCATTATCTCGAGCGTCACTTCTTCGTGTCCGCCGTCTCGCGCGTATTCTTCGATCGCCTGTCGGGCCATGTTCCGTGCGAAAGGAGGCACGTTTTGCAATCGCTCGTCAGCCTCCGCAGACCATGAAATCGCTGAATCTTCACTGTCCGTGGACTCGTCGACGGACTCCGGGGTGGTTCGGCCCGTGGACACGAGAACGCTGCACCGAGCCAGTCTCGCCAGGTTCTCGCTGGTGCTGCCAATGTCGGCGAGTTCGGTTTTGTGCTGCCCGAAGCGCCCGATCACGAGCATCTTCGGGTTGCGCTCGTCCGCGTAATCGAGCAACCTTTGGAACGGTTTACCTTCCAGCAACGTGGTCTTGACCCGCTGACCGGCGGCTTCGCCCATTCGCTCTGCCGTGTCGAGATGGCCTTGGTACAGGGTCTCCAAGCCTCGATCGATGATCTCTTCGTGGAGTTTCTGTTGGTCGTCGAAACGGAAAAGCTCAGCGCCCGCGTCCGACAGCACGTCCGCGATGCTCTTGAACGCGACAATGTGGAACTCAGGGTCGAAAACGCTGACGACCTCGACCGACTCCTCCAGCGCGGCGCCCAGGGCCAGCGCGATCTCGACCGCCTTGAACGATTCGGGGCTGCCGTCGACGGTCGCCATGATGCCGCTGCTGTCGGGAGGGCTCTTGCGCACGAGCGCGACGTCGATCTCCGTGCTGCGCAACACCCGCTCGCTGACGCCGCCGATCTGGCTTCGCGGCGCCGCGCCGAGCCCGACGGCGCCCATGGCAACCAGGTCGTAGCCGTCCCGGTCGATCTCTTTGAGCACCTCAACGTAGTTCTTGCCCTCGGCCATCTGGCGCTCGAAAGGAATCTCGCGCTCCCGGCAGAGCTCTTGAGCGTGGTCCAGGTACGATTCCGAGATGATCTGCAGCCCGTTGGAGATCAGGCTCTCGTGGGTGGTGCGCTGGCGCTCCAACTCCTCCGGAGTCTGGTATCGCTCAGGGAGGCCTGGCTCCATCTGGGTAAACCTGCGCTCGTGGAGCCGTGCGGCGTAGGCATGAAAACCGACTACCGTCGACCGAAAGCGCTCCGCGAGATTGCTCGCAAGTTCGACCGCCTCGTCGCTGTGAGGCGAATTATCGACTGGGACCATGATGCGCTTGTACATCTGCACTCCTCACCGACCGTTCCGCTTGCCAGGTATTTTACCAGACGCCGAGGGCGCGTTCATCGTACCTCGGTTTGAAATCTCCCATCAATCTTTCGTCTGT
>CEUD01342354.1_pt1 | contig 12661 bp, 15 predicted proteins | sample 356481 | NCBI WGS metagenome assembly CEUD01 (sample SAMEA2623314, study PRJEB7988) | marine metagenome | isolation source: saline water (ENVO:00002010), including | reverse complement strand
GCGGTTAGTTTTAAGGCTAGCGAAATTAAAGGCCTTGATAACGAAGTTGTCCAACGAACTAAACCATCTACACTTGTTAAGGTTCCTTGGGTTGAGGGAGCTTCAAAAAACAATATCTTAAGGGCACAGAGATGTTAATCGTAACCTATGTTCAGAACATGAGAGAGCTTGGGCTTGCAAAAGAGCATGGAGTATCTGAGGTTGTTATATCTCCAAAAGGTCCTTCTAGGTTTGGAACCCTGACAGCGTCTGATGCTAATGATTTAGGTCGCCATGCAAAAGAGATCGGCTTAAAAGCAGTACTCGAATTGGACGCACTTTTAACTGAGCAGGAATTGCTAGAAGTGAAACTTGAGAGTTACGAGCTTTCAAGTTTTGGTGCTTTTAGAGTGCAGGACCCTGGACTTTTAGAGCTAATTTTAAATAAAACAAATCTTCCAGTTCAACTGATCTTGGAGGGTGGAAATCATAATCTTCCAGGGCTTAAGGAATGGAGAGATTATCTTGGGGCCAGGCTAGACAGAATGGTACTTTCAATTGAGCTTCCTAAGAATAAACTCCAAGAATATAGGGAAGCATTAAATGTGCCTGTTGAGTTTTTAGTTCTTGGAAGAATCCTTTTATTTTATACTCCAAGAAATCTTCTCTCTGCCATGCTTCCTGAGGATGACGAACTTAGAGCGAAGCCGCAGATCACTGCAGTTGGCGAAAGTGAGGAGAGTCCACATAAAGGTTTTCCTGTACTGGAAAATAACAGGGGTACCTTTATGTTCCATATCAAGCACCAATTTCTACTGGAACATTTAGGTGAGCTGGAGTTTCTTGATGCTGCGAGAGTTGACTTAAGATTTGACTCGGACTTTGGACTTATTGAGAAAGTTAAACAAGTCTTTGACTCTCAAATGAGCGGAAAAGAGTTTAAAGAAATTTACCCTTTTGATGTGATCAAAGGATTTTATAAAGTTAACAAATCAGATGTGCTTTTTAAGAAGCTTAAAAATAGTCGAATTCAAAGAAAAGATGAAAACTATATAGGCGAAGTTTTAGAAATCAAAAAGGGCTCTCACCAAGCTATTCGTCTAAAAGGCAGAACGGCTATTCAAAAGGGGATGAACCTTCTTTTCATTACCCCAGAGGGGAAGGAGTTTAGCTGTCCGGTGGTTGAGCTGAAAAACACCAAGCTTGAAGATATTGAACAGAGTACCGATGAAGGTCTCGTTCTTATGAATTATCTAGGTGGTGTTTGGGTGAAGTCACAAGTTTATATTCAAGAATAAAAAAACGCGCGGGGAGAGAGACCCGCGCGTCCTTAAGAGAGGGAGAGAGAGTGCCGCTCCAAGGCGCGACAGACCTTTCTGTAAATTTTCTTTTTCTTAGTTTTGGTCTTGAGCGCCTTAAATTAGCGCCCAAGTTTTAATAGTACTGAGAGTTGTTGCAAAGGCTTGATTGGGCCTGTGTGCCTTGAATATGGATCGGCCTAAAGCCTAAGTAATACGGCTGGCCATGGCTTGATCCCAGTTGGACGTCGGCGTTTGAAATCTGCCCGATAGGACACGAGTACGAGTTCTCCACCACTACCTGGCTCATTAGATTGCCTTGTCCTGTGAGTCCATTTCTTGGGCAAAGATACATGTGCATAACCGATTGACCGTTTTCGTTTCTAATTACTGCAATGTCACCGTAGCTTGTCACGCCGACATAGAGTGCTCCGACGTTAACCTGGGCGTTAACATTGATTCTTGTGGTGGCCCTATTACCGCCTTGATAGCAGCGATTTTCATTTGAAACAATGTCCATCCAATTGCTTGGTAGATTGTTTCCATTGCCACCTTGGTAAACACCACCTCCAAATCCACCCCAGCCAACGTTTGAGTTGTTGGAGCTGTCACCTGAAGTATTGTTTTTACCACATGCAACTGAAAGTGTTGCTACGAATAAAATGACTGCCAGATTTTTAAGGCCTCTAGCAAACCTTCTCTCTGATGTTCTCATCTCTCTCTCCTCTCTCTGATTAAGAAAACTGACTAATCAGCTTTGTTATGCAATCTAATGATGCATGACGTGTGCCATCTTTTTTTATAGGATTTCAGCTACTTACTGGTCGGTCGGTTGTACAAACTATGTACACCTTTCAAAAACTGTACAATTCTTGGACGGTATACTAGGAATGAATCTGAACAATACTTATACAAAAATATGCATCTGGAGGGTCCAATGAGTTCTGAAAGTTTTTCTACTAGTAGTGATTTCAACCATTTAGTTCAAGTAGCTAATTTGTGGGATGGAATATTGTTTCTTTCTTTGACAGGATTTATCGACTCGGCGCGATCTGAGACAATTATCAATAAATCTTTAACTAAGATTCACAACACAGATTCTCCTTATCTGGTTGTGGACATATCTGGTGTGCACGCTGTTGACTCCGCTGTTGCCAAACACCTTTTTGATCTAAATAGTGCTGCATCTTTAATGGGGTGCGAGACAGTATACTGTGGTCTAAGTCCTGCAGTGGCCCACTCAATGGTGTCACTAAACCTAGACTTTCAAAGTGTAACAACTCGAACTACCATCCAGGCCGCTCTAAATTACTGTTTAGCAGGGCAGGGCTATGAGGTGACTAAGAAAACTAAATCAATGGAGTAAATCATTGGGATATATCAACGTAGGCCAGGGTGATGCCACATTCCACCTTTTTCATGGAGAGTGCGAGGACTATAAGCGAGAGTTTATTTTACCCTTGGAAGATATCCTCAATGAAAGAGGTGCAGTGAGAGTATTTCTTGATTATGGAAAACTTACTTATGTAAGTAGGAAGGAAGCCTTGGCCATAAATAGGTTAAAAAAAACTATATCTCTTTTGCACCTTGATTCTGAAGAGAAGAATATGTGTCCTTCTGTATCACTGGCTTTGTGCAAGTGGGGTCACGATGGATAAAAAACTTCTCAAGTTTTCTAAAAGTCTCAGGTTTGAAAAAGACATCATGGCCGTTGTAAATAGTATCTTTGAGCTTGGAACAAGATATGAGCTTGAAAGTGTTGATTTGTGCAAGTGTGCCACCGCAATAAGCGAGCTTGCTACAAACTTAGTGAAGTACGCTGAGAATGGAAGAATCAACATTTCTGTAGAATTAGAAAAAGATCATTCAGTTGTTCATGTTGAGTCCCTTGATGATGGCCCGGGAATTGCTGATATTGCTAGGGCATTGAAAGAAAACTTTAGCTCTGGTCAAAGTCTTGGGGTTGGACTTCCTGCTGTAAAAAGGCTGACCGACTCATTTATGATTGAATCATCTCCCAAGGGTACTTTAATAAGGGCAACTAAAAGGATTGGGAGGACATGTGGTAAATAATGTTGTTTTTCCAATTTATAGCTATAAAGAAATTGGGTTGTTTCTAGAGATAGTCCATGATTGCCTTAAAAAGAATAATACAAACTTTGAGCGGATATCAAGTACTTGCTCAGAGCTTGACTCTCTTATTAGCAAACTCTTAAAGGCACAAGAGTCTGTTGAGGTTAAGGTCAATAATAAGATAACGATTGAACTAAAGTCAGATGAAAATATCTCTCAGCAGTATGAGCTTATCACTGTGAATCCTAGAGAGGATTCAATTGAATTGGAAATAGATAGGCTTAATAACGACAATGATTTTAGGAGAAGCCTTCTTTTTAGACAAAACCACCAGCAGAAAGGCCAGTATGTAAAACTTTTGAATGAATCATTAAGGCAGAAGAATGATCAAATTCAAAAAATGTATGATTCTAAAAGCTATTTAATAAATTTTCTTGCTCATGAGTTAAGAAATCCATTAACTGCCATTTTGAATTCAATCGAATTAATGAGGGCCGCTCCCGAGATGGTCGAGACAATGGAGCTTGACAATGTTCTCGAGAATGTTGCTTCCGATATGAAAAGATTAGTTGATGACGTCTTGGACTTCGCCAAGCTTGAGAATAATAAAATGGAGTTTGAGATCTCTGATGTCGGAGCATCCACTTTCTGCAACGAGTTTGCAGCCTATGGACAGACCCTTGCTGAAAGTAAAGACTTGGATTGGAAAACATCCGGTTTAGAGCAGCTGGGCAAAATCAAAATGCGGGTGGACCCATTTAGACTTAGGCAAATCTTATCCAATCTGGTTGGAAACGCTTTGAAGTTCACTGATTCTGGGCATATCGAGTTTAGTGCGGCAATAGAAGAGAACAGAGTAATTCTTGGTGTGCATGATACTGGTAAGGGCATAAAGAAAGAGTTTCAATCTACAATTTTTGAAGAATTTACCCAAGAGAGTAGTGCCGTTAGTAGAGAATTTGGTGGTTCTGGGCTTGGACTTAATATCTGTTACAATCTATGTAAAAATATGAAAGGCGAGTTGTGGTTTGAATCTGAATATGGAAAAGGAACAACCTTTTATATTGGTGTCCCCTTGGTGAAAAAGTAAAGGCCTGCTGTGCAGGCCTTTTTGGTTTAATGAAAATTAAAGCGTTTTAGCTCATCAATCAAGTGATCTTTTAATCTGTTACCAGATTCTCTCACCGCGTGATCAACATCATTAGACAACCTTTGCAGCTGTCGTTGGAATTTGTCATCCCTAAGAACCTTTTCCTTAGAAGTCTCTGGGATTGACGCACCCAAACTTGCTCCAAGCCCAAGACCAACTGAAGCAATTGCGAATGGGTGTAGATTATTTACAACATCTTCTGGGTGAAAGTTCTCTGTTGCAGTTTTAAATTTGTTCTTAGCACTCTGAACCTTTTCAGATCCCTTATGTTTTAACTCAGAATATTTTTGAGAACTTTTATCCTTAAGCTCCTGAGTTTTGCCGGCCGAAGAAAAATCGCTCCTCCCAACTTTAGAGCTTAGTTCTTCACCTTTGTCTGAAACTCTATGTTTTAGTTCTTCACTCTTTACTTCAAATCTCGTCTTTGCATTTTTTGCCTTAGTCTTTGCTTTTGAAGCAAGCTCACTTGCTTTTTGTGAAACACTATCTTTGCCATGTTCAAATTGAACCTTTCCCTTTTCAACAGCAGCTCCTACCTGGCCTCTGAGGCGTCGCTCATATGTTACATGTTTTTGATCCTCCATTAAAAGCAGTGTGCCCAAGGATAAAAACATTGTTCCCATAGGATTATTTTTTAAGTGGGTGTAGGTATCTGTTAAACTTTGGCCATGAGGGTAAAATATTGCGTCGTCCAGAATCGCACCTGGACTAAGTCTTGAACGAACATTGTCAATATTTCTACCGATTTTGTCTATCTGTCCGTGAACCTCTCTTTGTAGTTGTTCACTTGTCTTATTAGTGTCTTGTGATTTCATTTGCTTTCTCCTTAAACATTTCGCCCATATGATCAAAAGATTCCATTGAACGGTGTGGAGTCAAACTATCGCCGGATAATTTCTTCTTAGCCGCGGCCATGAGTCCAATACCGATCAGTAGAAGACCAACTCCAGTTATAAGAGCCGCGAGCCACCAAGAAACGACATAGCCAAGTGCGATAACTATTGTTGCAGCAATTGCCTGAATTCCGACAAATGCAACAATTGTCCCTGTTGTTATTGATACAGCACCTTGCTTAATAAGCGATGTTTTCTCACCAAGTTCAGTTCTTATTAAATCCGATTCTTTTCTAATTAATGAAGAAAAGTCAGAGTAGAACTCGTTGTACAACTGCTTCCAGTTCTTTCTGGAGCTTTCACTAAAATCCTGTCTGTCATACGAGGCACGATGGTAGTGTTTTTCTGGCTCGTATGGCTCTCTTCCTATGTGGCTATCTCTTGATCTTCTGTCATGTTCCACATCATCGTTAAAACTTGAACCTTTGTAAGATTGAGGATGATGACCGGCCCTGGCGATTCTATCTCTCTCTCTAAGGTCTTTTTCATTTCCATAGTAGTGGGTTGAGAAATCCCTGCCTGAGCTTCTCATACCTGATTTCTCCTTTCCGTAAGTATGCTCGGTGGACGTTGAAGCATTGCCCATTCTATCTATATCCCTTGAGTGAGAGCTCAATCCTTCACCGTGTTGTGTCCCCGGCTCAGGGTTGTAGCCTGATGGTGTTGCCCCGGTTCCTCGTGGTCCAGTTACTCGAGATTTCCTTCTTGATCTTATATTTTCATTTCTACTTTCCATGATCTTCTCCTTCTATATGTTTTTATTTTCTTTTTGTTGGTCAGGATATCCTCTGCCGCGGTTTCCTGATACTGAGCCGCTCACATCTCTAGGAGAGCTGTCTCCTGAGGCCTCGGCCGTGTCTACTCTTGGATCCATTTGAGGATCAAATTCATTGGACGATTTTGTTCTTGCAGCTCCTGCACTTTGCCCCATGCTCGTTTCATCTTGGTTTTGATTAACTGCGTACTTTCCAATTCTTCCAAAAACACTTCCCGCCAGGAGTGAAGTCGCAAACAAGGCCGCAGGGTGCTGCCTTCCTTGTTCTTCTACAAAGTTTAAAAGATCATCAGAGCTACTTGTTTTTAATCTCTCTTCAAGTTTTTTGGTCCAAGAAGCTCCTTCTTCAAACCAAGAAGCAACGATCTCTTTCTCTTCAGATTCTGAACTGTTGTTTCTAAGTTCTTTAGCTGCAGTATTGAGCCCCGAATTTATGTGCTCAATATATTTGTTGAACTCTTGTCCATATTTGTTAAACACTTCCATCAGGGGGGCCAGACCCTCTTTTCCATACTCTTGGAGTTTATCAACTCCAATATCTTTGGCCTGTTGGACAAATTCTTCGCCTGAGCTATTTCTGCGATGTCCTGGTTGCGTGTCGAATTGCTCTGTGGTCATAAGTCCTCCCGCTATAAATTGACTTTCTAGTTTTGTTATAGACTGCAAGCCTTATTCCAATATTGGGAACGAGTGGAGGTTAAAAAACTTAATATTTTGATTAAATTCTTAAGGAACTTTTTTGAATTTTACTTCTAATTAAAATCTAGTTCTTTTATACAAAAGTTAACTTTGATTCCGTTGTTGTTAAATGGAATAACTTTAGGAAAGGGAATTTGAACATCTGAAGGAATTATGATTCCGTATTTACGAGGCCTGAATTCAGTTTCTATTTGTCTTATTAGGGACTCAAAATACTTTTTCTTTTTGCCTGGGATCTTAACTCTTTTTCCATAGGGTGGATTACATATTAGAAGGTTGTCCGTTATTTCTTCTTTTTTCTGATTACTGAGTGGGTTGAATATATCATGAGTTAGGATTTTCAGCTTTTTAGAGCCTTTCGCAACTGGCTCTATATCAAGCCCATGACAAAGCTTTACAAGCATAGAAGTTGGTATTTCTTTTTGGAGATTATCCTTTTTTACCAATGGCCAGTTTAAAAATGGAAACTCCCTTTTATTATTTGATTGAAAAAACTCCAAGGCCTCGTTTAGAAAACTGCCTGTTCCACACATGGGATCGACTAAGTTTTTTATGGGAAGTTCTTCATTTTGAAAAAGTTTCATTAATAAACAACTGGCATAGCTCTCTCTCAAGGACGCCTTGCCACGGTTTGAGCGCTCGCCTCTAATGTGTAACAAATCACCACTGGTGTCCAAGCTGATTGTAAGTTCATCTGCATCAAATCTGAGAAAGACCTTCTGCAGTTGTGAATCCGAAAATTCTTCTTTAATCTTCTTTGGTAGGGGAGAGCCATGCATGAACTTTTTAAGAGCTTTTTCACAAGCTTCTTGTGCCTTTGAAGTGTTTATAATGCGAGAGTTCCTAGTTGAAATTCTCCAGTCAACTTCTTCTCTCACAAGGTACTGTCTCCAAGGAATCTGTCCTATGGTTTTAAATAGTTTTGGAAAATCTCTACATTTTCTTGTCTTTAACCTTAATAAAATCCTCGTAGGGCAGCGAAGTAGGTAGTTAAGCGATAACCCTATTTCGATTGGGCAAGAGAACTCTATCCCGCCCTGCAGTATGTTAACATCCTGAAGCTGCTCAAAGAGACCTTTTAGTTTTAGTTCAAGTACGACAGAGTCTTCAAGGCCAATAGGGCAAATTAGGTAAAATAAGTTCATGGTTACTTATTAATGCGCCTGGCCTTCCTTGTCATTATATTGATGATATTTTATAAGGTCCTATGTTAAATTTGGTGCCTCACAAGGCAAATAAGCTCGAAATTACCCCACCCAAGGTTAAATTGGGGACTGTCGGAAATACTCTAAACATTGAGTTTGAGCACAATTATGAGTTAGCACCTCATGTAAGTGAAAAATTTGGACATGAGTATCAAAATTGGGGCCTGTGGGACTATGATGTTTTTGAAGTTTTTCTAACTAGAAGTGAGAGCTCCAAATTGCCATATCTTGAGATACAGGTTTCACCACTTAATCAAAAATTTGCCTTATTAATAAATAAACCCAGAGAGAATACAGAATACCCAAAGAGTTGCCCCTTTCAAGCAAAAAACGAGTTTTCTGGAGATCTATGGAAGAGTAGTATCAGCATCGATATTCAAGATATTCCCGGCGAATCAGAAACTATCAATGGTAATATTCATGCTATCTTAGGGACTCCCAGAAACTACTTCTCTATGAATGTTAATCCTGAAGAAGCACCAGACTTCCACAGACCTGAATACTTTACTGATATATTAAAAGCGAGACCTTAATGAAAGGATGCCTTACTTTAGTTCCAACCCCAATCGACGATGAAAATCCTCTTGAGCAAACGGCCTTCAAATTACTAAAGGAAGCTGTTGAGAAAGGGGATATCATAGCTGTTGAAGAGGCCAAAACCTGCCGCAGAAGGTGGTTGAATTGGGGACTACCAAGAGAGGCGATTCAGGACTTTGTTTTGTATAACGAGCACACCAGATCTGACCAGGCCGCTAATCTTATAAAAGAGCTCTCGGGCGGCAAAAACGTTTTTTTATTAAGTGATTGCGGCCTACCTGCGTTTTGTGACCCCGGAAGAATTCTAGTCTCTTTATGCCATGAAAGCTCAATTAAGGTAACAGCAACTCCGTTTCCTAACTCTATTTCATTGGCCATGGCCCTAAGTGGCTTTAACCACGATCGCTTTATATTTGAAGGCTTTATACCGGCAAGAGGAAGCGACAGGGCCAAGGTATTAAAGAGGATTCTTTCTCAAAAAGAAGTTTCCATCATAATGGATACACCATACAGACTTCAAACTCTCTTAAAAGAAATGAAAGCTATAAATAGTGCAAGGGAAGTTTTCCTGGGCATAGATCTCAATTCTTCAACTGAGGAACTTGTAAGAGCAAGGTTAGGTGAATTGAAGATTCCTGATGGGAAGAGGGAGTTTGTCTTGGTAGTTGGAGGGCAAAATGAGCGAAAGTAGAAAACAAGATCATATAGAACTAACTTTCAAATCTCAGACTAATGAAGGGGAGAACTATGGGCTTGTTTACGAGCCAATGCTTGCTTCATTGAACGAAAAAGTGGATTTGAGTGTGAATTTTGCTGGTAAAAAACTTGAGGCTCCACTTTGGATCTCTAGCATGACCGGCGGCACTGAAAAAGCAAGATCCATCAACAAAAACCTGGCCCTTGCCGCCGGAAAGGCAAAGATTGGTATGGGCCTTGGCTCTTGTAGATCCCTTTTGGATTCCAACGAACGTCTGGAAGATTTCAGTGTGCGAAAGTATATCGGAGACTCTGTGCTATTGGCCAACCTAGGCGTGGCACAGGTTGAGGAATTAATCCAAGAAAATCAGGTATATAAGATTAAGGAAATGCTCAAGAAAGTTGAAGCTGACGGACTTATGCTTCATATAAACCCTCTGCAAGAGTATATGCAGCCTGAAGGGGATAGGTACAAAGTGAGCCCCTTGGAGACTCTAAAACGTCTTTTAGAGGCCCTTGATAGCCCTATTGTGGTGAAAGAAGTTGGACAAGGCTTTGGTCCGCAGAGCCTTTTAGAGTTATGTAAGCTACCACTGGCCGCAGTTGAGTTTGCTGCCTTTGGTGGTACAAATTTCACTAAAATAGAACAGGCTAGACATGATGCGTTCAAATCGGGTAAAAAGAGCGAACTATTGAATTTTGCCGCAATTGGACACACTGCGTCTGACATGGTTGGTTGGGTAAACAAGATTCTTAGAGATGAAGAAGTAAAATGTAAAACATTTATTATCTCAGGGGGAATTAAGTCTATTGTTCACGGCCACTCGCTTAGAGAGAGACTAGATGCTGATTCAGTCATAGGAATGGCATCAGCGTACTTAAAGAAGGCACTGGAAGGCCAAGATGCAGTGAATGAATTAGTCTCTGAACAAATAGAGGCATTAAGACTTGCAAAAATGTTCTTGAAGAGGAGCCCTTTTGAAAACGATTAGTGGATTTTCGAAATTAAATAAAAATGAAAAAATAGAGTGGTTGTCACAACAACTTGGTGGAAGAGAAGGCGAGAGCTTTTTAAAAATAAAAGACTTTTGGCATGCGGATGAGCAGCTTCAAAAAGTTATGGATGATTTTAGTGAAAACACAGTCAGCAACTTCTACTTTCCCTTTGGCGTTGCTCCAAATTTTAGCGTAAATGATAAGATATACCATGTTCCAATGGTGATAGAAGAAAGCTCTGTTGTGGCCGCTGCCAGTAAAAGTGCAAAGTTTTGGCTCAAGCGTGGTGGTTTCAAGGCAAAAGTTGTTGATTCAACCAAGGCCGGTCAGGTTCATTTTATCTACAGAGGTGATAAGGAAAAGCTATTTTCTTTTTTCAATGTGAATAAAAGTAAGCTTAAAAACGCTGCATCGTCACTTGCGGCCAACATGGAAAAACGTGGCGGCGGAATCAAAGATATAGCTTTAAGAGATAGAACTTCAAGCTTGGAGAACTACTATCAATTGGATGTTAGTTTTGACACTTGCGATGCAATGGGTGCCAATTTTATCAACTCCATATTGGAAAAGTTTGCAGAAACCTTTCAAGACATGGCTGCTCAGCATAGCGCTTTTAATGAGTTCGAGCGTGATGTTCAAATCATTATGTCCATTCTTACCAATTACACACCAGACTGCAGGGTTATAGCAACGGTCGAGTGTCCAATAGAGGAGCTTGGTGAATTCTCCGGAGGAATGGGCCCAACTGAGTTTGCTGAAAAATTTGAAAGGGCCGTGCAAATCGCCAAGGTAGATGTGAATAGGGCCGTAACACACAATAAGGGAATCCTTAATGGGATTGACGCCGTTGTCCTTGCAACAGGAAATGACTTTAGAGCGGTGGAAGCTTGTGTTCACGCATATGCCGCAAGAGATGGACAATATAGAAGCCTATCGGATTGCACCGTAGACAATGGAATCTTTAAATTTGAATTAGATATACCTCTGGCCTTGGGCACTGTTGGCGGACTTACGTCCCTTCACCCAATGGCCAGAACATCTCTTGAGCTTCTAGGATCACCTGATGCAAAAGAGTTGATGATGATCACTGCATGTGTTGGGCTTGCTCAAAACTTTGGTGCTGTTAGATCTTTAGTTACAACAGGAATTCAGAAGGGACATATGAAAATGCACCTTCTAAATATTTTGAACCAACTAGAAGCAAGTGAAAGTCAAATTGCTGAGGCCAAAAAGAAATTTGAAGATCATGCAGTGTCTTTTGCTGCTGTAAGAGAGTTTTTAGAACAAAGCGCACCTGCGCGTTAAGAGGGAATTAGTCAATGAGAGAGCAGACCTATTATGGGCATGGTAAGTTGTTGTTAAGTGGAGAGTACTTTGTTTTGGACGGAGCAAAGTCATTGGCCTTACCATGCAAGCTTGGCCAAGTCATGAATGTAAAACACAGCAGAAGCAACAACCCCACATTGCACTGGAAAAGTTATGATCACGAAGGCAAGCTTTGGTTTGAGGCCAAATATGAGCTATGGCGCTTTAGAATTCTTACAGAGGAAAACCAGGCATCCATTGATCTCCAAAAAATTCTTCAACAAGCTAGGCATCAAAATATCCATTTTCTAAGAGACGAAGTAGACACACTCGTTGAAACAAGAGTTGAGTTTCCGCTAAATTGGGGCCTAGGATCAAGCTCAACTCTTATCTATAATATTGCTCAATGGGCCTATATATCTCCATTTGAACTACTTGCAAAAACATTTGGCGGTTCAGGATATGATATTGCCTGTGCTCAGAGCATGGGCCCAATTATTTATTCTAATCTTGGTGGAACCCCCTCTTGGCAAAGTGTAAACTTTAGTCCTCTTTTTAAAGATAAGCTTTATTTCGTTCATCTCAACCAAAAGCAAAACTCTAGAAGAGAAGTTGAGAGATACCAATCATTAGAGCTTGAAGACAAGCGATCACTCATCAAGCAAATCAACTCTCTGACACTTGGTATGAGTGAGGCACTAGATCTTCAAGAGTTTGAGGCCTATATCTTTGAACACGAAAATCTACTGTCCCATTCTTTGGACATGCCAAGGGTAAAAGATCTGCACTTTCAAGATTACTGGGGAGCTATAAAGTCTTTGGGCGCTTGGGGTGGAGACTTCGCGTTGGCAACATCAGATAAAGGTATTGATAAGACTCGTGAGTACTTTGCTTCTAAAGGTTTTGAAACTGTTCTTGGCTATGATGAAATTATTTGTAGTAATCCCTTGAGTGGCACTGAAACTCTTTCCCAACTTAATGAGCGTCTAAATGAAGCAGAAGTTTAATAAAGGTTATGTCGAATGCATTGCACCCTCAAATATTGCACTTGTTAA
>CEUD01033444.1_pt1 | contig 12677 bp, 10 predicted proteins | sample 356481 | NCBI WGS metagenome assembly CEUD01 (sample SAMEA2623314, study PRJEB7988) | marine metagenome | isolation source: saline water (ENVO:00002010), including | reverse complement strand
CCAATGGGCTTCCGCATCTGGGGCAACGTACTGGCCCTGCAGGGGAGCATCTACCCCACTACAACCCAGGTCTTGTGGGTGGACTCACCCACGGAACTGTATTGGAAGGCCAGGACCTACAGCACCTACAACGGCAAGGGTTGGCTGTCAGAGCACACGATAACCGAGCCGATCGGATATACCCCCGAGTTCTCCCTGGATGTGGTTGACCGACAGCGCACGGAGGTCACCTACATCGTGACTCCGCTGTATGCCTCCAAGAAACTGTTCTCCGGTGACCAGGTGCTGGAGGTCAACCGCGACGTAATGATCGAAACCCAGGCCTCGCCGGTCTTCACCATAGACTTGGACCAGTTACAGCAAGGGCCGCTGGTTCCCAGTTATCTCAGAGAGGTGAGAGACGGTCTGGCTGAGATCATCGAACGAGGCGGCCCCTTCGTCGCAGACCGGCAGTTGGAACAATCTCTCCCAGCCCAGTTCCGATTGGATAAGGTCGACAGGGAGAACGGTCGGGCCAAGAAAGTACAGATAACGGAAGCTCTGCCGGCCATACCCGAGGTCTTGTCGGTCACCAGCCCCGGCGGCAAGTTCAAGATTGGAGACCCTTATGAAGTGACTTCGGCGATCTCTTTGGCCGGGCCAACAGAGTTGCGCGCCGCCAGCACCACGTACCCGGCTTGGGTGTCAGAGCGGTACCTACAACTGCCCCTTGACCTGCCGGAGCGGGTGAGGGCACTGTCTTCCAGGGTGACATCCGGAGTCGGGACTCCGTACGACAAGGCCACCGCCGTGGAGCAGTTCTTAAAATCCGGGTTCCGCTACAATCTCAGGGTCGACCCTCCTCCATACAACGTCGACGGCGTGGATCACTTCCTGTTCACCCTGGGGCAGGGCTACAGTGAGTATTTCGGTTCCACTATGGCCGTCATGCTGCGGACGGTGGGCGTCCCAGCCAGGCTGGCCGTGGGCTATACCACCGGTGACAGGGTTGGTGAGCAAGAAATCTTCTCCGTCACCGATAGTCATAGCCATGCGTGGGTGGAGGTCTATTTTCCCGCATTCGGTTGGATCGCCTTTGAACCGACTCCCGGGGAATCACTGCCGGGCATCTATCAGTCGGAGCAAGAGACTCCGTTGATCGGAGCACCGGGAGCGGTAGACATCGAAGCCTTTGACGATGAGTGCTTTGACGGCCTCGAAGATTGTTCCAACCCGCAAGTGACACCCTCGAATCTCCAATTCGACTTCGGCAACGAGGATGGGAGTTCCATCTTTGGTCTCTGGCCTTGGATCCTTGGTGTGCTGGCCGGACTGGCTGTTGTTGGCGGATCGGCCCACTTGCTTTGGATAAGGTTCCTGGCGGCGTCGGGCAACCCCAAAGTCGCCTTCCAGCGCATGAGCACGCTGGCGGCGCTGGCCGCAGCCGGGCCGTCGGAATTTCAGACCCCATATCAGTTTGAAAACCGGCTGCAGCAGGTACTGCCGGCCCAGGAGACCACAGTCTCCATCATAGTTGCGGCGTACGTCCGCAACCGTTACGGCAACAAGAAGTCCACGGCCAGCGAGCAACGCCTGCTGACGGTAGCCTGGCAAAGATTGAGGCTGCCCATGCTCTGGGCGGTGATCAGACGGAGGGCGAGATGACGGGAGACAAATACCACTTGGTTGAATTGCCAATGGGCTGGATGGTCCTGCTTGGCGGGAAATATGGCCTGAAGCGGGCTTCACTGAAGCCCACACCGGACGAGGCCATCGAGGACTTGGGATCAGACCTGGACAGCGCGGAAGACGACGCGGACGCCTTCACCGGCGTGATCGAGTGTCTGCACCGCTACGCCGAAGGGGATATGGCGGCGCTGGACGAGATTGAACTGGATTTCTCCGGGGTGACACCATTCTTCAGTGCGGCTTGGCACGCCTGCCGAACCATTCCCGCCGGGGAGACTAGGAGTTACGCCTGGCTGGCCGTTGAAGCAGGGAGCCCTCTGGCCATGCGGGCCGCCGGGCAAGCCATGGCCCGCAATCGGTTCTCGCTGATAATACCCTGCCACCGGGTGATTGCCAGTGACGGCGGCCTTGGGGGCTACGGCGGCGGTGGTCTTGGCGTAAAGGCCAAGCTGCTGCAGATGGAGTTGGGCGAGCAAGATCGTTGATATACTAGCCAGCAACCGGCGACAAACGTATCGGAGGTAGCAGTTTGGTAGACGGCCACGCGGGAAAACACGCGCCCAATGAACTCTGGGCCAACATCGGAGAACTGAAGGTCCGCTATCTGGACTGGGGCGGCGACGAAGAACCTCTGTTGGCCCTCCACGGACTGGCGTCCTCCGCACATTGGTACGACATCGTGGCGCCACTACTCATGGACCGCTACCACATCTATGCTCCTGACCAGCGGGGGCACGGCCAGACCACCGCCGCGCCGACCGGCTACGACTGGAAGACCCTCTCCGACGACCTGGTTGGATTGCTGGACCACATCGGACTGGACAAGGTCGCAGTGATGGGCCATTCCTGGGGCGGCAACGTGGCGACCAATTTCGCCGCCAATTCCCCCGACCGGGTATCCAGGTTGATCATGATCGATGGGGGATTCCTGGACGGCAGACTCTTCCCCGGAGCAACCTGGGAGGCCTTTTCGCACAGGGTTCGCCCCAGAGACGTGACCGGAAACCGGGATGAGTTCTTGGAGCGGCTCCGCAATCAATTGGGCGTGATCTGGAACCCGGAAGTAGAGCGCATCGTCCAGACCATGGTCTACGAAGATGAAGACGGCCAGATACAGGACATCCTGCGGCCGGAGAACCACGCACAGACCATCAGGGCTATGTGGGACGAACCGGCGTCTGTGACTATGCCCCGCATCGAGTGCCCCACCCTGATCGTCCCAGCCGGACCGACTCCCGAACGCGCGGGGACCGAATTCGCCGAGACGCGCCGTAGAATGGTCGATGCCGCGGATAAGGCCCTCAAGAATGGGCGGGTCCATTGGATACCCGAGACCATCCACGATATCGGCTACCACAAGCCTCAGGAATTGGCGCAGGTCATCGGCGACTTTCTATCTGAAGGATAGTTGGCTTGGGGAGCGCTCACTCAACTCTGTCATTCTGAGGCGCTAGCCGAAGAATCTCGTTGCTTAAATACTACGATTAGATGAGAGCAAAGAGACTCCTCTCCTTGTTCGGAAGGATCGGGTTGACAGAGGTGGCGGAACAGCGATGTGCTGAATAAGGGTCTGCTTAGTTGACGCGGTAGGCCCAGATCCGGTGCCAGACCTCAGGCTCGCCTTTGGGCAGCGGCTGGTACTCGTCAGTCATCTCCGCAAGCTTCCAAACGCCTGACTCTTCCATCCCCGTCTGTTGCTGCTTGAACCCGGCCGACTCGTAGGTGTCCACCCTGAGACTGAACACGATCAGTCCGCCCGGCTTGGTAATGCGAGCCAACTCGTCGAAAGAGTTTGCGGGGGCGTGTCCCTGAGTGAAGACGCCGACGCTGATCACTGCGTCGAATTCGTCGGTCTGGTAATCCAGCGCGCCGCCCAGGGCCATCTGGTCGAAGGCCTTATAGATGTTCTTGCCTTTGGCGACGTCGAGCATCCCCTGGGACAGGTCCATGGCCACCATGTCTTTGTAGCCGGCCTCGGCAAGACATTCACCCGCGAGACCGGTGCCGGCCCCGGCGTCCAACACGTGGGCTGCCTTGTCTACGTGCTTGGCGAAGACGGCGGCGGCGTTCTGGGGAGCGTTCCACTCAAACTCGGAGGCCAGATCATTGTCGTAATCGGCGGCCCATTGGTTATAGCGGTCTTCCAACTCTTTGTCGTTGGTGGACTCATAGACCCATTGGACTCTTTTGTGGCTTTCTTGCATAAGGTGACGCTCCTAATAGGGGGCTCGGACAGAGGGGGAAACTAAAACGGCCCTTCCGGTGTGGAAGGGCCGTTTATGAAGCTACTTCTGGCAGACGAACAGGCCCCAGCCTAGTTCCTTGTTATCTACCGCTTTGGCGGTCTCCCGGTAAGCGTTACTCAGCCAGACGTAGTGGTCCGCATGCTCGTCGTCGGTACTGGGTGTGCGTTCGACCAACCTGAGATAGCTGTTCTTTAGATGTGGTGACAGGTCGTGGGCTTCGAGGATCTTGAACCCCTGGACTTTCAGGGCGTCCTGGTAGGACTCGAAGCTGTACGGCGTATCGTAGAGGAGCCGGTCGTAGACAAATTCCTTGGCGGAGGCACTGATATTGGGCTGAGGCTTGGTCAGGTCGTCGAAGACCATGATGCCGCCCTCTTCCAATACGCGGTAGGCCTCACTCAGCACGGACTCTTTGTCTGGGACATGATAGATGGTGGCCTGGCTCCACAGGTGAGAGAAAGTGCCGTCTTCGAAGGGTAGCTCGGTGGCTGACGCCTTTTCAAAGGCCAGTTTCCTTTGAGCGGACTGGTCTAAGTTGGCCAATTTATCCTTTGCGTTCTGGACCCTAACGCCGCTCAAATCAACGCCGGTAACGTGGCATTCCTGGTCGCCGCTGAGCCAGATCGCAGTGGTGCCGTTGCCGCAGCCCAAGTCTAGAACTTTGGCATCTGAATCGATGCGGCCCTTGGAGGCCATCATGTCGTTCAGATTGGCACAGGCCTTCAGGAAATCGTCGCCAGTGCTATCGTCGAATACGCCCCAGTGGACGCTGCCGTCTTCGTCCCATATGGAACGATAGATGGCATCCTCTAAATCGTAATAGCTCTCGGTTTCTTGTTCAGTGAACCTGCTGGACATTTTTGGCGCCCTCCAAATACTCGACGAATCGGTTTTCCTCGTCGACCAGAATCATCTGCGGATCGATGGGAACGTCGGTCTCCTCGAAGGACATGATGATCAGGCAATTACCTTTGGAACTCAACCGGGCGGCGGCTCCTTGGACCGAGCACACGCCAGACCCGCGTTCGCCGGCGATGGCGTAGGTCTCGAAGCGGTTGCCGTTGGTCACGTCGCAGACCAAGACTTTTTCGAAATTCCACAGGTCGATTTTGTCCATCAGGTTTTCGTCGATCAGGATGCTGCCCACGTAATCGGGGTTGGCATCGGTTACCCATGCACGGTGAATCTTGGATCTCAATACTGTTCTCATAAAACGTTCTCCTCCAATTCAGAATCAATTTAATATAATTGCTTGCTATTGTTCGGGTCCGTCCCTGCGTGCTTTCCCCTTGTTTTTGACCGCAAGTCTCTATATATCGGTACTCGATTAAAAAACTACGGGGTCGCCTTCACGTTGGCGGGTATTGGGGTATGGGGAGTGCGGGGGTTATGCGGTTGGGGGTAGGAACTACGGTTCGCAGGGGACGGCGTGCTTTTCGCGGGAGCGAACTTCCGCCGGAAAACGAGGGGCCAGATACTGGGAGCGGCTTATAGCTGCTCTACTCAGGAACGGCTCATTTGATGGGCCGTAATAGTACTTCGACATTCTCTCGTCCGGCGTTATTGACGTTTTGGAAGCAGGCCTTGGCACTGTCTCCAGGCATGTTCGCGCCTGTGGCGAGCATTCCGGTGAGTTTACCAGCGGGTTTTCAGGTGGTCAAGTTTTTAAATGTCAGTGAATTACCGGTCTACAAGCCATTTATAAGCTAAGTTGGTAAGATCCCGTCGTTTCTCTGGCATATTAGAAGACAATCGTAACGTTGGGGACGCAACTCTAGACTTTTCCGAATTGAAGCCCGTTTTTATGAGGGCTCAGGCGTGAATCGGGCTACGAATCAGCCGCCAATTCAGAAAGGTGGTTCGTCCCCCGCCGCATCCGCGCCAACGGCCGCAGAAACCTCGGCGGCTACCGGCGCCGCAGGTTCCGACATCGCGGCAGGTGCAGGCTCCGCAACAGCCATAGTCTCGATGATAGCTTCAGGAACAGGCTCTGGGGTTGGTTCTGGGACAGCCGGCTCCGCAGCTTCTAGAGGCATGTTGACCGGAGCTTCCTGCGGCGTCTCCATCCCCAGTCCCAACTCCTGGTGGACGGCCACAGTGTCCGGTCCCAACAGGTCTTCCAGGCGAGCGTGCAGCCCTTCAGAGTAGCCTGTGCTGACCACAGGCAGGTCCAGCCGGACCAGTTTTTCTCCGGTGCGAATATCCATGTTCACCCGGTCACGACCAGGGAATTCCAATAGCACACCGATCACTTCCCGCAACAGATGGGCGTCGCGGCTGGGGTCATCGGACTCTGTCACTGCCAAACGGACCACTTTTTGCGGCTCCGCTGGAATGTTATTGAATGTGGTCATTTGCGCCTTCTTCTCGCTGACGTTGTGATCGGTTGCTTTGCCGCCATTGCCGTTGTTCTTATGCCCGTTTCCGTTGCCATTCTTGTTCCCGTTCCACGTCTTGGCCGGCGCCGCCGGCGGTAGGACCGGGTTCTCCGGGTCGAATTCCCCGGCGGTGTCGCAGGAGAGGGACAACTGGTCTCCCCGGGCCCTCATCCGGCCGCTGATCATCACCAGCCGCCCGTCGTGCCACACCTCAGGGGTGCGCTGTAGGGTGTCCGGCCACACCATGACTTCCAGGATCCCGCCCAGAACTTCCAGGTTCACTATGAGGAAACGCTTCCCCTCGCGGGTGGTGCGCTCGATGGTTGATGAGATGTAGCCCACCACATTGACGGGTTGGCCGGAGGTTTCCTCACCCAATTGGTCCAGTGAATTGATGATGCCTTCGATCTGTAGTGCGGCCAAAGCGATGAGCGGGTTGTGGGACAGGGTCATTCCCAACAGTTCCCTCTCCCAGGCAGCCTTGTCCTGGTCTGAAACGTCCGGAGCTGTGAGGGTAATGCCACTCATGCCGCCGGTGTCGGAGACATCTTCGGAGCCGTCGAACATGTTGCTTTGGCCTGAATCACGGGTCCGCGCCTCTCTCTGGGCCGTGGCGGTTATCTGGTCCAGAGCGTTCATCACTGCGCCCCTGGAGGCCAGACAATCGAATGCGCCAGCCTTTGCCAGACTCTCCAAGGTGCGGCGGTTCAAGCCCGAAGCGCCCGGCCGGCGGCTGAAATCGTCGATCGTCTTGTATGGCCCGTTCTCTTTGCGGTCGGCCACGATGGGCCGGACGGCGCCCTCACCCACGGTCTTGATGGCGGCCAGGCCGATCCGAAGGCCAGGGCCGGTGAGCGCGTCTTGGCCTAGGTCATCTGTGTTGTCTGTGTCGGTTTCATAGCCTCCAGTCTCGTGGTCTATAGAAAAGAACTCGTCAGACCGGTTTATGTTGGGCGGAAGAATGGGAATATTGAGCCGGAAACACTCGTTCATGGAACCCAACGTTTTTTCCGGGTTGTCCAGCCTGGAGTTGAGCACCGCGGCCATGTATTCCACTGGGTAGTGGTTCTTGAAATATGCCGTCCAATAAGAGATCAAGGCATAACTGACGCTATGGGCCTTGTTGAACGCGTAGCCAGCGAAAGGCTCAATCAGATCGAATATTTCGCCCGCCACATCTTGCTCAAAGCCTTTATCCTGGGCTCCGGTGACGAAGTTCACCCGTTCTTCGGCCATCAGCGAAGCGATCTTCTTTCCCATGGCCTTCCGAACGATGTCGGCTGCCCCCAGAGAGTAACCGGCGAATTGCTGCAGTATCAGCAACACCTGGTCCTGGTAAACGATGACGCCGTAGGTCTCGTCCAGCAATTCTTTGAAACTGGGATGCGGATAGGAGATCGGTTTGCGGCCGTGTTTAGCATCGATGAACATATCGATGTTTTCCATGGGCCCCGGGCGATAGAGGGCGATCATTGCCGCGATGTCGCCCAAGTTGGAGGGCTTCAGGGCCTTGATATAGCGCTGCATCCCCGCGCTTTCAAGCTGGAACAGGTCGTTGGTATTGCCTGAAGACAGCAGGTCGTAGGTTGTCTCATCGTCCAGGGCCAGGGTCTGCAGGTCGATCTCCACGCCTTGGTTCTCGTGCACCAGCTTGACGGCCCGGTCGAGGATCGTCAGGTTGGTCAGCCCAAGGAAGTCCATCTTCAAGAGGCCCAGGTGGGCCACCGGGTCCATGGAGAACTGGGTCATAAGCACCGGGCTGCTTTCGTCACCCCGGACTGGCCGCTGCAGCGGAACTGTCTCTGTTAGGGGCTCATCGGCGATCAACACGCCGGCGGCGTGGGTGCTCACGTGATGGACGATTCCTTCGAGTCCTTGGGCGTCGTTGACCAACTTGGTGACGGCGGGTTCCTGATCGTAGGCCGTCTTGAGTTCAGGACTAACCCGCAGGGCGTCTCCTAAGGTGCGGGCTTTTAGAGGGATCATCTTTGCGATGCGGTCTACGTCCCCGTAACCCATGCCCAGGGCCCGGCCCACGTCCCGCAGGGCCGCCTTGGCGCCCATGGTCCCAAAGGTGATGATCTGGGCTACCCGGTCGTTTCCGTAGCGGTCAATCACATAGTGAAGGACCTCGTCCCGGCGGTCATCTTGAAAGTCTAGGTCGATGTCGGGCATCTCTTTGCGTTCCAGGTTGAGGAAGCGCTCGAAGACCAGCTTGTATTCCAAGGGGTCAACGTCGGTGATTCCGAGGCAATACAGGGCTACGCTGGCGGCGGCGCTGCCACGGACTCCGTATAAGATATTGCTCTTCCTGACGAAGTCGATGATGTCCCAGACGACCAAGAAGTAATTAGCGAACCGGGTGTGGCGGATGACGTCGAGCTCATAACTGAGTCGTGTTTCGGCCTCGGCCGTCGGGTGGGGGTAGCGGCGCTTGAATCCCTCCGCGCATAGCTGGGCCAGGTACTCATCGGCGTCGATGTCGTGGGGCGTCGGGTACTTGGGTAGGTGGGTTTGGCCAAAGTCCAGTTCTACGTTGCACATGTCTGAGACCAACTGGGTGGTCTCCAGTGCGTTCCCAAAATCCGGGAAGAGCTGGGCCATCTCGGCGGGGCTTTTTATATAGTAGGAATCGTCCTCCATGCGAAGACGCTTCTCATCATTTATGGTGGTGCTGGTCTGGATGCATATATAGATGTCTTGAAGGGGCGACTCCACTTTATTGACGTAATGGGCGTCATTGGTGACGATCAGGGGGATATCCATCTTCTGCCCGAGGGTGATCAGGCCTTCATTGATTTTAGGCAGTTGGGGAACATGCTCGTGGCGCTGGATCTCCAAAAAGTAGCCTTCGCCGAACCGCTCTTTGTACCAACCGGCGACCTTGGCTGCTTCCACATCGTTGCCGTCGGCGAGCAATCGTGGGACCTCTGCTGAGGGGCAAGCAGAAAGAACAGCCAATCCCTGGCCGAACTCCTCAAGTAGTCCTTTGTCGATACGGGGACGGTAGTGGAACCCGTCTACATGGGCCTTGGTTACCAATTGCATGAGGTTGCGGTAGCCGGTGTTGTCCCTGGCCAGCAGGACCAGGTGATTGGGGCTGCGTTCGGAGGGGTCTTTGTCGAAGCGGCTGTTGTGAGCTACGTAAACTTCACAACCAATGATGGGCTTGATGCCCACTTCTTTGCACGCCGAGTAGAAATCGACCACACCGTAAAAGGTGCCATGGTCGGTGATGGCAAGGGATTCCATTCCCAGCTCTTTGGTGCGAGCCACCAAGTTGGGGATACGGCTGATGCCGTCCAACATGCTGTACTCGGTGTGAACGTGAAGGTGCGTGAACACTGAACCCGTCTTCCTCCCCACAAAATGCGACCGTGCAGTCCGCATCATGCCACGGCGGGGTTGCCCAAATCAGGGTTCCCCGCTCTCTGGCAGTGGGTATTATAAACCCTCTCCAGTAACCTGAGCCAAGCAAGGGAAATTGGCAATTATTCCGGGATTATAGGTTGACATGGTCAGGCCGGGCTCCGGGCTGACTTATAGACAATAAAGTTCGGCCGCTCATGTCGCCACCGAAGTTCGGTGAAATCTGACCGGCCGATCGTTTTTACCAGGTTACGTCAGCGAGTTGCTGAGGGGGTAATTGGGTAGGACCCTATACCTCGACTTCGACTTCTCCGTCGGCCGATTCAGGTTCTTCTCCCTTATCTTAGTCGTTCACGTCTTCGTCGTCCGAGGTCGACTCGACGCCGGCCGAAGTTGACGTGTTCTTGCTGGCGATACGGCTATCGCCCCAAGTGGCGGACTCGACGTAGTTCTGGAACTCGCGGGTTTCCCCGCATATCTGGCATGCGCCGTTGCTTACAGGGCCGTCAGCGGGTTGGATAACCCAGTGGTGGCGGCATTTTGAGACGGTTGCAGCAGCGATGTCTTCGATTTCGGGAGTGGGTGCGATTGTGCGTTGTGCCATGATTCATTAGCCTCTGTTTGATAGGGATATATTCTAGCATTTAATGCTTGATTTCGTCAATATATTAGGCATGATTACCGTATTAGTTCTGTATAATAGTTGTGATATATATGCTAATTCAATAATTTCGCCAGAATTCGTTAACAACTAGGGCGATACCCAGCCTTGAAGCAGTATTGGGAGCATCTAATGGTTAATACGCATTCGAAAGGGTCTTGGACTTACGAAACGGCCTGATCGCAGCCTGATCGCGGGCCAATCGATCGTGTGGTGCTCACTAATCATTAAGATGCATGCGGCCCCTTTAGGTTCCATCACGGATAAATCTGACGTGAGGCCGCCGGCAAATATCTTGTCTGATCAAATTTTTCGCCAGTGTTAATTCACGGTCAATCCAACCCTGTCATGTCGCCGTTTTGCAGGCACAAATCTGCAGAAGCAACCAGAAAACGGAGAATGCGGAGGATTCCGCAGAGATACCCGGCGAAAAGGCGCGGTCCTAGAGAGCGGCGCGGTGGCGGGGCGAAAGTCGGCTAAAGGTCCGTCGAAGACTAGGCGTGTTTGACGATCTCTTCCGTGGCCATACGGGTCACGCCCCAGCCGGCCAGCCAGGCGGAATGGCGCCCGTCGCCTCCGGCAACTATCACCGCCAAGTCTTCTGAGGCCCGCACGATGGGCACCAAGGTATCTGGGTTGGTCTCGTCAACCCAACTGGGCCAGTTGCGGTTGCCGTAGTGGGCGCGGCCGACTAAGGAACTCAAGGGCATGCGGGCGTTCTGGTAGATGTATTCTCGAACGTCCGACTTGGACAGTCCGTAGGCCGAAATTTCATCTGCGTGCTCGGGGCAGATCACTACGACGATCTGGGCACCGGTTCCTATCTGATAATAGTTAGACACGCCAACCGTTTTCATGTTGCCGACGATGGTCTGGAGGACTTCCAACCCGGTAGAAGATGTTGTTTCCATGATGGTGTAGACGCCCCTGATGGCGGCCACTGTCACGGTGCTCGAGCCCTCGGCGTAGCCAAGTTGGATGTTCCTGGCCTCCCAGGGGCTACGCGATTCGTTCTCGGAGAAGCAGAAGCTGTACCGGCCCGGCGTGGCCAGAGTGGCCTTGTCCATCTCTCCCGGTATCAGTCCGCCGACGTTGCGGATAACCAACCGAAGCGCCCTGCCGATTGCCGCGTTGGCTCTTGAGCCGGGGCCGAAGCAGGCGGCGTCGCCGTTTATGCCCAGCTCTTCGGCGATGGGTCCATTCACGATCACGACCTGGGCGGCGCCGCCGGTGGTCGCGGCATTTCCACCCAGGTTGAAGTCTTCGTCCAAGGCCGCCTTGACCGCCGCCACCACCACTGGGAAGTACTCCGACCGGCAGCCGGCCATGACGGCGTTGATGGCCAGCTTCTCCAGGGTCGCCTGGGCGTTTCTGGGCTGCATGATGCCCAGGGAAATCGCCGGGTTTCCGCCGTAGCCTGCCAGCATCTCGCGGACCAGGGGTTCCGTTGGCGGCACCACCGGCAGTCCGTCGGTCCAGCCCTGCTCCCAGCAATAGTCCTGGATGGCCTGGAAAGAATCGGACACATCGACCCGCCTGGCGTTCAGCGAAACGGAGCTCACAGTGTTGGACCTCTTTTCTGATGGTTTAGGTGGGGATTTTCCGGCGGTATGTGCGGGAAGTCAATATGGGGAAATGAAAAGAGAGGCCGATGTGGCCTCTCTTGGGTTGCTTTGTTGGGGTTTTGGTGGTGGCGAGGAGTTGCCCCCACCCTAGCTCTCCCCTACTTCCACAGAAGGGCGGAGGAGGGGATTCTTAGTCCCCTTCGAGGGTTTCTTATTTGCCGGTTAGTAGGCCTACTATCTCTGGGGCGAAGTCGTGGGCCATCCGCTGGACCTCTGGGATGGTGCGGGGGGCTAACGGGCTCGGTAGCACCACTATGCGGACTCCGGGCATTCCCAGGGCAGAGGCCCGGGCATGGGCGGCCCTGGTGAAGGTGCTGGTTATCACGCTAACCGACGGCACGCCCTTGGACTCGGTCATAACTGTGTCGTGGAGACCCCACGATGTGCAGGAACCTCAATCCGCGATGGCGTGGATCACCACGTCGCAATCTTCGGAAAGGGACTGAATGGTCTCATCGGCGCAGGGAGCGCTGTAGGTGAACTTAGTCGCGTAGACGACCTTGGCGGCGCCGTAGTCCTTTAGCAGGACCTCTTTCAGCTCGCCCAAGAAGGCGTCGGCGTGGTATTTGCGGTTCTCGAGCAGACCCACGACCTTACCCTTTAGGTCGGGCAGGGAGCCGCTGAGTCCCAACTCCTCGGGAACGTCCTCAGCGGTGGGGTCCAGTATCTCTATGGTTCCGGTTGCCTGTGCCATAAGTCCCTCCGGGTTTGATCTACCGGGTTTGGTCTA
>CEUD01125593.1_pt1 | contig 12755 bp, 12 predicted proteins | sample 356481 | NCBI WGS metagenome assembly CEUD01 (sample SAMEA2623314, study PRJEB7988) | marine metagenome | isolation source: saline water (ENVO:00002010), including | reverse complement strand
AATACTCAGGCTTGATCCCACGCGTCATGCCCTATGGGATGACTGTGAAATTATTCAGCACTGAAGGTGCACGCTCCTAAAGCGTGCACCTTCGCACAATTACAGATATATCCAAACGACCTAATGTTATTCTTATTAACTGTGATGACCTCGGCTATGGCGACCTTGGATGCTACGGCTCGCAGCGCAATCAATCTCCGAACATAGACAGACTCGCCAAGCATGGCCTTCAGCTGAACAGTTTCTACATGATGAGCCCCGTTTGTTCAGCATCGCGCGCGGCCATGCTGACAGGTTGCTATCCGCAGCGCATAGGTTTTGGGCCGCATTCGGTGCTTTTCCCAGGAGCAAGCAAGGGAATTCATGAGACTGAAGTAACCTTGGGGCATGTCGCCCAAGCTGCTGGCTATCAGACTAAGATTATTGGTAAGTGGCATTGCGGCGACCAGCCGGAGTTTCTCCCGACGAATCGCGGCTTTGATGAATATTTTGGCATCCCTTACAGCAATGATATGGGGCGCCAACTTAACAACGAGGGCGTAATGCGCGAAATTCCGCGTCCACCGCTCCCTCTGTTGCTGGATGATCAAGTCATCCAGCAACAGCCCGATCAACGGGGCATCACCGAGCGATACACGGATGAGGCAGTTCGCTTTATTGAGGATCATCAAGCAGAACCGTTTTTCCTTTATCTGGCACATATGTATGTGCATGTGCCGCTCTTCGTGCCTCAGCAGTTCTTGAAGCAATCTAAAAATGGAGCTTATGGTGGCGCGGTTGCGGCCATCGACTGGTCCACGGGAGTGATCGTGGATCGACTTAAAAAACTCGGTCTATTCGAGAACACTTTAATTATTTTTACCAGCGATAATGGCTCGCGTGCCCGTGATGAGGGCGGCTCCAACGCACCTTGTAACGGGACTAAGGCAAGTACGTGGGAGAGCGGTCAACGCGTGCCCGGCATCCTGCATTGGCCAGACGGGATACAGCCCGGAAATGTCTCCGATGAACTGGTGCGCTCGGCGGATTTTCTTCCAAGTATTGCCAGCCTAATCAATTCGCCCTGCCGCCCAGACAAAGCTATAGATGGCATTGATCTAAGCGGCTTTATCACAGGTCAGACGACTACGACTGGCATCGATACCTTTTACTATTACAGCTTCGCCTCTCTTTGTGCTGTCCGAAAAGGGGATTGGAAGTTGCATCTAAGTCGTCGCGACGAACCGAATCTTTGTGAGTTGTATAATCTCAGAGACGATGTTGGCGAAACAAAGAATGTTGCCGATGCCAATCCGCATATCGTAGAGGAACTTCAGCGGCTTGCTGAGGGAGTTCGCTTGCGCTTTGGGGATTCAATTCAAGAAGTCGAGGGCTCCGAAGTTCGTCCGTGCGGCCATTCGGATAATGCTGTTGCACTCACGGAATATGATCCGACACATCCCTACATGATCGCTTGCTATGATTTGGCGGATGCCGATATGAAAACGATGGAAGGGTAGGGGATGGTCGAATCAATCCAGGGAATGCTCTGCGTGCTTGCTGACTCTTGAATTCTAGGGATGCTCCAAATGAGGACCTTAAAGAGTCACAACAACTTTGTTAGTCGGTTCCATTCGTTTGTCCGGGATCAAATCACCGTCCAGTTCTTGGCCATTTAATTCAATACGGGCGCTGCCGTTGCCGTTTTGGATGGTGATGTCGAAGTGCTTACCACGGAAGTGGCGGCTGACTCTGACTTCTGGCCAATGCGAAGGTAGCCCCGGGGCGATTCGTAGGCCGTCATAGTCGGGGCGTATGCCTAGAATGTACTGGGTGGCCGCGTGGTAGTTCCAAGTGGCGCTGCCGGAGAGCCAGGAGACGCGGCCCGCTCCGAAGCGTGGGCTAAATGAGCTATGCGTGCTTTGGCATACCACATAGGGCTCCACCTCACGCACGTCGGCTCGCTCGTTGTAGCTCGCTGGCATCGAAGCTTTGAAATATTGCCAAGCTTGATCTCTGTTTCCGAGTTTAGCTTCCGCCATGACAGCCCAGCCTTGGGTGTGGTTGAAGATGCCTCCGTTTTCCTTCATCCCGGGATTGAAAAGCACGCCGAGTGCTACCTTCGGGTCCGTCTTCACATAGGGAGGCGTGCAGAGCATAACACCAAACTCCGTCGCTAATTGATCTTTCAGTGCCTGCATCGATTGTTGTGCGCGCTTCGCATCGGCGTGTCCGCTGATGATGGCCCAGGCCTGTGGATTCATGAAGATGGAACCTTCATCATTTTTTTTGGATCCGAACTTCAGTCCGTCGTCGCGATAGGCGCGCAGATACCATTCGCCATCCCATGCATGCTCGGCCAATACGGCATCGTAGTCTGTTAGTTTTGCGGTGGCCCAATCGACCTCCGTTTGCTCGCCGAGTCGCTGGCAAATGTCGATGTATTCACGCAACGCGAGGCGGAGCTGGAAGGCGACAAAAATAGACTCGCCTGCTTCACCGAGGCGTAAGCAGTCGTTCCAGTCGGCATGTAATCCGCAGGGGAGACCATGGGCGCCGCAGCGCTCGAAGTTGAATTCCATGGCTCGGCGCATGTGTGCCAGCACCGTGGCTTCACCCTTGTCGGCATAGGGCAGCACCTTCTTATAGAAATCGATGTCGCCGGATTCTTTGACGTATTCAGGAATCGCGTTAAAAAACCAGAGGCAGTCATCGGCTCGGTAGTGATCGGGCTCCTGCATCGCACCGGGCGTGTGGGCAAAGGGCTTTACGACAGGCAAAGCGCCTCCGTTGGCCAGCTGCCCGGTGAGTAAGAGTTCGATGCGACGCTGCGCTTCGTCCAGCTCGATGGCCATGGCGCCGAGCATGTCTTGCATCGTATCGCGGAAGCCGAGTCCATCCCGCTCGCCGGCGTAAACGAGGCTGGCGGTGCGCGACCAGTAAAAGGTCATCAGGCAATTATAGGGCGCCCAGGTGTTGAGCATGCTGTTGAAAGCGGCATCGGGTGTCTGCACTTCGAACGAGCGTAACTTATCGTGTGTCTCGCTCTTGACGGCAGACAGCGCGGCATCGATTTCGTCAGTGCTGGCCATAGCTGTCAGCGCGGCTTGTCCTTCGATCTCGGCTTTGCCCACACCGAAGACACAGGCGAAGGTTTTGCTTTCGCCTGCTTCGAGGTGAAGTTCGATTTCAAACGCAGCGGCCGGCATATCACCAAAGGCAGTGGAGTTGGAGCAGCGACCTTTGACCACTGCTTCGGGGGCGGCGTAGCTGCCGTAAGTGCCTAGGAAAGTGGTGAGGTCGGCGTCGAAGGCATTGGCTTCTACTCCAGCCAGACCAAAGAAGGTATGACGCGCCTGATCTTTGTTTTCAAAATGATCGGGGTCTTCCGGCATGTTTACATTACTGCCGATATCAATCAGGTTTTTGTTCCCAGAAGTCGCGCAGATGTATTGTGTATATTGAAGGTTCTTCGTGTCGTCTTCAGCGCTCCAGTTGCACTGTGGTTCGATGCAGGGGAAGAGCTTGATTTGGCGGCTTGTTGTGCCCTCATTGCTGACGGTGACCTTCCATACCTCGTAGAGCGCGCCGGAGGGCGTGAAGTAGGTCACCTCACTGCGGATGGCCTCGTAGCTCGACTCGATGCTTGTGTAGCCTGTGCCGTGACGGCAGGTGCTTTTGAATTGCTCCAGTGGCTTTTTGACCGGCATCCATGAGTTGCTCCAGAAATCGCCCGTCGCCTGATCGCGCAGATAGAGGTAGCGTCCATTGAGCTCGCCTGCCGTGGAATTGAATTTATAGCGCGTCAGTTTCCCCTGGGCGGCCGAACGATAAAAAGTATAGCCGGCTGCATTGTTGGTAATGACGCCACCAAAGTTGGAATTGCCAATGTAGTTACTCCACGGGCGTGGGGTGTTCGGCTGAGTGATGACATACTCGCGTTGCGCGTCGTCGAAGTGTCCGTAGGACTTGCTCATGTTTGATGCGGGCAAAATCCAGGCAAGTTGGTAGAAAGTCGACCAGCTCCACCAGCTCACTGGACTGATTGCCACGCGTGATATCCATCTTTCCCGGAGCCGCTACAATCATGGGCACATGGGCACAAGAATTCAGGCCGGGCGGGCCCTTATGGATCTGCCCATGATCGCCAAGATGTTCACCATGATCCGAGGTGAAGACCACCAGTGTGTTCTCGCTCAGTCCCAATTCGTCCAGGTGATCCAGGATCCGTCCGATTTCCTCATCCACATGGCTGACCAGTGCATAGTAACTGCGGCGTATGCGTATCCATTCCTCATCGCTGAGTCCCAGGCTCTCACGCTCTGACTCATTCATCACTGGCAAGGGAACCTCCGTATCGCGATAGGCATCCAACCATTTCTGAGGTGGATTGATCGGTGAATGCGGTGCGAAGAATCCGGCAATGCAGAAGAAGTGATCATTCACGTGTTGGCTCAGAAAGTCGCAGGTTTCCCGGGCGACCCAAGCGCTATGGGTCGCGTCATCGGGACCTTCGAATGGCAACGGGGCTGTCACTTCCCGGGACGGGCCGCCAATACGGAAGTCGTGGCCAAGGCCGGGGGCGGATTCCAATGTCCAGGTCCGAATGTCATTCAACCCGCGGGCTTGGAGCCAGGTCGTGTAGGCATCCTTGTAAAGTCCCGGTTCGTCGGACAGCAGTAAGGTGTCGAAGCCATAAGATGGATGTGGCTCGCTGTGGTCTCGATGTGCGTGGTTCTTAAAATGTAGTTTGCCAATGTTGGCAGTGTGATAGCCAGCGCTGCCTAATAGCGTCGCTGCATTCGGCATATCTTCCCGCATTTCCACTCCGTTTCCTGTGCACCCGGCGGCCGCTGGGTAACGGCCACTTAACATGCTTTGTCGGCTGGGCATGCAAAGAGGTGAATTGCAGAAAGCGTTCGTGAACAATGTGCCCCTCGCCGCCAACCGGTCCAGATTCGGCGTCTGCATCCAGGAACAGCCCGCAGCAGCCAGGGTATCCCAACGTTGCTGATCGGTGAGCAATAAGAGGATATTGGGGCGGGACTCTATGTTCGGCTGACTCATTATCTTATCGCGCATTTAACCTCTTCATATTCGATCAGTTCGCATTGAGATCCCATCTCTACTACAGCTCGCAATTGCACCTTGGAGTGATTTAAAATAGGACCGCGACTTTGTAGTGGGAAGCACCTGTTGGAAGGACGGTTCCACTGATGGCTTCGCCATTCACGGTGATTTCAAGCGTAGCGCCCGGTTGGCCGCTGCGTAGTTCGATCTCGTAGTTCGAGCCTTTGAACTGACGGTGTAAACGCGCATGGTCCCACTCATCCGGCATGCAGGGGGCTACTTTCAGACCATCCGGCGTCGCGCGGATTCCCAGCATATTCTCGACGACAATCCAAAGCATCCAGGGAGCGGTGCCGGTGGAGTTGTGGCGGCTGGAGACCCCGAACTCGCAGGTGTCGGTCAAGCCAAAGTAATAGTTGGGCACAAAGATCGGGGCCTGGCTGTTGTGGCTCGGCGGGTTCTTTGCGTTGAGCGGCAGGTTCTTTATGAGCTCTTTCAGGGCAGCCGAGCCCTTGCCCTGCGTGCAGTCGGCATAGGATTTGAACATACCGGCATGACAGTAAATCGAGCCATTCTCTGTGGTGCCCGGTTGCTTGAGAGTGAGAGCTTGCGTGTTTGCTTGCTGGTATTGGTCAATTGAACCGTCCAGAACTCACGACTGCCGGAAACCGGAACAAAGCCGACGAGCTTGGATTCGATCTGCGCGTATTGCCCAGAATAGCTGGAGTGGCTCGTGTTGTGGATAGCCTCAAAGTTTTCCAAGGCAGTGCTAAGCGGCTGACAGCTGAGGTTCCAGACGGCCTCTGTGGCCTCATCTTTGAGGTAGAAGTAGCGATAGCTCGCCGGTAGATCGCGGGCCGGAGATTGCAGCACACGCGTGCGCCCTTGTGCGCATTGGTCCAGCTCGACATAGTAGTCCGGATTGAACAGGTAGTTCTTCCAGGATGCGGGCGGATTCGTAGTATGAATATGTAGCGCAGCTGTATCGGGTTTGAGCTCAAACAGGTTAGCTTCTTGGGACAGAAGAGTCGTGTTGGTGTTTGGGGGTGTCGTTGAAGATTCCATTATACTGCGTGGAGAAATTGATTCGTATGCCCTGATGTTTGGGCGATAGAATTAAAGTTGTTTATTGTGGTCCATTGTTGTGACTAAACAAGAGCCCTCGGACTTTATCAGTTAGGTCGGCTGGATCTACTGCATTTCGGAGATATAGCTTACTGCGGATTTACTATTTGGAATGATATACGAGTATGTGGTACTGCGTAGAAAGTCACTCGTAATACTGGGGTGAGTTTTTTTGGGGGGGGCAGTGTGAAATTCGTTAATAAGCCTGATCCATTTAGAAGGGGCGTATTGACAATCTCGCGTTTCGAATAGCGTGCCGGACGCCCCAGCTTGGCATCTCCAGGAGTGAGTGGCTCAAGCACAGCCCATTCTTTGTCAGTCGCTGGTTCAGATGCTCACAATGGCTGTCGCCATCATGCTACAATACAAAATCCCCGCAGTTTTTATCACATGGCGGTCCTGTACTTTTTGCTGATTTCAATCCTGAAATGATAGACAATTCAGGCCGCTAAATAACTGAACTTTAGCTCTCGCGGGCGACAAGAACGTATCCAGAGTGCGCTGCCTTGGAGGAGCTTTGGATTCCTATGCTTCTTCCTCTTTGGGCTGAGCACCGTGGAGCACCTCTTCGAGCTCTAGGCCGGTCATGGCTTTGATGCCTTTGAGTAATTGCATCAGCGCGACCATCATGATCGCCATGCTGGGGATCGCGATAACGGGCCAGCTCCAAGCCATCATCTTACTGACTTCGGAGTTAAAGGCATCGGTGCCACTGGGGCTGACGACGATCCAGCGGGCTAAAAAGTAGTTGAGCACGCCGCTGAGTAGAAAGGAGGCCGCAAGTAACCAAGTGCATCGTACCAGGAGTTTTTCGAAAGCGCTTTCAGACTGATGCTCTACGAGGGCTTGGTGCACCTTGTCGACGTCGATGATCTCTGGATTATACAGTAGGGTGCGAATTAGAGGATAGGGGGTCTTGAGCGAGATGAGCACTGCCAAGCCTAATAGCAAAGGAATCGCGGCTTCTTTGACTGCAAACCACTCGGTTGGGATTTCGAGAATACCAATGCCGCCGGTGAGTAGCACGCTGATCAGCCCTAGGATGGAAAAGACATTGTATTTGGAGCGCTTAATGTAGTCGTAGATGAAGTAGGCGACTGGAAAGGTCATTGCGATCAGTAAGATGCCGACGGCTACATTCTCAAAATAGGGCTCTAAATAGGGGCCTAGCCACTGCTTGCCCTTGTTGAGTAGCAGGATGGGCAGGATCAAATTAAAGCCCAGGTTCAGAAAGGTATTTTCCTTTTTGACGGGCTGCTTCTCCGTGGGTTGCGGATTTTTTGAAATAGGTGAGTTGCTGGGTTGCGAATTAGGCATGAGTTCGCCTAGAGTTTTAAGGCTTATGTCGAACGCAAGCTCTATTCGTTGTCTTATCACTGCGGGCCCGACCCGTGAATTTATCGATCCGGTGCGCTTTATTAGCAATCCATCGACTGGAAAAATGGGCTTTGCCCTCGCCGAGGCCGCTCTGGAAGCGGGATGGAACGTTGATCTGGTCGCCGGGCCGGTAGCCTTGGAGGAGCCGGATGGGGCGATTCTTTATCCGGTGGTGACCGCGGAAGAAATGTTTCATCAAGTTGATGCGCTATTCGATGCCTGTGATGTGTTGATTATGACGGCCGCGGTGAGTGATTTTCGCCCCGTCATCCAGCATGCGAAAAAGGAAAAAAAGGATATGGCCTCGATGCGCATCGAGTTTGAGCGCACCACCGATATTTTAAAGACAATGACCGATCGCAAATCCCATCAAACCGTGGTAGGCTTTGCGGCTGAGACGAACGATGTGGTGACTTATGCGAAAGAGAAACTGTTGTCGAAGAATCTCGATTTTGTTGTGGCCAATGAAGTCGGCCAGCCCGGTGTTGGCTTTGCCGCGGATACCAATGAGGTGCTTTTGATCGCTGCGGACGGAAGCTCCGTAAAATTAGGTCCGAGCACGAAAGCAGCTATTGCCAAGGAATTAATCCAGCTGGTAACGCCGAGTGCGTAATGCCGAGAGCTTAGTTTCTCCCTGAATCATCATGCTATGAAAACCACTGGACTTGAAAAAATCCTCGGACGTATAGAGGACCTGGATTCTGTGAATCTGGGCATCTTAGTGCAGCGCTTGGCGCGCGAGCGTAAGATGCAAGAGACTGTCTTTAATACGATTCACGACGGCATCTTGGTAATCGATTCGGATGGGGTGGTGCAATATGCGAATAACGCAGCTCTATTGTTGATTGGTTTAAAGGAGAACGATATCGGAGTGACGCGTTTGTGGAAAATGGTGCCAGACCTCGCAAAATCCATCCATAGTGAGACCGTGGGCGGGATTCAGAAGTCGGGGCCAGTGCTCTCGCGCGAGATTGAGCTCAGCTATCCGGAGCACCGCGTGGTGCGGCTGTACATGGTGCCGATCGATGCGCAGGTGGGGCACGATGACTCGGGTGGCTATGTGATTGTATTGTCCGACATTACGGAAGAGCGAGTCTCGATGGAGGAACGCATCGAAAGCGAGCGTACTTCGTCTATTGTTCGCTTAGCGGCGGGCGTTGCGCATGAACTCGGGAATCCGCTCAATTCGTTGACGATTCACTTGCAGTTGATTGAGCGCAAACTCAAGAAATTGAGCGAGCAAAAGGATGCAGCGAAGCTGGCGGAGTCGCTGCAGGTTTGTCAAGGTGAGGTGCAACGATTGGATGGTATTATTACTCACTTTCTAGAGGCCGTGCGTCCACAGAAGCCTGAGCTCAATGAGCTGGATCTGTTGGCCCTGGTGGAAGAGGTGTTGCGGGTGCAAGAGGTCGAGCTCAGTGATCGGCTATTGGATGTTAAAGTTGAAGTGAGTGATGATTTACCTACGATCTTGGGCGACCGTGGGCAGATCAAACAGGTCTTTTTCAATTTAATTAAGAATGCCATGGAGGCGATGCAGGCGGGGGGCAGCTTACGTGTGCTGGCGCGACGCGACGCGGATCACGTCTACGTGCAATTTGTGGATACGGGTTCTGGCATATCGGAAGAAGACTTGTCTAAAGTTTTCCAAGCCTACTATACCACCAAGAAGGAAGGGCATGGTCTGGGGATGATGATTGTCGAGCGGATCATGCGAGAGCATGGGGGCTGTATTAATATCGAATCTCACAAAGACAAGGGGACGGCTATTACGCTGCAGTTTCCGCGGCAGTTGCGGCGCACACGACTATTGGAGTAGTCGTGTGCACGGCCATATGTGTCAATCGGGTGAAGCTTTTCGGCAAAGTATTGACAAATCGGCCGTATCGATTACTTGCATAAGTCCCAGATGGGCAATGGTCTTAAATTTCGAGTCCTGGTTTTGAATCGGTTGTGGCAACCGGTTAATATTGTTGGTGTCGAACGCGCTTTTAGTCTTTTGCTACAAGACCATGCGCAGGTTATTTATACGGGCGACGAGAATTTTCGTATGATGGATTCGGCCGCATGGCTGCAATTTTCGGAGGAGTCCGTGCCTGCGAAGGATGAGACTTGTATTCAAACCGTTCGGCTACGGATACGTGTACCTAAGGTGCTTTTGTTGCGTACATATGATCAGTTGCCATTGAAAGAAATTCAATTCAACCGCGACAATCTATTCGAGCGGGATGACTACCGTTGCCAATACTGTGGGCAACATTTCGATGCGCAGCATTTAAATATGGATCATGTGATCCCGCGTGACCGCGGGGGGCGCACCTCGTGGGAGAATATTGTGACTTCCTGTATCAAGTGTAACTCTCGTAAGGCCAATCGTTTGCCGCACCAAGCGAATATGCACTTGATTCGTAAGCCTGAGCGTCCGCGCTGGCGCCCTTTTGTGAGCTCATTGATCGGGCAGAGCTACGATCGGGACTGGGATCATTTCTTGAATCTTAAGAAGCCTGCCTGAGAAGAGCTGCGTGTTTGAATGGCCTCTGGATCGTAATTAGGATTAGGCAGGGCTTGCTGGGCATCGACTAGTCGCAGGCGTGCTTCCATAGTTTGAATCATTTGGGCCGCCTTTTCAGGCATTTTTTGGATCAAGTTGTCTGACTCTGAGAGATCGCTGGACAAATCGAAGAGTTGATAGCTCTCCGATTCGAGGTCTTTGATAAGTTTGTAGTGCTCCATTATAATCGCGCTTTGGGGTTTTTGTCGCGGGCCCAATCCGTAGTGTGGATAGTGGAAGAGAAAAACTCTCTGTGCTCGTTTGAAGCCGCTGGCATCGTTGCGAGCGAGTGCTGCCAAGCTGGAACCGTCTGTGTCTACTGGAGTATCGATGCCTGCCCATTCGCTGAAAGTGCTAAATAGGTCACAGCCAGTGACCGCTTGCGCGCAATGGCTATTACTTGGGACATCGGGGCCGCGAATAATTAAAGGTACGCGAATGCCGCCTTCGTAGAGGCTGCCCTTGCCGCCATTGAGAGGGCTGTTGCGCGATTCCCGCGGTTTGCTGCTGGCACCGTTGTCCGACATGAAGACGACATAAGTATTCTTAGAAAGGCCTAGGCTTTCGATATGTTGTAGTAATTGCCCGATACTGTTGTCCAAGTCATAGGTCATAGCGGCATAATCGATGTCGTTGTGACGGCTGCCTGCTGGCATTTGAGCAAATTTCGCCCTGGAAGTCGCGAGTGCTTCAATCGGGGAGTGCACTGCATAATGCGATAGCTGCAGGTAGAAGAGCGTGCCTGTGTGTGATTGTTCGCTGATGAAGGCCATGGCGCGCTTTGTGAGGCCAAAGACGTCTTTGGGGCCGTCTTGCACGTCGGGCATTTGATTGCCAGAATTACCATCGTGCACATCGAAGCCATGTACGCTGGGGCTGTTTTTGCCGATATGCCATTTACCAAAGTGAGCCGTGGTGTAGCCTTGTTGCTGGAGCGCTTCAGCAATCGTGAATGCGTCCTCCGGCAGTTCTTTCAGATGGCGTGGAGGCGCGAGCTTTTGATAGTTTTGTGTGCGGCTGCCCCCCGGGGTCGTTATGTGAAGCTCTGCGGGTGTTTTATCAGTGAGGATCGCTGCGCGCGACGGCGTGCATAGCGCTGCGGGAGCGTATGCCTGTGAGAAGCGCATGCCTGCTGCAGCGAGTGCGTCGATGTGAGGTGTTTGATAAAAATCACTCTTTGATTCTGGCAGTGCGGGATCCATGCGAGTGGAGCTGCCGGTCCAGCCCATGTCGTCGACTAAAATGAATACGATGTTGGGCGCGGCCTGCAGACTCGTGAAATAGAGTGAGAGCAGGAGTCCATGCAGTAAGTTAAATTTCATTAGTTATATTTTTATTGGGTGACTCGCACGGCCTCACCGCCACGCACTAGGCGCACCATGTTTTGAATTCGAATGGCGTCACCTTGCGGTCCACGGCCTTGTGGGAATAGGGATGCGTCGCCCACCTTCGGGTCGCTGCGCTGAGAGCCAGCACCATGCACGTCCAACCAAGCGCCTTCGCCAGTGAAGCGATCTCGCATATATCCCAGTGAGCGTCCGAACGAGAAGTAGACCGCTTGCGCAGCACCGCTAGTGTTCACATGTGTGCTACTGGTCCAGTAGTTGCCATAGTCTTTAACGCCCTGTTCATTGATGATTTCAGTGCACTTGAAGAGCGGGTCGATCGCTGCAGAATCTGTTGTATCGGGCGAGCGAGTGTAATCAATGATGCTTTGAAGCTCTTTGGCATTGGGTAAGCGCCAGTCGCTATAGCCCGCATGTTCCATATCTTCCGCATATTTCAATGCGGTCGGCCAGTCCATGCTTTCGCCGCTGTCGGCCTGCATCCAAGTCAATCCAGTGGCGCGGTCTTTAATGGTGCCATCCAAATTGTCACTGTATTGATTGACGCCATAGTTGGGATTGCCGCGCACGTAGAGCACGTAGAAGGTTTTCTCACGGCCGTGCGGATCGACTAAGCCGTAACCTTTAATGCGTCCATCGGCGAAGTTGACGCCAAAGTCTGTTTTTGCGCCCTTCATGGTGGTGCTCACATATAATGTGCTGCTCGCGAATTGTGAATCGATAATACGTTCGTTTTTGCTTGTGTCGCCGTATTCAAAATTAAAATACGAAGTGTCGATGAAGGGCGTCAGTGAGCGGGTGCTGGTGGCTCTTGGATCTGGGTCGGTGCCATTAAATTGTATGAGCGAATACAGCTCTTTGATTGAAGGGAGGCGCAATCCCTATATCCGCCGACCCGGCATTTGGCCGCAGCTGCCAGTGCGGCAGCGTAAGTTTTTTTCGCGCCGGGATCTTGCGTCCACATTAGGCCCGTCACTTGATCGCTAACTGTGCCGTCGTGGTTGTGCTGGTAAGCGGGCGCGTTGCCCGCGTATTGAGCGTCCTGACCGTAATAGCGCTCGCCTGCTGTGGGGAATTCAATCGCTTTAGCTGCATCATAGGCCTGCGCCTGTGCGGTGTCTACGATGGGATAGGTGACCGCAGTCGCGATGTGGGCGATGCTAAGACTCAGAAGTAGGGCGGTGGACAAATGCATAATAAAAAATGGGTAAATTCAAATCTTAGATGATGCAGGGGGATCGCGTCAGCCTGGATTAAGTTGCAGGAAATTTCCGGGGGTAATTGCATCGTCACACTGGCTGTCGCCC
>CEUD01093780.1_pt1 | contig 12838 bp, 13 predicted proteins | sample 356481 | NCBI WGS metagenome assembly CEUD01 (sample SAMEA2623314, study PRJEB7988) | marine metagenome | isolation source: saline water (ENVO:00002010), including | reverse complement strand
GGCCAAAAAATATTATTGGTATTTCCCAGAAGTGAAGAGGGAACGCTTTTAGAGCGTTTGTTCTTTGAAGAAGACGTTTTAGCTTAGGTGCAGACTTTAAAGGGGTGATTCCCAGTTCTTCAAATAATTCAATTGCATCTTCATTAGTAAAGACTGCATTCGCCGCAGTTTCAGCTATACCAAGACTGCCTGTAAGAGTGCGAATCTTTCCACCAATGTGTGATTCTTTTTCAAAAATTTTTACTGAATGACCATTCTTTTTGAGGTAGTAGGCCATCAAAAGGCCGGAGATTCCGGCCCCTATGATATGAGTTTCTTTATAGAGCCCAAGCTGACCTATTGGGCCGGACTCTTCTTTCATTAAGAGTTTACCAGGTCTTTAAGATCACCAGACTCGTACATCTCTGTGATGATGTCATTACCACCAACAAGCTTTCCTTTAAAGTAAAGCTGAGGAAAGGTTGGCCAATTGGAATACTCTTTAAGTCCTTGGCGAATGTCCATGTCCTGAAGAATGTCGAAAGTCGAGAATTTCGCACCAATATGCTTTAAAATAGCAACGGTATTTGCACTAAATCCACACTGAGGAAAGTGCTCATTGCCCTTCATAAAAAGAACCAGTTGGTCACTGTTAATAGCAGACTCTATTCTTTCTTTTAGTTCGCCGGTTACATCAGCTGGCTTGATTTCTTTAGTGGCGCCATCTTCATTTAATATTTTGAAAGGATTGTTTTGATCCATGATTTTCTCCTTATAGGTTTTGGTATTTTTCTTTGGTCATTGTTTTAATTTTGACCGCGTGAATCTTGTCTTTTAGATCTTCTTTAAGAATATCCATTATTATCTGGTGCTGATCAATTAACATTTTTCCTTTAAAGATGTCGCTTGCAACAAAAATGTTTAGATGATCCATTGTTCCAGTAAGATCGCTAACTTCTACGTGAGCATCTTCGATATTATTTTTGATAAGTTGTTCAACTTCTTGCATTGGTGTCATTTGTCGTCCCCTTCGGAGCCTATAGTACTAAAAAGCTTGTTATAAGTGTAGCTATCCTAGTAGTCAACGCGCAAAGACCAAGGATTTTATGCTTGCCTCTTTTGGTTTCATCTCCAGAATCCAACTTTTTTCCGCTGTTATATATAAAAATGTACAGAAGCACTGTGACAACTGCCAGAGTTACATGGATATTGAGTATGGCCGTGTTCTCCATCGCCTTGCTTGCTTTTGCTATAGCTCCACGGGTGAGCTCAATTTGAAGGATTAAGACAATGTCCCAAATCATGGCAAGTTTCATAGTTCTAATGTGTTGAAATCTATTTTTACGCTTGCCTAAAACCTTTGAAACGCCGTATAGCATTAACGCTACAATTAGCACCGATTGAGTTTGGAATATCACTGCAGACATGTTTATATCCTTTATTAAATAATAGACATATTTTGCGCTTTAGGATTGGAATAGGCAAGATGAACAAGTTAAAGAAATGGGCCGTAATTGATATTGAGACTACTGGGATTGATCCTGCTTATGATCAGATAATTGATCTGGGCTTTCTACAGTTTGAGGGGACTAAGCTGGTAAGAAGCTATAGTTCACTGGTTAGAACGGAGCAACCCGTTTCTAAATTTATCCAGAAATTGACGGGTATCAATGAATCACAGTTGAAAGCAGCTCCACCATGGAAAACTGTGGAGCATGAGCTTCAGACTTTGAAGGAACATGAGCTGATAGCCCACAATGCACTTTTTGAGGAAAAGTTCCTAAAAAAATACCTAGACGCGATAGAAAGTGACGAAGAAGATCGATTTCATGATTCTATGTTGTTTCTGGCCCTATTGTTTCCAGAGAAGAACTCCCTTAACCTTGAAGGTTTTTTGATTGAGCTGGGAATCAAGGACAAAGAAGATCACAGAGGACTTGAAGACTCAAAAGACTTGCTAAAGGCCATGCTTACAGCTTGTTGGCTAGTGCATCAAGACCAAGAGTTCTACCAGTTTCTAAGGGGAATCTGCGGTGATTTTAATCGACAGGATTTCTGGTTTAGAGACTTCTTGGAACTAGAGCCAAGTGAGTTAGTTGAAATTGCTGAGCAGATTGACTTTGATGTCGAAGTTACGGCAAATGCTTATGCGGAGAAGAAATACTCCGAGCAAGAACAAGTTTTTGAGGAGTCAGACCAAAAAAGAGACCTCAATTTTTCAGGCCAAAACATCCAAGGCATCTTGAGGGATGAGGAAGGTTTATCAAGTCACTTCCCAGGGTATAAGTATAGGCAGGCACAAGAAGAGATGTCCTTAAAGGTTGGCCAAGCTTTTAACAATAATATTCATGCTCTTATCCAAGCTCCAACCGGTACAGGGAAAACAATGGGTTACCTGCTGCCAAGTACTCTTTTAACTAAAGGCAAGGGCGAGCAAGTTCTAATATCCACAGGCACCAAAACCCTTCAGAACCAAGCTGTTCAAAAAGACATCCCGCAAATCTACAAGGTTTTAGGGCTTAATAAATCCGAGCTCAGTGTCATCAGACTCTTTGGCTCAAAGAACCACTTATGCGAGCTAAAGTTTAGAAACCAAGAGCATGATGATCTTCTGGGACAAATGGATGGCTTTGAGGAAAAATTTGCAAACGCTTATATAGAAACAATACTTTTTTATAATCAAAGAAGCCCCGACTATAACCACGTTCTAACTAGGGAAAGTATTCCGTTTGTTTTAAAAAGGCTAAATAAGTCCCTTTCAGAGCAGCAAGAAAATTTGGCCGTGGACTTTAGAGCGTGTACTGGCAGTAAGTGTCCTTTTTCAGCATCTTGCACTTATCTTCAGGGCCTTAGGAGAGCTAAGGAAGCAAACCTTATCATTGGAAATCACTCCCTACTTTTAAATTGGCCAAGAGGCTTTGACAGGCCGAAGTATGTGGTTGTTGATGAGGCACATAAAATGGAAGGTGAGGTGACAAACGCCTTTACCATGGAGCTTGCTCAAAAAGATCTAGAAAAGCTTGCAAAAAACCTTCCTCAAATGATGGGGCCTTTATTTTACTTATTGGGTAATGTTGAGCAGGGAAAAGAGAACCTGATCAAAGAAATTAGGTCACAATCAGTAGATTTCTCTCAAATGTTGGGAGATCACGTGGCACCCTTGCAGGAGAGTATTGAGAGAATGGCAAGGCAGTTGCCTAGATTCACAGATATTTATTGGAATGAAGCTCCCATGGTTAAGAAAGAGGCATTAAACAATGCTCTTCAAAGTGCAATATTTAATCATATTGAAAGTCTTGCATTCATACTAAAGTCTGTTTACGACCTGTTGTTTCCATACTCTGATAGGTGGGACATCAACTCCTTTGGAGAAGATGAAAACAAGCTTACCGCTTGGTCAGCCTTTGAAAGTGCCTTCTCTCAAGTGGAAGAGGCAAGTGCTGTCTTGAATGCGATGATCAGCCCTAATGAGAAGATGGTAAACTCAATAAAATTTCACGAAGAGTTTGGATACATCTTTAGCTGTGCTCCAATCGACACTGGTGAACTTCTTTATGATAGTGTTTTAAAGGATTCAAACTCTGTTGTTTTCACCTCTGCGACACTTGCAAATCAAGAGGGATCAAAAGGCATGGCAAGTGTGGAGTGGATGACTGGTTATAAGTACCTTGAACCTGAAAGAAGGTTTAAAACTGGCCTATTTTTGAATAACAAATTTGATTATAAAAATAATGCCAAAGTATTTGTTTCCAGTGACTCACCTCAAATTTATGACCAAACGTACGTCGACGAGGTTCTGGAAAAAATTGTACCGGTTATTAAGAATATTGGAGGAAAAACCCTTCTTCTTTTCTCCGCAAAGACAAGATTTGAAAGAGCTATAGAGATCCTACTCAGCAAGCTAGAGAATGAAATGCCCCTATTTATTCAAGGAATGGGCAATCAGGTCGTTGAAGACTTTAAAAATACTTCGGGTGGAGTTCTCGTAGGTATGGAGTCATTTGGGGAGGGGATCGATGTGCCTGGCGATGCTTTAAAACTAATCTATATTGATAAAATTCCAGATCTTAGACGTGATATGGTGATTGACTCCAGAAGAGACTTTTACGCGAGAAGCTTTGGAAATGAATTTGTGGATTACTTTTTGGCCCACAGATGTCGCTCACTGCATCAAAAGCTTGGAAGGCTTATTAGAAGGGAGAATGACTCTGGTGCAATAATTCTTACTGACCCGCGTATTAAGAGATGGAAGGGGCAGACTCTGAAGACATTTAGGGAAATGATGAACCCCTATGAACTGGAATTTCTAGGTTTAGAGCAGGCCTGCGAGAAGGCACAGGAATTTATTGAGGCAAAATCCTAAAAAAGATCTTTGTACTCTGTTTCAAAGTTCTTGAGATTCTGAACTTCAATTTGAATGTCATCGGCGAAGACAGCCTTGTAAGGGATCTGATAGTGTTTGCTTAAATAGATGGAGTAGCCTTTTGTATTGGGGTTTCTGGCCTTATCATCCTCAAAGACTTTGCAGTGAGTTGCCTGAAGTTCCGTATCGCCAACAAAGATTGGTACGGGTTCAAGGCTGCTTAGTTCAATGAAAATCTCAGATTCTTTGAAAGGGCCCTCATACTCCCAGACATTACTAGAAGAAATTATATTGTAAGAAGTCCTATGGACTGGATCAAGTTTCTTGGCGGCGGTGGCCAGCATTGTTGTTGAAAAGGCAGGAGCTGCAATATGGAACTTTCCGGTGATAATCTTTTCTGTTTCATGAATTCCGTCAGTGCCCCTAAAAGTATAGCGTACGTTTTTATCTTTCAAGTCTACAACATAGCGCTCCACGCTTTTGCTGCCACCTAGAAGTCTTTTCACCTTCAAGTTCAATGGCTCAAACTTTTTGGAGAGTTTGTAGTCTACTAGAACTTTTAAAAACTCGCCTGTTTCGACCCTTGATGTAAGTTCAGCATTGAATATGATTCGTCCATGAGAGCCATCCTCTTTGAAGACAGAAAAAGTCTCTTCGCAGTAAACCTGATCTCCCTGGTAGTAGTTGTATTTACCTTCAATGATCTTTTCTTGAAAACTCATAAGATTGTTTGACCCCGGTCAATGTTGTGAAACTTTCTTTTGCCTAGTTTGCTTTGCCTCATTGTCATTATAGCTTGAATTATGATATTTAGTGAATGTTTATCAAGACAATTAATTTTACTTAAAAGGTGCGCGAGAGATGATTAAAATCAAAAAGGGCCTTAATTTGCCTATTGAGGGCACTCCTGAACAAAAAGTTCACCAGGGGCCAAAAGTATCTAAAGTCGCTCTGATAGGGGATGACGTTGTTGGCATGAAGCCAACAATGGAAGTTCAAATCGGGGATAAAGTTAAAGTCGGCCAGCTTCTTTACACTGACAAGAAAACCGAGGGTGTGAGATACACGTCTCCAGCTAGCGGTGAAGTCGTAGAGATAAATAGAGGTGCTAGACGAGCTTTTCAATCAGTAGTTATTAAAGTTGAAGGCGATGACCATCAAGATTTTGAATCTTACAAGGGTTCTGAGCTTTCAGGTTATAAGGATGCTGATGTTAGAGCACTTCTTCTTGAGTCAGGTATGTGGCCAAGTTTGAGAAGACGTCCTTTCTCAAAAGCTGCAAGACCAGACGAGACTCCAAGCAGTATTTTTGTTACAGCTATCGACACTCATCCTTTGGCAGCTGATCCTGCAATAGTTATTAAAGAGCAGGAAACTGCATTTAAAAATGGTTTGAAGGTTCTAGGCAAAATTGCAAAAGTTCACTTGTGTACAGAAGCAAGCTCAACTGTGGTTGGAGCTGATGTTGAAAACGTTTCTGAGACTAAGTTTAGTGGACCGCATCCGGCAGGATTAGCGGGAACTCACATTCACCACTTAGATCCAGTCGGTGAAAACAAGTTTGTTTGGTATATCAACTACCAAGAAGTAATTGCTGTTGGAAAGCTGTTTGAAACTGGAAAGCTTTTCACTGACAGAGTTGTTGCTCTTGCTGGACCTGTTGCAAGAAACCCTAGACTTATCAAAACTAGAGTAGGCGCATCTATAGACGAACTAATCAAAGGCGAGACTTTTGAAGCTGACGAAATTAGACCTGTTTCAGGATCTGTTTTTGCTGGTAGAGAGGCCCGCGGCCCATTCGCATACCTTGGAAGATTCCATAATCAAATCTCACTTCTTAAAGAAGGAAAAGAGAGAGAATTTCTTGGGTGGCACAGTCCAGGTCTAAATAAATTTTCTGTTAAGCCTATTTACCTATCAGCATTTAGCAGCAAGAAATTTGCTATGAATACCAACAAAAACGGAAGCCTTAGAGCTATCGTTCCAATTGGTTCATACGAGAAGGTAATGCCACTTGATATTCTTCCGACGTATTTCATTAGAACGATCATGGCCAGAAATACTGACATGGCCGTAAAGCTTGGTGCTTTGGAATTGGATGAAGAAGATGTGGCGCTTTGTACTTTTGTTGACCCAGGCAAGAACGATTTTGGCCCGGTTCTAAGAGAAAACCTAGAGACCATTGAGAAGGAAGGATAATGAAGTTTTTAAGAGATTTTCTAGATAGCAAAGAGCATCTCTTTCATAAGGGCGGGAAACTTGAAAAAATGTATCCTCTTTATGAAGCGATCGACACTTTTGCTTATACTCCGGCTGACGTTACTGCCGGTCAAACACACGTAAGAGACGGTATCGACCTTAAAAGAACCATGATTACTGTGGCAATGGCATTGTTCCCAGTAATCATTTGGACTCTTTATAATACAGGTTATCAGGCCAATAGCGTTCTAGCTTCCACTGGAGCTGAAGCTGAAGGTTGGAGAGCATCTGTTATGGCATTGCTTGGCCTTGCTCACGACCCTGCAAATATCGCATCTAATATGATTTACGGATTTCTATGGTTCTTTCCAGTATTTTTGGTAACCCAAATTGCTGGTGGTACTGTTGAGCTGATTTTTTCCGTAGTTAGAAAGCACGAAATTAATGAGGGATTCCTAGTAACAGGAATTCTATACCCGTTGATTCTTCCTCCAACAATTCCTTTGTGGCAAGTAGCTATAGGGATCATCTTTGGTGTTCTTGTTGGAAAAGAGATATACGGTGGTACAGGTAAAAACATCTTTAACCCTGCACTTACAGCAAGAGCATTCTTGTTCTTTGCATACCCCGCTCAAATTAGTGGTGACGCTGTATGGACTGCTGTTGATGGCTTCACTGGAGCTACTGCTCTTGGACAGGCTGCTGCTGGCGGACTTGATGCTGTAACTTATTCTTGGAGTGAATTGTTTTTTGGACTTGTTCCTGGATCAATGGGTGAGACTTCAACACTTGCATGTCTTCTAGGAGCTGTTTACTTGATAGCAACGGGGATCGGTTCATGGACGATAATGCTTTCAGTTGTCGTTGGTATGATTGTTACTTCTATGGGTCTTAACCTTATTGGAAGTGAAACAAACTTTATGTTCAATATACCTTGGTACTATCACTTTGTTATGGGTGGATTTGCATTCGCTTTCGTTTTCATGGCAACTGATCCAGTATCGGCAAGTATGACAACTAAAGGAAAGTGGTTCTACGGATTTGGGATTGGTGTAATGGGTATTGTCGTAAGATGTATTAACCCTGCATTCCCAGAGGGATGGATGTTGGCAATTCTATTTATGAATTCTATGAGTCCATTGATTGACTACTTTGTAATTAACAGCAATATCAAAAGAAGGGTGGCCAGAAATGGGTAATAATGTAGGAAAAACGTTATTTGTCGCTTTTGCTTTGTGCTTGGTTTGTTCTGTTTTGGTTTCCAGCACTGCTGTCAGCCTTAAAGATAAGCAAGCTCAAAATGCGGCTTTAGATATGAAAAAGAACGTCCTAAGTGCGGCTGGACTATTAGAGGCCGACACGGACGTAAACGAAGTGTTCTCAAAATTCACAACTGTACTAGTTAATCTTGAAACTGGTGAAATTGTTGATGATATGGATACTCAAGCTTACAACCAAAGAGAGGCACAAAAGAAGCCAGATCTTAGTGTTGCAATTCCTGCTGAAGCTGACTTGGCCGGCCTTAGCCGCAGAGCTAAATTCGGTAAAGTTTTTGTTTATAAGGATGAGCAAGGTGAGTCTCAAATCTATATCTTTCACATAACTTCAAAAGGGCTATGGTCTACAATGTATGGATTTATGGCACTTGGAGCTGATCTTAACACTGTTAAAGGATTCGGTTACTACGCTCAAGGAGAGACTCCTGGTCTTGGTGGTGAAGTAGACAATCCAAAGTGGAAAGGTCAATGGGTTGGAAAGAACGTTTATAATGAAGAAGAAGTTGTTGCTCTTAAGCTTTCAAAAGGAACTGCTCCTAAAGAAGGTCCGGTTGCAGAGTACAGAGTGGACGGCCTAAGTGGAGCGACAATTACTGCAAACGGAGTAAGCTCTTCAATTAAGTATTGGTTTAGCGATCATGGGTATGGCAAGTTCATCGACATGGTTAAAGGCGGCGAGGTGACAATATGAAAATAAAAGAATTGGTATTTGACCCCATTTTAAAGAACAACCCAATTGCTTTACAAATCCTTGGTGTTTGTTCTGCTCTAGCTGTTACGGTTCAGCTAAAGAACGTTATTGTTATGTGTGCCGCTGTTACCTTGGTTGTTGCTCTGGCAAACATGAGTGTGTCAATCATTAGAAATCATATCCCTGGAAGTATTAGAATTATCGTTCAGATGACCATTATTGCTTCGTTGGTTATTATTGCAGAACAGTTCTTAAAAGCTTTCCTTTTTGACCAGTGGAAAACAATGGCAGTTTATGTTGGTTTGATCATCACGAACTGTATTGTTATGGGACGTACAGAAGCATTTGCTCTAAAGAACAATCCAATTGCATCTTTCTTTGATGGTATTGGAAATGGACTTGGCTACTCATTCATTCTTATCTTTGTTGGTTTTTTCCGCGAGCTTTTTGGTTCAGGAAAAGTATTTGGATACACTGTATTTGAATTAACTAAAGATGGGGGATGGTATCAAGCAAATGGTTTGGCGCTATTGCCACCAAGTGCGTTTTTTCTTATTGGATTAATCATCTGGATTCTTAGAACCAAAGATCCTAGCCAGGTAGAGCCTCAGGCCTAGGAGGAGTAGAAAATGTTAGAACACTACACGAATTTAATCATTAAAGCTGTTTTTATTGAAAACCTTGCATTGGCCTATTTCTTGGGGATGTGTACTTACTTGGCAGTTTCCAAGAAAGTGGCGACATCTCTTGGTCTAGGTGTTGCTGTTATTGTTGTTCAGACGATTACTATCCCTGTAAACAACCTTCTTTATAATTACTTTTTGAAAGAAGGTGCACTTGCATGGGCCGGTTACCCTGGAACTGACCTATCATTTCTTGGTCTGATCTCTTACATTGGCGTTATTGCAGCAATGGTCCAGATACTAGAGATGACTTTGGATAAGTTCTTCCCAGCTCTTTACAACACCCTTGGTATTTTCTTGCCACTTATTACTGTTAACTGTGCAATCTTGGGTGGTTCACTGTTTATGGTTGAGAGAGATTATACATTCGGCGAGTCTGTCGCTTATGGTATTGGTTCCGGTATTGGTTGGGCATTCGCGATTGCATTGCTTGCTGGTATCAGAGAAAAAATGGATTACTCTGACGTGCCTGCTGGGCTTAGAGGACTAGGGATAACTTTTGTTACTTCTGGACTCCTGGCTATTTGCTTCATGTCGTTTGGCGGAATTCAACTTTAATAATAGGTAACAGATAAAGGTAAAATATTATGAATGAAATAGTATTAGGCGTTGCGATGTTTACCGGAGTGATCTTGGCCCTGACTGGCCTGATCCTTGTTGCCAGGTCAAAACTGGTTGCCTCTGGAAATATCACTATTAACGTTAATGGCGAAAAAGACATTAAGGTCGCTCCTGGCGACAAACTTCTAAACGCTTTGGCTTCTGAAAAGATCTTCTTGTCATCTGCTTGTGGTGGCGGTGGTACCTGTGGTCAATGTGTGGCGAAAGTATTTGAAGGTGGCGGAGAAATTCTTCCTACTGAAAAAACTCACATCACAAAAGGTGAGGCAAGAGAAGGTTGGAGACTTACTTGTCAGGTTAACTGTAAACAAGACATGAAGATCGAAGTTCCTGAAGAAGTTTTTGGTGTAAGAAAATGGACTTGTAAGGTTAGATCAAACCATAACGTTGCAACTTTCATTAAAGAGCTTGTTCTAGAGCTACCTGAAGGTGAGGAAGTTCCATTTAGAGCTGGTGGATTTATTCAAATTGAAAGACCTGCTGGGCTTGATATCGACTTCAAAAACTTTGAAGTTGAAGAAGAGTATAGAGAAGACTGGGACAAATTTAATCTTTGGCAATATAGATCTAAAGAGGATGAGGAAACAATTAGAGCATACTCTATGGCAAACTACCCTGAAGAAAAGGGTATCATCATGCTAAATGTTAGAATTGCAACACCTCCACCAAATAATCCAAGCGTTCCTCCTGGAAAGATGTCTTCTTACATCTTTGATCTTAAGCCAGGTGATGAGTGTGTTATCTCTGGTCCGTTTGGTGAATTCTTCGCCAGAGATACTGATAAAGAAATGGTTTTTGTTGGCGGCGGTGCTGGTATGGCCCCAATGAGATCTCATATCTTTGATCAGTTCAGAAGAATTAAAACTAATAGAAAAGTAACTTTCTGGTATGGAGCAAGGTCTAAGAGAGAGATGTTCTACGAGGACGACTTTGATATGATCCAGAGAGAGAACGATAACTTCTCTTGGCATGTGGCCTTATCAGATGCTTTACCTGAGGATAAGTGGGAAGGATACACTGGGTTTATTCACCAGGTTCTTCATGATGAATACCTTAGCAAACACCCAGCTCCTGAGGATTGCGAGTACTACCTATGTGGACCTCCAATTATGAACAAGTGTGTTATTGACATGCTTGTAGATCTTGGAGTTGAGCGCGAAGACATTATGCTTGATGATTTTGGCGGCTAAAAATAAGTTTCAATTTATTTTTTATAAGGGGAAGGCGAAGGCCTTCCCTTTTTTTTATGAAATTTCAGAGAGTTAGTAGTGTTTAAATTTTATACGGCCTGTGAAATCTTCACCTCTCATCTCTAATGTACCACCTATTTCCATTACAATTTGAGGACTTACGCGCACAGGTGTGAAATAACTCCATGCTTCAAAGTTTGAATGACTGTTTGAAGCACTATGTTTCACTTAGTGTTGTGCTTGGTGTCGTTGTTTTGTATAAACCTCTCAACGAAACGAACAACGACTTAAGAAAGTCAAAATGAATAGGAGAATATTATGATTAAGAAATTTAAAAATTTAGCTCTAGTAGGTTTAGCTGTATCGACAATTAACCTAGGCCAACTTGCGAACGCATCTTGTACTAAAGCAATCGTGGACAGCGACTTTGAAATTGACCAATACGGTATTCAGCATTTAAATGGACAAGCTTCAGTCTTAGGAATTGTGGGTACCTTTACCTTGGCAGGTGAAGGTTTGGCCGCAGCAGCATTCCCATTAGGTGCAGCCGCTATTACAAGTTCTACTGTGGCAGCATCAGTAATGGATGATTTAGACCAAAGTGAAGCTTACGCTTATAAAGTATTAGATTATTCAAGCTTAGATGAAAGCTATATGGCACCCATTATGGCAAGCTTCATAAAAGGTGTCCAAAGACAAATAGGACAGAACCCTAATGTTGTAATCCCTACAGAGTTTGAAGTTGTGGAAGAGCTGAAGCAGATTAACAATGATCTTACTGCGTGTACTGATGAAAACGGAGAATTTTTTAGACCTACTAAAGAAAGTCTTAACTCTCTTGTAGTAGAGAACCTAACTTACTAAATTTTTAAAAAAATTATGGAGAATATTATGTTTACGAAATCTAAGAATATACTTTTTACGACAATGTCTGTTTTAACTCTTGGTTTAGGCACGGCCCATGCAGATTGCTACCAAGAAGTGTTGGATAGTGAATTTAATGCGCCAGATAAATTCGAAATGACGTTTGTTGGCGGAATTAGTACGATGAGCGGTGCATTTCTTGCTGCAGGCTCAGGACTGGCTGCTGGATCTATAAACCTGGGTCTAGGAGCAATGACAACATCAATTCATGCCTATGATTACCTTACTGACCTAAATGAAAGTGAAGAGTATGCGGCCAAGGTTATTTATGGTGCTACTTATGAAATGGAACCAGGTCAATCGCCAATTCTTGCAAGCTTTATCAAGAATGTAAAAAGAGAGATTGGACAAGATCCAAATGCTGTTATCCCCTCAGATTATGAAGTGATCCAAGAGGTGAAGCAGGTTAATCATGACGTGTCTGCTTGTACAGATGATGATGGAGATTTTTTTAGACCAACTAAGGAGAGTCTTAAGTCCCTTGTCGTAGAGAATCTGACTTACTAAATTTTAAAAAAATTGATGGAGAATATTATGTTTACGAAATCTAAGAATATACTTTTTACGACAATGTCTGTTTTAACTCTTAGTTTAGGTACGGCCAATGCAAATTGCTACCAAGAGGTGATGGATAGTGATTTTGAACTGAGTGTGGGAGATGGTGGCTTTTTAAAAGCGGGTGCTCTGACGTCATCGGGACTTGCAATTAGCTCTATTGTTGATGGCTCCTCTGCAATGTTTGCAATAGCTCCGGTATCCTTGGCAGCAGTTTCAACCTCTGTTGTAGCTTATGACTTAATGAAGGACCTAAGCGAAAGTGAAGAGTATGCGGCCAAGGTTATTTATGGCGCTACTTATGGAGTAGAACCAGGTCAATCGCCAATTCTTGCAAGCTTTATCAAGAATGTAAA
>CEUD01342356.1_pt1 | contig 12857 bp, 12 predicted proteins | sample 356481 | NCBI WGS metagenome assembly CEUD01 (sample SAMEA2623314, study PRJEB7988) | marine metagenome | isolation source: saline water (ENVO:00002010), including | reverse complement strand
TGTTATGGTTTGCAGATGGCTGTCATTGAATTTGCTAGGAATGTGTGTGATTTAAACGCAAACACAACAGAAGTTAATCCTGAGACGCCTCATGGGGTTGTAGATATTTTGCCTGAACAATTAGAAATTGAGAATAAGGGTGGAACGATGAGACTTGGAGCTTACCCTGCCCTTCTTAGACCCGGTTCTAGAATTGAATCAATTTATGGGACTGATAAGGTGAGTGAAAGACATAGGCATAGATATGAGGTTAATCCAGAATATCATAAAATCTTGGAGGAAAAGGGTCTTGTTATTTCTGGAAAAAGTCCTGATGGTAGGCTTGCAGAGTTTATTGAGATTCCAGGACATAAATTCTTTATTGCAACACAAGCACATCCGGAGTTTAAGAGTTATCCAATGAAGCCTTCACCTTTGTTTTATTCTTTTGTTAAGGCTTGTATGGGGGGGTAGTTGGGGTTAATTTCCGGTTGGGGCGTATGTGCCTTTTTGACCAAACTAGAGTGTGCATATGTTTACATTCTTTACGACAATTTATAAATCATTTATTCGATTAATAATAATTAAGAAGATACAAGAATTAACAAACCGGATTCATGGCAAGGTTATGGGTTAATTGTTAACTTCATGATCACAACAAGTATTCATATATCCACTACCAATATTCTTTCTTGCATGAGATAACTTCTTCCAAAGTATTGGGAGTGGAGTTTCAAGTAGATTTCCAATTCGTGTCGCTTTAAAATCACAGGGACACATTTCCCCATAAGGTGTAACATAAAAATATCCCTTGCCAGAAGTACACCCAAAAGCCATATGACTCCTAAAATGAGCATAACAAAAGATGCCTGGGTAATCTTTCTTCTTTGCATATTTATCAACAATTTTGAATAACTTTCTAAAGTCAATTCTTTTTTTCTTTAAGTCCTCTCTATGAGAATACATACCTACAGGCATAGTGTCATAAACAATTAACTCATTTACTTTCATTTTCTTTGTAAACTCGATCATCTTTTCGAAATTTCCATTTTCCAAGTCTTCCTGAACTAAAGTTGTGGATATGCCTGTTAAAAGGCCAACTCTTTGAGATTCTTTTATTCCTTTAATTGCCTTATCAAATAATCCTGGCAATCTTCTGAATTTGTCATGTATTTTGGGATCTGTTGAATCCAAGCTAGCAATCACCATCATAGTTCCAGCATCTTTCAATTCCCTTGCCTTCTTTTCCAAATGCCACCCATTTGTATAGACTGAGGCTACACTCTTATCTTTGTTTACTGAAGAGATTAATTCGGGTAAATCCTTATTTAACAGAGGTTCGCCCCCAACAAAATTAATTACTGAAATACCAAAATCTTGACAATCCTTTAAGATTGTTTTCATTTCTTCTGTTGTAATAGAATTTTTTTCAGGTTTACACATAGCATTATTGTAAAAACTACAATGCTCGCACTTAGCATTGCAGGCATCTGTTACTCCCACATTAACCATTCCGGGAAGACTTTCTTGCAATATATTACTTATGAGTCTTCTAGACATAGTATTCGCAAGAGGCTTACTCAATCCGGGTGTTAAAAATGCAGAATAGACTGGACATCCATTAAACCACCCAATAACTTTATGGTGTCTCATGTAATAATCCAAGAAGTGATCATTTATGGCATTCATGTAACTGCCCATATTTTTCATAGATGAATAAAAATACTTTATTTTGTTTAACATATTTTAAATTAGGAAGACTTGCTTTTATTACTTGCTATCAGTCTTATTTTTTTGATATCTTAAAAACCGCAAGAGAAGCCATTAAGGGTGTTAAAGGAACAAAGAGATTACTAACATAATCGAAGTGTAGGGGGCAATTGAAAGACTGAACATCGTATTGTCCGGCAACTAGTAGGAGTAAAAAAATACCTAAGAAAACTAATAAAGGAAAGTACTTTCTTGACCTTTTATCTCCTTTATCCTTAGAAACAACTGTTACAAGCATTGTCGCGGAGCCTAATGTACTTACCAGAGGTAAAACTGCAAATGCACTTCCAAGAATCAAAATTGCAAAACAAATCAATACTAAAACAACTGGAATAAGGAATATGATCCCTCCAATTATTAATACTCCTTTAACAAGTTTCTTAAAGAAACTTCCAACTCCCGATTCCGATTGATTGACATTCTGTGTTTCTTGAGCAAATCCTTGAAATTGTTGTTCAACCATTTTATTTTGTATCAAAAAGATAGTTTAGATATTTATAGAATGCTAGTATTAGTGATGAAAAGATCGGAACTGCAAAGATTGATTCGACAGGAACCTTTAACAGAGGCACAACTAATCCACTCATTGTTTCTAGGAGGAATGGTGCATAGCCTCTAACCCCTAAGAAGAGCATTAACCCTTCAGCAGGAACTATCAAAGCTCCAATGAAAAGAAGATACAAGAAGAATCTTTTCTTTTCAGAAGTATCCTTAAAAAAATTGTCTACCGCTAGAATTGCTATCATAAAGGTATTAACCCATCCGAGTGTCAGGACCCATGTAAGGTCTCTAAAAAGATATGCCCAAGAACTAAATCCCATATTAAGCCACATGGGTTCGCTAATTATTTCAAATAATAAAACTCCTAAAAAAAGAATCAAGAATTTCCGATTTACATTTTTATAACCATTTTTTGTCATAAAACTCCACAAGATTATTGTTGTTGCTAGTATAAAAAGCTCATACACCAATATTAATCCCATTATTTCTTTCTCCCCTTATTTTTTGACTTTTTTATTTCAGGATTATCCAGAACTAGTTGCCAATACTTCGCAAATGAGACTGCTAAAAGCATGAATACGGGAATATAATAAAGTGCTTCTATAGGAACATTGCCAAGCATAGTTATTCCAGAAAATGAATTTAGTAATTCTGGGTGATACTGGATTGTTCCACGAGCTGCAGAAACAGCTTCACCAATTATTCCCATTATTAAAATTGGAATAAAATATAATCCAAATCTTACTCTTTGAGAAATTTTCGGAAACCCATAATCAATAATCGCTAAAGATACAATAACCATCGTTGACCTACCAAGAGTAATAATCCAATTAACACCCTGATATAAATAACTCCACTTTGCAAGACCGACAGTCAACCAAAGAGCTTGAGTAAAATACTGTAATAACAAAATTCCAATAAATATAACAAAGAAATTTCTAAAAACTTTTTTATCAAATTTTTTGATGACTAATAAAGAAACTACTGCCAAAGCGATTACAGTTAATTCATAGGATGCCATTTATCAAGCTCTTTAATATAATTATATTAATTAAGTATATAAATGCTTTGTCATATTCTAAAATAATAAAGATCTATGAGGGAAATTATTCAAGAAGATGAAAAGGAACCAAAATGACGGTAAAAATAAAAAATGACGATACAGACTTCACAACTTCTTCAATTGGCGGAAAGGCATTTAATCTTTATAGATTAAAAAGTCATAAATTTAATGTTCCTGATTTCTTTTTAAAATCATCAAACGAGATTAATAAAACTTCCATTGATAATATTGAAAAGGAAATAAAAGAAAAGATTATTAGAGATGATTCAGAATATATCATTCGTTCTTCTGCAAATGTTGAAGATAATATTCAGAATAGTTTTGCTGGAATGTTTGAATCCAAAAGAATTATCCATAAAAATAATTTTAAAAATGAACTAGTGAAAGTTATGGAATCTTCAAAATCTCAAAGAGTTATCTCATATATTAAATCAAAAAGAATTCGTACTAAACCAAAATTGTCATTAATTATACAAAAGTACGTTTCTGGAGATGTTTCTGGAGTAATGTTTTCTTCAATCAGTAAAGATGGTCAGAATGGCGTGTTTATCAACGCTAACTTTGGCGGGGCAGAATCTATTGTTGATGGGGCTGACTGCGATTCTTATTTTATCGGAGTAAATGACCGAATATTAAGTGAACATCTTTATTCAAAGAAAAGAGTTCTAAATCAGGATCAAGTTAAATCATTGGTTAAATTGGCAAGGGAAGTTCAAAAGAAAATAGGAGAACCCCAAGATATCGAATGGACAATAAAAAATGATAAAATTTACATTTTACAATCAAGACCTATAACAAAACAAATCTCCCAAGAGATCTTTGTATGGGATAATTCAAATATTGCCGAGAGCTATAGTGGGATAGTATTACCTCTAACTTCCTCTTATATTAAATATGCCTATAAAATAACTTATATGGATTTAGCAAGAAGGTCAAGCGTTAGTGAAAAAAAGATTGAAGAAAATGAACCCTTGTTTGATGGTCTCCTTGGAATCTTTTATGGGAGAGTTTACTACAATATGCTTAATTGGTATAGAATGTTAACATTATATCCCAGGTATGAAAGAAACAAACAAAATCTTGATACTATGATTTCTGCAAAGAGCAAGGAAGAACTTGAAACTGAGTATCATAAGAATGTTTCTTTATTATTTAAAACCAAATATTATTCAAAATTACTTCTAAGATATCCATTTTTTAATGGGGAAGTAACTAGGTTCAAGAGATTTGTTAGGTCCTACTTGGAAAACTTTAACAGAAAAGAAATTGAAAAGATGGATGAAAAAAAGCTAGTCGAATTGTTTAGAAAATCTGCAGAAGAATTATTGGGCAAATGGAGTATAACTGTAGAAAACGATTATTTATTGATGACTTATTTTGGAATGCTCAAGAGTTTTTGTAAAAAGAATAAATTAGAAGACAGGTTTGTTCAACTTATCTCAAATATCAAAGATGTTATGAGTGCAGAGCAAGTAAGTGGCTTAAAAAAGCTCTCAAATGAATTTTATAAACACAAAACATTAGTCGCCCTTGCAAAAAAGAAGAAATATCATCACACTATGAAACAAATAGAAGGAAACAAAGAGTATTTTTCTTTAAAGGTGGAGTTGAATAAATATTCTGTAAAATATGGAGGAAGATTTGCTAATGAGCTTAAGCTAGAAACTAGTGACGCCGACATTGACCCTAGCTATCTCCTGAAATTACTCCTGCTCTATAGTGGGGAGACTTCCCAGAGCAGAACAAAAAAGAAAGTGATAAATGAACTTTCACTTGGCTTAGCAAAGAGAAAATATCTAAACTATTTATTGAAAAGAATAAAATTCTATGCTAGGCAAAGAGAAGAGTTAAGATTACTTCGCGCCCAATCATTTAATGTTGCTAGAAAGATATTTCTTGAAATTGGAAGTAAATATGAAAAAAAGAAAATACTATCCTCAAAAAAGGATATCTTTTACTTGAATGTTGAAGAAATAATTGAATCAATAGATAGTAAATCTAAACAAAACAATCTTAAGAAAGTGGTAATGCAAAGAAAAAGGCAATATAAGAATTATGCCAATGAAGAACTAGAAGATGTATTCTACACTTATGGCAATTCAATTGAGTCCAAATTCTTAAAAGATGAGCAAATAAATAAAGATTTTGTTGGCCAAGGTTGTTCCCCTGGAATCATTAAAGGAAAAGTAAAGGTATTAGAATCTTTTTCTCTTTCAGGTAAGGAAAATTATGAAATTGTTGTAACAAAACATACAGACCCTGGATGGACACCACTATTTGGACTTTGTAAGGGAATCATAGTTGAGCATGGAGGGCTGCTTTCTCATGCTGCAATTATCTCGAGGGAATTAGATTTGCCCTGTATTATTGGACTAAAAGATGCTACAAAGAAATTAAAAGATGGACAAGTTGTAACATTAAATGGCTACACTGGCGAGGTAAAGATTCATGATTAAAATTGAAGAGTATACATTTGAAGAAGATTTTCAAGAAGATTTTATTGATTTCATGAAAGAATTATATGACCAAAATAGTTATTCACTTCAATACATAAATTACATAAAAAAAATCATAAATAAATCAAACCCAACATTCAAATTTGTTACTGTAAGAAATTTTATTGCTTATGAAGATAAGAATGTTGTAGGCCATATATCTGCAATTATTGATTCAAGATTAAATAAAAATGAGAGGGTTGGTTTAATTGGGTTTTATGAATGTATTGATAATCTGAAAATATCTAATTTATTGATAAATAAAGCAACCGATTTTCTGAAGGTGGAAGAATGCAAAAAGATACATGCACCTGTGGACCTCACAATATGGCACCCCTATAGATTTGTCTTAGAGCCAAAAGAAGACTCCTTTTTATTAGAACCTATAACAAAAGATTACTACATTGAACAGTTTAAGTCGGAAGGCTTTGATATAGCTGTGGAGTATGGATCTGCAGAAAGGAGTGATTTTGATACTATCATGGATTATACAAAAAATGATCATGAAAATGTTCTCTCAGAAGGATTTAAGATTAGAACTCTTAAAAAAGAAGATTATGTGGGCGGCATATTATCAATTTATAATTTAAGTAATAACATCTTCAAAAATAGTTGGTCATTTGTGGAGATCTCAAAAGAGGAATATATGTATATATATGAAGATTATGAAAGAAACATTGATAATGTATTAATTCAAATTATCTCAGATAAGGATGGAAAAGATGTAGGGTTTTGCTCAAGTATAATTGACCAAAAGAGAAATATTATTATTTTGAAAACCATTGGTATACTTCCCGAATATCAAAATAAGCGTGTTGGGGCAGCATTACTTTATGAACAACACAAGATTGCTTCTGAGAGAAAATTCTCAAAAGAGATTTATGCTTTGATTAAACTTGGAAATATTGTGACCAAACTCCCATATCCTGGTTTTAAAGTAATTAGAAAATATATTGTTCTAGAAAAAAAGATTATTTAACTAGAATTTCTTCTCCAGCCTTGACTCTTTCAAGAAGACAAGATGGAACTAGCTTGCCATTATGCAACATTGCATCAGGGCATCCATCACAAAGATTCCATTTTCCGTCCACCTTATCTGGGCCGTCAATAATCAAGATTACTTGATACTTTAAAGATTCTTCATTGCCAGGGTCTTCCTTTCTAGCTTTTCTATAGTTTAATAAAAGTTCTGAGACATTCTTTTTAAATGCAAAAGGCAAAAGTGATTTAGCATTAATGTTATTACCTTTTATCAAAATAGTATATTTCCCTTTCTTTTTTTTGTATCTCTCCTGAAACTTTCTATAAAGAAATGAATCTAAATATCCAACAACTTTGTCTTTGTAAAAAACAGGGACCATAAAAATCCAGGAGGGCTGATCTTTACTATGGATTTTCCCAAGGAATGCACATGGTTTACTCTTAAATTCTTTGGATAAAAAGCTAGATAGCTTAGGAATATTGGGATTTTTAAGCTTACTTTTATCGAAGGTCTTATCCTCATTTAGTAATATATCTTTGTAGGGGGAGAGAACTAGAAGGTTCACTACATCCGTATTCTTCTTGCATAGATTTATTGCATCTAATAAGTCTGAATAATCATCTCCTGAAACTGGGAGTATAAATCCTAGATTAATTCCTCCAACTTTCCTAAATTTCTCGCAGAATTTTAACCTTAGTTTATTTGGATCATCATCATTTTTCATATCTGGCCTGTTTTGATATTTATCCACATGAACAACAAATTCTGTAACTCCAATATCTTTAAATTCTATTAGTTTATTTTCAGTTAAAAGCACCCCATTAGTAAATATCTTTACTTTAAGCTTTTTTGAAACAGCATATTCAACAATTTCTTTTAGTTTGGGATACAATAAGGGTTCTCCACCTGCAATAGAAAGCGTTTGAATATTTCTGTTCTCAATTAAAAAATCAATCTCTGACTTCATCTTTTCTAAATCTTCATGAAGCCTTTCAGGATCTTCCTCAGCAAGGCCCCTATAACATCCAGGGCATTTCAATTGACAAAAAGTTGTTACTTCTATCCATCCATTAGGATTATCTTCATTTGTCCAAGGAAGACGATACATTTGTTCAAGGTCAATTTTATTTTCCATCTTTTTCTATCCGATTAATTAGGTCTTTAGCATTAATTAGGAGGTCATCTTTAAATTCTTTGTGTCTAAAAGGCATTCTGAATTTAATATCTGTTTTAACTTTTCTCTTAATTACATCTTTGAAACTCAATTTTTTATCGAATTTTATGCTAACAGGAATTATCTTCAAATTCTTAATATTCTTTTCTAAATATATGGCTCCCACTTTCGGTTCAGATATTTTACCCCTCTTTTCCAATTCTCCTCTTGGAAAAATAAATATTGTTTCACCTTTTTTTGCTAATTCTTCTAATAGTTCAAGTGATTTCTTATTTTTTGGACGATTGGATACACAGCCTAATGGTGTAAGGAAAAAACGATAATACCATTTATCCAGGTAATTTTGAGAGGTAAGAAATCTTGTAGGTATTAGCTTAAAATATGTGCTAAAAGGAAGAGCTGCAAGAATTAAAAATGGGTCCAACTTTGAGGGATGATTTGCAGCAATAATATATCTCTCAGAACTTCTTATCTTCAGTATCTTATCTTTTTTTATTCTAAATAAAAATCTTAGCGGAATTGCAATCAATAAGTGCACAAAAACCAAGACAATTTTTATCGGATAATTTTTCATCTTATAACTTGGTAAATACCAGTAATAAATGCATCGCGATGTAAAACAATGCAGCAAAACTTTGCAAGATAAGGGCAGAGGATTTGCTATTCTTTGAAACATAAGATAGGGTAGATAAGATAACAAGATTTAGAAATACTAAACTTAACACAAAAATGAATTGACTAAAAACTAGGTTGACCATCATATAGAAGAATAGACCATAAACTATTAGGCAAATAAGAATATAGATTAAAACTGCTTTCTTTATTCCAAGTCTTGAAGAATAAGTGTCATTTGCACTAGTCTCTTCTGATTTTGATTTAAGCTTCCTTGCAAACTCAATTATCCCCACATTAAATAATACAAAAATGAAATGGATACTTAGTAGGGGGTTTCCAAAAGAAAAATTTGGGTTAATCAAGGCATATAAGTAAAACTGTAAAAATAGTAATTGTAACAAGTTTAAGAGATTATAAAGAAAAAATCTTTCCCTTATCCAACTTTTAATAAAAAATTCTTTACCTGCAAGTAATGTATATCCAAGGGCGAGTAACAGGAAGAATATTGCCCTAGCCGGAAAGAAAAGGTTGATCAATAAAATAACTATTAAACAAAGAACATCCACTACAAAGAGCTCCCTTAAACTGATTAATCCCCTCTGAACAGGCCTATCTTTATGGTGTTCTGAATCAAATTCAAAGTCTTTATGTTCGTCTAAAACCCTTATGTGAAACATAAATACAAGAAGCGTAAAGATAGAAATTAAAATCTCAGCATAATAATTTGATACAATATCTCCTACAGGTAATGAAACAGCTACGGAACTTAAAACAACTGCGGCAGTAGTAAAGATTAAAACTCCTAATTGAAGTCTTTCGTTTTGAAACTCAATAAATCTCTTGATAAAACTTCTTTTATCTTTCATTTTTTAGAAATGAGAAAAAGTCAATAATATGTTCTTTAATCCATTCATTATCAACTCCTGGTAAATTTAATGTTTTTCTCACCTCATCAGTATTAGAACAATTCCATATTAGATTATCAATCATGTTGTATCCCACATAAGCGCCAGTTCTGTCATAAATATACTTCTCTCCGGAAGAAAGTTGTTCTAGTTGGAGGTCCTTTTGAAAAGAGAATTTTACATTCTTATTTAATCCTGCTTCAATTCCTTGGAGAAATGAACTTACATCAAGATTCTTTGGATTTACTAAATTATAGAATCTTTTGGTATCCTCTAATGTTCTGATATGGGCAACTAATCTCACTAAGTCTGAAACAGAGATTATATTAGATGTAGCATTTGGCGAGCCCAATAATCTAAATTCTTCTTTATCTGAATCAATTTCAGAACCTTTCTTTAAAGTCCTACTAAAATAATAAAACGTTTGATTCAACAATTCCTTATAATCAGAAGAGTCTGATGCTGAGACTATACTTGGCCTAAGGATTGTAAATTTGATTTGATTTACTTCAGCAAACTTTTTAATTTCTTGCTCAGCTAACCATTTTGATTCTTCATAATGATTCCTAAAACCTATTGGCCTTGGAACCCAATCTTCCATAACCTTTTCTTCTGTCTCTCCGCACGAATACGCAGTGCTAAAGAAAAAAAACTTAACATCCTTATTGAGATTATAAAATAATCGGATAAGATTTCCTATTCCACCAACATTTGTTTTCATTATTGATTCTCTAGCATCCTCATTATTTGATAGGGATATAATTGAAGCTAAGTGGTAAACTTCTGAAACACTTTTTAATTTTTTAATATCTTCCCCTGAAACACCAAAATTCTCTTTCTCAACATCCCCCTGCAATAATATGATCTTTTTGCCTGATTCATCTGCTGACTCAATTTGTTTTTCTAAAGCGATACTTGCTTTATTTGTATCTCTTACAAGTAGAAAGATTATTTCTACATCACTAGATTTTAATAAGGAACTGATAAGCTTTCTACCAATAAAGCCTGTTCCTCCTGTGATAAATAAATTAGCCATATAATAATGGCTCAAAGTGATGTTATAAAGATTTTTATAAGTTATACTACAATTAATATTATGAGTATCTCTTATAGCATGTGTTGGGAAGACCCTTTGGTTCTAAACAAGGCTCTAAGAGTGAAAAAGAGCGATAAAGTTCTTTCAATTGTATCCGGCGGAGAGAATATTTTTGCCCTTCTTTTGAAAAACCCTAAACAGATTATCGGGATTGACTTAAAAAAAGAACAAATTTATTTGACAAAGTTAAAAATAGAAGCAATGAAGAATCTTAATTATGAAGAATTTGTAAGATTTTTGGGATTTAAAGATTCCCATTCAAGAATTAGTGTATATCACAAGTTAAAGAAAGATCTAACAAAAGAAGAAATCTCTTTTTGGAACCAAAATGTAGATGTAATTAAAAAAGGAATTGTACATTCCGGAAAGCTTGAAAAATATCTTAATTCATTTAGAAAACTTGCATTGCCAATAATTATTTCAAAGAAGAACATGAAAAGATTTCTTAACCTTTCATCTAAGGAAGCACAGGTGGCTTTTTACGATAAATACTGGAATACTCGGAGGTTTAAGTTTCTATTCAAAATGTTCTTCTCAAAGAAGGGGCTAAAGTCGGGAAGAGATAAAAAATACTTTGAATTCTCAGATAAAGGAAATATCTCTAGCCACTATTTGAAAAGAGTTGAGCACGCTCTAAAAAATATCCCTATTAAAACTAATTATTTTATGCAATACCTGTTAACTGGAACTATAACAACACCCTTTGAAGGACACCCTTATCTCGATAAGGATAATTTTCAATCAATAAAAGAAATTCTAAAAAAAGACAAGCTAAGGCTAATTCATTCTGATGTTAAAGGATATCTTCTAAGAGAGAACAAACAAAAGTTTTCAAAGTTTAATCTCTCAGATATATTTGAATCACAAACTATAGAGGAATATCAAGAACTCCTGAAAGCAATATCACAATGTTCCTCCGATAACGGAATTGCATGTTATTGGAACAATTTAGCAAAAAGAGATGAACACAAAAATATTAAGAAAATTAGAAAGAATAAGTCTCTCTCCAGGAAACTCTATAGGTTAGACAGGGTTCACTTTTATTCAAACTTTATAGTTGAAGATATTAATTAGTAAAAATTTTTATTTCATTTGGAATTAATTCTATACTAAATTCATTTCCTTTAGCTAATAATTCTCCATCACCCATAAATTGCGAAGAGTTTTCTAATTGAATCTTTAATTTTTGTGTTTCCTTACTTTTAACCCATTCTAATTCATCAATTTTCCCATTACTCCCCTTGGAAAGTGTTCTAAATTTAGATAAGAATGTTTTTGGCATTCTGACAAATTTTGCATTTAGCAATCCATCATTATTCTTTGCTTCTGGAGCGATATTAAAGTTCTTCCCTATAAATGGTTGATTAAGAACATAAATTGCTAAAAACCTCTCTCTAGAAATTCTAATTCCTTCATATCCGAAAATAAACTTCTTGAGAGTTATCCAAAAGTATACTGTTCCACCAACTATTCTTCTTATAGTTTTAGAAAGCTTATTTACATCTTTAATTATCTCCATAGGTAGGCCAATGCCACCACCTGTAATAAAATAGGTGTCGTTTACCTTAACCAAATCAACTTTACTGGTTTTTCCTTTCTTAAAGACATTAAAAGAATCCTCCACATTTAATGGGATTTTTAATGCGCGCGCCAAATCATTCGCTCGGCCGCATGGAATAATTCCCAAAGAGATATGTTCTCTTTTGTTTTTTGGGAGTTTCATATATTCATTTATGAATTTGTTAATAGCACCATCACCTCCACAAATAATGAACTCTGTATGACCTACATCAAAGAATTCTCTTAGCTTTATCTTTGATCTTTCCAAGTCATGTCCCAAATAATATCTCACATTATTACTTTTCAAATAATCTACTACCTTTTGGGAATTATTCGAATCTTTATTGACTAAAAATATTCTTTCTTTTTTCATAATATCCTAAACAATAGGGGATTATTTATAGGTTTGTCAATCTTGATGCAATAGTTTACTATTGACTGCCCAATCAGGATATTTTAACCTGCCCGTTCATAAGATTGAATCAATTAATATAAAGTTTCTTATCCTTTGCCATTATTCTAAAGGAAAGTAATATAAGCCAAAGATAATTAAGATAATTACATTAAAAACCTAATCAACAGGTAAAAACACACCCTGAATCAGTCAGGATGGTATCAACTCCGGTTGGGGCGTAATACCATTTTAATTGAACTTTGTCACATAAATATTTATAATATGCCACGGAGTTGAATTTATATGGGAGTTATTGATTGGAT
>CEUD01121633.1_pt1 | contig 12927 bp, 8 predicted proteins | sample 356481 | NCBI WGS metagenome assembly CEUD01 (sample SAMEA2623314, study PRJEB7988) | marine metagenome | isolation source: saline water (ENVO:00002010), including | reverse complement strand
ACGATGGCTAAGTCGACCTCAATGCCAGAGGCTAAGAAATCCTGAATCGATGGGAATATTGGCATCCCCTGTGCCATTAGCTCGGGCCCTAGAGGCGCCTTTTCGGGCATCGGATCGACGATTGCGGTCAGCGTCCCTTCCGACTGTTCCGAAATGCTTTGTAGGTATCGATTCCCGTAGCCGCCAATGCCGACCATGAGAAGTTTGATGTTTGAAGAGTTGTCTGTCATGGAAAAAAAAGAGTGGGAGTTTTGTGTAAATCAGGAGCTTGAGCTTGAATTCTGCGGGGATGCTGTTGAGCCTGACAAACGCATGGCTGCCTCAGATAAGGCCGAGATTAATCTGTCCGATTTACTGTGAAATGCATCGACCGTTAGGCAATAGAATATTGCGCCTACTTGTTGCTCGTGTTCGAAGAATTTTGCCACTCGGCAAATGCCGGGTCGTGCTTGTGAGCGATCAATATAGACGCCGGAAAGTTGCTGCATCTCGTTTTGTATTTTATTAAAGCTATATTTGGCTGGGAAGCGACTATAGCTGCTTTGCAGACAGGCCTTGCGCTGCGCGGCTGGTAAGGCACTCAACACCGCCACGGCTGCAGCGTGGTCGGCTTCAAAATGTAGTCGCTCGCCAGCTCCCAGCACTTGGATCCCTTCATTGATCGTGCGGGAACATTGGGTGCGCAGACAATTATCGTGCAGCAGTACGACCGCGGCGGATTCCTGCGCCAGTTCGGCGAGCTGATCGATTTCTTTGATCGCTAAAGTGGCGAGGTCTGGCTTTTTTTCGCTAAGGTAAGGGCTCCAGTCACGTAGCTTCGCAGTGATGCTGTAACCGAGTTCCGCATCGCGATGCAGATAGCCATAAGTTTCCAAAGCCTTCAGAATGCGTGATAAACTAGAGTCCTGAATGCCTGAGAGTCGCTCGCGGAGTTCGTTATAGCGCAGGGGCCCTTGACTGCGAACGATCTGGTCCAATATGTGTAGACTGCGATCTAGCGCCGGAAGTGCTGATTTTATGCTGGATTGCTTCGGCATTATGCGGGGGCAATGCGAGGCATACTCAACACTTCTTTGGCCATCTCCGCTTGTAAGAAGCGTTGTAGTAAGCGGATCTTAATGTCGGCGTAGGCAGGATCGTTAAAGCGGTTTTCAAACTCACCAGGATCATTCTTTAAGTCGTAGAGTTCGCCATCGTCGAAGGTTCGGAATACGGTGAGCTTATAGTCGGCTTCGACATAGGTCTTGTGTTCGCAAATGCCTGGTTCGTGATTATTCTCCACGATACACCAATCACGGACCTTGTCTTTTTGTCCCGCCCAGACGGGACTCTGGTCGAGGCCAGTCATACGTTGTGGCTTTTCGATGCCAGCGGCGGCCAGGAAACTAACGGGCAGATCGACCAGGCTTTGTAAGGCTTCAGTGCGCGTGCCTTCCGGAATGTGCCCGGGCCAAGCGGCGATCATCGGAACTTTGACACCATCTTCGTAGTGATAGGGCCCTTTGGCGATGAGCCCGTGCTGGCCAAAGTAGTGACCATGGTCGGTTGTGAATACGACTAAGGTGTTTTCTGTCAGACCGAGCTCATCTAACTTGTCTAAAGTCTTACCAATGTAGTGATCCATGCAGGACACCATGCCGTAGTAGATCGCCATGTCCTTGCGCTTCCTAGATTCTGAGCGTAAGTGGCTTTGCACGCCATGCATCCATTTGCCATCACCAAGACCATAGGCAGCAAGGTCAGGGTTTTCCATCTGTGTGATCTTGTGAAAAATGGTGTTTTTTTCGTGCTCACCCTCACGCCCAGTCGGCAAGTCGAGGCTGTCGGGATCATACATGCTCGCCCAAGGTTCTGGGACGGTGTAAGGTGGATGTGGATCGAAGTAACTCGACCACAGGAAGAAGGGCGTCTCGCTTTGCGCGTAGTCTTCTAAGATCGCGTTGGTGCGCTCGCTGATCCAGGTGTTGTAGTGGTATTCCTCAGGAATATTCCATGCCCCATACTGCCTGCCGCCAGTGCCGGTCGGGGCTTGGAAACATTTGCGCCAATCTTTGAAGCCTTTCTCTTCCATCCAGATGGCATAGTGCTGACCGGCGTGAGCTTCGTCCGTGTGGTTACGCGCCAACTCGAATCGATCAAAACCATAGAAGGGGCCATCGTAAGACTTCCAGAATTCGAGGTCTTGCAATATTGGGTAGGACTCTAGCGAGGGATACTCTTCGGTGGATTGGAGAGGCTGGAAGTGCGCTTTGCCCACTAATGCACTTTGGTAGCCCGCATCGTGCCAAGCGTCGTTCATGGTGGGCACCTTCTCGTCGAGTTTGGTGCCTAAGGTGTGCGCGCCGTGCTGGCTTGGATACTGTCCAGTCAAAATGCTGGCGCGTGTGGGGGTGCAGGTTGGGTTGGGGCAATAAGCGCGATCAAAGATCATGCCGCGTGCGGCCAAGCGATCTAAGTTTGGCGTCTGAATTTCTGGGTTGTTGTAGCCCATCGTCATCCAGTGTTGTTGATCACTGGTGATGAGCAGTATGTTGGGGCCTTGGGATGTTCTCATGCTTGCATTTATGATATTAAATATCATAAATGCAAGTCCAGCTTGAGCCTTATAATCTTTGACGACGGCGACGAGTTATAAGAAGGGAGGCGCCTAAGCCCATCAGAAGTGCGGCTGCGTTGGGCTCGGGAATTTGCGAGAATTCGAGTGTGGGGCGGTAGCTTATAGTCGAATTCTCCTTCGAGCCGAAGCCATATTGAGTCGTGTCGGTCCAAGAAATCATGAGGGTGACTGTGTTGTCTGCCTGGACGTAATCTCCTAATTCGGAGATCGTGATCGTATAGCTTTTTCCGATGTCTGAATTGTATTGATTGCTCGCCGTATAGAGCAATGAAGTCGTTGCTGCATCAAATCCAGTGTCTATGTTGGTTGTGCGATCATTACCGGGTGCATTGCTCCAAGTGAGCGCAGTTTCGTCCCAATCAGTGCCGAGTTCACCAGTAGGGGCAGTGAAGCCCGCGTTGAGACCGTAGAAATAAAATGTGCGATTCCCGTTTTGGTTGGCAGATCGATAACTGATGGTCGGCGTGAAAGTCGCTGCTGCACTCAGGTCGGCATTGAGCCCGGTTAGATCAAATTTGTAATAAGCTTTTCGTACGTGGTCGTTGTTGCCTGAGTTATCTTTGCGGACATAAAGATGTTCGCTTATGCCACCGTCTTGCACGGTGGTGGATTGACCCTCGCGGACGTAGCCATCGTCTGAACTGGTGATCGTGAGACCGTAGGATGCGCTGGTGAGGGCGAGTAGTAATGCGGGGACTGTTAGGCGGGTACGAATTTGTGGTAATGTATTCACTTTATTTCTGGGATTGAGTTTGGATTATGATGTTAGGAACGAATGCGACGGTATGCGCTGGCAATCGCAGCGGGGCATACGAATTGAGTCGGGGAGGGGGATGATTTGTTCTGGGGTCTGTCTTTCATGTTAATCTTTGGTAGGTTGGGGTTTTGTACCGTTCTTATGATTGTTCTTTTACACAAATTTTCCACTGTGTGCTAATTGAACGTATTCAATAACCTGATTCATTATCTCTATTGAATAGATTCATTTGGATCGAGCTAGGAAGGGCAGCTAATTTGTCTCATAAGTAGCATGCCACGCTTCGCGATGACTGGGATCTTCCCCATAAATATTCATCCCCAACAATATACCCCTATGCTTGATGCTATGAAAATATGGCGAGCTTGCGCTCGTCTAAGTGTATCCCGTGTGCTGTTATCGGCAGCTGCGTCTTTATCTATTATTCATTCTCTGCAGGCCGCTGACTATTATATGACCCCGAGTGGATCGGGCGATGGTTCGGGCTCTGATTTCTCAAACGCGCTGGCGAAAGGAAATCTATCCGCGACTTTGAATACCACTATGGTGGCGGGCGATACGCTCTACGTTGGATCGGGTAATTATACCAATACCCGAATCTATATTAACTCCGATGGCACTGCAGCTTTGCCTAAGTCTATTATTGGTGTTGATACGGGTGGAGGGCGGCCACATTTTAATGGGGATCCTGGCTGGAGTCGTAGCGATCCCGATTCAGGTATGGATCATGGGCTCTATATAATCGGTGATCACTGGCTGGTTGAGAATTTTGAGATCAGTCGTGTGCAGCACGGCATCAAAAGTTCTTCTTCATCTTCGAATGCGTCCAATCATATTGTTTTACGTGATTTGTTTGTGCATGATGTGCGCCATGGCATGTATGTCTATTACATCGATCATTCGCGTTTTGAAAATATTGTAGTTCAAGAGTATACGAAGCAGGGCTTTCGCTTGGATCGTGGTTGTGACTATGTGACCTTTACCAACTGCGTGGCGGATATGACCGCAGGCGATGAAAGCTGGTGGGATTATGGTGAACCATTGCCATTTGGTTTTGTTTCTTACGGTAGTGGTCCGTCAAACTCGAATATCGTGTTTGAGGATTGTGTGGCCTTGAACAATCGAATGAATAATCAGAAAGACAAAGACGGAGATCCACAGAGTTATTACAATGGAGATGGTTTTGTTCTCGAAGATGGTAATTCAGGTAACAATCAGTTTATTCGCTGCATTGCTGTTAATAATGAGGATGCCGGATTTGATGTAAAAGCTGTGGCAGATTTCGAAGGCTGTGTCTCCGTAAAGAACTACCGTGGCTTCCGACTTTGGCACACTGCGAAGACGCTCAACAACTGCGTGGCGGCATATCCATTTCGTCGCACTTATAGTAACGAAATAGGAGGCGAATCCAGCGGTGGCTCTGGTATCTGGACTCAGAATGGGCACTCGACTGTGACGAACTACACCTTCTACGCGAATAAAGGGCGAGGCTTGGATGAAGCCGGGAGCGGCAGTTTGACTGTGTCTAATAGTATCGTCGCCTTTAGTGGCTCGGAAGGCAGTTATAAAACTGGGACTGTCAGTTTTGATGCCAGCACGGTGCAATATCGTCCGGGGAGTGGCACTGACCCTGCACTGATGAATCCATCCATCGCTTGGAATGGTATTGGCGACGAGTTGGACAGTCTCACCTTTGGTCAGACTAAGGGCTACCATTCGCTTTCGACGCCTTACGAAGCAGAATCGCTGATGGTGACGGATTCAGGTGAGGGGCATGCGCTCGTGGCCGATGCTTCGGCGAATGGTGGTGAGTGGTTGCGCTTCGATGCAGACAGTGTGGGCGACTATGTGGAGTTCAATCTGCTGTATTTACCGGCGGGCACCTATTCGGTCTACGTGCAAGATCAGACTGCAGGCGATCAGGGCATTTACCAATTGAGCGTCGACGGTGTCGATGTCGGCCTGCCCGTGGATCAATACAGCGCCAGTGTCGCTAATGGTGAAGTCGCGATCGGAGAGCTTACTTTGGCTGCGGATACTTCAGCAGTGTTCCGTTTTACCGTGACCGGTAAGGATGCCGCGAGCAGTGATTACAAGCTGTCCATCGATACGATTCGCTTGGCACTCGTCGGCTCCATGGTGGAAGAAGATACGGAATTTTACGATGTCCTTCCAGATGCAGACACTTTTGTGCACGATGATAACCCGAATACCAACTTTGGTACGGATACACGCTTGATCGTGAAAGATAGTAACCCCGGCTATGACCGTGTATCATATCTCCGATTCGCAATCCCCACCGAAGTTACAGAGTTGGCGGGCGCCAAGCTAAAACTATATGTTGAAACTATTGGAGGCGAGGGCAGTGGCGCCCGTACAATTGAAATTCGGCAGTTGGCCAACGATGTCTGGGATGAATCTACGATGACCTGGAATACCCGCGAAGCTTCCAACGGCATACTCATCGCAAGTATCGACGCGGGCACTGCAGGTAGCATTTACGAGATCGATGTCAGCGATTATGTGGACCAAGAGTTGGCTGGTGATGGGACTGTTTCCTTTGTCTTGGTCCAGCCCACGGGAGCAAATCGTATGGTCATCTTTGCTAGTCGCGAGAATGTAGGCAAAGAGCCAATCCTTGAATTGGAAACACCCGTTGTGAGCTCGACGGTCTCAGACATTATTTCTGAGGCCGATACCTATGTGCGTGACGGCACTCCGACTACCAACTATGGCAGCGACCTTGGTATGGCAGTTAAAGATGCAAGTTCCGGCTATGATCGAATCGCTTATGTCCGCTTCCCGCTCTCGTCGATTTCCAGCTCGGTGCAAGGTGCGACGCTGAAACTCCGCGTGAAAGCCATCGGCGGTGAAGGCCCCGGTGCTCGCTACGTCGAGGTGCGTCAATTGGCTGATGATGCTTGGGATGAGTCTACCATGACATGGAACACACGCGCATCGTCCACTGGCACACTCATCGAAACGATCGACGCACGCACAGTGGGTGAGGTGCATGAGATTGATGTGAGCGCTTATGTGGCTCAAGAGGCAGCCAGTGATGGCTATGTCTCCTTTGCGCTGACGCAGCCGACCAATCATGTCATGTATGTCGTTTTCAATACGCGCGAAGAAAATGGCTACGAGCCCACGCTCGAAGTCGAAACTTCAACTGGTGGCGCAGGTGCCATGGTTTTTGAGCCCAGTGACTTTTCGGACTATGCGGCTCAATCTGGATCGGGAGCGATGACACTCGGCAGCGGCAACACTTCGATTCAATTGACGGGCAACTACTGGCGGCGCTATGCATTTCCTTATACCGTCACCGCTGACACTGTAATCGAAGTCACTGTGGATGCTTCGGATGTCGGGGAGTTAACTAGCATCGGCTTCGATGCGGATAACGACTACACGACAGGACTCAGTCATGTGAAACTAGCTGGCAGCCAGTCTTTGGATCAATATTTTGCGCCGATCAGTCCCTTGTATACGGCGGGCTCCGGTCCCGAGACTATCATCATTCCGATCGGTTCGTATTTCACCGGCACGATGACGCACATGACCTTCGTCGGTGACGATGACGCAGACGAAAGTATCAACGTGACCTTTTCGAATATAAAAGTCTACGAGTCGCAGTAGCCGCTGGCTGTGTGAACAGCCGTCGCGTCAGGACTTGAAATCAAGCGCCACCGTAGCCCGGTGGCGCTTTTTGTTAGGCAACAAGAATTAGCCAGGCACTTATCCACGCTTTGCGCGCGAATAGGCGAAGTTCTTTTCGTGGCATGTTCGCTTGAGTTATGTCGGGCACACCGGCCGTCGCAAGCGACGACGCCACAAACGACCATTAGCCGGATCCAATTTTTCCTGGAGCGTGATAGCCTGCGTTCAGGTAGTTTGGGTCGGCCATGGGGCCGTAGCCGAGTTCGCTGAGGCGCTGGCGAAACTGCTGCATGGCTTCGCGGTATTGCGGATCTTCGGCGTAATTACAAGTTTCACCCGGATCGACTGACAGGTCGAATAAGACTTCGGGGAATTTATCGCCGTAGTATTGATACTTCAGAGCGTCTTGCTTGATCATCACGTAGTGATCGCCACGGTACACTTGGGAGACTGTCTCGTTAGACCAATCGCAAGGCCCGCCTTGGAGTAATGATACCAAGCTGCGGCTGTCGAGCCCGTCCGGTACTTCGATCTCGCAGAGTTCACAGAGAGTGGCGAAAAGGTCGCAGAGGTTGACGTTGGCGTCGATGCTTCGTCCGCCCTCGAAGCCTTTCGGCCATCGAATGATCAGCGGCACTTTTACACTGGCTTCGTAAAAGCGGGTCTTCTCCCAGATTCCGTGCTGGCCGAGCATTTCTCCGTGGTCGGAGGTGTAGATAATGATCCAGTCGTCGAGATCTTCTCCCAGCGCTTTGAGCTTATCCAATACCTCGCCGTAGTGGCAATCGACTTGGTCGATCATGCTGTAGTAGCAGGCGGTGGCTCGGCGAATGTCGGCGTCACTGACGTTCACTGGCTTATTGAGTTGGCTCAGTGAAAGTACTGGATGGTCGCAGGGCTGTTCGGAGTAGATCGGCACTCGATCGTGATAGTATTCGAAGCGCTCAGGATCGGTGAAGTAGGGGTAGTGCGGTTGCACCAAGCTCAGTTTGAACAGCAACGGTCGATGGGATTGAGGGCGCTGGTAGAGTGGATCTTTAAAATAGCGTTCGAGGTAATGGATGCCTGCCTCCACCGCCATGCGGTCTTGAAATTGGTAGGGGCCTTCGTGATTGCAGACCGGGCGGCTTTCTTCGACTTCCCGTTGATTGGACCATTTGCCAGTTTCGGGCGCCTTTGAGTAGCGTTCGAACTCTTCGGTGATAGGATCGTCCACGTATTTGTCGTCGGTGTGAGTGTCGGCAGCGATGCGTTCGCGCCAGCCCATCATTTGATCCTGTCCCATGTGGTGAAGCTTGCCGCTGCAGCAGGTGTTATAAGCGTAGCGCGAAAACTCGCGTGCGAAGGTGCGGTAGCCTGGTTGCAGGTCCGTCCATCCTTCGCAGCCGCAGGTTTTAGGTAGCTGGCCTGAAGCGAGGCATTGGCGTGCTGGCACACAAATCGGGGCAGGGGTGTAGGCGTTGGTGAAGACCACACCAGTGCGCGCTAGCTCGTCGAGTACTGGCGTGCGCACGACCTCGTTACCAGCAAAGCCCGCTACATCAGCCCGATGCTCGTCGCTCATTAGGAAGAGAATGTTGGGGCGCTTTTTCATTTTGGGGACTGTGGTTTGAACATGGTTTTGCCATTAAGAATAAGAGAGGTATTTTTGGCAATCAGTTCTTAAAGTATGGACACGCAATAGACTCGCGGAGTTTTTATACAGGCTTATATTGTGAATTCGTATGTTTTTGTAAGGTCGAGACCTGAAAACTCTATGATCCCCAAGCCATCGCTCGGGCTGCCCCCTGCACTAGATTCTGTGACATGTTGATTGGTGTTGCGTGTGGAGAGCCGGCGGCGTGGCTTTGACCCAAGCTCTTATGCTGTTATGTGGGTGTAAATATGAAAGTCTTTGTAACGTGAATGTTTTTGCTACATTTTCCCGTAGCTCGGACCCGCGGTGAATGTCTTTTGCGTAGTCGCCTTCGCCGATTCCATTGGCATGGAAATAGGCGATGCAGACATAGCGGTTGACGGTATCCAGACGGGTGAACTCAAAGCTGTTGCAATGGGAAGTAATAGTCTGGAAGTCGAATCAGTTTATTGCGAGAAGTCCCGGGGCAGGCGCTCGCGGTCGGCTTTAGCGATGAGTTCTGCCCAAACGGGGAGGGGGCTGGGTGTGCGCTTGGAGTGGTAGCCCTTTTCTTTGCCGTATTGCTGGCTGTCAAAAGCGCTGGCGGTGTCCGGTTCGGCCCAGGGGCGCCAGGGTTCGACAAACTGGGTGTATTGCGGGGCGTTGGTCAGGTCCGCGGTTTCGTCGTAGCGGTAGCTGCGATCCTCGCTCTCTCCGAGCAGGTCGACATTGCCGCCCGCACCACTGTAGCCGCCCATGATCGAATTCTTGCGATACTCGCTCCTCGATTTTGCCCGGGTGACGAGACTGTTTTTCAGAGTCGCCTGGTTGACGCCGCGTTGGCCGCGTTCGATCCAGATGGCGGCGCCGGTTCCCTCAGTGCCCACATGGAAGGTGCAGTGCTCCGCGTTGAGAATGTGATTGGGATCCTCTTTCTTGCCGATGAGCATGACGGTGTTGCCCCGTGTTTCGGCGGCGATGCAGTTCGTCATGGTGCCGTCGTTCCAGATCTTGAATCCATTGCCACTGCGTAGCGCATAGCAGTCTTCGAAGACCTGTTCTTCGCCTTTCATGTCGTAGGCGCCCTGTTGATTGTCGTAGGAGAGGCAGCGGCGGAAGGTGAGGTTGCGATTTCTGAACTCCACCATGAAGCCGTCGCCTTGCTCGAAATCGCCGGCCTGCGGGGTCTGTTGGCGGTTGTTGCGGGTCACGCAGTCCTCCACCAGGATATTAGTGTTATAGGGATATTGGCTGCCGCGACTGGTGTGGAAATAAAAACCAACCGGGTTCGCGCTGCGCCACCAGGATGGATCGGCTTCGTCGCCGGTGCCGCTGCAATCGGTGAAACATTTTCGAATGATGACATCATCACAGGAATGCGCCAGATGAATGCCGTAGCGCTTGTAGCGTTCCGCTTTGCAGTTGACCACATAGAGCTGGTCGCAGTCGTAAAAGCCGAAGCCGTTCACTGTATTATGAGTATAGACACTGTCGATGATCAGGCGGCGGTTTTCACCGTCCGTTTTCAGGCCCCAGCCGCGCCGGTGGCTCTGCAGGTTCTTGATCGTCCAGAAGGACGCGCCTTTTCTCAGCACGATATTGGCGCCGGCGTTGGTGCTCCGGCTCTTGCCCATGAAGGTGGGGCGGGGGAAGCCGGGCACGCCGCGATCCACGCCGATGAGTTCCATCCGTGCCGTTTCCGTGCCACTGCTCTTGATTTCCAGCGTTTCAGATCCGTAATTGTTGCCCTCCAGATAGAGCGTGTCGCCCGGTTCCATGGTTGCGTTGATGACTTGTCCTATCTGAGCAAAGGCGAAGGCATTGTCCCAGCTGCTACCGTCTTCGGCACCCGCTCCTTTCAGGGCGACATAGTAATCGGCCGCAGAGAGTGTGCTGGCGCAGAGTATTAGCAGCGTGAGGCTTATACGTACTGTTTTGGGGATGTGTCTCATAAAAGTTGATTCGTCAACGAAGGGGGAGGAGGGAATGCATGGGCATAGAGTCCACACACACGAAACGGGGTGCGCGGTGCCGTGTGAACACTAACTCCTACTGGATTGGGTGTTACACTATGAATATAAGATTCGTTTAAACTATTCAAGTGGATCGGCCATGGTGCTCGGTCCAAAAGCTGACGCTTCTTTCGTTTCTTCGACCGGTCTTGTTGGCCGAGGGCCTCGGATCGCTAAGAATGACGACGGCGCGTGGCCACCGCGAGCAAGGCACCCAAGCCGAGTAGAGCGGCAAAGCTTTGCGGTTCGGGCACGTTCGTCAGTAACACATTATCCACCAAGTAATCTGCGGTCGAGCGACCACGCTCGAAGCGTAGCTCAGTCAGGTCAGTGAATGAAGACTGATAATCGGAGATTCCACTCTGGCCGCCCACTATGGTGCTATCGGTCAGGTTGGTAACAGAAATGGAATAACTGTCTGTGATGTCGCCTGTCAGTAAAACGCGGTAGGTGTCGGACTGGTTGATGAGCTCATTCTGCGTGCTCATATTCTGCCAGGCACCATCAAAGTATTGGAGCGTGCCATCGTTCACACCGTCCCAGAGCACGCGCCAGTTGATCACGGAGCCACTGTCGTCGCGTAGGGTGAAGTTCATTTGTCGCGTGCCGTTGGAGGGATCGTTGCCGGTGCTCAGTTGCATGAAGTCGAACTGTAAGCTGAATGTGCTGGTGATTGCGCCGCTGGATGAAAAATTGTTCCGCAGAGCCGAGTTGTTGTTGCCGTTGGACGTGATGCCCAGTTGAAGAGAAGTGCTGGATCCGTTCAGGCCCGCGCCTGCTGAAAATACCGAGTCTTCGACTTTGAGCCAACCGCTGGGAGTTCCGCCCGTGTAGCTTTCAAAGTCTTCGCCAATCAAAGTGGCTGCGAATGCACTCGATGTCAGTGCCAAAGATGTGGTGATCAGCAAGGTCGTTTGTTTCATTGAGAGTCGTTTCTTTCTAGATTGGGAATTATAATTCAACATTTAGCGGCGGAGTGTTGAATAGCTTAGATGTGTCGGGCGAACTTTCGCTTGAGTCCGGAGTGACAGTTGTATCCGGTAAGATATTTATTCTAGCAATACACATTTCCTTCCGTTTAACAAGTTTCCGAAAATAAAATCCCTTCAAGTGATCCATCGGGTGCATGCCTGGCCCTTCGGCTATCGCGTGCCTGCTGGTCTAATGAGTCCGATGCCAACACGCATTCGGCATGCGGTAGCCGATGCATTCTTATCCCATTATGATCCAAAAAACGATATCTGCTCTTGAGTTTACCCCACACAATCTGGGTGGTCCCTGGGAGTGCTGGCGCTTGGCCAAGTTTACCAATCACTTTAATCTGCCCTGGTCCGAAGTCGCCTTGCCGCACTGTTGGAATGCGACGGATTGTGTCGATCCCGATGCGGTTTACCACGAAGGCGCAGGCTGGTATCGCACCCACCTGGAGCTGGATTCGCCCTACGCCAATGGCCGCGTCGGCCTGCACTTCGAGGGCACGGGGCAACGCGCCGTGGTCTATATTCATACCACGGAAGTCGGCCGCCACAGTGGCGGTTATGACGAATGGACGGTCGACATCACCGAGGCCTGCGAGGCCTATCGTGCGGAGTATGGCGACGGCCCCATCCCGCTCGCGATACGCTGTGATAATACACGCGATTTGGAGACGATTCCTTCGGACGTCAGCGACTTCAATCTCTATGGCGGCATCTACCGTCCGATGCATCTCGTCTATCGTCCCGCGGTGGACTGGGCGGATATCCGCCTTGAGCCCGTGCTCAAAGGGGAGTCGGCTGAGCTGAGTGTGCATGCGGCACTGGATAGCTTTGTGTCGGGGGAGTCAGTCGAGCTACGTCTCGAACTTTTGAATACAAAAGGCGAGGCCGTCGCGCAGCATGAAGAAGCCATCGAGATTTGGCAGGGCGAGCGTTCACTGGTCACCTGGCAGATCGAGGCGCCGGAGCTCTGGCACCCTGACCATCCCGCGCTCTATGAGCTGCGCCTGCACCTGAGCACCGCGCAGGGAGAAAGCGAGCGCCGTTTCAAGACCGCCTTCCGGAGCTTTGAATTCGTGGAGCATGGCCCTTTCAAGCTAAACGGGGAGCGCCTCTTGCTTCGTGGCACGCACCGCCATGAAGACCATGCCGGCGTCGCTCAGGCCATGACGGAGGCACAGATCCGCGAAGAATTCCGCCTGATGAAAGAGATGGGCGTGAACTTTATCCGCTTGGGCCACTACCAGCAGTCCGAACTGGTGCTGCAGCTCTGCGATGAGCTCGGCATCCTT
>CEUD01122658.1_pt1 | contig 12941 bp, 14 predicted proteins | sample 356481 | NCBI WGS metagenome assembly CEUD01 (sample SAMEA2623314, study PRJEB7988) | marine metagenome | isolation source: saline water (ENVO:00002010), including | reverse complement strand
TCAACGACTTCTTTTCCAAGCCTAAAACTCACGTTTGAATAGTCTTCATACTCACTAGCAATTTTTAAAGCTTCTGATTTTGAAATTTTGAAAATTGAAAAAGAAGACTTTTCACCTCTAAATGAATTTCTAATCTGAGCGACTCTCAATTGGTCTCTCGTTTTTAGAGTTGGCAGATCAAGCTTTGATACGATTGAATAGAAGTTCAACGCTTCCAAGTCTCCTTCTTGATACTGATTCCACAAGACTTCCACTGTTTCGGCTTCATCTAATGTTTGTGGGAAATCCAAATTGGCATATGCGAGTTGAACTAAGTTCACGAGAAAGAAGGAAATAATAATTTTCAAAGAGTTCTCCTAAATACGAATTGCTTAAAAATCTTCTGAGCATTTATATATGCCAATCACCTACACCTCCATGGTGGAGCAACTTTTAAGTCATCATGTTTCAAATTTGAAAACAAATTAACTAAATTGTTAGTTATATTAATGCCTTGGCCAGTCACTAGGTGGCCGCTCTTAAACAAGCTAATACCCTACCAACAAACTTGTGTAATTTCTACAGGCCCTAAGTAGCTGATAAAACTAACTATACTTTTTACACCTCGCACAAAAAAGACTTGTAAATATTGAAATCTTAAGTGATTATGAAGCCAACCAAGGATTAAGTTGATGAGAAATAACACCTATATTTTGGGAGTGGCCGGCGGCTCAGGCTCTGGTAAGACTTTCTTTGCCCAAGCACTGGCAAAGAAACTTGGAGAGCAGGCATTCGTGCTTTACCAAGATAACTACTATATTGACCAAAGCCATAAATTCGATTTTGACGGTGGCTCAGTCAACTTTGATCACCCTGACGCTTTAGACTTTGATCTAATGGCCGAGCACTTGAAGTCTCTAAAAGATGGCGAAGACATTCGCATTCCCAAATATGATTTTGCAACACACTCCAGACTGGAAGAAACAATCTTTCAACCATGGAAAAGAGTGGTTATTGTCGATGGTATATTAATCCTTACTCAGCCAAAACTTTTAGAAATCTTTGATGACGCTATCTTTGTAGAAACACCAGAAGATATCCGATTTGCCAGAAGACTCAACAGAGATGTTGTTGAAAGAGGTAGAACACCTGAAGGTGTAAAAGCTCAATTTGAAAAACAAGTTAAGCCTATGCATGACTTATTTGTTGAGCCATCTAAAAAGCAAGCAACTCATGTGAGTAGTGGTGTCGACATGGAAGCGTTCTACAATCTCCTAAGAGATATTCAAAAAAGAGTTAGCGACTCTGACATGCAAGCGAACTTCAATTCTATAAAAGAAGAAAGAACTCAAATTATTTATTAATTTGTCTTTTTCCGTCTAGTCTTTTTAGAAGTTTTTCTTGGAGCGTTGTAAGTAAAGACATCCTCAGGTGTTATGGCATGAAAATATTCAGCCTCCTCCTGTAAAATCTTTGCAGTTGTTTCAACAACGGCTGCGATTTCAACTCTTACGCCTTCACTTTTTAAATGCCTAACAAGTTCTATATAGTCCGCATCTCCGGATAGAATAATAATGCAATCAACTTTAGCCGCTAATTGCGTGGCCTTAATTGAAAGAGGAATGTCTGCACTTTTGTGACAAGGTGCTACTGACCCATGGTATTGTTGATGTAACCTTTCAGCTAACTTGGAAGAGATGTTTTTCCCCTCCCTAAAATAAATAAGCCTGTTCAAGGCCCTATCACCAATTAGCTTTGGAATAAGAGTGTCGAAATTTATCATTCCCCCACTCATATTAAATGCCCCATCAATTGATCTTTCAATATTATTACCATCCACTAGAATGGCGACGTTTTGACTTATGTATATTTCGTAATCACTCATAGCTACATTCTACAGTTAAACTGACAACATGTACAACAGTGGCCGTCTATTCCTGTCAACAAACGAGCCAATTTTTTACGCTGGAAATCAACATGATTTTCCATCATAATGGTCTGGCATAGACATTTGCTATACAAAGGAGAAGATATGAAAATGATTTGTTCTGCAATGCTTTTATTAGGTGCTCTTTCACTAACAAGTTGTGCCCATCACGGAAAACACAGAGACAAAGCGAGTTGTTGCTCTGAGAAAAAAGACTGCAAAGATGGATCTTGCAAGCTGAAGAAAGGCGAGAAAAAAGAAAGCTGTTGCAGCAAAAAATAGTCAAAAGAAGGAAAGCTCATTAGTAACAAGCTAGTGAGTTTTCTCCACTTTCCAAATTCCAAGTAATAACTTTATTCTGTTCTACTCTATCCTTACAAACTAACTTAACTGGATTCGTTTTAATTCTGCAAGAGGAGATGATCAGATTTCTGGGTGTTTCTAAAGAGTAAAGCTCTCGCCCATCCTCTAAACTAACAAGAGAAAATTCAGTCCAACTTTTGGCGAAAAGACCTACAGTTTTTTTAGAATCCAGCTGGTAAAGATACTTGAAATTGCTATCAAATAACTTCTTTCCATTATTTAATGAAAAGAATTCAAATCCCTTGCCCGACTCCAATATGATATTAGTCGAAGAGACTTCCAGGCGCTTTATAGTTAAATAATAAGGCAGCTCAATAGTAAAAACATTCTCATTTGTCTTGAGTGAAAATTTGGAAAGACTCTTCTTCCAATCGATTTCTTGAGCGATATAGATATGCTCATCTTTTATTTTTACAAACTTGACTCTTGATAGATTAAAATCACTTAGAAATTGCCCTCTTTCAATATCATAAATTTTTATCGAATAGGTGTTTCTAGGATAATATGATTTCCTTTTGAGAATAAGAAAGTTCTCATTGAAATCGACCTCAATTTTATCCGCATTTTCGATCCAAAGCCTTTTATGAACTTTATAAGCTCCATCTAAAAGTCTTAATAAATATATTTGCCCTTGTGAAACTTTGGTGATCGCAAATCTGCCATCTTCGCTTATATCTAAGGCATCTAGGTCAAAGCCTCTGGCCTCAACTTCCAGGCTGTCAATATTCCACGAAACCCATGAATTTTCGCTATTCTTAGATATGGCAGTGCTTCCATCCTTATAAATGTAAATGGCCTTCATACCTTTACACAATAGATTATCATGAACGACAGGGTTAACTATGTTGTGCTTACCTAGACCGGATTCTTCTTCCTTTTTACTACAGCCAAAGAATAAAGAGAGTCCTAAAATGACAACTGGGACATAAAATAATTTCATTGAGATCATTATTTCAAGCTTGATCTCTAAAGCCAATGAACAATAGTTAAAAAAGTGTTAATTTTTAATAGTTATTCCCTGAAGGTTGGCCTGAATTGAGTGAGATCTAATATTAGCCTCCCTAAGAGAGCTATGAATTCTTTTTCTCATGTCACACCTCAACTCCCAAGCATCAGATGGGTTTTCCGCCCAAGCAGCAACCCAACACTGAACCGCATCTTTATCCAGCTTAGTTACCCAGAACACAGGTTCTTCATTTTTTAGGCTAAAGTGTGAATCCTTTGCAGCATCTAGAGAGATTTTTTCAACCTGATCAAGGTCGGTGTGAGGTTCTACCCAAAACTCAATGTGTGCTCTTATAAGACTATCATGCATAGTTAGGTTTTGTATTTCCTTTGTGAGCATTTTTGAATTTGGTACAACAAAGCGCTCCCAGTCCCAAACCCTCAAAACACATTGTGTAAGGTCTATTCTTTCGATGACTCCATATTGTCCTTCAATCCTAACAGTGTCCCCGACACGAAAAGGCTGAAAGAAGGAAACAATAATTCCAGCAATAATATTCTCTAAAAATGGACGTAGTGAAATACCAGCAACCACAGAAACAATGGTAAGAACAACTGATATATATATTGCTGGAAGGGCGGAAAGATACGGCACGGACATAAATACAACCCATGCCAACGCCAAAAATATAGGAAGTAATCTTTGAATGAAAACAAACCTTGACTGAATACTATCAACCCCGAGTTGTAGAATTTTATTGTCATCAATCTCATCAGGAGTGTCACCTTGAATAGGATCAAACACTTCCCTTTTTTTAACCCTTTTAAGCATCCTCCTCTTTTTGTTTAAAAGAGAAAGATTGCCAGCAGAATATAAGGCAAGGATCACCACAGTAACTGAGGCAGGATAGGCATATGTAGAGATAAGATCATTCATGAACTGATAATTACATGTTCACAGTACAATGTCATACGAGATTTTTTTTCTATGCCTGAGCGAAGTGCTAAGGCTGTCTAGATTTGACAACTGCTCCATCAATGCTTGAAAATTGAAAAATGAAAAACTTGGCTTTTCTTGATATTGAGGCAACCTCAGCAGATCCTTCAGCAGCGCAAATCATAGAAGTTGGACTTTTAGTTAAAAACGAAGATGGCAAGATTGTCGACCACTTCAACAGCATAATTAATCCCGGCAACAAAATTCCCGAAAACATCATTGAACTCACGGGAATTAGCAATAAAATGGCAGAGTCCTCGCCCGAGTTCCACGAGGTAGCAGAAGTTTTATATCAAAAATTAGTAGGTACTAAAATAGTAGCTCACAAGGCCGAATTCGATTACCAAATTCTCAAGAATAGCTTCAATAAACTTGGAAAGGAATTCAACAACAAAACGATCTGCACCCTAAAAATGGCGAAAACTCTAACTCCAGACATGAAATCCTACTCCTTGGTCTCGCTGTGTGCTTTCTTTGGTATACCGCTCATGAAAAATCATAGGGCAATGGAGGATGCCGAAGCGGTTGCCGGACTTTACGAGAACCTGAGCCTGCTTGCATATCACCGACTCAATACCAATAAATTTTTGGACCACCATCAAAAGATCATCAAAGGCGCGAGATCTATCCCAGGACTTGTGCGCTACCGTGACAGAAAAAATAAAATCATTAAAGAAATTCCAGTTGAGAACATTCATTCGGAACTCTGCGAGAGTCTTAGATTCTCTCCGAACAATAGGTGGCTAATTACCCATTGCAGTCATATCGACTTAGTGGAGTGTGGTTCATTTGCCATAGCAATGCTTTTAGCCGCTGATCGTGAAGAGCGCCCTAAATGGTCGATTTACTCTTTTAAGAATTCTCATGGCGAAATAATAGTGAAGTGTGGAAAGGTGCTAAAAAATAAGCCCGCCCTTTTTTATTTCAATGATAAAAAGCAGGCTTTAAAGGTTTTAAGAAGCTTAAAAAGTAAAACTCAAAAAAACAAATACGCCTACAGAGAAGGACCAACTAAATGCAAAGATGAAATTGTAAAGAGAAACAGGTTAATCCAAGATGAAATTAGGAAATTAAAGCCATCCATTGAAAACACTCTCTTTAGATCAAAGACAAAATTAGGCGGAAAGTTTCAATATGTTCTAGTAAGAGGATCAGACAAATATACAACCTTTGAATCAAATGAAGAGTTTGAAACTAGTGTAAACTTAAATATGGGAGAGCTTCAGTATAAAAAGTTGCGCCCTTCCAGTAGAAGGGCGCTTGAGTTATCTATGCAGTATATTAAAAATCAAAAAACTAAAACAGATGTAATACTTAAGGTTAGGCCACCTTCCTAAAGTAGCTATCCATAAACTCATCTTCGTGAAATAAGCAGATTAATGAATTAATGACACCCTTACACCCCACTCCCAAAATAATATTTCTAACCATCATAGCTTCTTTTTGATTTATTGAACCTACGTTATCAAATTTATTTTTTGTCAGCTCCAACAACTCCGTTCTGCAAAACTTAAAAAATGAAGTTTTGTTCTTAAATGCTAAATCAAGATTGAAGCCTTTTAGTTTTTCAGGAGATTCCAATAATTTTAAAATTTCACCTAACCCAAGATTGCCTTCAATTTTTTTCAATGACCTTGCTCCAAATGTTGCTTCGGTTAAAATTTGTCCATCGGAGCCCACATACAGGTCCGCACTCACCTCTTCTTTTAGGTGTTTAACAAAAGTCGAATTTAAGACACTCTCTAAGATTTCTTCGTAGTTGCTAACAATTCTTCTATGCAAATCTTGTTTAGAATTGTCGTTTTTATAAATTTCCATTTCTATAGCAATGAGTTTTTTCTTTAGCCTCTCAGGAAGTTTCCCATAGATCGCCGGCGGCAATACATAGGTTTGAACATTATTTGCAACTCTACCAGACTCTTTTGGAGACTCAATTAGAGGGTTGGCGCCCAAGGCCCGAGGCCTTTGGTCTACCTCTGAATGGACAAAATATTGTTCCTTGAGGCGATCTTGGACAATTAAAGGATACCTAAGTCCACTAAGATAGGGGTTGATTGAGTCAATGTCATAATTCATAAACTCATTCTTTGCATATAGTTGTTCTAAGTAATAACCAGTTTCTACATATTCAGAAGAAACCAAATCCATATCAGTTATCTTAAACCAAATCTCAACTTCCTTCCCATCGTAAAATGGCAAAGTGTTTTCTTTATCATAGACTTCCTGGTGAACCGATTCGACCTTTGCCACCCAAAAGTGATGAAAGTCGCTTATGAATAAATGCGTGTGATAACCTAAGGACTGATTAAATTCCTGTGCTTTTTTAAACTTTTCAAATTCCAGGTCAGATTCGTGCTTCGACATCTTAAGCTTGCCCCAATAAAAATGAGACCTACCTGGATCACCTGTTTGTAAATTATGTTTAAGTTTATGGAAAAACTCATGGGCCTGGGTCTTATAATTTTGATTTTCCCCGTTTAGCAACGGATTAAAGACGACATAGAAACTGAATGGGTTTTGCATAACTTCTCCTTAAACTCTAAAGGTTATCGGTTGCTGAGTAAAAAACCTGAGTAAAAAGCTATATCAAGATGTAATTTCAGACACTTAGAAGTTGTTAAATTTTAGAAGTTTCTACCTCATTCGCCCACTGGCCGCTGGTTTAGCAAGATTTCGCCAGCTAATACAAATCAATCATATATATATTACATGCTTAGGAGAGATTGTTGGATCGTCACACAGCGTTAAGATATTATAACCGCCATATGGAAGCACAACTTTACCTACAAAAATCCATCAGAGAGAGACTGGACGAATTACGTTCCAAGAATAGCCAATTCTCTCTAAGGGCCTTTGCTAGACTCCTAGGGGTCTCACCGGCCTCTTTGTCTGAGTTTTTAAATGGTAAGAGAACGCTTTCAGCAAAGATGCTTAAAAAGCTTGGGGAGAAGCTTTGCCTGGCCCCAGAAGAGCTTGATGTTCTTAACGAAAAAATTGTTAGAGAAAAGAAGGGTCTCACCCACACACCATCAAATAAGAAAAATGTGCAGCTGCAAAATGACCAATACTATCTAGTCGCTGATTGGAGATACTACGCGATTCTTTGTTTAGCAGAGACTCCAGACTTTAAAGAGGATTATCAATGGATCGCAAAAAGAATTAAAACCTCTGAAGCAAAAGTAAAAGAGGCCATGGAGAGACTGATAAGACTAGGTTTTTTGACTTACGATGACAGCGGCAAGCTAATTTATCAAGACGTTGAAATCACCACTGGAGAAGATGTGCCATCCACTTCTCTTAAGAAGAGACATATGGAAAATCTTGAAGCTGCAAGAGACTCCCTTTACACGGATGATGTACTTCTTCGAGACATGAGCTTTATGACAATGGCCCTAGATCCAGAACAGCTACCTGAGATTAAAAAGAGAATCAGAAAGTTTCAGGATGAGCTCGCAGAGTTGATTGATAAAGGAAATAAAAAAGAAGTTTACGAAATATGTATGCAGGTGTTCCCACGTACGGACATCAAAAAGGATAAAATCTATGAGAAGTTTCAGTAAGGCAATTGCACTAGCTGCGTTGCTTTCGGTTAGCCCAGTTGTAGCAGAAGTTGATCCAGGAGTGGAAAGGCAGGCCTTAGAGTCATTCACCGAGGATATAGATCTAACGGTAACCGCTCCCACTCTAGAGGCACACAGAGGAGGCAATGGTGGAAACAGCATTGGTTCTCAGTTTGCTTTAATTGCTAAAAACTCGGCAAAGGCATGGGAAGCTCTATGTAATGAAGACCCAACTTCAATGTGCCAGTACCTGGATGAATTTAAATCTCTACTAGATAGAAAGAGTCCAAAATTTGTGACAGTTTTGTCTAATGAAACAGTTTACGCTGATGATGGACAAGAAAGAGAAGCAGTAAACTTCTTTGATAATCAGAACAGAGCAACAATTGTTGTAAGTGAAAGAGTATGGAGTGAGCTAGATTTATTTCACGATGTCGCTGAAAGAAAAATTAACTTAGTATTGCATGAGTACTTCTCAATAATGGGAATTGAAAGTAGTGATTTTTATGACTACTCAAGGGAGCTTTTCACGTTTTTCATTCATATGAATTATAATATTTCAAAAATTGCTAGCAACGAAGCTTTGCCGCGAGCGTGCTCTATTAATTTTAAAAGCGAAGATGGAATGTCACAAGCTCTTAAAGTCGGCATAAAGTCTCACGTTTCTCAGCTCAACTATAGTGTTGTCGACTCTCCAAAGTCAGCAAGGTTTTTAATGAAGGCGTCACTAAGCTGCAACACAAATCTTTTTATTAGCCACTCGTGCTCCGTATATATTGAAGTTGTTGACACGTTTAAAGGCGATGTCGTTCACTATGACGAGCACACTACTGGTACGAAGCTAATTCAAAAGAAAACACTTACAAACCAATTATATCAAAATGCTCTTCGAAACTTAGAGCCTTGTAGATAAAGAACCTAAGGGCCTATCAGGGCCCTTTTTTTTTGGAAACCGTGTAGAATCTAGCTGTTCCAAAAATTAACTTAACTGTCGAAACACTTTCAAACTACTACTATGGCGACTCGGCCAAAGCTTTGTTAAAACATTCTTACTGAAGAGGTTGAGCTTGGGGAAGCTTAACCATGTTCTTTTTGAACACATTCAGTAAAAGGGAAAGGGTATTGCCATTTGGGAGAACTTTTTCATCGTTAGGGGTTAAAGGGCGTTTGTATAAACGCCCTTTTTTTTTGCTCAATCTTCAATTGTAAATATTAAATGTTCCAAAAATTTTTAGATCTTTTGAAACGCATTTTGAAACACTGTGTTCATTTTCATGGAACACAGTCTCGCAGTGCGCTAAAACCATCTCAGGGAAATTAGGGAAACACGAGAGAGAGAGAATAAGGGAAAAGAGAGAGCTAAGAATCGTTGTAAATTCAGGGATTTAAAGTTCAAAGGCCAAACGCAAGTTTGGCCTTTTCTGTTTTATAGGTATCAGCTTTATATACATGTATGGGTTTATTTTTTGCCCCAGGATTGAGATCATCTATCTCTCAAGGAGACTACATGAAACAACTGGCCATAGGAATTGATATTGGAGGCACAAACACAAAGATTGCACTCGTCAACACCTCTGGAAAGATAGAGGCATTTGAATCCTTTCCTACAAAAGGGAGTGGCAACTTTGAGTCCTTCTCAGACACAGTCTTTGAAACTTCGCAGACTCTTCTTGAAAGTATTAACAAAGAGCTTAATGACATCAGAGGAGTTGGCGTTGGCGCACCAAACGGAAACTTCAAGAATGGCTCAATCATAAATCCTCCCAATCTCAAGCATTGGGGCACAGTAAACCTCACAGAACCCTTTAAGCAAAGATTTGGTTGTGATGTCCACTTAGACAACGACGCCAATGTAGCAGCATTAGGCGAAGGAAAATGGGGTAAAGCTAAGGAGTTGAAAGACTTTGTGGTCGTGACCCTAGGCACAGGTGTTGGCACAGGAATTATAATAAACAAACAACTCGTTAGAGGTGGAAACGGACTTGCTGGCGAGGGTGGACATATTTCAATTGATTTTCAAGGTAGACAATGTGGATGTGGTGGAAGCGGACATTTAGAAATGTATGGCTCCGCAACCGGCATAGAGATAACAGCGATGGAACATCTGGGAAGAGATATTAGCTTCTCTGAGATCTATGAGGGCTACAAACATGGTGGCAAAGAATTTATTGAGGTCATAGAAATTTCTGCAGATTATTTAGGGAAAGGCCTGGCCACAATGGCCACACTTCTATGTCCAGAAGCCTTTATACTTGCCGGGGGTGTGTCCACCCTTGGTAATGAATTTGCCATTAAGGTTGAGAAATCTCTTAATAAATACGTATTCCCAACATTTCAAGGTGATATTAAAGTTGAATTGTCAGAGGTATCCCAAGGAGAAGGTGCAGTGCTGGGAGCCGCAGCTTTAGTACTTTAGAATCACTTTGCCACAAGAATTGAACAAGGTGACTTTTTTATTAAGGCAGAAGCAACGCTGCCCAAGAACAACTCCTTAATCTTACCTCTCATATGTGAGCCCATTAAAACCAAATCGATATTTTCTTGGTTAATATACTCAACAAGCTTATCACTCACACTCCCCTTTTTATCAAGAACAGTCGTCGCCTCGACTTCGACACCTGCGTCCTCAAGCTCTTTCGCCCTTTTAGATAGTTTCTCCTCAAATTGGTGAATATTTTCTGTAATGAGTACCTCTATTTTTTGAGTTAACTCACCTTGAGGGGTTTCAGAACTTTGATATCCCTGATAATAACAAGGCACGATGTTCACTATATGTGTTTTACATTTAAATTTCTTATAAAGAATTTTTGCCCAATCAAGTGCTTGGTCGCAGTGATGTGAAAAGTCATAAGCAACCATTATACTTTTCGGTTGCATCGCCTGAGCATTTTTGACAATCATTAGCGAACAAGGAGATTTATGAATTAGCTCCTCAGTAACGGTTCCAAGAAACAATTCTCGAAGAGTCCGTTTGGGATTATAGCCCAGAAGCAGAAGGTCTGCCTGATTTTCTCTTACCTCTTCAAGAAGAACATCAGCTCCATTTCCAGGTCTTGATTCATACGCAATCTCAACCCCTTCAATGTCTCCCAATTGTTCTATTTCCTCTTTTATCGTTTTATCGTTGGCAGCCAAAATATTCTTCGAGTAAGACTCAAACGCCTCCGGATCAAAGTGAACCAATGTTCCATCCAAAGCGGCTGCATCTGCAAGCTTTTCAGCGTGAAGGGTAAACATCCTCTTGCCAAAGGCCTTGGCCCACGCCAAAGAAGTTTTAAGAAGGTCAAAACTATTGCCTCTTAAATCCTCTCCAACTACAAACTGTCCCATTCTTACCTCCAAGTCCTAGTTAAAATTTTTATACACCTAGAGAGTTATGACAATTAACCACATCTTATACAGCTATTTACGCCAATTTCTTAAATTCATAAAATAAGCTCACAAGGAAGTTTTTAACTTGAATAAACAAGGAGGTTTTATGGACTTCACACCCAATAGAAGAAGAGGCGATTATCCATCAAGAGGGAAAGTGCCGGCAAAGTCCGGTGATGTATGGTCGGCATTTGACGATTTTTTTAATTCACGCTTCTCAGACCTACCAGCTACAAGTGGTTTGAATAACTTTAATCCAGAAATTAACGTCAAGGAAACGGATGATGCTTACATTGTGGAGGCTGAACTTGCAGGACTAAAAAGAGATGAAATTGATATCGAGCTAAAGGGCGATGAGCTCATTTTAAAAGGGGAAAAGAAATCTTTTAAAGAGGATGAAAAGGACAATTACTACCATATGGAAAGACGTTATGGGAGTTTTTATAGATCAATTCCAATGGATGCTGATATTGATGAAAACAAGTGCGATGCAAGTTATGACGATGGGCTTCTTACAATTAAGATAAACAAAAAAGAAGGCAAAAAAAGTAAATCAAAAAAAATTAACATTCAATAAGAAGAAGGTCGCGAAAGCGACCTTCTAAAATGTCCCCGTATTTAGCATTACTAGCACGCAGCCAAGAACAACTTTGATTCCAGAGTCTTCCAATTCAGAGTAGATTCCAGGATTCTCCGCACCTGGGTTAAAAATTACTCTTCGAGGGGCCAATAATTTAATTTCTCCAACCACTTTACTAGAGATGTTTGAGTTTACATACATGGCCAATGTGTCGATCTTGTCCTCAATATCGCTTAGCGACTTATACACAGACTTCCCTTCTATTTTAGAAAGTCGTGGGTGAACTAATTTGGTCGTGTGCCCATGATCTTCCAAAAGTTTCATGGCCTTGTATGAATATCTTGATGGAGTGTCAGATGCTCCGAGAATTGCCACGTTCACTTAAAAGTTCTCCTTTTGTAGGCACATTTTTTTTAGGACCAGATTTTCTTTTTCTTTTTCTTTTTTCGAATTGAAAGATGTTCTCCCCTATAGGACTCAATTTCCCATGAGAGTTGACTGCAAAGGCCGTTTTAATTCGTTTTCCGACAATCATAATCTCCTCCTTACCCTTAATTTGGTAACGAGTTAAAAAATGGCAAGCCTTTCATTAAGAAAAATCAGCCATTTACATCAGATTATTTAGATCCTCATTAAAAACTCTACTAATAGGCCAATCGCTAAAAATAGACCTACCGAAAAGGAAATTCCTTTCATTAAACCTCCACATATAGTTTAAGACAATTCTATTTGGATTAAAAACTTAAAATCTCCTTGATGAGAGAACATCTAAAAAACATTCATAGGTAGTTGAATTTAGGATTAACTTGAGGCATCTTGAAACCGATGACACAAAGCAAACTGACTCAATATTCTGACACCGACCTAATGGCCATGAAAGTCAAGGACCTCCCCTTGGATGAGTTTCGGCTGCCATTTAATAAACAAGTACTGACCCTGAAAGCCGAACTAAGACGAAGGGGCATCAATTGGACTCCTCACCTCTGGGCGTCGGAGGAATGGTTCTCCCCTGACGGAGTTCCTGGTTTTGCATTTCCTTTTACACTCCTAGATCCTCGATTAATTAAACTAGAGAAGAAGCATGTTGGCTTTCTTGAAGGTTCCAGTGAAAAAGAATTGGTAAAGCTATTAAGACATGAATGTGCTCATGCTCTGGACAATGCTTTTCACCTTAGGAAAAATAAAAAAAGGCAAGGCCTATTTGGCCTAAGCTCTAGG
>CEUD01123517.1_pt1 | contig 12943 bp, 8 predicted proteins | sample 356481 | NCBI WGS metagenome assembly CEUD01 (sample SAMEA2623314, study PRJEB7988) | marine metagenome | isolation source: saline water (ENVO:00002010), including | reverse complement strand
ACCGTGCTGGGAGGATTGGCGCATTTAGCTAAGCGGCAAGGAGACCCTTACGGTTGTGCGGTCGCGCTGGGTGGTTTGCAGCACTATTTAAAGCCGCGTTTGAACTCTATGCACCTACAGGCGTTGTTGGCTGCGCTGGAGACGCCGACTGCGGCTGGTGAGGATACCTTTGCGCAGACGGTTGACACACTCGCCAACCTATTGCCGAGGCGTTCTTTGTTGATTCTCGCCAGTGATTTTTACGAAGAGCCGGAGCGGATGCGCCAGACCTTAAACCGCCTGCGTTACGATGGCCATGATGTTATTGGGCTTCAGGTGCTCGACCCACAGGAATGTGATTTGGCAGATGAAAACAGCGGAGTCTTTTTTGACCTCGAAGATTTTTCGGAAGTGACGCTCTCGACCGAAGAAATACGTCGTTCCTATTTACGTGAGTTCGGGCAGTTTCGGTCTGATTTACGGCATGTCTTCGAAGATGAAGGCGCTGCACTGGTCGAGCTGATTACCGACCATTCACCGGTTCAAGCCTTGGGGCAGTATTTAGCGAAACGGGAGCACCAGTTATGAGCTTATTATTTACGAGTTTTCTCATTGGCTCTGCGATGATTGGTCTGCCTCTCTGGCTACATTTTTTGCGTAAGCGAACGACTGTGCGGGTGCCGTTTCCCAGCTTGAAATTTCTGTCTCCTAAAGTGCTGCGTGAGAGCAAACGCCACCGTATCCGTCGTTGGCTGGTGTTAGTTTTTCGTTGCCTCGCGATACTCTGTGTCATCATCGCGTTTGCACGGCCTTTTTTCGAACGTAAGCGAATTGTTTCCGGTCGTGCTGTAATCGTCATCGTCGATGATTCCTTCAGTATGCATGCGGAGAGCCGCTGGGAAAGCATTCGGGACTGGGGCTTGAGTGAGCTACAACAGCTCGGCAAGGTTGATGAGGTTGGTTTGATGGCGGTGCGAAATACGCCCACTTGGTTGTTGCCGTTGTCAGAGAATGTGTCGCGAATTCTGGCAACACTGTCGACTTGGCAGCCTGGCTACTATGCTGCTGATTACGCTGATGCGCTTCGCCTCGCCGCTGCCACGTTGCACGCCTCGCCGCACCGAGATTTGCACATTATTTTGCTGGCAGATCACCAGAGTCGTGCGTGGGCGAACACGCGCTTCGATCAACCACTTCCGCCTGGAGTTCAACTACACACCCCTGCGCCACCGACCGAACTGCTTGATCAGGCCGCTTTACATAGTTTGAAACTACGGCCTGTGGGGCGCCTGCTACATGTGGAGTTCATGAGCTGCTCGTATGCTCCACTAGACCAAGAACGCGTGCTTTCAATTTACGTCCAAGGCGAACGTATCCATCAGGACACACTGCTGTTGCAGGTCGGAGCCGAGCAAACTTGGTCCTATGAGCTGCCACTACCTGAGACAGTCGACCCTGCAGAGCCGATCGCTGTAGAGCTTTCGCTGGATGCGGATTCGCTTTCGGTCGATGATGCCGTGGCTGGGGTGATCGATCCGCGTGCAGGTATTCCTGTGCGCCTCGATGCCCAAGCACATCGGGCGTCCGATCCACCTATTGCTGTCGATTATGTCTATCACGCTTTAGCTGCTACACAATATCAAGAGCAGTTCCGTCTCTCTCCTCAAATGATGGATGCGACGCCGTGGCCAGACGACGCGCTGTTCGTCTTACGTGGAGCAGGCTTATCCGGCGCTGCTGAACGCATGCAGATCGAGACTCGGCTAAAAGCGGGCAAGGGGGGGCTGGTTTTCGCTGAAGGGGGCACTGCGCTCAGTCAGTGGCTCGTCTCTGAGGGGATACAACTCAAACGACTCAAGCCGAAGCTGGATCAGTCGTATCGACTTGAGGATTGGGACATGGCACATCCGCTTGTTGGGGCGCTCGATACCGCAAGTCTCGGCAGTTTGATGGATGTTGATTTCGAATCCGGTTGGGCGCTGGAGTCCGCGTCCATGCTACCGCTCGCTCGCTGGTCGAATGGTTCGGTCGCGGTGGGTGAAGTGATGGTCGGCGGGGGACGCCTCATCGTATTCGGCTTTCGTATGGATCGCAGTCGCTCGGAATTGGTGATTAGTTCCGCTTTCGTGCCGCTGATGCATCAGTCACTTGTCTATTTGTCGGACCAAGTCGATCGTCGTGAAGTGCATGAAATCGGCGATTGGGTCTCGCTCGCGCCCGGGACTCAGGTAGATCGACTGCAGGGAGTGGTGGTGGAGCCTTTGATTCAACACCTGGACGGTGACGGTTTTTGGGTGGAAGCCCCCGGGCTCTATCATTTTCAGGGTGAACAGCTCGATTCATGGATTGCCGTTTCTTTGCCTGTCGATGAATCAGACTTAAGCACTTGGCCTAAACCGAGCAACATCGACGGACTCGTTTCATCTGAAAAACGCGCTCAAACCGTGGTCCAGCAAGCAACGCTTGATATGCGGGAAAAAGTCGAATTAGAGCAACAGTTTTGGTGGTGGTTTATCGTCGCCGCTTTGATCTTTCTTCTTTTCGAAATGAGCTTAGCCAACCGAACTGCCTCTTGAAGTCTCACGCGATTATGAATTCACGCACCCACGCCGATGCCCTTCACATCCTGCGTCAACAGACACGCAGTCGTCTGCTGCGTGGTCCGCTTGCTCTGGCTTTGATCGGCTGTCTGCTCACCTTTGCCGCTGTTTACGCCTTGCACCCGGAACCGTTGTCAGGCGAAATCTCATTTGCATTGTTCTTACTGTGGTTGTGCGGCATTGGGGGGAGTTTACTTGCGGGGATCGTGTTATATTGGAGGCGTCGGTTGAGTTCGACTCAGGTTGCGCAGGTCATTGATTCCGAGTTGCACACTAAAAATCGCTTGGAAGCGGCTTCTCAGTTTGCTGGAGTGGATAGCCCTGTCGCGACTGCTCAGCGAACAGATGCTTCAGATTATCTGGCGCAGCATGCACCTTCGCGTTGGCCTATTTTAACGCTACTTTCGCTGGCACTTGGTTTACTATTTTTTGCATATAGTATGCTGACGATGGTTTGGATTTGGAATGCTGCGGTTTCAGGTTTTTCGGTTGATGATGTGCCACTCGAAGTCCTGGAGGAAGCGCCGATGGCGGAAATTATTTGGCTTGAGCCCAAGTCTGAGATCAAAGCAACCCAGATCGAGGCGATTCCATTGACAGCCGCAGTCACGACGACGCATGCGCTAACTCGTCCCGAGCTTTATATTCAAGTCAATGGCTCGCAGGTTTCGGTGCTGGCATTGGAGGTCGAACAGGGCGAAGGCTCGGGTGAGTTGCTTTGGGAGCCAGACCTCTACTTAGATATGCTTGCAGTGGAGGCCTTTGACTTGGTGTCCTATTACCTGCAAGTCTCTTTTGCAGGATTCCCTTCGGTAGACCCCGCGACTTCGGCAATGCAATTTATTCAAATCAAACCGCTGCGCGAAGATGTTCAATTGATACATCTTCAGGGCGAGGGAGGTCCGCTAAAGGAAGCCTTACAACTGCTTGCAAAGCTGAAATCGGCTCAGCTCGTTTTAATTAAGCAAAACTTTCTGCTCGTGCATGCCGGTTTAGATACGAGCGAAGAAATTTGGGTCGCCGAAAATCTCAGAGTGCAGGAAGACCAGAGCTTGCTCATCGAGAAAACAGAGCAGGTGGTTGAACTGTTAATTGCCGCAGCTGCCTCTACCGAAATCGTCGATTTATTAATGCAAGCCAAGCAAGCGATGGAGTTGGCCGCAGCAAAAATTGAGAGCCTGGAAAATCAGGCGGCCCTGGAACCACAAGGCAAAGCACTTTCGCACATTATCGAAATCGAAAAATTGATTCAGAAGGTAATTATTATTGCTGACTCGAGTCAGCCGGCAGCTCCAAAAGAAGATATAGATCCTTTTAAGGATGATCAGAAATACGAAATGCCTCCGCGCACAGGGGGGGCTGCGGGCCAGTTGGAGAAGCTTGAGAAAGAACAAGCCGAGCTGTTGGCAGCAATTGAAGGACTCAATCGGCCGCAGACCTCACACGAGCCTGAATCGCCAGTGACTGCTGACTCGGATGCTGCTGAATTGGCTAAACAGCAACACACGATCGAGGATGCTTTGGCTCAGTTGCTCGAGTCCGGTGAATTTGCTGGGCCTGTGCAGGACCCACTCGGGCGGGCCAGTCAGGCAGCGGGGGACTCCGCTTTGCAGCTTGAAGCCGGCGATTCTGTCGCGGCACGTCAACCTGCAGCCAAGACATTGATGTTGATTCGTGATGCGTTGGGAGAAATGAATCAGGCTGGAGAGAAAAAGACCGAGCAGACCCTTTCCGAGGCCGCCCAAAAGCTGGACGCGGCAGCAGCTGACCTGTCTGGATCTGCTGGAGAAACGCCCGCGCCGAATGCCCCGGGGGCCCCACAGTCAGGCGAAGGAACCGGGCCAAGTCGCGCGGCCGAAGCGGCTGCTGAAAAAGTCGCCGAGGTGAAGCATCACTTGCAAACTGATGCAGCTAGACAGCAAATGACTGGAGCCAAAGCGATGGCGGAGACGCTCGCCGCATTGGCTAAGTCCATCGAAGAAGAGCAAATCCTGCAGGATCTCGAAGCGATTGACACGGCAGCTGTAGGCACGGGCGATGCATCCAAAACGGCTGCCATTCAAGCAGCGATAGAGGAATTAGCGACTCGCGTGGCCTTGGAGGAATTGGGGCTTCGGGGGGGCAATCAGGCCTTTGATAAAATTGCCGCGGAACTGACCTCAATTCAACAGGGATTGAAAGGTCTCGCACAACGGGAACGCCGCAAAGCCGCTGCTGGGGAGTCTTCAGACTCTGGTGGCGGGTCTGAGGAAACACTTATGACAGAGCCGAATAAGGGGCAACGTGGTCAAGGCGAACCTACGTTAGCGAATTCGAATGGTAGTGGCTCCGGGGCTACGAGTGAATCCGTGGAAGAGGCTGCTCAAGGAAATGGCAGTGGCAGTGAAGGTGAACCGTCTGAAGGTGCTACCGGGAGTAGTTCAGGTCGTGGAGCTGAAAGCGGTTCTGGCAGCGGCGCTTCGAGTACAAAAAGCGACGGGCAGCAGGACGCTTTGTTAACGGAGCTCACTCGAAATTTACGTATGGTGGAGCAGTTGACTTCGGATGCCGCGGTGTTGGCTGCAATTGCCGAACTCGAGCAATCGATTAAATTTAAGGAATCCACGACAGATGGTGGCGGAGGAGGCCTGGCCCAGGAGCCCAGAAATGTGGTGGAAATTGTAAGCTCATTGGAGCAGCCATTAAATACAGTGCTAGTGTGGTTACGGGCTCAGTCGCCAAGTCTTAATCGCGGAGAGTTACTGCAATTGCGTACTGTCGATGAAGTGCCACGTGAATATCGTGATGCTGTGCAACTCTACTTTGAGCAATTGTCTTTGGATTACCAAAGCAAGCAGCAACGCCAGCAGAAGGAAATCCCATCCAAATGAAAAATGTAGAAGTAACGGAATGGGCCTTTGGCGGATGGTTACGCGGCTTGGATCACACTGCGGCCGTGGGGATACTGGTGGGCTTGTTTGCTGTGTCGATTGTGTGCGCCTGTTTTAGCTATTGGTCGACCTTACGTCCTTTATCGATCTCACGGCGGATTCCACTGGTCGGGCTAAGGAGTCTTTTATTCTTTTTGCTCTTTCTGTGCTTAGCGAATCCTACCCGAGTGGAGCGGCAGTTGCTGGAACCATCAGGGCTCGGCACACTCGCGGTGGTCGTGGATGTGTCCGATAGTATGACGATGCCTGATAATCGAAAGAGCTCCCGCCTGGATCATGCGAGCTCGCTTTGGAAGCAGTGGCGGGGGCAGGCAGAGAGCGCTTTTGAAAACATACATTATTTCCAGCTGGCTAAAAATACGCGTCCCGTTGATTCCTTTGAAGCAGCGATCGATGCTTCTTTTTCAACTGGGCAAACGGGATTCTATCAGAGCGCGCAACTTGTTACCAACGCAGCCGCCGGAGACTTAGCGGGGCTCGTTTACATGACAGATGCACTCGATACGTCCGGTAGTTCCGTTGGAGTGGATCAGATGGTCGCGGCCGCCCAAGAGCGCCAGCTTCCGGTTTACTTCATTCCGGGTGTCAACCGTTTGAAAGGGGCTGACCGTGTGGACATCGAAAAAGTCAAGCTGCCTACCCGTATTGTGCAACGATCGAGCTTTGAATTCGAGGCCGTGTATCGGATCAGTAGTGACCGTGCTCGCAGCTTGCCGATTCGTCTATTTCAGAATGGGAAACTGGTCGACGAGCAGCAGGTGGACATTCGGGCAGGAGATAATGTGCGTCGTTGGGGAGTGCCGATTCAGGTCGAGGACGCCGGCAGCTACGAGATACGCTTAGAGGTCGGTGCGGGTGATTATTATGCACAATCCGTGTCTGAAGTTCAGGTGTATGAATCACTGCCTAAAAAGGTGCTGATTTACTTGGGTGCATTGGATTGGGGCTATCGCTATTTAGCAGATGCCCTACATGAAGACCCTCGTTTTGAAATGGATACTATATTTGGTCCTTCGACTGGTCTGCGACGTGTGGCGTTTGCATCGGACGCGCCCGTGTTAAATGATTTACCTAGTGCCGTCTCAGGACTCAATGACTACGATATCGTGATCTTGTTACAGCCCTATATCGCTGATATTTCAGCAGCACAACAACAGGCGCTTGCTGCTTATGCTCGCGACGGTGGTGCAGTGCTGTTCGCGATTTCGAATACTGAAGGGAGTCGTCAATTTGCGGGCACGGCGATCGAGCGCATGTTACCTGTCGTGCTGGATGCCAGTGAAGAAAGCGCGAAGGATGTGGCGACTCGCAACTTTCAAGCTGCGATGCGACGCGTGCGCGGCGGAGAGAATAAAACGGCAGAAACCAAGTTTGCTCTGGCTGCATCTCAAAAAGCGGTGCTTCGGCCTTTGAGTCGGTTGGATGCCATCGTAGGTTCCGAATTTTCCACAATGTTTGCTCAGTTACCCGTTGAGTTGCAGAGCATTGCGCCCGAATATTTTGAAAGTGCTCGAGTGGAGTTTGCCAAAGCAGCCGCGCAGGTGCAGTCGCAAGTGCAGGCTGACGACCACTCCAATATACTTTTTGCGACCCAGACCTTCGGTTCGGGCAAGTCTTCTATTTTGACTACGGATTTGTTTTGGCGTTGGCATCTGTCGCGTCCGAGCGACGACCCCGCCAGTAGTATCTTTTGGCAGCAAATGATCACTTGGTTGGCGCGCTCGACGGATCGCGCTGTTCGAATTACTTCAGCTCCTATTGTTGGCCGAGTCGATGAGCCGCTTAGTTTCCAGATTACGGGGGGGAGTGACGCTGTTTGGGCGACGGTGCAAAATCGTGCCGAGGGCACATTACGCTCGCTTCCTGTGGGGGCAGCCAATGAGCACGGAGTGCATGTCATTGAGACGGATTTTGCTGAAGCAGGCGACTGGATTCTACGAGTCGAGGACACGGAGACCGGTGCGTATGCCCGCACATTTTTTGCGATTCAGGATCTTGCACCCGTCAATGAAGCTGTGGTGCGATCGGTTGATTTCGAAACTATGAAAGAGCTGGCTCTACGAACCGGCGGGGCCGTCCTGCAAAATGGTCCACCGAGGGAATGGAGCACGCGAACGAACGATGAATTGTTACTCGACGAATCTGTCTCATTACGTTGGCATCAACAGTGGCTCTTGCTCGCTATTTTGCTCATCTATTCCACCGAATTAATCCTGCGCCGACGTGCGCGCTTACTCTGACCCTATTGACGTTATGAATCGACGTAATTTTCTCGCCACGATGACCGCCCTAGGGGCGTCTCCATTAATGTTGCAAAAGCTGCTTGCCGCGAAACAACGGCGTGGTTCAGAAGCGCGATGGGGGCGGTTGAAATTCAATATCCACACGGACGATACCGAGGCCTGGGGGGTGCACCCGCAGGGAGATATGAATTTAATTGATCATGTGTGGGAGCATACTTCTGTGAATTTGAACAATCAATGGAACGTTGCGGATGTGGAGTCACTGGAAGAGATGACGCAATTCCCGTTTATTTTCATGCACTCCGAAGGTAAGCCGGAATTGACGGACCGCGGGCGTCAGAACATTCGTGAATATTTACTACGGGGAGGCTTTATTTTTGCAGAGGATTGTGTGATTGGTCGAATGAACGGCCGGGAGGCCAATCGAAACCGGAGCGATCTCTTCTTTCTTCGTATGATTGAAGAATTTCCTAAAATATTACCCGAGGCAAAATTAGAAAAATTACCCTTGGATCATCCACTTTACCATACGGTCTTTCATTTGAGAGATGGCTTGCCAGTGATGCAAGGCACGGCTCACGGCGGATGGGGGCTAACCATTAATGGCCGCCTCGTCGCGTTTCTTAGCCCGTCGGATAACCATTGTGGCTGGACCAATGGCAACGTTTGGTTTGGACGGAAAAAGGGGCGCGAGTCCTTACAATTTGGAACGAATTTATACGTCTATGCCATGACGCAAAGCCTACTTGGTCCTGCCGCACTGGATTCTGTTTAAGCAAGCAACCAGATCACTCTGGAGGAAATAAGTTATGGCACTTCCAGCCTCGCCCAAATGGTGCATGTTGTGATCAGCTATAGCTAGCTGATTCAAACTGATGCCTCCTGCCTCCTGGATAAGCTTGAATGCTAAACGCATCAAAAAATTCGCGAGTTGGGGAGAGGATCAAAAGTATCCACCACGGTCGTGAATCTCTTCAGCGGTGAGCCCGGCAGCCACCCATTCTTTGATTTCGCCTTCGTTGCGTTCGATTTGCTCGGCGCGCTCCAAAACTGCCACGGCAAGCTTGCGCGGAACGACCAGGGCACCGTCGATGTCGGCGAGCAAAATGTCGCCGGGACGGACGATGACTTCACCTACATAGATCGGCACTTGATAGTTGACGACCTTGGTGTGCGAGAGGGCACCGCAGCTGGTGCGATAGCGATACCAGATGGGGAACTTCTGGCTGAGGATGTCCTTGGTGTCGCGAATGCCACCATCGATGATGGCACCACGGCAGCCGCGCTTCATCGAAGCTTGTGTCATAACGCCGCCCCAGTGCGAGGGATATTCATTGCCATGGGCATTGGCATTCCAGATAATGACGTGGCCCGGGCGTAAATCGTCGAGCATTTCCACGCGCATTTCCATTTCGCCCCCCATGGTCGGGTCTTTGACGGCCTTCACTGTGAAGGCCTCACCGCAAACTACCATCTCATCGCGCAGTGGCACGATGCTCGTAGGCAAGGCCTGGTTAGGTAGGCACAATTCACGTAAGACGTCATTAACCGCTCCGGTGTAGAGCTTTTCGTAGCGCTCGCAGAGCTCTTCGAGTGGAATACTTAACTCAACTTCTTCCACGCTGTCGCGGATTTCTTTGAGCTTATCAATTTGCATTTGGGTACTCATTTTTTATCTTTGCTTAATTATTGTAGTTGAAATTTAATTACAGACTCATGCCGCCGTCGACGAAGATGTTTTGGCCAGTGATGTAGGCGCCGCCTTCGCTGCAGAGGAGTAGGGCGGCGGCAGCGCAATCTTCGGGCTTTCCGATGCGGCCGACGGGGATTTTGCTTAGTACTAGTTTCTGGTAGTCCTCGTCCGCGAGGCGCGGGATGTTGCGGTCGGTCGCGATCACGCCGGGCGCTAGATTGTTGATCGTCACTCCAGAACCGGACAACTGTTTGGCCAAATTTTGTGTGAGGCTGGTTTGCGCGCATTTGGTGGCGGCGTAGATCAGCATGTCCGGATGCGGATTACTTTCTTGCACACTGCCGATGGTGAGAATGCGTCCCCAAGCACGCGATTGCATGGGCGGCTCGGCTAGTTTGATGAGTTCGTAGCTGCAGCGCAGGTTGACATTGATCTGGAGTTCGAAGTCTGCACGGTCGCCCTCTAACCACGGCTTGGGGCACTGCACCGAGGCGTTGGCCACTAGGATGTCGAGTTGACCGAGCTTTGTAATGACTTGTTGATACAAATAGTCTGCTGCGTCGTCGTCGGCCAAGTTTTTGAGCACCACCGTGCAACGCACACCACGTTCTAGAATCTCATTGCGCACTTGCTGCACACCTTCGTGGTCGGAACTGCCGTGCAGTGCGATGTCGGCTCCGGCATCGGCCAAGGCGAGTGCGATGGCGCGGCCGATGCCGCGTGTGGATCCGGTCACTAGAGCGGTGCGTCCGCGGAGGTCAAATAAAGTTGAAAGCTGCATGTTTGTTCGGAGTTGACGAATTATTGTCCGCCGACGATTGGATACCAGTCGGGGCGCTTGGGATCTTGGTGGAAGCGTGCGTAGTAGTCGCCCATTTTTTCATAATAACGCTCGTATATCTTCATCTTTTCTTCGTCTAGCGCGACACCTAGGCCGGGCCCGGTGGGGACTTTTAAGCAGCCATCTTCATACTGCATTAGGCCGCCTTGGATGATGTCGTCGGTGAGGTAATGATAGTGCGCGTCACCGGCAAAACTCATTTCGGGAATGGTGGATGCTGTGTGGAGCATGGCGGCAAGTTCGATGCCGAACTCGGCACCACTGTGCATGGATACTCCAAGGTTGAAAGTTCGGCAAATCGCTGCCAGGTCTTTCACGCCGCGTGGGCCTTCCCAATAGTGAATGTCGGTCAATACTATGTCGACAGAGCCTAGTTTGATGGCTGGAGCGAGGTCGTCGAACTTGGCCGGATACATGTTGGTGGCGATTGGTATGTTAATCTGCTCACGCACTGCAGCATTGCCATTGAGGCCCCAGGATGGGTCTTCAAAGTATTCTATGTTAAGTGGCTCCAGGCGTTTGCCGATGCGGACCGCAGTGGGGACTGACCAGACGCCATTCGGGTCTATGCGCAGTCCGAAGTCAGGCCCGAGGCGTTCGCGACAGAGTTCCAGCACGCGAGCTTCTTCGTTTGGGTCCATCACGCCGGCTTTGAGTTTCATGGTTTTCACGCCAAGCGTTTCGTTGAGTTCGACACACCAGTCGGCCATATCTTCGGCGCAGCTGTCGTCTTTGCCATCGGGACGATCGTAGCGCCAAAATAAGTAAGCGATCATGGGGATGGAATCGCGCACGCTGCCGCCCAATAAATCACTCAATGAGCGGTTCATCGCTTTGCCCTGAATGTCAAGACAGGCCATTTCGATTGCTGCATAGAGGCGTGCATTCGACATATAATAAATGCTGCGCAGCACTTTCAGCTTGATAGTTTCCAGATGGAATGGGTCTAGGCCGACGATGCGTGGCTTGAGCTTTGTGAGTGCCGCGCGTTGATCGCCTCCGCCGATTTCACCTAGGCCGATGATGCCTTCGTCGGTTACTAGCTCTAAAATCGTGCGGAGGAAATAGCCCGGATGGACGCCTGTGTTGTGACGTAATTGACTCGTGAGGGGGATGGCGACGCAGCGCACTTTCAAATCTACGATTTTCATAATTCACTGTAGAATTGAGCCATCTCAGTTTGCGTCAAAATAATATTGATAATAAGTTTATCATATGTGATAAACTTGAGCATGGCTGTATCACAAACTATTCCTGCACTGCACAAAGCAATTTCGATTATTGAGTATCTTGCTGAGCGAAATGAAGCTGTGCCCGTCAAGGAGCTCAGTTATGCGCTGCAAATCCCTCCTGCCTCTTGTTACCGTATGGTCAATACTCTGTTACAGCATCATTGGATCAGCGAGGATCCTAGTGGAGGCCTGAGGATTGCGTTTGGCTTAGCGCATGTGGCACGAACGTACTCCGAAGTGAAAGCTCGCTTGCGGGAGTTTGAGCCTCGTTTGCGTGCGTTGTCGCAGAATTTACAAATGTCGACCAAGGTTTCTTTGCGTGAAGGTCATTTGACGACGACGGCATTGCGGGCCGAACCGCCGGTTCCTAATGCCATCACGAGCCCGATCGGTTCGCGGATACATTTGTCGATCGGCTCGGCCTCGGCTGTGCTGCTGGCGCAAATGTCGGATCCTGTGATAAGGCAAGTGCTCGCTTCGGCACCGGATGAGGCCTGGGAGCGTCAACAACCCGATGATGTCTGGCAGCGGATTCAAGATTGCCGTGAGCAAGGCGCGTGCTTTGAACTCGGATTATATCATCCTTCGATTTATGCCTGCTCAGTGCCTTTGCAACTGACGGAGACGGCGGTGGTGGCACTCTCTGCAGTCGGTTGGCCTGAAGATTTCAAGAACCGGAAAACGATCGTAGATCAGTTGCGAGCTGTGGTTTTAGAATAGTCGACATGCTTATCGATTGAGTGCGTGAGATCGTAATTATGCAGGAAATGACATGGAATATGCTCTAACGAGATCATTGCATTGCCCGCACGTGCGCCAGCGCGGCGGAGACTAAACCCTCAGGATTGTAGCCGCCTTCTAAAACGGAGACGATGCGTCCCTGGGCATGTTTTTCTGCTAATGCCATGACTCGTTGGGTGAGTTCTACATAGGTTTCGTCCTCCCAATTCAAGCCGCCCAGTGGGTCGCCTTTACGGGCGTCGAAACCGGCTGAAATGAATATGAATTCGGGTTTAAAAGCGTCTAGTGCTTGACCGCCTGTAGTATCCCAAGCAGTCAAAGCTTCTTCAGGACCCGACCTTTCGGGCAAGGCTAAGTTTAGCGTGGCTTGCGGCGGTGGGCGATCCGTGTCGCCATCTGAATTGCCAGAATAGTTCCCACTCTCGTGTAGAGAAAGGTAAAAGGTGTTGGGATCTTCGGCAAAAATTGCTTCGGTCCCATTGCCGAAATGAACGTCCCAATCCACGATCGCGATGCGTTTGAGCGGGTAGTGTTTCCTCAAATAATTCGCTGCGATAGCCACGTGATTAAAAATGCAAAAGCCCATCCCGCGGTCGGCGGTGGCATGATGCCCCGGTGGGCGCACCGCGCAAAACACTCGTTTCACGGTTTGTTGCATGACGGCATCGGCCGCTGCCAATACCG